>Ga0172372_10000152_pt1 | contig 106042 bp, 96 predicted proteins | sample LakKiv5m_2_FD_114544 | JGI IMG/M metagenome (GOLD analysis project Ga0172372, IMG submission 114544) | Freshwater microbial communities from Kabuno Bay, South-Kivu, Congo - kab_092012_9.5m | ecosystem: Environmental > Aquatic > Freshwater > Lake | place: Democratic Republic of the Congo... | reverse complement strand
CTTCCACTGCCAGGCCATGTTGTTATAGCATTATTTATACCAGCAGAAACTGTGGAATTTAGATGAGTTGTTGTGCTTGTAACAACGTTAAAATCACCAGTAGTTGTAGTAGCATCACTCAGCCCAATAGTTGCACTAAGTGCTGTTCCCCCCGAACCGTACCTAAATTCAACTACGTTTGTAGTTTCATACAACCAGAGTTGAAATGTAGAGTTGGCTGCACCAGTTGTATTTCTTGGGATAGTAACAAACCATTGAACAACTCTAATTCTGTTCGGGGCAGTCCCAATCAAAACAGTCGAAACGGCACCGGTAGTTCCCGTAGCCAAATCATCCCACAAGGGCATAATTTTGGGGTTAAAAGTTGTAGATGTGGTTGAATTGGAAAAAGAAGTTGATACAGCAGTAGCACCTAATCTAGCAAGACCGTTGGCATTTGCTGAGAATTATGTGTACGCAACCCCCTTTAAAGTAAAGCTGAAGCCTATGCTATTAACTACCGAGGCGCCATCATCTGATCCACTTCCAATTAATGATGTAGCACCAGACATCGGATCTAAAGTAGCACCGGTCCCAGTAGAAAAACTGTATAGATTTAAATTCTGAGCCATAACACCCACGTTAAAAATTGTTATGAGTAGCGGCAAAATCAAAAACCCAGAATAAAATTTCTTTGTGGCTGCACCAAAAAATTGGTTGTTTAAAAAGACAGATACCAATGGGAGAAAAATCTTCCTCATAAAGCAGAATTTGTATAAATAAATAGTACCCCGCCAATGGCAGAGACACTCCAAGATATCCAATTTTTAGTTAAAACGAAAAACAGGCGCAACTTTTTTTGAAGCAAGGAGTTGCGGGGGGTTATTGCACCACATTGATCATCTTCCCGGCCACATAGATCACTTTTTTGGGCGGCTTGCCTTCGAGCCACTTAACTACCACAGGGTCAGCGACTACTACGGCCTCGACCTCGGCAGGGCTAATGCTCAGGGGCAATTCGAGCTGGGTGCGGGTTTTTCCATTGATGGCTACGGGGTAAACCTTTGTATTCTCCTGTACAAATTGCGGATCAAAGATCGGATAACGGGCACCATTGATGCCTGGCCCCGAGGCGCTTAGAGATTCGGCAGGAGCGAGCAATGAATATAATTCTTCTGCAATATGAGGGGCGTAGGGCTGCAATAAAATCAGCAGGGGCAGCAGCACCTCGCGGGTATCGCATTGCAGGTCGGTCAGCTCGTTGACGGCGATCATAAATCCGCTAACGGCGGTATTAAAACTAAATCGTTCGGTGTCTTGCTCAATTTTTTTGATGGTGTGGTGCAATACTTTAAGCTCGGCAGGGGTAGCGGGCCGGTCGGTCACGCGCAGCTGTCCGGCATCATTCATATAAAGCCGCCAAAACTTTTTTAAGAACCGGTGCACCCCTTCAATACCCTTCGTGTCCCAGGGTTTGCTCAGTTCCACCGGACCCAAAAACATCTCATACATCCTAAACGTATCGGCGCCGTATTTCTCGACCAGCAGGTCGGGGTTAACGGTGTTGAACTTGCTTTTGCTCATCTTTTCGACCTCGGTGCCGCAGAGGTACTTACCGTTTTCGAGGGTAAATTCAGCATCGGCATACTCGGGCCGCCAGGCCTTAAAGGCCGCTAGATCGAGTTCGATACCATCTACTATGTTTACATCTACATGTATAGCATCCGTATCATAATCATCTTTTAATCCATAGCTTACGAAATTATTCGTACCTCTTTTTCTATAAACGAATCGAGAAGAACCCTGTATCATCCCCTGATTCAAGAGTCGTTTAAAGGGCTCGTCGAAGCCGATCAGCCCCAGATCAAAAAGCACCTTGGTCCACATGCGGCTGTAGAGCAAGTGCCCGACGGCATGCTCGGTTCCACCTATATATAAGTCGACCTGATTCCAGTAATCGGACTGCTTTCGGGCGCAAAATTCGGTGGCATTATGGGGGTCCATAAACCGCAAAAAATACCAAGACGATCCGGCGTATCCGGGCATGGTATTGGTCTCGAGTTGCTGGCTAACCCATTCGGGGATGTTGGCCAGCGGACCCTGGGCGTCGGGCCCGGGCTGGTAGCTATCGACCTTGGGGAGCTCCAGCGGCAGACTCGCGGCATCGAGGGGTTGGGCGGTTTCGCCGTTCCAACGAATGGGAAAGGGCTCCCCCCAGTAACGCTGACGGCTAAAGGCCGCATCACGCATCTTATAATTGGTCTTGCGTATGCCGATGCCTTTTTTTTCGATGGCATTTATGGCCGCTTCAATAGCCTCACTCATGGGCAGCCCGGTCAAAAAACCGGAATTAACCAACTGCGCGTCTTTGGTGGTGATAGCTTCGGCCCCGGTGTAGCGGTCGCCTACAATATTGGTGATGGAGATCGAAAAGTGCTTAGCAAACTTATGGTCGCGCTCATCGCCGCAGGGTACTCCCATAATGGCCCCGGTTCCGTAGCCGGCCAGCACATACTCGCTGATCCAGATGGGCACCAGTCGACCCTCTTGGAACGGATGCTTTACATACGAACCGGTAAAGACGCCACTGATCTTTTTTTCGGCCATGCGGTCTCTTTCACTGCGGCTTTTAACCCAGGCAATATAATCAGTTACGGCGGGTGCTTGTTCCGCACTGGCTAGCTGCTGGGCCCACTCATGCTCTGGGGCCAACACCATAAAATCAACCCCAAAAATGGTATCGGGGCGAGTGGTGTATACCCGAATCTTTTTACCGGCCAACGCCTGGTTCTGTGCCGCAATTTCAAAATCGACCTCTGCCCCACTCGACTTGCCGATCCAATTGGTCTGCATCTCTTTCATTGAGTCGCTAAACTCCACCAGCGAAAGTCCTTCGAGCAAACGATCGGCATACGAGGTAATGCGCAGATACCACTGTCTTAATTTTTTCTTGACTACCGGATGGCCGCCTCTTTCACTTACTCCATTGACAACTTCGTCATTGGCCAGTACAGTACCCAGGGCCGGGCACCAGTTGACTTCGCCGATGCCGCAATAGGCCAGCCGGTAGAGCATGAGTATTTGCTGTTGCCTAGCGGGGGTAAATCCTTTCCAATCGGCCGCTGCAAATTGCAACGAAAGATCGCCGGGGCAAGGATGATGAGGATTGCCCTCTTTTTCGAAGGCCGCTACCAATGTAGCAATGGGTTCGGCCTTGTCTGTCGTCTTATTATAATAAGAATTGAATAGCTGTAAAAAGATCCACTGGGTCCATTTGTAATAAGCAGGATCACTGGTGCGCACTTCGCGCTCCCAATCATAACAAAAGCCAATATTATCGAGCTGCGATTTAAACGTAGCAATGTTTTGCTCGGTGGTTACGGCCGGATGCTGTCCGGTGTCGAGGGCATATTGCTCGGCGGGCAAACCAAAACTATCAAAGCCCATCGGATGAAGTACATTGAAACCCTTTAACTTTTTATAGCGGCTGTAGATGTCAGAGGCAATATAGCCGAGCGGATGGCCCACATGCAAACCGGCTCCACTAGGATAAGGGAACATATCGAGTACGTAGCATTTGGGTTTACTGGTATCGTCACTAACACGATAGACCCGCTGCTCTTTCCATAGCTGTTGCCACTTTTTTTCTATCCTTCGAAAATCGTACTCCATAGGGCACCAAAAATACGGTATGTAGCGTTAAACTTTTATATTTGCGAGAGCACAACGATTATCAAATTCAACTTCATGTCACAAGCCGGCAAAGCATCCATTAAACGCGGTAAGCCCTCTTACTTTATGTCAATTTTGGGGGTTACCCTGGTGCTGCTGCTGCTGGGAATCATCGGGTGGCTGGTCATCAATGCCTCGAAGCTGGGCGATTACTTTAAAGAGAGCGTCGAAGTGCGCGCCGAACTACGGGGCGATCTAAACCCTGCCGATAGTGCGGCCCTCTTTACCTACATCGCCTCGCAACCCTTTGTTAAATCGATCCAGTTCGTTAACAAAGAAAAGGCCAAGCAGATCTTTTTGGCCGATGGCAATAACTCGTGGGATGGTGTGCTCGATGCGAATCCGCTGCCCAACAGCATCAATTTTAAAATGAAGCAGGAGTACATGAACGCCGACTCGTTGGCCAAGATCCAGGCCCTGCTGCTGAAACAAACCTATATTACCGAAGTGGCTTATCCGAAGGCACTGGTCGATAATCTCAACAAGAACATTCGCAAGATCAGCGCCATACTACTGGGCATTGCGCTGCTACTCTCGGCAGTTGTGATCGTGCTAATCGATAATACCATCAGACTGGCCATGTTCAGCAACCGCTTTTTGATCAAGACCATGCAAATGGTGGGCGCTACACGCTGGTTTATTGCATGGCCCATCAACAAACGCGCCATCATTAATGGTGCGGTCAGTGGTCTGATTGCCGTGGTCGCTGTCTTTGCTTTTGTAATGCTGGCAGAAAGTGTACTGCCCGAACTTAAAGCCATTCACGATACCACCAGCTTGCTGCTGTTGTTCTCGGGACTGATCTTACTGGGCATTGGTATTACATTGTTTAGTACGCACCGCAGCGTTATTAAGTATCTTAAAATGAAACTCGACGACCTCTATTAATTTTAGTGTCACGCTACTTAAAAAATATTGCGCTATGAAAACCGCTAACGGATCGCTTTTCGAAAAGAAAAATCTTATCTGGATGTTGCTCGGCCTGGCCTTGATCGCTCTCGGCATGTTCTTGATGTCGGGCGGGCAAAGCAATACCGATCCATCGGTCTTTAACAAAGAGGCTGTCTATAGCAGCACACGTATAACCGTGGCGCCGCTGCTGATACTCGCCGGACTTGTTATCGAGATCGTTGCTATTTTCAAAAAATAAGCATGAGCCTGCTCGAAGCTATTTTGGTTGCCATTGTAGAGGGCATTACCGAATTTTTGCCCATCTCTTCTACCGGCCACATGATTATTACCGAAAAATTATTGGGCGTTCCCGATACGGATTTTACTAAACTCTTTACCGTAGGCATTCAGCTAGGGGCCATTATGGCCGTTGTGGTGCTGTACTGGAAAAAATTTGTGGCGCCGCTGCAAGACCTGAGGCGCGGTATACAATTTTATTTAAAACTACTGGTAGCCGTATCGCCCGCGCTGGTATTGGGCTTTTTACTTTCTGACTATATCGATTCATTGCTCGAGAGCACGCTCACGGTAGCTATCTCGATGATAGCAGGGGGCATCGTGCTTCTTTTTATTGATCGCGTTTTTACCAAAGAGACCCTTCAACAAGAAGAACAGATCGATTTTTGGAGAGCCTTTAAGATCGGTTGCTGGCAATGCATTGCCATGATACCGGGCGTAAGTCGCAGTGCCTCGAGTATTATCGGGGGTATGCAACAACAACTCAGTCGCAAACTGGCTGCTGAATTTTCTTTTTTTCTGGCCGTGCCCACCATGGCCGCCGCCACCGGTTATAAATTATTGAAAGGATACAAGCAGATCACACCTGCAGACCTGCAGTTATTTGCTATCGGCAATATCGTAGCCTTTATAGTGGCGCTGCTCGCCATTAAATTCTTTATTCAATTCTTGCAGCGCAATGGCTTCAGGCTCTTTGCCTATTACCGCATTGCAGCAGGCACCTTACTGTTGGCCTTGCTTTTTTCGGGTTACCTAAAGGCATAATTACTTATATTTATCAAAACCAACCAATGCAAACCGCTCCCAAAAAAGTGGTGAATGCCTGGGCTATGTACGACTGGGCCAACTCCGCTTACAACCTGGTTATTACCTCCACCATTTTTCCGGCCTATTTCGAAGCCATCGCGGTCGACGACCGCAGCGTCTCTAAAACGAGCGTTACTTTTTTTGGAAGGCATTTCGAGAACTCGGCCTTGTATAATTATACCATCGCCGTAGCGCTGCTGATCGTAGCCTGCCTGTCGCCACTGCTCTCTGCCATTGCCGACTATAAAGGCAATAAAAAATCGTTCATGCGCTTCTTTTTAACGCTGGGCAGTTTGGGTTGCAGCGGACTTTTCTTTTTCGAAAGAGACACGCTGGGCTGGGGACTGGTTTGTATGATACTGGCCTGCGTTGGTTTTTGGGCCAGCTGGGTCTATTACAATTCATTCTTGCCCGAGATCGCTGCTCCCGAAGACCGCGATCGTATTAGTGCGCGGGGCTATGCCTATGGATACGTAGGTTCGGTGCTCTTACAACTGATCTGCTTTGTATTTGTTTTTATGCCCTCACTCGTAGGAGGAAACGATGACACCACCATTCAATTTAGAATTTGCTTTTTACTGGTGGGTCTCTGGTGGTTCGGGTTTGGTACCTACTCCCTCAACCGTATGCCGGGCAACAGAGCCGCAGCACCGTCAGGACCGCAACAGCAGCTCTTGTTAAAAGGCTATCATGAGTTACGATCGGTTTGGCAACAACTAAAACAACAATACAAACTGCGTCGCTTTCTAACTGCCTTCTTCTGCTATAACATGGGCGTGCAAACCGTAATGCTGGTGGCCGCCATCTATGGAAAAAGCGAACTAGAAATTCCGACCACTAATCTAATTGGCGCCATATTAATTATTCAACTCATTGCTATTCCCGGTGCCTTTACCATCGCAAGGGTATCTGCCAAGTTGGGTAATCTGCGTACGTTGCAACTGTTAGTGGCCCTTTGGTGCGTGGGCTGTGTAATCGGATACAATCTACCGGTTGGTGGCATTAATGAATTTTACGGACTGGCTGTTATCGTTGGATTTATGATGGGCGGCATTCAATCGCTCAGTCGCTCTACCTATTCTAAATTAATGCCCGCCACCAAAGACACCGCTTCGTATTTTAGTTTTTACGATGTAACCGAAAAAATCGCCACCGTAATCGGTATGTTCGGCTTTGGCTACATTACCGAACTAACCGGATCGCAACGTAACTCGGTACTGGCGCTGATGGTGTTCTTTGTACTTGGATTTTTTCTGTTGATCTTTACCAAAGCAGAGAAAACAGAATCCCATGCGCTTGTATAGTATCAACAGCGGTTTTTTTAAATTAGATGGGGGCGCCATGTTTGGTGTGGTTCCTAAGAGTATTTGGAACAAGATCAACCCGGCCGACGACAATAACCTTTGCTCTTGGGCCCTGCGTTGTTTGTTGATAGAAGAGGGCGATCGTCTTATTTTAATTGATACCGGGCTGGGGACTAAACAAGATGCCAAATTCTTTGGGCATTATGGTTTACACGGCTCCGACTCACTAGACGGCTCACTAGCACGCCACGGGTTTAATCACCACGACATTACCGATATCATCTTAACGCATCTGCATTTTGATCACTGCGGCGGCACCATTGCCAAAGAAGCTGATCGTCTGGTAGCGGCCTTTCCCAAAGCACGCGTATGGAGCAATCCGGAACATTGGAACTGGGCCGTTCAACCCAACGACCGCGAGAAAGCTTCTTTTTTAAAAGAAAATATTTTACCCATCAAAGAGGTGGGGCAACTACAGATGATCGATATGCCAGATGAAGTGACTGATTCTTCTCACGAAAATGGCCGAGCTGAAAGTGAAAAAACAAATGCGCAGCTTCCTCAATCAAAAACAGTTTTAGGCACTACCCCGTTCGAACATAACATCGACATCCGCTTTGCCAATGGCCACACCCGTGCCATGATGCTCCCGCAAATTCGGTATCGCAATCACACCATCGTGTTTATGGCCGATCTGCTTCCATCGGCCGGGCATATCCCGCTGCCTTATGTAATGGCCTACGATATGTTCCCACTTACCAGCTTGCAAGAAAAAAGAGTTTTCTTAGAAGAGGCCGTTACCAATAATTACGTGCTATTTTTTGAACATGACCGCGAACATGAATGTTGCACGCTGCAGCGTACCGAAAAAGGCATTCGCCCCGATCGATTTTTTTCGCTTGCGGAATTAGACTAGAGGAGCAACTTACTCAACCCCTTACCGCAAGTTCACCAGCGAACTAAGCGGATAGCGAATGTTGGCGTAGCTCATCATATCGACTTTTACTTTTCCGACTACAATGGGGCTTTCAATACGAACCGGAATACGATTTTGATCGTCGGTAACCCAGACGGTCATTTTTTCGCCGCCTTCAAAAATGGTGCCCTTTACCAACAGGGGTTTGAATTTAATGGTACGAAAAGTACCATAGCGGGTATTGATCACTTCTTTACCAAGATAGCGGATATACATATTAAAGACCTCGTAATCGAGAAACATCGAAAAAGGAATCTTATCGTTGACCTTAGCCTTACTAAAATCAATATTGCGTGAGTAGTAAATAGCACTCAGTACATCTTGAACGCAAGCAGGCACTTTATAATCGCCTTTGGTCGTTGTAGCTACATTGGTATTCTTGTTGAATTCGTAGCGCTGGTTGATCTTATACCCACCTTCGTCTACATTTCTGATAAACCGTAGCGGTTGCAGCGTGGTGGTATCAATATAGCTTTCGTAGCGATCGCGCACACGATAGACCCAATCGTACGAGGGATGGGTCGTGCCCGTTCCGACAACATGATAAACAGGCTGTCCGTTGATCTTATCCAGACGCGTGCTAAAAACAGCTGTGCCTGCATTAATATAGAGCCCAATTACCGTATAATAGACAACATAGGTAATACGCTCTTCGGCTCTGAACGCCGTATTGCGCGTGCCACAAAACAAGTCGGTCGATGCAGGCTGCACCGGGCCACTCCAAAAACCAGAGAGGGTGAGCAACAAAGGCAGTAACAGACTAAGCAGTTTCATGGCGTAGGTTAAAAAAATTTCGAATGCCCAATACCAATAACGCTCCGATCAAGGCCGGTAGTATAAGATTGGTAATCCAAACCAATAACAACGCCAGCACAATACCCGCCGACTGCAGGCTAAACCAGTTGGCGATCCACAGACCCACAGCACCTCGCAGCGCAAGCTCCGGGGCGGCAAAGGTGGGCAGAGCGGCTAAGGCTAAAAAAGTAAGTGATACGATAATAAAAAGTTCATCTACTTCCAACAGAATTCCAAAAAGTTGATATGCCAAAAAATATTGAATCATAAAAACGCAATACCGAAGCAGTGATAAAGACAACAGCTTTCGAAGGATGGCTGCATTGCAACTATCAAGGGCCTGTACCCATTTTATAAAACGCACCGCCCACGAAGAAGTAGTAACGTTTAGTTTATCCTGCAGCCAACGATGAAATACCCTTATGTTAAAATAGAGCAACAACATGAGTGCCACCACTACAGCCGTAGCCATCACAGCGATCCACCAGGTTTGCAAGGCCCATCCGCCGCGAGACAGCATGACCGATCTGGCCAGCAGCAAACCGATCAACCCCATGGTCATGGTAACAATCAATTGACTAAAACTGGCCACAACGGTTACCGATATGGCCTTTATTCGCCGGGCAGGGTCCAAATAAAGAACGCGCCCAAGGTACTCTCCAATACGATTTGGCAAACTCAGTGAGATCGATACCCCCGAAAGAACCGCTTTAAAGGCATTGAACAAAGAGACTTGCTGTACAGAAGCCACCGCTAACTTCCATTTAATCGATTCGATCAGCCAGTTTACGATCATCAAGACGACGAGCAGCGGAATATAATACAGCCCCTTCTCCTGCAAGGCATTTGAGAGTTGGGTACGCAATAACGAAAAATCAACTTGTTGGCGTAGCTGTAACCAAATGATCCAGCAGAGCACCAGCATAAGCAGGGGGCCCGTCAGGTAGCGAAGAAAGATTTTGCTGAATCGCGTTAGCTTCATTAATCTTGTAAAAATACAAGGCGAGTTGCAAAAGCGTGCTAAAATAATTCTGGGAATCGATCCGGGTACGGTCGTAATGGGGTATGGTCTTGTCAAGATCGAAGGGCGGCATGCCACCCTGCTCGACCTGGGCGTACTAAAGCCCGGCAAGATCAAAGACAATTACAAACGGCTACAGCTAATTTTTAATACAGTCAGCGGACTCATTACACAATTTGCACCGACCGATTTTGCCATCGAAGCTCCTTTCTTTGGTAAGAATGTGCAAAGTATGCTAAAATTGGGGCGTGCACAGGGAGTGGCGATCGCTGCCGCCATGCGGCATGGGCTGGAAGTAACCGAATACTCGCCTAAAAAAGTAAAGCAGGCGGTAACCGGCAATGGAAATGCCGGCAAAGAGCAGGTTATGAAAATGCTGCAAACCATCTTGCAATTCAAAGACAGTCCCAAGTACTACGACGCGACCGATGCGGTGGCGGTAGCGCTCTGCCATTTCTACCAGCAGAGCAAACCTACCCTAGAATCGTCAAAAGCCCCTGCAACGAAATCTGCCAAGAAAAAAAAGGGCAAGAAAACCGATTGGGCCGACTTTATTCAAAAAAATCCGCAGCGGCTCGTAAAAAAATAAGCTTAGAGGTTGGCCAAGATTTGCTCTTGCACAGAGCGAAGATGTTCATCACTCGCCTTTTGTTTGCCGGGCTGTGCAAAGTTCAGGTCATTAGAAGTATTGATAGGAATCAGATGCATGTGCGCATGGGGCACTTCGAGCCCAATTACAGAGATGCCACAACGCTTGCAAGGAAATGTGTTTTCGATTGCCTTGGCAATAGGAGCTGCAAAGACGAGCATCGAAGACAAATAATTTTCAGGAAGATCAAACAATTTATCGACCTCAATTTTTGGTACGACCAGCACATGCCCCTCTCGCAGCGGAAACACATCGAGAAAGGCCAGGAACAGATCGTTCTCTGCGATCTTGTAGCAGGGAATTTCACCTGCGATAATTTTTGAGAAGAGGGTCATGGTAAATATATTGCTAGTAAAAGTTTACCCTGCACTAATAGCTTCGATCCTAAAGTTCAAAACACCGGCGGGTGCCTGAATCTCGGCGGTCTCCCCTACTTTTTTACCTAATATTCCTTTACCAATGGGAGAGGTCACCGAAATTTTTCCGGCCTTAAGATCGGCCTCTTTTTCGCTCACCACTTTGTATACCACTTGCTTGTTGGTCTTAAGATTCGTAAGCGTCACTTGCGTAAGAATAGAAACTTTGCTGGTGTCGATAGAAGAGGCATCCAGCACACGCACATTAGCCATTACCCCCTCGAGGGCAGCAATGCGGGCCTCGAGGATACCTTGCGCTTCTTTGGCGGCATCGTATTCGGCATTCTCCTTTAGATCTCCCTTTTCGCGGGCCTCTGCAATGGCACGACTGGCCGCCGGACGATCCACGGCCTTCATGCGCTGCAACTCGGCCTTCATTTGCTCTAAGGTCTCTTGGGTTACATACTGAAGCGTACTCATATAGAACGGTTTAACTCACAAAAAAAGAGCAACGCCTCAGTAAAACCGAAGCGTTGCAGTATTTAAGTGCAAATATAGAAAAAATCGCGCAGCGGCACTACCAACCACCCTAGGTGCTACTTCGTATTTTATCGAGCAAGACCTGACTCATCCGTTCAAAAGATGCGTGACTATAGCCGGCAATATGCGGGGTCAGTACCACATCGGGGCGTTGTATTAAGCGCTGTAGCAATTGATTTTCATCGGGTTGATAACTGGCCAGGTTTTCATTGGGTAGTACGTCGAGCGCGGCTGCCGACAATTTGCCGGCCTCGAGTGCTTGCACTAGTGCGGGCAGATCGACCACCTCTCCCCGCGAGGTATTGAGGAGAACAGGAGCTTTTTGCAACGATGCAAAAAAAGCACTGTTTGCCATCGATCGAGTACTGGCATCGAGTGGCACATGAAAACTAATGACCTGGCAGCGCGCCATTATTTCGGCAAGCGATGCCTCTTGAATATAAGAATTGCTAAATCCCGATTTGTACTTATCGTATGCCAGCACGCTTACGCCAAAAGGAGCCAGCAGGCGGGCAAATTCACTGCCCGTATTCCCATAGCCGATAATCCCCACGCATTGACCACTAAGTTCGGTGCCCCTGTTTTCGTTTCGTTTCCACTGCCCTTGCTGAATTTCTCGATACGACCAGCTAATACGATGCAGCACGGTCAACAAAATTCCCAATGCATGCTCGGCTACCGAAAGGCGATTCCCTTCGGGGCTGCTAAAACAAGTGATGCCATGTTCTTGCGCATAGATAGTGTCGACCAGTTCCATTCCACTACCCAATCGCCCGATCCATTTAAGTTGATGTGCTTTTTGCAATAGCGAACGATCAACTGTAATTCGGGTAGTAATCACTAACCCCACTGCATCTTCTATAGACGATTCTAGCTCTTGACGAGTAATGGCGGGCGCATCCACTACCGTATACCCAAGTGCCTGCAACCCCTGCGCCAATAGCGAATGGGACTGACCGGTTATGATCACTTTATTAATATGATGAGGAGCAGACAAGAGACTACAAAATTAAGCATTGCCGTCGGCAAGCATACGAAAACTAAGGGCGCCAAAATCGTCGACACTCAACTGCTCGGCCCGCTTATCAAAAAGTGGATCTTTTAATACCGCAGCGTCAAAGAGCGGCTTAAGCGCATTGCGTAAGGTCTTTCTGCGCTGCCCGAATGCCGTTTTGACCAAGCGTGTAAAATCAGCGGCACTACGCATGGCGGGTAACTCTTTTCGAGGGGTTAGCCGAATTATTCCGCTCATGACCTTGGGCGGTGGATCGAAACATCCGGGAGGTACATCAAAAAGATACTCGACAATAAAGAAAGCTTGTATCAGCACCGATAACACACCATAGGTCTTAGAACCGGGAGCAGCCGCAGCCCGTTGGGCCACCTCTTTTTGAAACATCCCCACCATTGTTTGCAATTGCAGCCGCCAATCTACCATGGTAAATAAGATCTGGCTCGAAATATTATACGGAAAGTTGCCCACCACCGTAAAGGGGCCGGCAAAGGGAACGTCCATTTTTAGAAAATCGCCATGCAGCAGCTTCGCTTGTAGCAATGGATAGGTTTGCAGTAAATAATCAACCTTTTCTTTATCGAGCTCTATGGCCTTAAAGTTAATACCGGGTAGGGTAAGTAAATGACGGGTAAGGGCACCGCCACCCGGACCCACCTCGAGCAATTGCGTAAAAGGAGTCTGTTGCAAGGCCAGCAAGATCTTGCGAACCATGTTCTCGTCTCGCAAAAAGTGTTGCCCCAGTGATTTCTTTAACCGGTACATCTTTACAAATGTACTCGTATTGACGACGTGATATTTCGTTAATTTTACAGCAATACATTATCATGAACACTCCCAAACCCATCATTGGTATCTCGTGCGGCGACCTTAACGGTATTGGCCTTGAGCTTATCATCAAGACTTTTTCGGATAGCCGCTTGCTCGATCATTGCACACCGGTGATCTTTGCGTCGAATAAAGCCATTAACTTTTATCGCAAGACGATCCCGGACTGCGCGTTCAACTATGCCAGCACCAAAGAACTAAACCGCATCAATCCCAAACAGCTAAACCTGTTTAGTTGCTGGGAAGAAGACGTTGACATAACACCCGGTCAGCTAACCGAAGTTGGCGGTCGCTATGCGGCCATTTCGCTACAATCGGCGGTAGCGGCGTTAAAACAAGGCCAGATCGACGGGCTGCTAACGGCCCCTTTTCATAAAAAAAATATTCAATCGGCCGAGTTCTCTTACACCGGGCATACCCCATACCTGCAAAATATTTTTGGCGTCAACGATGTAGTGATGCTGCTCTGCTCGGGCAATTTTAGAGTCGGACTCGTTACCGAACATGTACCGGTCGGAGAAGTGGCCGGCAAGCTTACCAAAGAAAAAATTGTAAGTAAGTTGATGCTGCTCCACCAGAGTCTGCAAAAAGATTTTGGCATCGACAAGCCGCGTATTGCCGTGCTGGGACTCAACCCCCATGCCGGAGATGAGGGATTGATCGGCAAAGAAGAAGAAACACTCATTCGCCCGGCTATCAAAGAAGCCAAGAACCATACTATACTAGCGGTTGGCCCCTACAGCGCCGATGCTTTTTTTGCCCGCCGAAGTTTTGAACAATTCGATGCGGTGCTTGCCATGTATCACGACCAGGGATTGATTCCCTTTAAAGCACTGGCCAGCGGAGAGGGTGTTAATTTTACCGCAGGGCTACCCGCCGTTCGAACATCGCCCGATCATGGAGTAGCCTTCGATATTGCGGGTAAGAACAAAGCCGACAACAGTTCTTTTCTGCTGGCGCTTTTCGAATGTATCGATATTATCAACAGAAGAAAAGGCTACGCCGAAAACAGAAAGAATCCATTGCGTAAAGCGTCGCGTGCCATGCTGGCCAATGCAAAAGATGAGGCGATCGACGAATAAATGCGATCGATAAGTGACCGCCACGCATCCGTTTCGCCTCCGTTACAGCGTTAGCGAAACAACGAAGCAGGCAACCCCTTATTCAAGCTGTACTCCTGGTATTGTATCAATACTTTTCCTTTTTGTGGAAGACCCGTGGCTTTTCGAGTACCATTATCATAATCAAGGGTGGTGCCCTTGGGCAATTTGTAATCGCGGGTATTGAATTCCATCTCTACTACCGATGGAAGACCACACCAGGTATACGTACCATACTTCATACGAATCGAATAGGTGCCATTCTCTTTGGTACTGACCACCGATCGACGCACTACCAGTTGTACCGGATCGATGTATAAGGTGGCCCTGGTAATGGACTCCTCTTCGCTAAGCGGAAAGACCTTGACCACTTTACAGGATACACCATCCACGGTTTCGGTGCCGGAGAGCACGGCCTCGAAATTCGTAAGCCCCAATACATTATTCATGTTGATGTGTACCGTTCCCTTGGGTATAAAAGAAATCCCCTTTTCGTTTTTAACCAATAACTGATCGGGCTTACGGTAATAGACCGTTACTTGCGAAACAGGCGCCTTAATAAAGAGCACATTAGTTACCAAGCGGGCACGAGCGCTGTAATCACTGACCAGATCGTATTTCTTTTTTACACTTTGTAACAATACGACCGCTTCGGGATCGCTGGCCAGTAAAGAGCCGACTTGTACCAGCAGGAATAGCAAGAAGAAAATATTTTTTTTCATAGTACAGTCCGTTTGGCGATCAGCTTAAAATATCTTTTTTACGATACGCCCCTATCGCGGTTCCTACAAAGGCGGCGGTATATCCGATCAAGATCAATCCGCTTTTAACTAGGGCGATCGGATTTTCGATAGAGCCCGGAATGGTAATTCCATCGGCGGTTTTATCGACATAAAAGAAACCCTTCCACCCCAGCATATGTGTTGTAAAGGACCAGGGATTGATAGTTTGCTCGAACACCGGTACTTTAAGTTGTTGCAAGATGGTAAAGATGATCACAATACAGACCGTAGCCACGATGGGACCCAGCGAATTTTCGGCAAATACAGAAAGTAAGATAGAAAGGGCAGCGATCATAATCAGGGCCAACGCGGCAAAAAAGAAGGCGGCCACAAAACGCCATACCACATCGGTGTGACTAATAATATGCAGATCGGTCTCTTTAAATACGACCAGATCGTTAGCCCCAAAAAGCAACAAGCTTCCGACAAGCGCGAATAAGGCCATCCATAACAACAGCAAGATCACATACACGGCACTGGCGGCAAATTTGGCCAATACCAGCTCGGTGCGCGTTACCGGTTTGGTAGCCAGCATCCGCAAAGTGCCACTGTTGGCTTCTCCGGCAATCATGTCGCCGGCAATGAGGGCCACTAGCAAGGGTACATGTACTAAGATAATATGTAAGACGGCCACACAAACAAAGTAGCCGTTCAAAATACCTGCGAAAGGAATCTCGAACGTATCGGTCTGGCTATCGGTAAAAAACAAGATAAACTCATTGCCATTGACCTTTAAGGCAAATTGAATAAGCAAGATGATCATAGCTATGGCTCCAAAGGCAATAAAGGTGCGGGGCCTTCTAAAGACCTTAAACAACTCTATGCGCAATACATCAAAAAACATCATTGACCGGTTAGTGATAAAAAATAGGCCTCTAGAAAATAGCGATGGGCCGGCTGCTGTTGCAATTCGAGGGCGGCTGCTTTTTGTACGATGCTTTGCATGCTGGCTTCCATCAATTTTTTTCCTTTATCGATAATCAGTACCTGATCGGCGACCATCTCGATCTCGCTGAGCAAATGAGACGATATAATAATGGTCTTACCCTGCTCCCGACTTAGGTGTAGTATTAGCTGACGCATATCGGCAATACCTTGCGGATCGAGCCCGTTGGTCGGTTCGTCGAGAATTAGCAGATCGGGATCGTTGACCAATGCACAAGCCAGCGCCAGTCGCTGCCGCATGCCCTGCGAATACGTGCCCACTCTACCGCTATAGCGGGTACCCAATCCTACCAAATTCAATAACTCTTTTAGCGTTTTATCGGAAGGGCGAATGGCGCTAAGTCGAGCAAAAATGCGAAGGTGCTCCAATCCGTTCAGGTATTTATAGAGATCGGGCTTCTCTACAATGGCTCCTACGTTAGACAGTACTTGATGGCGGTTCGCAGCCAGCGGCAATCCGAACATGGTAATCTCGCCGGCGCTGGGTCGAATCAGGGTCAGCAGCATGCGAATGGTGGTCGATTTGCCCGCTCCATTTTGCCCCAAAAAACCATAGACCGAACCGGCAGGCACCGAAAACGAAAGATCATCTACGGCCGTAAAATCAGCAAATCGTTTACTAAGCGCTTTTACCTCTAGAATAGCGGACATATAATAGTAACAAACTAAGTATTGATATGTTTCATTGTGCTAACGAAAAAATCCTCCGCGGTGGGCGAAGGATTTTAACAAAAAGAGTATAAAGATTATTTTTTGTACTGAGGAATCAATCCATTGGCCAGTTCGACCATTTTCTTGATACCTTCTTCGGGCAGATTTCCTTTTTTGAATTCGGCCAGCACATCGGAGAGTTTGTTTTCCATCTCCATCAAGAAATGTTCTTCGAACTCCTTTACCTTACTAACCGCAACTTCTTTAAGAAGTCCGTTGGTACCCAGGTAAATGATGGCCACCTGCTTTTCTACCGCAAAAGGTGTGTACTGGGCTTGCTTAAGCACCTCTACGTTACGCGCCCCTTTATCGATTACGTTCTTGGTAGCGGCATCGAGATCGCCCCCGAATTTAGAGAAGGCCTCGAGCTCGCGGTACAGCGCCTGGTCGAGCTTTAAGGTACCGGCCACTTTCTTCATCGACTTGATCTGGGCATTACCTCCCACACGGCTTACCGAGATACCTACGTTAATGGCCGGGCGAATACCAGAGAGGAACAAGTTCGTCTCTAGAAATATCTGTCCATCGGTAATAGAGATTACGTTGGTAGGAATGTACGCCGATACGTCACCGGCCTGTGTTTCGATAATAGGAAGGGCCGTAAGCGATCCACCTCCTTTAATTAAATGACGAATACTGTCGGGTACATCGTTCATGTTCTTAGCCACCTTGTCGTCGTTGATAACTTTAGCGGCACGCTCGAGCAAACGACTGTGCAAATAGAATACGTCTCCGGGATAGGCCTCGCGTCCGGGCGGGCGACGCAGCAGCAGTGATACTTCGCGATAGGCTACGGCTTGCTTCGATAAGTCGTCGTAGATAATGAGCGCAGGGCGACCGGTATCGCGAAAGAATTCTCCAATGGCCGCACCGGCAAAAGGAGCATAGAATTGCAACGGAGCAGGATCGGATGCAGAGGCCGCCACGATAATGGTGTAATCCATGGCGCCGTTATCTTGCAAAGTCTTCATAACACCGGCAATGGTAGAGGCCTTTTGTCCAATGGCCACATAGATACAATACACAGGCTTGCCGGCCTTATAAAATTCTTTTTGATTGATGATGGTATCGATACAGATGGCAGTCTTACCGGTCTGACGGTCACCGATCACTAACTCACGCTGACCACGCCCAATGGGAATCATGGCATCGATAGCCTTGATACCGGTTTGCAGTGGTTCTTTAACGGGCTCACGATAAATTACACCGGGGGCCTTACGCTCCAGTGGCATTTCGTATAGTTCTCCGGTCAAGGGACCTTTTCCGTCTATAGGAGCACCCAATGTGTTGACTACGCGACCGAGCATTCCCTCTCCTACTTTAATAGAAGCGATCTGTCCGGTACGCTTTACTTTGGCGCCTTCTTGAATACCGCCGGTCTCTCCCATTAGTACCACCCCTACATTATCTTCTTCGAGGTTAAGGGCAATAGCACGAACGCCATTCTCGAACTCCACGAGTTCTCCGTAGCGCACATTTCCGAGACCGTAAACACGGGCAATACCATCTCCGATCTGTAACACCGTTCCTACTTCTTCGAGGTCGGCTGTGGCATTAAAGTTGCTCAACTGCTGGCGCAGAATGGCACTTATTTCGTCGGGCTTAATTTCTGGCATATGATTTTTTTTTCGATGTTATTTGATCTTATAGATAAAATCGTTGTTCTCAAATTGCTTAGCAATATTGCGCAGGTCATAGACCACACTGGCATCTACTAATTGATCGCCGATCTGCAGCACAAATCCGCCGATCAGGGCCGGATCTACTTTTTCTTCGAGTTCCACTTGCGTAAAACTGGCCGAGCTTTTTACTTGCTCTACGATGGCCTTCTTCAACTCATCGCTCGCGGATACCGCAGTGGTCAGCTGAATGGTCTTGATTCCTTTTTTCTCTTTGTAGGCAGCAAGAAAAGCGGTGATGATCTCGGGCAAATAACTTTCGCGGGCCTTTACGATCAACAGGCGATTAAAGGCGGCTGTTAGCTCGCTTATAGTACCGGCGGTTACAGCCGATACGATCTTTTCTTTCGTATCGCTTTTAATGATGGGACTGCGCAACAGATTCACAAAGTCGCGGTTGCTTTTGCAAACCGCTTGCAACCATACCATATCGGCGTACACCTTCTCGAGCTGACCTTTCTCTACCGAGAGATCGAGTAACGATTTGGCGTAACGGGCTGCTAAACGTGGGTTGGGCATACGAGAATTAATTCAGTTTTACAGAATCGACCAGACCTTTAATGTGCGCTTCTTGCGCCTCTTTGCTGCCCAGTTCTTTGCGAAGTACCTTTTCGCTTACTTCGATCACCAACTTGCCTACTTGGTTCTTGACTTCGGTCAGCGCCGCCATCTTTTGTGCTTCGATCGCCGCTCTAGACTCGGCCAATACTTTATTGGCTTCTACTTTGGCCTGCTCTTTGGCTTCGTTAATAATGCGGTCTTTGGTCTCACGAGCTTCTTTCAGTAACTGCGCGCGCTCTTCGCGGGCTTTGGCCAACAAGGTTTCGTTCTCACTTTTCAACTGGGCCATTTCGGCCTTTACGCGCTGGGCAGTAGCGAGTGAATCGGCAATACTGTTCTCGCGTTCACGAAGACCATTGATTATCGCAGGCCACGCAAAGCGGGCCAACAAAAAGAAGACGACCAAGAAGGCTAACAGCGTCCAGATTAGTAATCCAAAACCGGGAGTTAACAGATTCATGATATACTAGTTTCGTTTTGTTGTTTAAAATACTGCATCCGCGGCCCTGTGCGTTGGATGCAGTAAGAGATTTGGCTGGTATTAAAGTACCATGGCCAGGAAGCCCACGATGATCGCGAACAGCGCAGCGCCTTCTACAAGGGCCGCTGTCAAGATCATGTTTCCGCGGATGTCGTTGCTAGCTTCGGGTTGACGGGCGATCGCCTCGAGGGCGCCCTTACCGATCTGACCAATACCGATACCGGCACCGATGGCAGCGAGACCTGCTCCGACTGCACCTCCTGCATTTGCCATTTCGGCCAGCAGCATTACGTTCATAAGATCCATGTTAGGTTGTATTGAGGGTTAAAAAAAACGTTTTAATGATGGGCATGTGCTTCGTCGTGATGCGCTCCTTCTAATGCTTGCCCAATAAATACCGCACTCAGCATTGTAAAGATGAAGGCCTGCAAAAAGGCCACCAGCACTTCAATAAGGTAAATAAAGACGGTGAATGCTACGGCCAGCGGAGAAGCCCCCCAGCCGGCGATCGGACTTAGTTCACCGAAAATAAAGATCAACGATATCAAACAGATAATGATGATGTGCCCGGCCACCATGTTGGCAAAAAGACGAATAATAAGAGCAAAGGGCTTAATAAAAACACTCAAGAATTCTACGGGCACCAAGATCAACTTTACGCCAAAGGGAACCCCGGGCGGATTAAAGATATGCCCCCAGTAGTGTTTGTTAGAACTAAACAAGATCACCACAAAAGAGAGCAGACCCAACACCACCGTAAAGGCAATATTACCGGTTACGTTGGCCGAACCGGGAATAAGTCCGAAAATGTTATTGACCAGAATAAAAAAGAATACAGTTAGCAAAAAGGGTAAATAACGATTGTAATTATGTCCCAAGCTTGGCTTGGCTACCTCATCTCTTACAAAAGTGATGATCGGCTCCAGCAAACTTTGCGATCCTTTTGGAGCCGACGTAATGCCCACTCCTTTTTTATAGCGACCGGCTACCCTAAACATAATAACTACAAATAAGGTCAACGCCAATAACATTTGTACCACGTTGCGCGTCATTGACAGATCGTAGAACTGAACGGTGGCATCGTAATGTCCTTCGGCATCCACCCCAATAATATCGCCGGCCGAAAACTTTTTACCAGTGAGGCTATCGAGCCCCATCTCGTGAATGGAATGTTCATTGAGCATCAGGTATCCCTTGTGCGCTGCATGTCCGTGCTCAAAGCGAGAAGACATAAACACATCCCAGGTGCCCCGGCTGGGAGAATAAAGAATAATAGGCAAAGGAAGGGTAACCGGATGGTCGCCGATATCCATAAAATGATACTCGTGGCCGTCAAGTACGTGACCAAAGATCACTTCGGCGGCATTGAATTTCTTGGGTTCAGCGGTATGTTCGGCGGCCTGTTCGTCGGGTTGGTGAGCAGGCGAGGTTTGATGACCTTGGTCATGCTGTTGCGCACCAGCGAAAGACCCTAAAAAAAGAAGGGAAAAAATTGCAAAAATGACTGCGTAAATAGTGTTGGATCTTCTAAGCTGCATACCCTTCTTGAAAATTTTTGCAAAGATAAGGGTAGGCATATTAAAATTGACCGGAAAATCAGTCTATTAAACCCCCCTTAAGGAAGCGTCTCTGCAGGGGCCGAAAACTGCATTTCGTACAAGCGGGCATAGCGCCCTTGCAAAGCCAACAATTCTTGGTGCGTACCCGATTCGATCAAGACGCCATCCTCTAAAACAATGATTTTGTTTGCTTTACGTATCGTAGATAAACGATGGGCAATTACGATAGAGGTGCGGTTGGCGATCAATTTTTCGATAGCTCGTTGAATAAGTCGCTCCGACTCGGTATCGACCGAAGAGGTGGCCTCGTCGAGCACCAATATCGAGGGGTTGAACAATAAGGCCCTGATAAACGAGATCAGTTGGCGCTGACCCAACGACAAGGTGGCGCCCCTTTCGCGTACATCAAAATCATAACCGCCGGGCAAGGTCATAATAAAATCGTGCAGCTCTATCATTTTAGCTGCTTCTTCTACCTGCGTGCGGGTAATCTGCGGGTTGCGCAGGGTAATGTTATCGAGCACCGAGCCGGAGAACAAGAATACATCTTGCAAGACCACCCCCACCTGCGAACGGAGCGACTGCACATCGTAGTCGCTCACCGGTACATCATCAATTCGAATCTGACCCGATTGTACTTCGTAAAGGCGAGTAAGTAAACTTATAATGGTGCTCTTGCCACTGCCGGTGTGACCCACAATGGCCAGTGTCTCTCCGGGGGCGGCGCTAAAAGAAATGCCCCGCAATACCGGGGTACCGGGCGTATATTCAAAAGCGACCTGATCGAACTCGATCTTTCCTTGCAAAAGCGAGGGCTTATGCGCCCCCGACGCGGCATCGGGTAACACATCGGGATTATCAAGCACTTTAAAAACCCTTTCGCTGGCAATGACCCCCATTTGTAAAACATTGAACTTATCGGCAATGACCCGCAGCGGCCTAAACAATAAATTCAAGCAAAGAATAAAGGCGATCACCGTGCCTTGCTGGCTTTGTTGAAGCTGCAGTGCCTCTTTAGAAGTGTACCAGACCACCAACCCGATCGAAAGGGCCAGTACGATCTCGACTACCGGAAAAAAAACGGAGTAGGCAAAGATGGCTTTTACGTTGGCATTGCGATGATGACGATTGATTCCCTTGAATTTTTCGAATTCTTGCGGCTCGGCAGCAAAGGCCTGTACAACACTCATGCCGGTAATATGCTCTTGTACAAATGCATTCAGGTCGGCAACGGCATTGCGCACGGCCTGAAAAGAACGGTTGATGCTTTCTTTAAAAAAATAGGTCGCTACAATAATGACCGGAAATGGAATGAGTGCGATCACGGTAAGACGCCAATCGGCCCAGAGCATATAGCTAAGTACACAGCCGATCGAAAGCAGATCGGCAATAATAGGAACCAAGCCTTCGGCAAAAATATCATTGACCGACTCGATATCATTGATGGTTCTTGTGGTGAGGGTCCCGATGGGTGTTCGGTCGTATTGCCGTACGTTCAAGCGCAGGATCTTATTGAAGGTGCCCATACGAAGGTCCATTACCACCGATTGACCCAACAGCGAAGTTTGATACGAAAATCCAAAACGAATCAAGGTCTCGATAAAAATGATCGCCACTTGAATGAGCGTGATCTGTACCAGCATCCGAGGTAATTGCCGAACGATATATTCATTGACAGTAAGCTGTACCAGCAATGGACGAACCGGGGTAATCAGGGCCAGTAAAATGGCGAGTGCCACCGAGAACCAGAATTTTTCGCGGTACGGTCGGGCATAGCCAAAGACCCTGCGTAACAACTGCCAATCAAAAAAAGTTTTTGTCCGTTCCAACTTAGTTATTGCTATCCGTACCGGTGGCCTTGCTATAAGCTTTAATAAATAGAGCGCCCAGATTTTTATGAGGTGGTACGTAATCCTCAAAGATCTTATCGGTTACCACACTATCGAGTTCTTTCCAAAATCCGATCCATTCAATATCGACTCCGGTGCGCAACTTTTCCATTAGCAACCGTAAAAATGGATTATTGACAGGCGCATCTGCGATTTGTTTGGTGCCAATAATATGGGCATCGGGCGCCTTCGCTAATATATCGTGTATCATGTTGTAGCCCCCACAAGAGCCCATAAAGACGATCTTAGAGGCCGGAGACATTTGTGCGATCGTATAGGGTGCATTGTAGCTATGTCCGCGATTGATGGTGACACGGGGCACCAGATTCTGTTGCGCCAAAAAGAGATTCAATTCTTCTTGCGCCTTAGCATCTTCGTTGGTCTCTTCGGGCAAGGGACGATTCATGTACAAACTCACTTTTTTACCACGAGCCGAATGAATGGCTACCCAATACTTATTCGTTTGATCGATCTTCCAGTTTTGTCCACTGAACATATTGACGAGCCCCGGAAAAACTCCAATACCATCTTTGTCGCCGTATATAAACAATTGTACCACTACCCTGCCGCTGTCGTTGGTCAGATCGCGAAAAGGCACCTGGTATACCGGAGAAATGCCCAATTCTTTGGTCAGGTCAACCTTGCGAGCGGTATCGGCAGACCAAAATAAGTTCTGTAAAATGCGGTAGATAATGATCCCCTTAGTGCTCTGTTTCGCTGTAGCGTCTCGATAACTTTGCTCGATGTTCTCGAGCATACGACGCGCCACGGGCTGCAAGGTCTCTGCAATACTCGCATACGAGTCGGCTACATCGGCCCCGTCTTCGAGCCCCTCGGTTCTTTCCAGATTTTTAACAAAGGCCTTCATAAGGATGTTAGCCGGATCTTCTTTGCCCGGAGCCGCCTTCGCAAAAGAAGCCAAGAACTGATCGAGCGTATTAAAGGCCGCTGCCATCTTAATAAACTTGCGGTACTTGTCGAAGCGAACCTGCATTAGCAGCGAGTCGCCCCGCCCGGCCATCTTGCTCATCATAAGCGGATAAACGCCCCGCACAAAACTAGAGGTATAAATGCTGCCATCCGAAGAGACCGCCAGGTAATAGAGCTCGGCTGCGGTTAACGATTGAATAATGCGAAAGCGAACCGAAAGATCTTTTTCGTTATGCAAGCCATTGATGACCGTTACAAAATTAGATCGAGCCTTGTCTTCGAGTCGTCTGTTAAGTGCACGATGCTCTAGTGCGGTATCTCCCTGCAAGGCTCGATCGACATAATCCATTTGGGTGGCCACCAGCAGTCGGTAGTAGGCCAGCGTATCATCTTTGACCTGATCGATCTTTTCTACCGTAACCCGTCCTTTGAGAATATTGTCTACGAATGGAAAGTACTGCTGACCGCTGCGGCTGTTCGCCATTTGCGCAACCAGCGCCACAAATGGATCGTCTTTTATAGAACGAATGCGTTGCCCTAATCGGTCCGAGGCGGCGGCATAATCATAGAATTGTCTTGGATAGCTACGGGCTACCACCTTTATAATACTATCCGCAAAACTAACATCGGGATTTTTCTGTAGTGTAATAAAGGTCTTATCCGGAAAAAGGGTGCAATACTTTAAAAGCAAATTCTCTTTGACCGCGGTATACCCCTCGTTTCGATCAAAGATGCGAGATGCCAGTACCGTGTTGCCGGCATCGTACGGAAGCGATTTTAGTAGAGAAGCGATACTTTTTCCTTGAAGATCTGCCTTGTAAGAAGTTTCATACGTAGAGATAATTTGCGGCAGGTAGGCAGGATTGACCCCTTGCTCGCGCGACAACCGAAATCGTTCTCTAAAATATCCGAGCATCGATTGCAACCCGTAGAGATAATTAACTTTTAAACGATGGTCAAGCGTGGTATCGGTCTCGATCTGAAAGCGAATGCGGTTAACTTCGTCAAGTAGCGAATAACTAATAGCCTGGTTAAGGGTGGCATCGGCAGTGGGGGCAAAAAGACTATCGTCACGCCCATCCAACTTGCAAAGGCTTCGCTGTTCGGCCGCGATCTGTTCGTGATTAAGTTCTCTTCTAAATTCAGGGCGATAGCCTTGTGGAAAAACGAACGGTTGACCCGCAGCCGCACCCTGGGCATAGACCGGGCAGGCCCGGCACAAGAGCAATAACAGTCCCCCAACGATCAGCCTCAAAAAATGCCCGTTCATATCGCCACAAAGTTAACGAACCCCTCGCCAATGGCCCGATAAGAAGGTTTTAAATATTAAGTTATTATTAACTCTGCATAGCTCTCTGTAGGCTAGGCGTGCACAGGAAAAAATAGTAAGTAGATTTGTCAAAATTCCTCGCATGGATCAACCGGCCCGTAAAGTATTGATCGCTGACGACGAGCCCGATATCAGAGAATTTCTTCAGTACAATCTAAGTGCCGAAGGATACGAGGTATTCACAGCCAAAGATGGCGACGAGACGCTCGAAAAAGCCAAACGCATTCAGCCCGACCTTATCGTACTCGATGTAATGATGCCCAAGAAAAGCGGGGTCGAAGTATGCCAGTTACTTCGCTCACAAAGCGCCTTTAAGGATACCATCATCTTAATGCTTACGGCCCTCAACGATGATGGCTCGCACATAAAGGGTCTTGAGACCGGGGCCGATGATTATATTGGTAAACCCATCAGCCCTAAAGTATTGGTATCTCGCATCAATGCCCTGTTTAGACGTCTGAGCAAACCCAAGGCCGGGGTGCTGAACATGGATTCTATTAGTATTGACCCCGAGCAATATATAGTGACAGTAGAAGGAAAAGAGATCTCGTTGGCCAAAAAGGAATTTGAATTGCTTTACTTGCTGGCGCATCGTCCGGGACGGGTCTTTTTGCGAAACGAGATCCTCAACCAGGTATGGGGCAACGACGTGATCGTAGGTGACCGAACTATCGATGTACATATTCGTAAGATTCGTCAAAAGTTGGGTGTCGACTGTATTACTACCGTCAAAGGCGTAGGGTACAAATTTGAGGTCTAAGCGCCACCCTGACTATCTTTGCTACGGCTTAGACCGCCATTTAATTGCATGTCTCTTTCGCGCCCCTCCATTACACCCCGACAAATTGCGCTGATTGCAGCACTGATTCTTGCACTGCCGGAAAGTATTTTTTTATGGTGGTGGAAGGCCGACTGGCAATGGGCGCTATTGGCCTTTGCCATTATTTTTGGCATCAGTTACTGGGTCATCGCTACGCTACTCGAAGAGTTTATCAATCGCAAGATCAAACTCATTTATAAATTCATTCACAAGACTAAGGCGACCAAAAAAGAAGAGACGTATTATAAATACGTGCTGCCGGCCAAAACGCTCGAAGAAGTGAGCCAAGATGTAGAGGATTGGGCTAATGAAAACGAAAATGAGATGCAACTACTTCGACAAAACGAACAGTTTCGCCGTGAATTCTTGCAAAATCTCTCGCACGAATTTCGCACGCCTGTTTTTGCTATACAAGGGTATGTAGAGACCTTGCTCGACGGGGCTATTAGCGACCCACAGGTCAATCGCCGCTATTTGGAGAATGCATCCCGAAATATAGACCGACTTACCAATCTGCTAGCCGATCTAGACCAGATCTCGAAGCTAGAACGCGGAGAGTTAGTGTTGGTGCGGCAGCCCTTCGTTATTCAAGAGCTGGTCAAAGAGGTTTTTGAAAGCCTTGCCGGTAAGGCAGACAAGCAACACGTACAATGCCAGATAAAAAAAGGATGCGAATCAGCTCTATCCGTAAATGCCGATAAAGAAAAGATCAGACAAGTACTGTTAAATCTGGTAGAGAATGCCATCAAATACGGAAAGACCAATGGCACGGTTACGGCCAGTATGTATCGCACCGACGGACAACACGTATTGGTAGAGATTACCGACGATGGCATGGGTATTGCCGAAAAAGAAGTAGGTCGCATTTTTGAACGCTTTTACCGCACCGAAGACGGTCGCACCCGCGACAATAAAGGATCGGGGCTGGGGCTGGCTATTTGCAAACACATCATCGAAGCCCATGGGGAGACCATTCATGTGCGAAGCACCGAACAGGTAGGAACGACGATTGGGTTTACCCTATCCACCAAATAGCAAATGCTAATTTACTTACCCCCTGCCAGTCCATGTAAATACTGGTAGATCTTGATCTGAGAACGAACGGCCCGTTTACCCATGCCCTTCACATACTCATTGGGCAGTGTACCCTCGAGTAAGCGGGCTTTTACATTATCGGCCAGTTGAATGGCCAGGATCTCTTTTAACTCTTTTCGAATATCCGACTGATGGATCTCTACGGCCGCTTCTACGCGGTGATCGATATTGCGTACCATCCAATCGGCAGAAGAAATAAAGATCTTTTCTTTACCCCCATGGTTAAAGATCATCACACGCGCATGCTCCAGATACTCATCCACAATGCTGATAGCATACGGACGAATTCCCTTTTTGGAGAGCGGAAAGTTTGGGCAATAAATACCTCTGACAATTAAGTTGATCACGACGCCGGCCGCAGATGCCTTGTTCAATAACCGAATGAGTTCAATATCGCTGAGCGAATTGACCTTAAGCGTTAGCGCAGCTTTTTTACCGGCCTTGGCCTGTTTGATCTCGAATTCGAGTAGCTGTACCAATTTTTTTCGCATCGAAACCGGTGCCAGTAGCAAGGTGCGACACTTCTTTAAAGGCATCATTCCCCTTCTCCAATTAGAGAGGTAATCAAATACCCGAGCCGCGTCGTTCATAACAGTAGCCGACGCGGTTAATAGAAAATGATCGGCATACACCTTGGCAGACGACTCATTTAAATTACCGGTGCTCACAAATCCGTATCTGATTCGCTTTCCTTTTTGCAGACTGGTTATCACGCATAGTTTGGCGTGCACCTTCATATTAGGCATACCTAACAAAACAGTAATACCCTCTTCTTCTAAGATCGTTTTCCACTCTAAGTTGGCCTCTTCATCAAAGCGAGCCTTTAACTCCAGCATTACGGTAACCCGCTTTCCATTACGCGCTGCATTGATAAGGGCATGTATAATCTTAGATTCCGAGGCTAATCGATAAGCCGTAAGCTGGATGCTTTCGACAGTGGCATCCATGGCCGCCTCACGAAGCAGGTCTATCACCGAATTAAAAGAATGATACGGAAAATGCAACATAATATCGCGCTGCAACACCTGGTCGGTAACGCGTAGCTTATTGCGAAGGGCCGGATGAGTAAAAGAGGCCTTTCGTTGCAATACCGGTGGAAGCACCAAAGGAAAATCCATAAAGTGCCTAAAATTATGAATTCGACCTCCGGGGATGATGGCGCTTTTCTTGGTAAGGCCCAATCGACCGATCAGGTATTGCAACAGTCCGTTGTCCATTTCTTTGTCGTAAACGAAACGAACCGGCTTTCCTTTACGGCGGTTCTTGATACCCTTGGCCATTTTCTCTACAAAACTCATCGAGATATCATGATCAATCTCTAGCTCAGCGTCTTTGGTGACCTTAAAAAGCCAAGCTTCGAAAATATCAAAATCGAAATAAGGAAAGATCTTAGGAAGGTTATACCGAATAATGTCTTCGAGCAAGATAATATGCCGCTGGCCGGGTCGCGAAGGCAATTCCACGAAGCGACCGACCGACTTTACAGGTACTTCAATCAAGGCATATTGATCGTGATAGGCCGTGTTCTTTTTGCGCATCAGCACCCCCAGATAGATGCTTTTATCGCGGATATAGGGTAACTGCGGCAACGACTCGATCATAAGTGGAATGATGTTATTTCGAACCTGCGATTCAAAATAATCACTTACGAAATGCTGTTGCTCTCTGTTAAGCTGCTTTTCGTTGCGTAAAAAAACAGATTGATCCTTTAGTTCAACTTGTATGTTCTTCCAGATACGCTCAAACTCGTTTTGCTGCCGAAGTACGATAGTCTGAATCTCATCTAAGATAGCCTGCGGATTTTCTTCGAAGTAGATATTGAGTTTTTTTCTTTTTTGCGAATAATCCGACATCCGCTTGAGCGTTGCCACCCGTACACGAAAAAACTCATCGAGGTTGTTAGAGAAAATACCCAGAAAACGAATGCGCTGCTGAAGCGGAACCGTAGGATCGTTGGCTTCTTGCAGTACCCGTCCGTTAAAACTTAGCCAACTGATGTCTCGTGGAATAAGCTGTTTGGTAGTGGCCATTATTAGCTAATTACATTTTTTCTTTCGCCCACCTCATCATACAGCGTATGAATGAGCCCATCAGCCAACCCTATCTTGGGTACATAGATCTCTTCGGCGTCGGACCACCGCATGGCATTAATGTACACTTGCAACGCCGGAACGATCACATCGGCCCTGTCTTCGCGTAAGCGGTATTGCTGCATACGATCGGCCAACGAGAGCTCACTGAACTCCTTATAATATTCCTTCAGGAGATCTACATGCAAGGGCTTCCCCTCTTTGCGCTTTGATAGATTGAAGACCTTATTGATATTACCCCCGGAACCAATAGCCGTAACATGATGATGCCCACGAGTTTTTTGTCTCAAAAATTCTTTCATCTCGTCCCAATCCTCTTGCTTAACCTGATCTTTTAATAACCGAATGGTACCGATATTGAACGACTTTTTAAATACTAATATGCCATCACTAAAAAAAGTAAGTTCGGTGCTGCCCCCACCCACATCGATATAGAGATAAGATTCGCCACTGTCCATGTAATCGGCCACATGGTTCTCGTAAATAAGGGTAGCCTCTTCTTCTCCGCTAATGACCTTTATGGAAACACCGGTCTCCGCTTTAACACGCTGAAGCACCTCAGCGGCATTGGTAGCATCACGCATGGCCGAAGTAGCGCAGGCTTTTACATGCTTGATGCCATACACGTCGAGCAATAACCGATAGGCCTTGATGGTCTTGCAAAGTTGTTCGATCTTTTTTGCGGAGATCTCGCCTTTCTCGAAGACATCGAATCCTAAGCGTAACGGCACGCGCACCAATACCGTTTTAATAAACTCGGGCTTGCTATCGGTATACTCGATCACATCGGTTATTAACAGCCGGGCGGCATTACTACCTATGTCGATGGCGGCGAGCTTCAAATTATCAATTATTATAGATTGCAATATATAAAATCTGCTCGCCTGTTAGAATAATTTTAGTCACATTCTGCTCGAAGTCCGCATCCGCTTTACGATTACATAACATGCCGTTAATCTTGGGGTCATATGGCTGTACTTACTTTGAAAAACAGCGGTATGAATAAACGGCATCCCGAAGTTGTTGTATTAAGCGATATTCACCTCGGAACCTACGGATGTCATGCCCGGGAGCTCGTACAATACTTAAAAAGCATCTCGCCGCAGCTGCTTATACTGAACGGAGACATTATTGACGGCTGGCAGTTCAACAAAAGCTATTTTCCGCCCGCTCACCTGCAAGTAATAAAGGAGATTCTGAGTCTGCTCGATCAGGGCACCCGTGTGGTATACGTAACCGGCAACCATGACGAGATGCTGCGTCGCTACAGCGATCTTCAATTGGGAAACTTTCAACTGACCGACAAGTTGGTCATTGAGATGAACGGAAAGCGAACCTGGATCTTTCATGGCGATGTATTCGATGCCACTACCAAGGGCAGCGCCAAGATTATTGCCAAGTTGGGCGGATGGGGCTATGACTGGCTGATCTTACTGAATCGCTTTATCAATTGGGTCCTGGACAAACTGGGGCAACCCAAAATGAGTTTAAGTAAAAAAGTAAAGAACGGAGTAAAAAAAGCCGTACGCTGGATCGGAGACTTTGAACAAACGGCGGCAGAACTGGCCATTAGCAAGGGATACGACTATGTAATCTGCGGGCATATTCATCAGCCCCAACAACGAATTATTCAAACAGAGGATGGCTCTGTAACCTACCTGAACAGTGGCGATTGGATCGAAAATCTCACCGCCCTGGAGTTGACCCATCAAGAGTGGAGCATCTACCATTACAAAGAAGACGATTACCAGCAGACCCCGGTGGTGAGTATGGAAAAGCAGTTACCGCTGCTCAATGTGGTCACCGATCAAATAGGGCTTCACATACATAGGCTTCAACCCTAACGACTCATGAAAATATTCTATGCAGTTCAGGCAACGGGCAATGGGCACATTAGCCGTGCCATGACCTTGCTACCGCATCTTCAACAATGGGGTACGGTAGATGTATTTCTAAGTGGGAACAATAGCCATTTAACCCCTCAATTACCCGTTCGGTATCGCAGCCGGGGCATTAGCCTTTATTACAACAATGCGGGTGGCTTAGATTATCCTAAGATCGCTTTTCAACGAAATCCTCTCGAGCTGTTCAAAGAGATCAAAGAACTCCCGGTTAAAAAATACGATCTCGTTATCAATGATTTTGATTTTCTAACCTCGGCCGCTTGTCGGTTGCAAGGTGTGTCATCCGTTCATTTTGGACACCAGGCCAGCTTTCACTACCCAGAGACGCCCAGACCGGTACACAGGCAATGGCACGGAGAGCTATTGCTAAAAGATTACGTGCAGGCCACCCATCATATTGGACTTCATTTCGAAAAGTATCACTCCTCAATTTTTGGAGCTATTATCAAAGAAGAGATCGTGCAAGCTACTCCCGTAAACGGATCGCATGTAACCGTCTATCTTCCTGCCTGCAGTGATTGGGCACTAAAAAGGTTGTTGACTCCAATCAACGGCCCCCTTTTCGAGATCTTCTCCAGAGAGACCAAGGTGCCTTACCGAGAAGGTCATTTGCAGTTTCGCCCTATTGAGCAAGCCGCCTTTAACCAAAGTCTGATCGGGTGCAGCGGTATTATTTGCGGTGCCGGATTCGAGACCCCTGCCGAAGCGCTGCAACTGGGAAAAAAGATCTTGGCCATACCCATCAAAGGGCAATACGAACAGTATTGCAATGCGGCAGCACTAAACAGATTAGGTATAAAAACGTTGCCACCCTCTCAGCCCATAGAAACACATCATATAACTGATTGGCTAGAGAAGGCTCCTTTGGTACAAGTAGATTACAGCAGAAGTATACAAGAATCAGTAGAACATCTAATGGCTATTGGAATCAACAGCACTACATCGGCGGCACCTCCAGTTACTTGGCAGGAGGCTTGTGCGCCATAAGACGATAGAGGTAGACCCTCGAAAATTGAATCAGGTTCCACTCCTCCGGATCGGCCACGTCGATGGGATCGATAATACTCAGTTCGGCTCGTACGGTTCTAACAAAACCAATATAGGCGTCAACGCCTGCAGAGCGTAGGGGTCGGACCTCTTCATCGATCAATTCAATTACTTTTTTTTGACTGCGGGCAGAACGGATTGTCTCGATCAAGGTGTGGTGAGACAGTACAGCAGCGGGGCTCATAAAAAAGATTGGGCGGTAAATGTAGGAGAGCCGCTGATCAATTGTGCAAATTCTATATTAAGTTTTTCTGGACCCCGTAAAAATTAATATTGGACTTATCCTACCCCCTACCGAGTGCCGACCGGTTCGTACGAGAACGACTTAAGAGAATCTAAGATAGTGGCATTGCGAGGGCTCAGTTTGACGCCATATTTTTCGCCGGTTTTAATGAAACTCAACCTCTTGCAGCTGTCGGCGACAGTAAAGTAGAGTACCAGAACCTCTCCCCGGTCGCCGTAGTAATAGATCTTACCCTCCGATGTGCATTCGTTAAGTCCGGCAAGCGCGGGTTGATTAGCATTGGCGGCCAGACTGGTGAGTAATTCCGGTTTATAGACCTTGACCATCTGAAAAAATCGGGGGTTGCCCGGCGTTTTGTAATACATGACCACCGCACTATCACATGCGCTGAGTTCGGTCAACATGTTAGGAGTGCCGGGGGCTTGGCAGGACAGTAACGACAGAACAAAGGATATCATCACCCCAAATAAAATACGCAGTTTCATACAGTGCATCAAGTCTAAAGATGTAAAAATAGATCAAAAAAAAGGCGCCCTGCATTGCTACAGCGCGCCTTTAAAAAAAAATAACTATTAATAAGAAGCATTCTGAGGATCCCAGTTGGCCCATCCGGTGGTCCAATTGGTTGTTCCCATGGCACCTCTAAACGTGGTAGGAGTAAAGAAAGAATTCATGCCTGTAAAGCTGGCTCCGGTGAGGGCAGGAGAACCAGTGGCAGGCAAAAAGTTAGGATTGGTAGAATAAAAGGGACTGGTCAGACCCGCAGCAGCAGAAGTAGCCAGTGTAACACAACCCTCACTCTCTGCCTTTGTCCGAATCTGAGCAGCAGTGGCAATAGCATTATTGCTAGAGCGATATACGCTGGTCGTTGCATGCACCAGATTGTTGCGGAACTCAGAGATATTGTTCATATAGTCATTCAAGGTACCATCTGACTCCATCGAGAAACCGGCATCAGGATGACCAATAAAGATAGAGTTACGCACAATGAACTGAGTTCTTCTTCTCCAACGCATAGAGAAATTGTGATTGGCAGCTGTTCCAGTCGCATCGTTGGGACCAACGATGGTAAAGTTGCTCATCTGAGGACGCGTAATGGGGCTGGCATTCGATCCGCTGGCATCATTATCGCACTCTACACCATTACCGGAGTCACCTGCGTCTACGAAATCCGGTTTACGCATTGCGATACCGTATTGTATCTTACCTGAAAATCCAAAGTCAAAGTCAAAGTCGTCGTCGGCCGTAGCAAAAGCAATCAGATTTTTAGCATTAACGGTACCACCGAAGAATTCAAAAGCATCATCGTTACCAAAAGAAACCATTACGTTTTCGATGATCGTTCCAGAACCAACGCCGCCGCAAGTGAGTCCATTGATCTCAGAACCGGGCTCGGCTGCGATACCGGCGTATTCGATGCGCACAAAACTAAGCACGCCACTTCCGTCGAAAGGATCAGTTCCGCCGTACTGACGACCTACACCACCCTCGATAATGGGAGCGGGGTCGAGCGGACGGTTAGTGGGCGCCTTACCTAATAAGATGATACCGCCCCAATCACCGGGTGCTCTTGATCCTATGGCCTTACCGCTGGTAAACACGATGGGGCTTGTCCTGGTACCTTGCGCGATGATCTTGGCGCCACGCTCAATGATCAGGGCGCCTTTCTCCGCTACATCACTTACGACCACACAACCGGCCTCGAATGTAACGGTAGCACCGTCCACGACATATACATAGCCTTTTAAGATCCATTTTCCTTTGGCATAGAACTTATTCGAGGAGATCACACCGGTAATTACGTTGCTGTTAGGATCGGTGGGAACTACTGGGTTGCCGCCGCCACCATCTTCGAACGTTACCTTAACGCAAGAGGAGGCACCGAAAAGTAAAATGCAGATCAGTGCGCTAAAAAGAAGCTGCTTCATATACTTGTTTTTGAGTTTAGACTAGGGTTGATTTATTTTTTTTGGGTAGCAAAATCATAGGTAAAGCCGACGGTGATCGTTGACCCCGGACGGAACGAATAGAACAAACGGTCGGTGGCCGCTTGGTAAGAGGTCTTTGCTCCTACATTTTCGTAGAAATAGTAAAATGGATTCAGGATATCAGACCAGGTAAGTCTGAATTCACCGCGCCCGGCAAAGACTTTCTTGGCAATCTGAAAGTCAACCTGGTCACGAGGACGCTCGTAAACATCCGGAAAACCGAGGTCATTCAAACCTACCAGGCTCAGGCGCTCTCCAATGCGATTATACAACAGAGATCCATTGATACCACGAGTAGTATTATCAAATTGCAGACCCAGATTGATCAGGTAAGGAGACTGGCCCTGCAAGGGACGGTTGCTAGTCTCTGCAGCTCCACCACCACTGGTAGAGGCTAAGGTCACTTTAGAATAAATATAGGTTAGGTTGGCAAAGGTGCTCAGCTTGCTGACTCCTTCGTTAAAATCAATTAAGTTCTTTCTGATCTCCAACTCGGCCCCAAGAGTAAGGGCTTCTTGTGCATTGTAGAAGCGATAGTTTCGACGATCAAGTACGCTCGAAGGATTCAGACGAAGCTCAATGGGATTAATAAATGACTTATAAAATCCGCCAATGGTAATTCCTTCTCCAGCCTTAGGATAAAATTCATACCGAACATCGAGGTTATTGATGGCGGTACGCTTGAGATCAGGATTTCCATCCACGGCATAATTGACCTCATAATCGAAGAATGAGAAAGGCGCGATCTCACGAAACTCAGGACGTGCCACTGTTTGGCTAGCTGCCAGGCGAATATTGTGTTTAGAAGAGGGCGAATAGGTCAAATTGAAAGAAGGTAATACATCCCACTTCTCCGTATTAACGATAACACGCTTGGCCGTAACATCTTTGGTAGTCAGAAACTGCTGAAAATTCTCTACCCGGACACCCCATACCAACCGCCAGTCATCTGCCAACTTATTATCGAACATGCCAAACATTCCGTTCAGGATCGACACCCCAAAGTATTTATCTTGATTGTTCGTAAAATCGAGGATCTTAAACCCTTGGGTTGAAATATTGGAAGCGTTGAAGATCTGATCGTAAGGCTGATAGTTTAGCTGACTATTGAACTGAATAATATTGGCTGGCTCCCAGCGAAAGATTCGGCTGCGAAAATCACGAATACGAATAATAGTGGAACCTCCGGCCTTAAAGGTTTGCTTGTGCTTTCCTAAAGTAAACGGCACAATGAGTGATCCGTTGGCGCCATAGCTATAATCTTTGAGGTCGCTGTAAAAACGGCGCGTATCATCGTCGTTGAACTCAAAGGGAGTAGATGTGCCTCTGGCACGGAAGTAGGCATACGTTCTGAGATCGGGCTGCGTTTTCCAGTTATAGCCGAAGTTGCCGTTCCAATTTAGCTTAACACCGCTTTTTGTCAACTGATGCGTTCCTTCGAGCTGACTGGAATAAAGCGAGCGTTGATTAAGAACAGAAGAACGAAAATCAAGATCTTGAATACGGTCATAGTTAACTCCGGTACGCGTGTAGTAGAGGTCTTCGAAAAGCTGATTGAACAAATTCTTGAACGAGATCTTATGCTTTCCTTTTACATAGGTAATGTTAGCAATAGCCCCCGTGTTGACACTATATTTATTTTGAGCATCGTACATTTCTACCAGCAAGTCGCCGTCGTCCTGATGTAGATTACGCTCTACATCGAATTTGAGCATACTGTTGCGATATTGAACCGCAAGAATAGTACCCAGCGTACCTCCCTTCTTGAATTTCTTGTTTACACCCCAAGTAAGATTGTATGTTTGAATGGGGGTAGCCTGCGAAGCAATTTCTCGACTTACCTCATTATTAAATTCTTTACTGAATGCTACTTGTTGAGCAATGCCTGCGTTATTTACACTAAGAACACGATAGGCCTGTGGAGAAGTGGGAAAGCCCGCCGGCATGGAGCGGGTGCCATCATCAAAACCCAACCAGTCGGTCTTATTACGTTCGTTGCTGGTAAAATCTTTAAATGTCGATTGATTATTGAATCCCCAGCTAACCCCTACAGTCAGCACACTGCGGGCCGGCACATCTTTTGTGTTAATCTGTACCAAGCCACCGGCAAATTCACCGGTAAGATCTGGCGTAGCGGTTTTGTTGATGATAATGTTGTCTACCATCATAGAGGGTATCACATCGAAAGAAAAGGCTTTCTTATCGGGCTCTGAACTAGGAAGCTGGGCATTATTGATCTGGGCTGCATTGTAGCGATCGCTTAATCCACGCACCACAACGAACTTGTTGTCTTGAATACTGGTACCACTAACACGCTTGAGTACTTCTCCCGTATTTTTATCGGGTGTACGACGAATAAAGTCGGCAGCCAATCCGCTCGATAGCGCCATATTACTACGCTGAAATATCAACAACGCATTTGTATTTTCTTGGCGGCGAGAAGAACTCGTGATGGTAACGACCTGTAGATTCGAACTCGCCTTCTCTATGAGCACGACCTCAATTATATTCTCTTGGTTAGGCTTGATTTCAATATCCGTGATCTCTTTTCCTTCGTAACCAGTGTTAGTCACTTTAATAGAATATTTTTTACCCGCTTCGAGGTTCACATAAAATTTACCCTCTACATCAGTAGAAAAATTGCGAGTAACTCCATCGGCTTGCAACGTGATGTTAGCGCCCACCAAGGGCTCGTTTCGAACATTGGTAATTTTACCCGCAACCGGTACAGATTGTGCGGCAACCCATAGGGCCTGGAGAAGAACGATTGTCGTAAGTAAGAATTTAACCCTTGCCAGCATGTGAATCAATTTGAGGCAAAAGTGTAGCAATCGAATTATCAATGCTTAAAGGCAGGGTTAAGCTATCATTATCGCATTATTACCGAAATGTTAACGAATATAAAAAGATGATTATTAGTACTTTAAACATTATAAATCAACATGGTAACCCCGAATGAGCACCAGGCAAACGCTCATATTAATTTAATATTATTTATTGCTTAGAGACCCACCCCCACCCCACATACTGTATTTTCGCAATTCACTACCTGTTGATCAACCCTAATCGTTTAACAGGATAAAATTGAATGCATGTCCGGACTCAATTCCTTCCTTAAGATCTTTATGCCTAAGAACGTTGTGTTCTTCGAACTCTTCGAACAAGTAGCCGAAAACTTGTCGATTATGGGCACTCAACTCAAAGCGGTAGTGGCAGAGCACGATATCGATAAACGAGTTGCACTAATAGCCGTTATCGAAGACCTCGAGCACCAAAACGACGATCTGACCCATAATCTTTTTACCGAACTCGGTCGCAACTTTATAACCCCTTTTGATCGCGAAGACATTCACGCACTCGCAACTTCACTCGATGATATTGCCGACTACATCTACGGTTCTGCTAAAAAAATGAACTTTTACCGTGTCAATACGAACGACATGGGAATGCAAAAATTTGCTGAATTAATTGAGCAGGGTTGTCAGCAAGTCAAGATCGCCGTTACCCAGTTGCGCGATATGAAAAACATCAAGGCCATCACCGAGGCTATGATCAAAATAAATAGTATCGAAAACCAGGCCGATGATATTTTTGATATGAGCATCGAAAGACTCTTCGCCATAGAAGAAAATGCCAAAGAGGTCATCAAGATCCGCGAGATCTATCAGGTAATGGAGCTAGCCACCGATAAATGCGAAGATGCCAGTAATGTGATCGAATCCATTATTATCAAATACGCTTAACCCGGTACATGACCCCTTTTTTGATCTCCATTATCGTGCTGGCCCTAATATTTGATTATATCAATGGGTTTCACGATGCCGCCAACTCGATCGCTACGGTCGTATCGACCAAAGTATTAACTCCTTTTCAGGCGGTACTGTGGGCAGCCATTTTTAATTCGGTAGCCTTTTTTATTTTCAAGGATCATGGCGTGGCTAATACCGTAGCCAAAACAGTCGATGCCACTAAAGTGGAATCTGCCATTATGATGCAGGTGATCTTTGCCGGCCTTATTGCCGCCATTGCTTGGAACTTGCTGACCTGGTGGTTCGGTATTCCTTCTTCCTCATCTCATACACTTATTGGAGGCTTTGCAGGTGCGGGTATTGCCGCAGCGGGCATTGATGCGGTAAATACCACCGTTATCCTCAAGACCGTTAGTTTTATTATCCTGGCTCCGCTCATTGGCATGTTGATGGCTTTTATTATGTCGCTTTGGTTCTTGAGTTCGTTTCGCAAAGACTGGACCTCTAAGATCATTTCCGTTCTGGTTATCGCTTATGTTATTTACTTTCTGCAAGCCAATCTTGTTATCGATGCGGCGCAATTGGCCGGTAAAACCGATTATAAGAGCTATTGGGTACAGGTTATTTTCTATTCCAAAAATTTTAAGTGGATCTTACTTGCGCTGATCTTACTGACCATGGCCTTCTTTGCCCTGTACCTGAGTAAACTCAATGCTCATCGCTCTAATCTCTGGTTTAAAAAACTGCAATTGGTCTCTTCGGCCGCCTTTAGCATTGGCCATGGCGGTAACGATGCCCAAAAAGTAATGGGCATTATTACAGCTGCCCTTATTGCCGGTGGCAATATCTCCAGCTTCGAAGAAATGCCTCAGTGGGTTCCCATCGCCTGTTATGCTGCAATTGGTTTAGGTACGATGAGCGGGGGCTGGAAAATCGTCAAGACCATGGGTACTCGCATTACCAAGGTGACTCCCTTCGAAGGAGTGGCCGCCGAAACCGCCGGAGCCATCACTTTATTTATGACCGAGGCCCTTAAGATTCCTGTAAGTACCACGCATACCATCACCGGCGCCATTATGGGAGTCGGCGCTACGAAACGTTTATCGGCCGTGCGCTGGGGCGTAACCATCAATTTAATCTGGGCCTGGATCTTGACCATCCCCGTTAGTGCACTGCTGGCCGGCTTCATTTATTGGCTGATGCGTTTCTTCTGATCTTTCGTAGCCGATTTTGACTAGAATTACGGAGTTTTGCCGGGCAACTTATTCTATGCCAAAAATTGTTGTTACCGGCGGCTGCGGCTATATTGGTTCGCACACGATCATCGATCTTATCGAGAACGGATACGAGGTTATTTGCATCGATAATAATTCGCGCTCGCACGCCGCTGCCCTTCAGGCGGTTACCGAGATCACGGGCAAAACGGTCAAGCACTATAAGATCGACCTCTGCAACTACGACGATACCTATGCGGTGTTCGAAGAGCATCCCGATATTTCGGGGGCCATTCACTTTGCGGCTTACAAAGCGGTAGGCGAATCGGTCGAAAATCCGCTGCTCTATTTCGATAACAACCTACAATCGCTGATCAACCTGCTCAAATGCATCGACGAGTTCGGTGTCTCGCATTTCGTATTCTCCTCTTCTTGCACCGTATATGGTAACCCCGACCAAATTCCTGTTACCGAAGCCACCCCTATTAAGCGAGCCGAATCGCCGTACGGATCTACCAAGCAGATCAGCGAACAGATTATCCAAGACTATGCACGTAATTCGGCGGCTACCCATATTTTACTACGCTACTTTAATCCGGCCGGCGCCCACCCGTCTGCATTGCTGGGCGAACTTCCACTGGGCAAACCCCAAAATCTGGTTCCCGCCATTACGCAAACGGCCATTGGAAAAATTGATAAACTACTGGTGCACGGCACCGACTACCCCACCCGCGACGGCTCTTGCATTCGCGATTATATTCATGTTTGCGATCTGGCCCATGCGCACACGCTGGCCCTTCGCTATTTAGAAGAAGAAAAAAATAAAGAAGCCTGCGAGGTATTTAACCTAGGTACAGGCACCGGCAATACCGTACTCGAAGCCATTGCCGCTTTTGAACAAGCCAGTGGCACCCCCCTTCGCTACGAGATCGGACCCCGCCGTGCGGGCGATGTGATAGCTATTTACGCCAATAACGACCGAGCCCGCTCGGTACTGGGATGGCAAACCCGTTATACCCTCAGCGACATTATGAGCACGGCCTGGACTTGGGAGCAGAAGCTCCGTGATAAAAAGACGGTCTTTAGTGAATAACTCGGCTGCTATATTTTTTTTGCCTTAACCCCCTGCACTTACATTTGTTCCTATGTTAAAAGACATTCAATTGACCGGTACCAAAGACACCCGAAGTGGTTTCGGGGATGGTATTGTAGAGGCCGCCCGCAAAAATGCAAATGTAGTGGCGCTTACCGCCGACCTGGCGGGTTCTCTTAAGCTCAATCAGTTCATGAAAGAGTTTCCCGATCGGTTTATTCAATGTGGCATTGCCGAAGCTAATATGATCGGTGTGGCGGCCGGCCTTACCATCGGGGGCAAGATTCCGTTTACAACCACGTTTGCCAATTTCTCTACCGGTCGTGTTTACGATCAGATCAGACAAAGTGTTGCCTACAGCGAAAAAAATGTAAAGATCTGTGCTTCGCATGCAGGTCTTACCCTTGGCGAAGATGGTGCCACGCACCAGATCTTAGAAGATATTGGCATGATGAAGATGCTACCCGGTATGACCGTAGTAGTGCCATGCGACTATGCACAAACCAAAGCAGCTACCGAAGCCATTGCCGAAATAAAAGGACCCGTTTATCTGCGGTTTGGTCGTCCGGCCTGGCCCATTTTTACCAGCGATCGTCCTTTCGAATTAGGCAAAGCCCAGCATTTCTCTACCGGTAACGACATTAGCATTTTTGCCTGCGGTCATCTGGTGTGGAATGCCATTCAAGCGGGCGCGATCTTAGAAGAAAAAGGGATCAGTGTAGAGGTCATCAACATCCATACCATCAAACCGCTCGATGAAGCCGCTGTAATTGCCTCCCTTAAAAAAACGCGTTGTGCCATAACGGCCGAAGAGCATAGTATTTTTGGTGGATTGGGCGATTCCATTGCCCAAGTAGCTGCCAAGCATTGCCCGGTGCCTATCGAATACGTGGGCACCCGCGATACCTTTGGTGAAAGTGGCACCCCCGCCCAGTTGCTCAAGAAATACGGATTGGACATACCCGATATTGTGGCTGCCGCCGATAAGGCCCTGCAACGCAAAGGTTAAACCTAGGGCTATCATTAAGGTCCAATACCGGCAGACCTAAATGGCCGATTACTCCGACAACGAAATTTTGCTCCGCTTTCGAGTGCCCGCCACCCGAGAAGTCGCCTTTACCGACCTGATTAAAAAATACCAGGAACGCCTCTATTGGCATATTCGCCGCATGGCCGTAACACACGAAGACAGCAACGATCTTTTACAAAATGTATGGATCAGGGTTTGGAATGGCCTCGAAAAGTTCAGAGAAGAGAGTCAACTGTACACCTGGCTATACCGGATCGCCACCAATGAATGCCTGAGTTTTATTGAGCAACAAAAGAGAAAAGCTACCCTGCCGCTGAGCGACGAAGAGAACGGCATGGAGCGGCAACTCAAGGCCGATCCTCAATTTGATGCTCAAAAACTAGAATGGAAACTACAGCTGGCCATTCAGCAGTTACCCGAAAAGCAACGGGTCGTATTTTCGCTTCGCTACTTCGATGAAATGCCTTACGAACAAATGAGCAACGTGTTGGATACCAGCGAGGGAGCCTTAAAGGCCAGTTACCATCACGCCGCTAAAAAAATTGAACGCTTTTTATTAGATCATTAAACCGCACAAATAAAACCAGGTCTTATTAAGGATGTCCGAACAGCAACATAGTAACGAAGAACTAGCCAGCCTTGCACCTGGTCTGCCCTTTCCTGCTCCCGCAATGCCCTATGCTGTGCCGGCGGGTTATTTCGAACAGCTTGCAGGCGCAGTGCTGGCGCGTATCCATCTGGAGAGCGATGAACTCCCCCCCGTACTTCAGTCACTTAAAGAAAAATACACACAACGGCCCGGCTGGCCTTACCAGACTCCGGCGGGTTACTTTGAACAAACCCCTGCACCAACGGCAGCCCCCATTATTCCACTTCGTAAACAGTCCTTTTTTAGATATGCAGTAGCGGCGGCCGTACTGGCTACTATTTTCGGAGTGGGTCGTTGGTACCAGCAACGCGCTGTACCCAATATTGAAACGGACCCCGTTAGTTGGGTACGCAACGAAGTAAAAAAAGAATCAAGCGAAAAAATCGACAGTTATATAGATGTCAGTATAGTCGAAGCCACAACACTGAGCGGAGATCATAAAAAAGAGATCGCATTACTTACCAAAGACATCGACGAAAAAGAGATCCTGTTATTACTGAAAGAGACCGACTTGCTTGCTGCTGTAACGAGCGAACCGGCGGGCTCAAAAAAAATATTGAATTGATGAAGAAGCTTTTATTTTTTTCGCTGTTGCTGGCAGGCATAATGAGCTTCTCGGCTTCGTTGGCCCAGCCGCCAATGGGTCCGCCCGAAGGACCTCCCGATGGGCCTCCGGGTAGAAGAATCGCCGATCGCATGGCCCTGTTTATAGAGAGAAAGATGCGGCTGAGCGAACGGGAGCGCGTTGAGTTTACCCCGCTGTTTATTCGCTACGAAAAAGAATACCGAGACATTCTTCGAAGTAACCGTCAAGATCGGTTGGTATTACAACAACAATTGATCGATCTGCAACTCCGCTACCGAAAAGAGTTCGGCCCGGTGGTCGGCAACCGCCGCGTTATGGAGATCTACGATTTACAACAATACTTTATTCGCACCCTGCGCGATCTGCAACAAGAACGAAGAGGAGGGCCGGGTGCGCGTAGACCCTTTTAATCTTGTAATACGCTACCTGCATACGTAGCGGTGATATACCGCATTGGCAATGTCGTGATAAAAAAGAAAGGTCCATTTTTCTGGCTCGGACTGTTGCCACCACTTTGCTCTCAGCTCCATAGCCCTTTTTCCATCTTTGTCGTACTTGGCTACGAACCGATGTTTCATTTGCTGTAGCTGCGGCGCTTCGTCGCCCCCATAAAAAATGGTCTGCCCATTTTCAGCGATCCAAATTACCTGGTGATACAAACAATGCCCGCCCGAAGGTTCGCATCGAATGGCATCGTTAATTTGAGTAGGGCCGTCAAGTAATACCAGCCGCTCGTACGAAGAAAGCCATTGCAAAAGAGAAGGTATATAAGAGGACGATGAAGTTGATAAGGCGTAGCTTAGTTCTTCTCGCTGTACATAGTAATTGGCATTGGGGAAAGCCGGATGCAATCCTGACTGAGCAGCGTAAGCGATCCCACCTATATGATCTTTATGCAAATGCGATAAGATCACTTTAGTGACTTGCTCGGGTTGCACACCAACGGCTTTTAGCTGATGATAAAGTTGTAACTCCGCTCCGACACTGTATCCCAACCCTGCATCCAATAAGATCACATCGCCCGAAGTGATAACGACAAAAGGTTGAATCTCTACCAATAAACTACCGGCAGGCCGGTCCGTTAACTTGTCGTTCGTAGCATCGAACGGCACAAATACCTTGGTTTGATCAACGGTAAACTTTCCTTCGGATAACGGATAAATAACCATAGGTCGCAAAGGTACGATTAGCGAAGCACCATCTGCCGATCAGCATCTACCCGGATCAACACAAACAACAACATGGTAAATGTAAGTAGCGATGTACCTCCATAACTAATAAAGGGAAGGGGAATACCAATAACGGGCGCTAACCCGATGGTCATTGCCACATTGACTACAACGTGAAAGAAAAATACGGAAAAGACCCCATAGGCATAGACGCGACTAAACACACTGCGTTGACGTTCGGCGATACTGATCATTTTTAGCAGCAGGGCCAAGTATAGCCCCAATAGCAACATACTACCGGCAAAGCCAAATCCTTCTCCGACGGTACAAAAAATAAAGTCGGTCCGTTGTTCAGGCACAAAATCGTAACGGGTTTGCGTAGCGCTTAGTAAGCCCTTGCCAAAGAACCCACCGCTACCAATGGCGATCTTGGACTGGCGCACATTATAACTACTGCCACTTTCTTTTTTCTTTTTCGCCTCTGTCTCCGACAAGACACGCTGCATAGGGTCGTAAGGATTGTCTTTCCCGAACAGATTATAAATACGTTCTACCTGGTGACGCTGCAGCAGTTTTTCGAAAATAAAAGGAACGGCAAATCGCTGAATACCTACCGCTATGACCCATAAGAAAAGAAGCGTGGTAAGAATTTGCCGGCGCCTTCTGATTTGTCTTCTCGAAAACCAGATCAGCAGTAAGACGGCAACCGTTAAAAGTAGGGCCAGCAGGTTGGGAGGAATTAGAATACTGGCAATGATCAGGAGGGCAAACGAGATAGCCAGCGCCGGTATTACGGCCGGAAGACCTTCTCGATACATAACCATAAAAAAAGAAAAATAAACTAGCGCCAGCCCTGTCTCACTTTGCAAGATAGCCATAGCCGCCGGCACCAATACGACCAGAGCCGCTATCAGTTGTGCCCTCGGTAAATTAAAGTTGGTCTCGGGCCTAGAGAGATACTTGGCCAAGGCTAGCGCCACAAAGAGTTTGCAGAACTCGGCAGGCTGAAAATTAAAAGCCCCGATGCGGATAATCGACTCCGTTCCCTTAATGCGCGAATGAAAAGGAAAGACCAACAATAACAAAACGATTCCCACGACATACCAAAAATTAGCAGTAGCAGGATAAAATTTACTATCGGTCAGTAAAATAAAGAAGCCGACTATAAAAGCGATCAGCAGAAAATAGAACTGCTTGCTGTAATCGGTCTTAAAGGCCAACAAGCTCTGAAAAAATGCATCGCCCTCTTGATACGTAGCCGCAATAATCGCTGCGAGACCGATCAGCACCAGCGCCAGATAGATCCAGATCAAGCTCCAATCAATTCCTTTCGATATGGCCGCATTGTGATGTCTCATGGCAGCATTTCTTTTTTTACGATCGCAGATCTAGCACTCAGCACGGCCATAGCAGCCGGCTTTTCTTTAGTAGTCGGGATGGGCCTTGGAGATCGAGGTGTCACCGGAAGAGGAGTCACAGCTGATCCTACGCGAGTATAACGATCTATATAGGCGCTGTCGCGCGTTGTTTGAAACCACTTAAAGGCGCGTATGGAATCTTCGCGGTACTGCAAACGCTTAAAATAGGCCGGCATCAAGTTGGCCGCTTCTATGCGAGCCGAATCGGCCTTGCTACGCACCGATAAAGAATCGTTTAGGTATTTCTCCATCATCATACGAGCGATGGGCGCCGCCCATGTGGCTCCGAATCCGGCATTCTGTACAAAAACAGCAATGGCGATCTTAGGATTCTCTTTGGGTGCAAAACAAACGAACATCGAGTTGTCGGGCAATTTGATGCGTCTTCCATCGAGCACCGTATAGTTCTCTGCCGTACCGGTCTTGGCACAAACTTCGATGCCTTCTATTTGTGCACCTCTTGCCGTACCCACTTTCACCACATCGTTCATGCCTTCGATCACATCATTAAATGCGGCGGCCGGAATATACGTAAGCACATTGTGTCTTATCTTATATCGATTCTTGTATGCAGTGTCGTATACCTGCTCATCTTCGATTCGCTCTACAAAATGGGGCGTATAATAATAGCCCTTGTTGGCAATAATACACATGGCATTGGCCATTTGCAAAGGTGTGGCTTGCATCTTGTCTTGCCCAATACCCAGGGTCAGGTTGGTACAAGAGGTCCACCGACCCGCATTCTCTTTGTTGTATACAACCGTATCGGCAATACCGCCGGCGCTCTCGCTGGGCAGATCGACTCCCAACCGCACTCCCAAGCCAAAAGCATTCATGTATTGTTTCCAGTGCAAATAACCATCGTATACGTTTTTGTATTTGGGATTATCGACGGTCAAGCGGTAAATATGTGCAAAGTAGGCATTGCAAGAATTGGCAATCGCCAGGCGCACATTGGCTGCGTGACCTCCTCCGGCATGGGTACACTCGGGCTTGCCATGCCCGCAGAGTGTATAGCGACCCCCACAAGGGTATCCATACGAAGGGGATATTACTTTTTCGTTGAGCGCTATCAAGGCCCCGAGCGGCTTGTAGGTAGAACCTGGTTCGTACTTGCCGGCAATGGCGCGATTGAGCATCGGGCCCGATACATCAAGTTGCATGCGGCTAAAGTTCTTACTGCCTTCCGAACCCGACAGATCGTTAGGGTTATAATTAGGCCCGGATACCATCGAAAGTATACCACCCGTACGCGGATCGATAGCTACGATACCCCCTACTTTATTACTCATCAACTTCTCGGCCAGTTGTTGTAATTCGATATCAATGTAGGTGTGCAGACTTCGGCCGGCAATCGCCGAAGTATCGTACGCACCGTTCTCGTAGGTGCCCACGATCCTGTTCTTATTGTCTTTGATCATGTACTGCACACCACGTTGACCCATCAGTACCGGCTCGTAAAAGGCTTCCAATCCGGTCTTACCGATATAATCGCCTTGTCGGTAAAAATTATCCGAACGTTCAATGTCGCGTTTGTCCGCCTCGCGCACGTATCCCAAAATATGGGCGGCTGCATTAAATGGATAAATGCGCAGCGGCCGCTCTACCAAATTAAAACCGGGAAACTTCCAACTATTCTCTTCGAAGCGGGCCTGAAGCTCTTGGCTAAGCATGGGCTTAAATACCGAAGGTCGTACCCGAGTATTTTTTACGATCGCCTCAATGATGCGCCTTTTAAAATCGGCCGTGTCGATATTCATCAACCGACAAAAATCGAGGGTATCGATTCCTTTTACCTCTGCCGGCGTAACCAGCAGATCGTAAATAATGGTATTGTTAAGAATGGCCCTTCCCTTTCTGTCGTAGATAATACCTCGCTCCGGGTAGATCACCTTGGCATAGACCGCATTGTCCATGGCCAGCTGCTTATAGCGACGATCGACCAATTGCAGATAGACCAGTTGCAGCACAATAACTAAAAAAGAAATAATGACTACTAAACGAATACTATTGCTGCGAGACTGGTTATACGCTGCCATGAAACAAAAATTTATCCGCCCACATTGGTTCTAAATCGCATGCTACGCGGAAATAATAACTCGACCGTAAAGATCAACAACAAAGAAATGGCCGTCGAAGCAATCAGCTTGATCAAAAAATCGCCAAAACTGCCAAAACTCATCCATTCGAGTAGCACCAGCCACCCATGATACAGCAGCGTTAATATCAATACATATATAAAATAAGGTGCCCACAAAAGAGATTGTGGAGAAGGCTCACGGTAATTAAAGTCGGAGCTGTCACGAGGCGTTAATACACTAATTAGAAAAGGACGCACATAGGCGATCAGCACACAAGCCGCCGCATGCAAGCCGGGCGATTGTGTAAAATAATCAAGGGTAAGGCCGGTAACAAAAGCGATCGAGAGCAACCAGCGTGGCGATACACTAAAGGGCAGCCAAAGAATAAACAAGAAATAAAGCGAAGGCGATATAAAGCGGTGCAAATGGGGTACCCGATTCAGTACATAGATCTCGAAGGCCAAAAAGAGGACAAACCGAATACTATTTCTGATCAACTCACTCATCGGGGATTGCGTTTAGGGTCTTCGATACGTCGACGGCTCTGCTCATCGAGTTGCGCTTGCTCGCTATACTGCAGGTTCTCTACCACAAATACGTACTGCAGATTATAAAAACGCGCGGCCGGCCTAACTTTTAGTAAAAAGAAATTGGTGCCCGGATCGCTAATGATGGCGGCGACCGTTCCCACCGGATACCCCGGCGGAAAATTAAAGGAGTAACGACTGGTCACCACCGAATCACCCACCTTTACGGCCACACTTTTAGGCAACCCCTTTACTAGTAACAATCCGGGATCGGCCCCATCCCATTCCATGGTTCCAAAATCACCTGACTTCTTTAGCGCCACATTTACTTTTTGTCGTACGTGCAGCAGACTCATGACCTGGGCAAAGCGAGGACTTACGTTCACGACCACGCCCACAGCGGCTCCATCAGAGTTTAACACCGACATGTTTTCGGTAATACCGTGCAAGGAACCCCGGTCAATTTGAATATAATTTTTTTCTCCGCTGGTCGAGTTGTACACCACAGCGGCCGGACGAAAATAATAGCGACGATAGCAATTTAACGTATCGGTCGGTACCGTATCTCTTACCAGTTGGCGAGCGGTATCGACTTGCGCAAATTGCTGTGGCAACAAATTGATCAACGAGTCATTGAGTGTGTGGACCCTTCTGTTCTCGTCGCCCAAGGCAAAGAAATTCTCTACTTTCTTGTAACGACTATTGACCTGACCGGTCAGCTCGTTGGCCGATTGCAAGAACTGAGCCTGATGAAATTTATTAAAGCTGTATAGAAACCAAAGTGACGCGACCTGCAGAAACAAAAAAGTAAAGAAGGTAAAATAGCGACGAATAAATAAAATAACGTTACGCAACGAAGTACCAGTTTAAAAGCCGCAAATTTATCTCATCACAAAGGGGTAACGATCGTAGTTCTTAAGTGCGATCCCCGTACCGCGCACCACACTCTTCAGTGGATCATCAGCAATGTGCACAGGCAATTTGATCTTTGCACTCAATCGTTTGTCGAGTCCGCGCAACAAGGCGCCTCCACCGGTAATGTATAAGCCGCGGCGATAGATGTCGGCCGCCAACTCGGGTGGGGTCTGCTCGAGCGCTTTTAAGATAGCCTCTTCGATCTTGAATACACTTTTATCGAGCGCCTCTGCGATCTCTTGATAGCTGACCATGATCTGTTTGGGAATACCGGTAACCAGGTCACGTCCGTTAACGGCAAAATCATCGGGCGGATTATCGATATCCTTCATGGCCGCACCCACTTGAATTTTGATCTGCTCGGCCGTACGCTCACCGATCAACAGTGAGTGATAGCGGCGAAGCGCTTCCATAATATCGGCGGTAAATTCATCGCCGGCAATACGAATCGATTGATCGCAAACGATACCGGCCAGTGCGATCACCGTAATACCGGTCGTACCCCCTCCTATATCGATGATCATATTACCCACGGGCTCCTCTACATCAATGCCAATACCCAAGGCAGCGGCCATAGGTTCGTGAATAAGATATACTTCTTTAGCACCGGCTTGCTCGGCACTGTCACGCACCGCTCTTTTTTCTACTTCGGTAATAGAAGAAGGTATGCAGATCATCATGCGCCAGCTGGGCGGCAGTAACGGTCTCTTAGGATAGACCAATTTGATAAGTTCACGAATCATCAACTCGGCCGCATTAAAATCGGCGATCACGCCATCGCGAAGCGGACGCACGGTACGAATACTCTCGTGCGTTTTTTCGTGCATCATCAATGCCTTTTTTCCAACCGCCAATACTTCTTTCGGATTATTTCGGTTAAGAGCAACGATGCTGGGCTCGTTGACCACCACTTCATCGTTATGAATAATGAGGGTGTTGGCCGTGCCCAAATCGATCGCGATCTCTTGCGTAAACCAGTTGAAAATTCCCATTTCCTAAAATCACTTTTGTATAGGAGCAAAGGTGTAGGAAAATATTAACTTCTCAAAGGAGTTTTCATTAGAGAAATTCGTACCCGATATCGGTACGACAATACTTGTCGTTGAACTGAATGGTCTGTTGAACCTGCTGCGACCGGGCGGCCGCTTCGGTTACCGAGCTCGCAAATGAGGTAACGGTCAGCACCCGGCCTCCGCTGGTAAGCACCTGGCCTTCGTGCCGGGTGGTGCCCATATGAAAGACCAGCGACTCGTGCGGCTGGTCTAACCCAGAAATGGGATACCCTTTTTTATAGTCTTCGGGATAGCCTCCGCTTACCGCCACCACCGTGCAAGCGGCACGGGGGTCGACCTCAACGCGCTGTTTTTGCAACTGACCCAATGCAGCGGCATCGAGCAATGCGACCAGATCGGAGGCTAGCCTTGGTATAACCACCTCGGTCTCCGGATCGCCCATACGGCAATTGTACTCGATTACAAAGGGCTCTCCTTTCACGATCATAAATCCTATAAAAACAAAGCCACAATACGGAATGCCGTCCTGCTGCAGGCCGTTGATGGTCGGGATCACGACCCGCTGCTCAATCTTACTCCATAGGGTAGCATCCACAAAGGGCACGGGGCTCACGGCTCCCATTCCCCCGGTATTGAGCCCCTTGTCGCCCACGCCGATTCGTTTATAATCTTTGGCCTCGGGCAGTAACACATAATTTGTACCGTCGGTTAGCACAAAGACCGATATCTCGATTCCTTCTAAAAATTGTTCAACCACCACTTTTTTTCCGGCCTCCCCAAAACGGGCCTCTCTGATCATGGCCTCAAAACCCTGCAGGGCCTCTTGTGTGGTTTCGCAGATCAGCACCCCTTTTCCGGCAGCCAGTCCGTCTGCCTTAAGTACAATGGGCAAAGGATGCGCTTGTAAATAAGCCACTCCCTGCTCGTAATTGGCGGCCGAAAACTCTTTGTAACGCGCGGTGGGAATACCGTGCCGCTCCATAAACGATTTGGCAAAGGCCTTGCTTCCTTCTAGCTGAGCCCCCACCTTTCCGGGCCCAATGATCTTGAGTGATTCGAGCCCTTGTTGCTTCGTCAAAAATTCTCGGATCCCGTTGACCAGTGGTTCTTCGGGACCCACTATTACCATGTCGATCTGTTCCTTTAAACAAAGACTTGCGATGGCTTCAAAATCGGTTACCGCAATGGGGCAATGCGTACCTAACAAGGTGGTGCCAGCATTGCCCGGTGCCAAATAGAGCCGGGTGCATAAAGGACTTTGGCTGATCTTCCAGGCCAATGCGTGTTCTCGTCCTCCGGATCCTAATAGAAGTATGCGCATAATAAGCGGCAGAAAAGTTAGTTGCGAAAGTAATTAGCCTGCGGGTAATTGAGGATAAGATAATAATCTTTATTTTCAGCTACTTAAACCAATTGCCCCTTATGTCTTCTACTTCGTCTGCGACCGGTCACCCCAAGGGTCTGGCCGTCTTGTTTGCCACCGAAATGTGGGAACGGTTCAACTACTATGGCATGCGTGCCATTTTGGTTTTGTTTTTGACCAAGGCCCTTATGTTCGACAAGGTATTTGCCTCTAACATTTACGGAAGCTATACCGGGCTGGTCTACCTGACCCCCTTGCTGGGCGGATATATTGCCGACCGCTATTGGGGTAACCAGCGCTCGATTATCTTGGGAGGTCTGTTAATGGCGCTCGGCGAATTTGTACTTTTTTTCTGCGCTTCGCTCTATCAATCCTATGCCGATCTTTCTACCCTCTTATTTTTTACAGGATTGGGATTGATGATTACCGGCAATGGATTCTTTAAACCCAATATCTCGGCCATGGTGGGGCAGCTCTACCCCAAGGGAGATCGCAGGATCGACTCGGCCTATACTATCTTTTATATGGGTATCAATGTAGGGGGTGCATTAGGTCCTATTATCTGTGGTCTCGTAGGTGATACCGGCCATCCCGAAGATTTTAAATGGGCCTTTTTGGCCGGTGGTATCGCCATGTTGATCAGTGTGGTCGTTCAAGTTTTCTATCATAAAAAATATGTGTTAGATCCCAATCAAAACGTACTGGGACTAACGCCCGCCCATGCCCCTGCCGCCTGGACCCGTCCCCTCAATGTGGTGGGGCTGCTCATCTTGCTCTCTGCAATTATGATCGCTGCCTTGTATGTCGATACCAGTGTGGTAGATTACCTCGCCTATGTACTCATCGCCGCTCCGGTGCTGATCGGGTTTATTATTTTTTCCGATAAGGCCCTGGCCAAAATAGAAAAACAGCGAGTGGCCGTTATTTTTTGCGTGTCGTTCTTCGTGGTCTTTTTCTGGAGCGCCTTCGAACAGGCCGGTGCCTCGCTTACCTTTTTTGCAGAGGAACAGACCCAGCGCGACCTTGGCTTTTTTACCGTACCTGCCAGCTTTTTTGCTTCGCTCAATTCTATCTATGTAGTACTGTTTGCCCCCGTCTTTGCGTGGCTTTGGATCAAGATGGGAAAAAGAGAGCCCTCCTCGCCTACCAAGATGGCCTTAGGCCTCCTATTGCTTTCTTTAGGTTATCTATGGATCGCATTTGGGGTCAAAGAGGTGCAGGCCAGCACCAAAGTGAGTATGATCTGGCTGCTCGGAATGTACGCGTTGCATACTTGGGGTGAACTTTGTCTGTCGCCCATCGGACTTTCGCTGGTCAATAAACTGGCCCCGCTAAAATTTGCTTCGTTGCTAATGGCAGTTTGGTTCTTGGCCAATGCCGCCGCTAACAAATTGGCCGGTGTACTCAGCGCCCTGTATCCCGACGGAAGAACCACCCAGTTTATGGGTTACCAGATGAATAACATGTACGATTTCTTTATACTTTTCGTGGTCATGTCGGGTATTGCCGCTGCCCTGCTGCTGGTGCTGACAAGACTGCTCCAAAAAATGATGAACGATTAACCTCAACCCTTTTTTATGAGCGATCAACAATTTAAACCCTTTGTTTCTCCCGAAACCAAGATGGCCGAGTTTACTCTCAAATCCATTTTAACGGGAGCCGCCTTTGGTATCATCTTCGGTGCTTCTACCGTATACCTGGCCCTCAAGGCCGGACTGACCGTATCGGCCTCTATTCCCATTGCAGTACTTGCCATTACGCTGGGCAGAAAATTGTTGCGTACCACTATTCTTGAAAACAACATCATTCAAACCACCGGATCGGCCGGAGAGAGTATTGCCGCCGGTGTGGTCTTTACGTTGCCCGGTTTTTTATTCTTGAGCGAAGCGGGCAGCGCTAATTTCTTTAACTACTTTACCATTTTGATCCTCGCCATCTTTGGCGGCGTATTGGGTACCCTCATGATGATCCCGTTAAGACGTTCGCTCATCGTGCAAGAACACAAAACCCTTCCGTATCCAGAGGGAACGGCCTGTGCCTCGGTACTAAAGGCCGGAGAAAAGGGAGGCGACTTTGCCAAGACCGCTTTTTTAGGACTCGGATTTTCGTTTGGCTATGCCATTTTGCAAAAGATCGCGCATGTAATTGCCGAGACGCCTTCGTTCATGACCAAACAAACACAAAAATTCTTTCCCTCTGCCAAAGTAAGCGGAGAGATTACGCCCGAATATTTAGGGGTAGGCTATATTATTGGTCCTAAGATCGCCGGAGTACTGGTAGCAGGCGGTGTACTCAGTTGGTTTGTATTTACACCTTTGTTGGCTAGCTTACTGAGTGACCATGGCGTGGTGATCGCTGCACAACTGGTAAAATTGGGATACCTCAGCAATGTAGAAACGGCCGGCGGACCGGGTGGATGGGATCCGGCCACGCAAGGATTTGCCGATTGGTCGACCGCTATTTACAGAGCATATATAAGACAGATCGGCGCCGGTGCGGTAGCGGCCGGTGGATTTATTACGCTGATCAAAACCATCCCTACTATCGTCTCATCGTTTAAAGGAAGTATCGGGTCGCTGCAAAAATCGGGCGCCCGCAGTGAATCGGCCGCTGTTATTCGTACCGAACAAGACCTTTCGTTAAAAGTAGTGGGCATTGGCAGTTTGCTCCTCATTGCCGTGATCGCACTGCTCCCCAGCACGCTGATTCCCGGAAGTAATATCGGCAGTAAACTGTTGCTCGGCGTATTGGTGATCATCTTCGGGGCTTTCTTTGTAACCGTATCCTCTCGTATCGTAGGGCTGATCGGTTCTTCGAACAATCCCATTTCGGGTATGACCATTGCCACCCTCATGGGCACCTGTCTGATCTTTATTGCGGTCAAATGGACCGGCTATGTGTACGAACCTATGGCGCTGGTGGTAGGGGGTATGATCTGTATTGCCGCCGCCAATGCAGGCGCCACCTCGCAAGATCTTAAGACCGGCTATATTGTGGGTGCTACACCGCGCTATCAGCAACTTGCTCTTTTTGTCGGGGCCATTGTGTCTTCGATCGCCATCGGTGCCACCATAAAAGTACTCGATCAACCTACGGCAGAAATGGCCGCGCAAGGAATTCAGCATGCCATAGGCACCGATAAATATCCAGCCCCGCAAGGAACGCTAATGGCCACGCTGGTCAAAGGAATTCTTTCGTTCAATCTCGATTGGCAATTTGTGCTGGTGGGTGTCTTTATTGCGATCGTAATGGAACTCTGCGGTATCAAGGCCCTCAGTTTTGCCATTGGCATTTATCTTCCACTCTCGACCACGCTTCCCATTTTTATTGGAGGAGCCATTCGTGGAATTGTAGAATGGAGACAAAAGAAAAAGAATATCGTGCTTAGCGCCGAAGAAGAAGATCTGGGCAAAGGAAATCTGTTCGCCACCGGATTGGTAGCCGGGGGTGCGCTAGCCGGTGTATTGGTGGCCATTCTTTCGTCGATCGATAGTGTGAATGCGCAGCTCGGCAGTGTTAATGCAGAACACGGTATTGTAGCGCTACTGGGAGGCGAGGGATACAAGTGGCTCGGGGTGGTCTGCTTTGCCGGAATGGGCTTTGTGCTCTACCGAATAGCCACCACCAAATCTTCTTCGTAGCTTTAGGATCGTCCAAGTCTATTCAATACTGTATGAAGGCCTTTAAGTATTTATCTCCCTTTATCTTTTTTGCCGGCGCCTATATGGCCTTTACCGGACAAGGATGGATCGTATGGATGCCCATGTGCTGGGCCTGGATACTGGTACCGGTCACCGAACTTTTTATAAAACCCGATTCGCAGAATATGAGTGCCGCCGAAGAGGAGCTGGCCAAGCAAGACCGCAGTTACGACCTGTTACTTTACGTTACGGTAGTTATTCAGTATGTTTTACTCTACATTTTTTTAGAAGGCATCGCCACCGATACCCTATCCTTGTCGGACCGGTTGGGACGCATCTTTGCCATGGGGCTGCTATGTGGCATCTTTGGTATTAATGTAGCGCACGAACTTGGGCACCGGGTCAATCGTCTTGAGCAAACCCTGGCCCAAGCTTTATTGCTGACCTCACTGTACATGCACTTTTTTACCGAGCACAACAAAGGACATCACAAACGCGTAGCCACCCCCGACGATCCTAGCAGTGCTCGCTACGGAGAACCCGTTTATACCTTTTATTTTCGCACCATTGTTATGAGTTATGTGAGCGCCTGGCATATTGCCAACGACGATTGTCGCAAAAAAACAGGCACGGCGCTTTCGTTGCAAAACGAAATGATTCGGTTTCAATTAGTGCAAATCGCTTTTATAAGTATGATCGGCTGGTACTTTGGAACCACTGCCCTACTTGCTTTTGGGGGAGCGGCACTAATGGGCATCCTGATGCTCGAGACCGTCAATTACATAGAGCACTATGGCCTGCAACGAAAACTGGGTAGCTCCGGCCACTACGAAAGAGCCATGCCTCATCATAGCTGGAATAGCGACCACGTGGTAGGCAGACTCATGTTATTCGAATTGAGCCGTCACTCCGATCATCATTATTTGGCCAGTAGAAAATACCAGGTGCTTCGTCATCATGATGAGGCCCCGCAAATGCCCACCGGCTACCCGGGTATGATGCTGCTGGCCCTGCTGCCGCCGCTTTGGTTCGGTATCATGAACAAGAAGATCAAAGATTGGCAAGGAGCCCACGCTGCTCCTAGCGCGTAATAGCACTCATTCCCATATATGCATGTAATACCTGCGGCAATTGGATCCCTTCGGCCGTTTGATTATTTTCTAGCAACGCTGCTACGATGCGAGGCAGGGCGAGCGAACTACCATTGAGGGTATGCAGCAATTGTGATTTTCCTTTTTCGTCTTTGTAGCGAAGCTTTAACCGGTTAGCCTGAAACGATTCAAAATTGCTGACCGAGCTTACCTCTAACCATTTTTGCTGAGCCGCACTATAGACCTCAAAATCGTACGTAAGCGCCGAAGCAAAACTCATATCGCCGCCACAGAGACGCAAGATGCGATAAGGCAACTCCAGCGACGTTACCAATTTCTCTACATGGGCTACCATTTCGTTCAATACCGCATAACTATTTTCGGGGGTTACAATAGAAACGATCTCTACTTTATCGAACTGGTGCACCCGGTTAAGCCCCCTTACATCCGATCCGAAGCTTCCGGCCTCTCTTCTAAAACAAGCCGAAAAGGCCGTCATCTTTACCGGCAGGTCGGCAAGCGATAGCAGCTGATCGCGATAGATATTGGTAACGGGTACTTCGGACGTAGGAATCATATACAAATTATCGAGCGGCATATGATACATCTGCCCTTCTTTATCGGGCAGCTGACCGGTTGCGTACGCCGAGGCTTCATTGACCATCAACGGCGGCAGATATTCGGTATAGCCCGCCGCTGTATTCACATCCAAAAAATACTGAATCAGCGCGCGCTGCAATTTGGCGCCCTTTCCTTTATAGAGAGGAAACCCGCTTCCGGTTATTTTAGCACCGGCCTCAAAATCGACCAGGTCGTAAGAACGAATCAAGTCCCAATGGGCTTGAGCACCCTCGGCCAATACCGGCTTTATGCCTCCTTCGCGCACCACTACATTATCGGACGCCGCGCGTCCGTCGGGTACCTGTTCGCTGGGTAAATTAGGAAGCAACACCAGCTCGTTATGTAATTGCGTTTCGGCTGCGCTCAGCTGATCGGCCAGTGGCTGCAACGAGGCTTTAAGAGAGGCTACCTCTTGCTTACGGGCCTCGGCCTCTTCACGCTGTCCCTTACCCATCAACATCCCGATCTCTTTAGAAAGCGTATTGATCTTGGCTTGCAGATTATCGCCATCCAACTGTAATTTTTTTCGTTGGTCATCGAGCGAAATAATCAAGTCGACCAGCTCGGGCCTTGCAAAATGCTTTTTGGCCAGTTGGGCTTTTACTTTTGCTGAATCTTGTCGTAGTTGCTGTAACGTGAGCATAGTTACAATTTGTAGCAAATATAAACTACCCGCTCGGCACAGCAGGCTTTATCTTTGCCCCTATGCTAGCACAAGACGATCTGCAACAACGCTGGTGGAACCTCGAGGCCAAACTGGTAGAGCGATTTGGTAAGAAGCCCGACCTGGAGACCATTTTATTTTTGGTCGGTGTACAAGAATTCGGAGACATCAAAGAAAAATTTAGCAAAGAACAAAAACAAGACCTCATGCATGTGGCCGTGTGCAGTCTGCTTTCCAAGAGTGGGTACTACGAACTAGAAGGGGTAGACGAAGACGGGTGGCCTCATTTTAAACAATGCAAAGCCCTTCCTACCTTAAATACCATCGAGCAAGAAAATTTTATTAAAGACCACGTTTTGCTTTACTTCGAAGAATCATCATTTTAAGTTATGCATAAACTATTGAACGGTGTTCTGCTGCTGTTGCTGGCCGGTCAAATACTGGCCGCACCCGCTCCAAAAGATTCGATCGTAACCCGTAAGGACCGCAAACGCGATGTGCTGTTCGAAACCTCCATGGGCCGCATACAGGTTCGTCTCTCCGATTCAACCCCCCTGCACCGCGATAACTTTTTAAAGCTGGTCAAGATGGGCTACTTCGAGAACATCCTATTTCATAGGGTCATTAAGAACTTTATGATACAGGCCGGCGATCCTGATAGTCGCAATGCCCCAGCCGGAAAGCCACTGGGCAATGGCGGACCGGACTACACCGTGCCGGCAGAATTCAAACCGACCCTCTTTCATAAAAAAGGCGTTATTGCCGCCGCCCGCGATAACAATCCCGAAAAGGCCAGCAGCGCCAGCCAGTTCTACCTGACCCAGGGCAAGGTGTTTACCGAGGCCGGGCTCGACTCGGTAGAGACCTACCGCCTTAAACGAAAAATTCCGGCCGACCAGCGACAGGTCTATACCACGCTGGGAGGGGTGCCCCATCTGGACCAGAACTATACCGTCTTTGGCGAAGTGGTAAGCGGCATAGAAGTGATCGACGCCATTGCCGATGTACCCACCAGCAAAGGGGCCGATCGTGACAGACCCTTAACCGATGTCAAGATTCGTAAGGCCAGTCTTGTCAAACGCAAACGGTCTTGAACAAGTTTGCCTCATAATTTGTAGGTTTGTGCTCCCAAAAATTTCTATCGTATGAATATCCCCGCTCAATTACGCTACACAAAAGAACATGAATGGATTCAACTCGAGGGTAATGTAGCCACTATTGGTATTACCGACTATGCGCAGCGCGAATTGGGGGATATTGTTTTCGTAGAGGTCGACACCATCGGCAGTGCCCTCGAAGCCGGTGCCGTTTTTGGAACCGTCGAGGCGGTCAAGACCGTTTCGGACCTCTTCTTACCGGTTAGCGGAACCATCAACGAATTGAATCCCGCCCTAAGCGGCGCCCCCGAACTGGTCAACAGCGATCCATATGGAGAAGGTTGGATGATCAAAATGACGGTTAACGATCCGGCCCAGATAGAAGCCCTGCTCGATGCCGCCGGCTACGAAGCCTTGGTTGCCTAATTTAATTTTTTTGAATACGATTGTTTTTAGATCGGCTGCGGCAACGGGCTGGTTATTTCTTTCGGGCTATTTATTGTTAGCACCCGCCGCTTCTTTTTCGAACGATGGAACCTTGGGATGGTTGTTCTCTGTACTCGGAATAGCCAATTGGCAGCAGAGGCTCCCCCTCGATAAACTGATTCACTTTACCATTTTTTTCGGGCTGGTTTTTTTATGGCATCGGGTACTGATGGCAATACCACTCCATAAAAAGCAACAAGACCTTTGGATCTTTTTAAATGTAGCCGGATGGTGTGTTCTGGGTGTGGCGATAGAATTCTTGCAAGAAGCCTTAGAGTCGGGACGTCATTTCGACTACGCAGATATGATCGGTAATTCCATCGGATGCGTAGCGGGTTGGTGGTTGGGCAAAAAATTGACCCCTGTAGAGACAGGGGTCGCAACCAAAACTAACTGCTTATGAGAAATATAAACTATAACGTAAAGTTAGTTCCTAAGTTGGGCGACCCCTTGTTAAAATATTCAAAACTTCTAGGGTGCGATCAGGAGCGGGTCAGCTTCTCGGCATTCTCGGCAAACTGAAGGGCATCGATCAGTTCTTGCACCTCTCCATTTAAAACAGCATCCAGATTATAAAGAGTAAAGCCGATCCGATGATCGGTAACCCGGCCTTGCGGAAAATTATAGGTTCTAATCTTGGCGCTGCGATCGCCCGTGCTAACCAGGCTCTTACGGTGGCGAGAGATCTCTTCTTCTTGTTTTCGCACCTGCTCTTCGTACAAGCGGGTACGCAGCATTTGCATAGCCTTTTCGCGGTTGGCCAGCTGTGAGCGCTCGGTCTGGCATACCACTACCGTTCCCGTTGGAATATGGGTCAGCATCACCTTGGTCTCTACCTTGTTTACATTTTGACCACCGGCTCCCCCGCTTCGGGCCGTCTCCATTTTAACATCGGCCGGGTTCAGCTCAAAATCCAACTCTTCGGCCTCGGGCATTACAGCTACGGTAGCGGCCGAAGTGTGCACCCGCCCGCTGGCCTCGGTATCGGGCACCCGCTGTACTCGGTGTACGCCACTCTCAAATTTTAAGGTTCCATATACATCATCGCCCACTACCTCTAACTGCACCTCTTTATATCCACCTACCGTACCCTCGTTCTCGCTCAATAAAGCGGTCTTCCATCCTCTACGATCGCAGTAGCGCATATACATTCTAAGCAGATCGCCGGCAAATAAACTGGCCTCGTCTCCACCGGTACCGGCTCTTATTTCTAAGATGGCATTCTTTTCGTCTTGGGGATCTTTCGGAATCAGCAGTTGACGAATAGACGACTCGGCCTGCTCTTTCTGCTGCTCAAGGGTGGGTAACTCTTGTTTGGCCAGTTCGCGCAACTCCTCGTCGGTGCCGGCCATAGCTTCTTTATAGAAATCAATATCCTCCAATAATTTCTTGTAATGCAGGTAGGCGGTCACGATTCGCTCTAGGCTTCTGTATTCTTTGCTGGTCTCGGCAAACTTTTTATTGTTACCGACGATCTCGGGATTGGTCAGGGCCACTCCCAGCTGATCGAAACGGGCTTTGATCGCTTCTAATTTGTCTAGCATAACTGATTAGGGCAGCAAAAGTAATAAGAATAAATTTGGGGCATGGGGATGATGAAATTCAAGGCAACGCAACTTTTCGATGGAAAGCGGCTTTTCGACAATAAAGTATTGGTTACGCAAGCCGATGGAACCATCGAGTCGATCGTGGATGTGCAAGAGGCGGGTGAATCGGTTCGGGAACTCGATGGCATTTTAATGCCGGGTCTTATCAATGCCCATTGTCATTTGGAACTCAGCCATCTTAAAGAGGTGATCGCTCCGCATACCGGTCTTATCGAATTTTTATGCACGGTAGTGACCAAGCGAAATTTTTCGCCCGAGGTGATTCAAGAAAAAATTGCAGCCGCCGAGCAAGAGATGTACGCCAATGGTATTGTAGGTGTAGGCGATATCGGTAACACTGCCGATACGGCAAGGGTCAAAGCAGGCAGTGCTATTTGCTGGCACAATTTTGTAGAGGTAATTAGTTTTACCGACGAGAAAGCCAATGAAAATATGGCCCACTACCGTTCGCAGTTAGCGTCACTAACACAGGCGCTGGCGGGTAGTTCGCTGCCCCACCGAAGTAGCCTGGTACCCCATGCCCCTTATAGTATTTCGCCTGCCACCTTTCGAATGCTAAACGAGGCTACCCAAGAGCAGGTCATCTCCATTCACAATCAAGAGCATCCGGCCGAGAACGAACTCTACACGAGCGGCGGGGGTGATTATCTGAAACTCTTCAGCATCTTTGGTCTAACCCAATCCCCCTTTCCTATAACCGGACAAAGCAGTTTGCGATCGGTGCTTCCCTATTTTGATCGCGGACAAACCATTTTGCTGGTACACAATACCTGCACTACACAAGAAGAAATGGAATGGGCGGCCGACTATGCCAAACAAAACGGCATCCGACTACAATACTGCTTATGCATCAACGCTAATTTGTATATAGAAAATAAACGGCCACCGGTCAACCTACTTTACCAAACTGGAGCCCCGGTCGTTATTGGCACCGACAGCTATAGCAGTAATTGGCAGCTAAGTGTGGCCAGCGAGATCAAGAGCCTGCATGATCATTTTCCGTCAATTCCCCTCGAAACCATCCTGCACTGGGCTACCCTGCAAGGAGCCCGCGCCCTGCAATGGGAAGAGCGACTGGGGAGTTTCGAAAAAGGAAAAAAGCCGGGTCTTGTTTTACTAGATATCGAAGCGGGCCGCTCGCAACGAATAGGTTAAGACAAGATCTCTTTTAGTACAGGCAGCGTTTTGAGCATCCCAAAATCTTGTATATGCTGTTGATAATAGCGCTCCATTACCAGTAAGATTTGACGACGCAGCTCGCGGTTTAGCGAGAACTGCTCAAGCTCTTCGGGTTGTCTTACCTGTAACAACTCGGCCAGTGTTTGCACCATGGCACCGGCTATGTAGTGCGGATGTCGAGGTTCTGTGGTGCTGATGATACAATCGGCCAGATCGAAAAAAAGAGGTTGCTCTTTGCCTTCGGTAAGTTCTACTCCGTCTCGAAGGCGAGGCAAGATGCCAAAGAAATGCGTTAACTGCAGCGAAAAAAAGAGCGGAAGATTGGCTTGTACCAATGGCGTAGCGCGGTCCAGTGCCATCAATATATCTTCGGTAAACTCGAACAAGGGTACATTCTCTTCGGGCTGTCGAAGGCATTTAGAAAGTAGCTCAATCATAAACAAAGCCACCGCATTCTTAGTAATGTCCGCGAACAGTCGCTCATGCTGTTTGTTCCACCGAAACTCTTTGATACGCTGCAGCGATTTTCGGTCTTGATGGTAGACCACCATGTCGAGCAAGGCGGCGGGCTGAAACAGATTAGCCCCTCCTTTTCCTTTTTTGGCGGCCGATCGCACGCCATTGACCAAATAAGACTGGATGCCAAAACGCTCGGTAAAGACCGATACGATCAGTGAGGTCTCTCCATAGGTAACGGTACGAAGAACAATGCCCTTGGTCTTAACGATTGATGCGCTCATACAACTGTTGCCCTGCAACAATACTATAAAATTGGCCTACCCGCTCAAAAACAGTGCCGACGCCGACATTTTTACCTTTCTTTGCACTTTCCATTAACAGCGTGTTGTATGTGGCAAAAACTAGGCCATTTTATTTTACGATTTCGGGTAGCCTTACTTGTCTTGCTCTTGCTTATTACTGTCGCCATGGGCTATTTGGCCAGCAAGGTAGAGCTCAGTTATGAATTTACCCGCGCCATCCCCCTCGATAATCCCAAGTACCAGGCCTATCAGCAATTCAGAAAACAGTTTGGCGAGGATGGCAATCTGCTGGTGTTGGGTATTCAAACCGATCGGCTCTTTACCCTTTCGACCTTTACGGCCTATCGCGATCTGCAGCGTCAACTTAAGACCATCGCTGGTGTAGAGGATATTATTGCCGTGCCCTCGGCAGTGGCTTTAGTTAAAGACACGGCCACCGAAAGGCTAAAGGCCCGTCCCGTTTTTAACGACACCCTTACATCGCAGCCAGCCCTCGATAGTGCTGCGCTTGCCTTTCGACAGTTGCCCTTTTACAAAGGCCTGCTCTATAACCCCGAGACAGAGGTCTATCTGATGGGTGTACGCATCAACAAAGATTTGATGAACTCTAAAGCCCGCGTGGGGGTTGTTAACGAGATCGAACAAGCCGTTGATCGCTTTACGAATAAAACCACCCTTGTCGTTCATAAAAGTGGGCTTCCGTACATCCGCACCAAGGTGGCAGTGATGATTCAAGAGGAGATGCGTTTTTTCTTACTGGCCTCGGTACTCTTGTCGGCTCTTATCTTATTGGCCTTTTTTCGTTCGCTCAGTGCCATGCTGCTTTCGATCGTGGTAGTGGGTATCGGGGTGGTCTGGAGCGTAGGCACCTTGCAATTGTTCGGTTTTAAGATCTCTTTATTGACCGCGCTAATACCACCGCTGGTGGTCGTAATTGGCATCCCTAATTGTATTTACTTTTTAAACAAGTTTCATGTGGCCTGGAACAAGACCGGCCATAAAGAACAATCGCTGATTCAGATGATCGACAAGATGGGGATCGTAACCCTGTTTTGCAATGTGGCGGCCGCGATCGGGTTTGCCGTATTTGCCTTAACAAGCAGCCAGATCTTAAAAGAGTTCGGTCTGGTGGCAGGCATTAACATTATGGCGCTGTTCGTTATTTCGCTGCTCTTTATTCCGGCCGTCCTTAGCTTTTTACCGCCTCCTAAGAACAGACATACGCGCTATCTCGATAACCCCTGGCTCAATAAAGGGCTGGAAAAATTAGAGCGCTGGTCATTGCATCATCGCCCCTTTATATATGGAACCACCGCCGTGGTGTTGGTCGTAGCCATCGTTGGTCTTTTCAAGTTAAAAAGCGAAGCCTTTATCGTAGACGACCTGCCTGCCTCGAACCAGGTATACACCGACCTGCGCTTTTTCGAAACCCATTTCAAAGGTGTTATGCCGCTAGAGATCGTGGTAGATACCCGCAAGAAGCAAGGGGTTATTAGAAATATGCGCAACCTCGAAGGCATCGATTCGCTCTCTCGCTTTATTGAACATATTCCCAATATGGCAAGACCCCTCAGCATTGCCGAGGGACTCAAATTTGCCAGACAGGCTTTCTTCGAAGGAGACAGTAGCAGCTATTTACTTCCTTCGGCCTACGATTTGCCTGCACTGTCGCAATACCTGAGTTTTAAAGACAGTAGCCAAACCAATAATTCGTTGGCCAAATTGGTGGGCTCCTTTATGGACAGCACCAAAAGTCGGGCTCGTATTAGTGTCAGCATGGCCGATATTGGCAGTTACCGTTTACCCGGTTTGCTCGATAGCATACAACGGCAAGCCGAAAACATATTTAACAAGGATAGTATCGAAGCCTTAAGCGCCGATGCCGATACAAGGGCCGCCGCACTTGCCGAAAACGAAAAATGGGGCCAGCGTACGCACCAGATCGAACTTACAGGTAGCAGTGTTACCTTTTTAGAAGGAAGTCGTTTTATTATTAGCGGCTTAAAAGATTCTATTTTCTGGGCCTTTCTGTTGATCAGTCTTTGTATGCTTTATTTATTTCGCTCACTGCGAATTCTTGTCTGCTCGTTGATCCCTAACATTATTCCGCTCGTGATTACAGCGGGCACCATGGGCTGGGCCGGCGTACCGCTCAAACCTTCGACCGTGTTGGTCTTTAGTGTCGCACTGGGTATTGCCATCGATGTTACCATACGCTTTTTGGTCAACTATAAGCAAGAGCTGCCTCATTTCCAACAAGACGCCTACAAGACCGTTATTCAAACGATTTACAGTACCGGCATTAGTATTATTTATACATCGCTGGTGCTGATTGCCGGGTTTGTTATTTTTTGCTTTAGCAATTTTGGAGGCACGCAAGCCCTGGGATGGTTAACCTCCCTTACGCTGGTCGTGGCCACACTTACCAATCTGATCTTATTGCCCGCCATGCTACTGTCGCTAGGCAAAGAGGGTAAGAACGGATAAGGTTATCTTTGTGCAGCTCAACTAACCCCCTTGGAAAAAAGCAATTTTGTAGACCAGATCAGAATTTTTTGTCGCAGCGGTCACGGTGGTGCGGGCAACAAGCATTTTATGCGCAATAAGTTTACGGCCATGGGCGGACCCGATGGTGGAGACGGTGGACGAGGGGCCCATATTATTTTGCGCGGCAACCGAAATCTCTGGACCCTGTTGCACTTGCGTTATTATAAAAATGTATTGGCCGAAGACGGAGAGAAAGGCGGCTCGAATAATTGTCATGGCCGCGACGGAAAGGATATTATTATAGAAGTTCCATTGGGGACCATTGCCCGCGACGAAGAAAGTGGAAAAAAAGAAGCGGAGGTGCTCGAAGACGGGCAAGAAATTATTTGGATGCCCGGTGGTAAAGGAGGACTGGGTAACTCCCATTTTGCAACGCCTACCAACCAGGCACCCGAACATGCACAACCCGGATTGCCCGGCATCGAAGGATGGAAGGTATTAGAGTTAAAAGTGTTGGCCGATGTAGGATTGGTGGGTTTTCCCAATGCAGGCAAGTCAACGCTGCTTTCTGTTATTACCGCAGCCAAGCCGAAGATCGCCGACTATGCATTTACCACCATTACGCCCAACTTGGGCATGGTCGAGTACCGCGATGGACGCAGTTTTTGTGTGGCCGATCTTCCGGGCATTATCGAAGGGGCCGCCGAAGGAAAAGGGCTTGGACATCGGTTCTTGCGTCATATTGAACGAAACGCCGCCTTGCTGTTTTTGATTCCGGCCGACAGCGCCGATCATAAAAAAGAATTCCAGATATTGGTACACGAACTTGAACAATACAATCCCGAACTCTTGCAAAAACAATTCGTGATCGCTGTAAGTAAGAGTGATATGCTCGATACAGAACTAAAGACAGCCATTGCGCAAGAGCTTCCCAAAGAAGTACCGCACGTCTTTATCTCGTCTGTAACGCAGCAGGGCCTTATGGAGTTAAAAGACCTGCTTTGGAAGATCGTCAACGAACCCGTAGCCTCATGATGCAGCGTTGTTTTTTTTGCCAGCACGAAATAATTCCGGTTCATGTGCATGGGCATTATCAATGTCCGGTTTGCAACACCAATATAATGCCTTGCTGTGATGGCGATAATTGTGATACGAACCTGCTGCTAAAAAACAACTCAGTAAGTACGACCGACCGTATCACAGGCGGCCTTGAGGAGTGAGTTGGCATCGGGCGCATCTTGCCATTTTTCCCAGAACATAACCCCCCCTGCCATATCCTTGGCCAGCTTAGCCTTTCGCTTTACGGTGTATTGCCCGTTATAATAGATTGTATAATTGCTGAACGAACCGGCACTTACCACTGCCGAGTCGAGCTGCGCATTTCCTCCTTGTGCCAGAATAGTTCGGTACGATAATACCGTGTTAGATTGTGTGATGCCCGAAGGCCTGCCATAAGCTGGCACACCCAGTACTGCTTTGGCGGCCGGCATGCCGCGCGTCGTGATCCAGTATTGCAAACAAGTTTGTGCGAGTGTGAAATCGCTGTGATGACGGTAGGGTACTGAAGTACTGAAATCATCGTAGGCCATAATATTGAAAAAGTCGACCACACCAAAGAGTTCATTGCGAATAGCATCTCTGTATCCTCCGGCGTATTTACCGGCGGTAATAGCGCAAGAAAGATAGTATCGAGCATCGCGGTGTAGCGAATCGGCCAACTCTTTCATCAACGCGGTAAAGGTCACATCGGTTCCATCATTGGTGCTGGGAAATTCCCAATCCATATCTACGCCATCCAGTTGTTGGGTTCGCACTACAGACATTACATCACGAATAAAATTTGTTCGCCCGGTGGGCGAAGAAGCCATATTCTTAAAATTCGTAGTGCCATTGCCGCTGCCATCATTGATACCCAAGAAAATTCGGGCATTGTTCGTTCTCGCCTTAGAAGCCACCGCAGTCAGTGAGGCGGTGTTGCTGCTGGGCGGGGCAAGCGAGCCGGTACTATTGACCTGATAAAATGCGTATACGACCACATTGGTCATCTTGAATTTAACATCGGGCACATCGGCTAAGGCTCTATACGAAGGAAAGTAGCCTACCACATAGTACGCTAACGAAGGAGGCGACTGAATAGTAATATAGGTAAAGGAGCGAGCTGCGGTGGCGCAACCCGTAGCCGCACCACTGCTGTTGCGCGGAATTACATACCAAAAATAAGTGACGTTAGGCGTAGGGGCAATCGTTAGGGTATAGCTGGTTCCTGCCACACCTGTGGCCACTGCCACTGCATTGGTGACAGTCGTACCCAGCATCACGTCATAGGCGCTGGCCTGTAGAGCACTGCTCCAGCTAAGGACAATATTGGTAGTCGTTACAAAAGAACCGGAGGCAGGGCTCACCAACGAACCACAGCCAGGTACGGTGGGTGCTGGCGTTGGCACAGGCGCATCTTTTTTTCGACAGCCCTGTACGAAGAGCAGGGTCACTAAACAAAACAAAAGCACACGCGATCGCATAAGCAGTGGTAGGGCTTGAAGTTAGCGAATAATGTTAAAACCACTACCGTAAAACGAGATTTTCGTAGGTTTGTCGCCTAAATGATCGCCCCATGAAAAAATATTTTATTTCGCTGCTCCTTACCGTAAGTCTTGTAGGAAAAACAATGGCCGACGAAGGTATGTGGCTGCCCCTGCTACTAGGCCAGCAAGTCTATAACGATATGGTAAAAAAAGGACTCAAGCTTACCAAAGAACAACTTTATCAGATCAATAAACCTTCATTAAAAGATGCCATCATCATTTTTGGAGGAGGATGCACCGGAGAGATCGTCAGCAGCAAGGGGTTGATCTTTACCAATCACCACTGCGGCTACGATGCGATCGCTACGGCCAGTAGTGTAGAAAAAAATTATTTGCGCGATGGGTTCTATGCCGCTTCGATGAACGAAGAGATTCCCACCTCTTTATCTGTACAGTTCTTGGTGCGTATCGATGATGTGACCAAAGAGGTACTCGATTCGCTCAAAGGGCTAAGCGGTTCCGAGCGCGTACAAAAACAAGCAGCCGTGCTGGCCGCGATCAATAAGCGAATGAGCAATGCCGATGAAAGTATCGAAACCCGTGTAAGTTCTCTCTTTAAGGGTAATCAGTTTCTCGCCTTTGTGTACCAGCGCTACAGCGATGTGCGACTGGTAGGAACACCTCCCGAAAGTGTGGGTAAGTTTGGGGGCGATACCGATAACTGGGAATGGCCTCGTCATACCGGCGATTTCTCGGTATTTCGCGTGTATACCGACGCTAGTGGAAAACCCGCTAAATACAACAAAGAAAACATCGCTTACAAACCCAAATGGTATCTGCCTGTTTCACTAAAGCCACTCAAAGACGGTGATTTTGCCATGATCTGGGGATACCCCGGCAGCACGAACCGCTACGAGAGTTCGTATGGCATTAAACTGGCGACCGACATCAATAATCCTACCCTGGTAAAACTGAGAGACGCCCGGCTTAAATACATGTTCGAAGAAATGAAGAAAGATCCGGCCGTTAAATTGCAACTGGCCTCTTCGTATGCCAGTATAGCTAATTATTGGAAATTCTTTGATGGCGAAACCAAGCAATTGCTCAAGTACGATGTGTATGGACAAAAACAAAAGGCCGAAACGGTCTTTACTTCTTGGGCCGCTACCCGATCTGAATACCAAACCTTATTTAGAGATTGGAGCAAGGCCTATGATGCCTGGAGACCTTATGCCAAGCACCGCGTGTATATGAGCGAAGGGATCATGGGCTCTCCGCTGATCGCTTTTGCCTCTTCGCTACTGCCATTAGAATCGGTGCTGGCCCGCAACAGCTCCGCTGCCGATATACAAAAAGCGGCCGCAGCCGCCGATCAGGCCCGTAAGGCATTTTTGGAATCATCCAATAAAGCTTCCGACGAAAAGATACTGGCTACGGTCACCCGCCTGTTTTACGAGGATGTCGATAAACAGCAACATCCCGTTACCTTTTACGGCACGCTCAAAAATCAATACGGTGCTCTCGACAACGATGACACGTATCGTCGCTATGCTGCCGACGTCTTTGCCAAGACCATGATATTCGATAATGCGCGTTGGAGCGCCTTTATCGCTGAACCCGACGCGGTGCTACTGCAAAACGACCCCGCTTTTGCACATACCAGTACGTTTGTAACCAATTATAATAGTAAGTACGGCCCACTTTCTCAACAATTCAATGCCAAGAACGCCGAGTTCGGAAGACTCTATCTGAAAGGCGTCATGGAAATGGATACCGTCAAGGCTAAGATGATGTATCCTGATGCCACCTTTACCATGCGCGTTAGCTATGGTAATGTAAAATCATATCAACCTCGCGATGCGGTCAAGTACGACTATGTAACCACCTCGCGTGGGCTGCTCGAAAAATACAAAGCCGGCGACTATGAGTTCGATCTGCCCACTCAACAGGTAGAACTGATCAAGAAAAAAGATTTTGGCCAGTACATGGACCCCACCCGCAAAGACCTGGTGATCGGATTTATTACCACTAACGATATTACCGGTGGAAATTCGGGTTCACCCGTACTCAATAACAAAGGAGAGTTGATCGGACTGGCCTTTGATGGAAACTATGAGGCCTTGAGTCATAAGCTGGCATTTGACAAAGACCTCAATAGAACCATTTGTGTCGATATTCGCTATGTACTATGGTGTATCGATAAATTAGGAGGAGCCAAACATCTTATCAACGAGTTGACCCTGGCCAAATAATTTATTGCCGGTGGCCTATGCTTCGTTACATATAGAAAAGATCGATCTCTACGCCCTGCGTATTCCACTGATCGAACCCTTTATTACGTCGCTGGGCAGAGACGACGATGCGCTCAATGTAGTCGTTCGCATACAAACGCGCGAGGGTTTGGTCGGGTTTGGCGAGTGCAGCCCGTACATGCCCATCAACGGAGAAAGCCAAGAGACCTGTATGGCCATTGGCCGTTACTTTGGTCAGGCGCTGCTAGGGCGCAATGCACTCGATATCGACGCTTGTCTGGAACTACTCGATAGCATTGTCTATGCCAATAACAGTATAAAAAGTGCATTTGATATAGCGCTGCACGATCTGGCCTCGCAGGCCGCAGGGCTTCCGCTGTGGAAATATCTGAATGGAGATAATACCAAGATCATCACGACTGACTATACCGTCAGCATCGGCGATCCCGACAAGATGGCCCTCGATGCCAAAAAGATCTTGGACTTGGGCTATCCGGCCATTAAAGTAAAGCTGGGCAAAAATGGAAAGACCGATGTGCTTCGCATGCAAGCCATTCGCAAAGCCGTGGGCCCAGTGGTTCCGCTGCGCATCGATGCCAACCAGGGTTGGGCCGTAGCAGAAGCCATCGAAACGCTTCAGGCGCTGGGCCCGTTACAGATCGAACATTGCGAAGAGCCCATCTCTCGTTATTTGTATACATCGCTGCCACTCGTAAAAAAAGAAAGTCCCATTCCCATTATGGCCGATGAATGCTGCGGCGATCATCACGATGCGGCAAGACTGATCGCGCTAGAGGGCTGCGATTATTTCAATATCAAACTGGGAAAGGCCGGCGGTATACGAAATGGTGTACGAATAGTTCGACTGGCCGAAGCCGCCGATATTAAATTACAGGTCGGGGCCATGATCGAATCACGTCTGGCCATGACCGCCTTTGCTCATTTTGCCTGCTGCAGCACCCAGATCGTTCACTACGATTTTGATACGGCGCTTATGTTCAGAGAAGACCCTGTTACGGGTGGTATTCGCTACGAAAAAAATGGAGTCATTAAACTACCAGAGGGCCCTGGCCTTGGTGCCACCATCAACGAAGAGTGGCTACAACGCATGGAAGCCATTCATCTGAGCTAATCACATTTTACGTATCTTTCATTATGTGGCAACGTCTACAAGATATTGTCAATTCCCTTTTCTGGACCCGGGCGCAGCACCAGGTCTTTGAGAACATGCTCACGCGCTACCGAAGGGCCAAACGATTTCGGGCCCAAAAGATCGTTGCACAAAATCTATTGCGCGATATCGTTTTTATTTTACTTGGTATCGTATCGGCCTCATTTGGCTTAAAAGGATTGCTGCTCCCTAACCATTTTATAGATGGTGGGGCCACCGGTATATCGCTGTTGTTAACAACGCTTAGCGCTACCCCGCTTTGGGTCTTAATTCCGCTGGTCAATATCCCTTTTATTGTGATGGGTTACCGAATTATGGGTAGCACATTCGCGATCAAGACAGCACTGGCCATTGCTGGACTAGCCCTCTGTCTGGCTTACATAGATTTTCCGCTGGTCACACAAGACAAGATACTGGTAGCCGTCTTTGGAGGTTTCTTCTTAGGAGCCGGTATTGGGCTGGCCGTACGAGGCGGCACAGTTATCGATGGCACCGAGGTACTCGCCATTTACCTAAGCAGAAAGCTCGGCACGACCATCGGAGATATTATTCTTGTCATCAACATTATCATTTTTTCGCTCGCGGCTTATTTATTGAACATCGAAGTGGCCCTATATTCCATCATCACGTATATGGTGGCTTCAAAAATGCTGGACTTTATTGTAGAGGGCATCGAAGAATATATTGGGGTTACGATCGTATCATCGCACAGCGAAGAGATAAGAGAGATGATCATCAATGTAATGGGAAGGGGTGTTACCGTCTACCAAGGCAAGGGAGGATACGGCAAACGAGGAGAAAAAAGAAATCTGGATATTCTTTACACGGTCATTACCCGATTAGAGATCAATAAGCTGAATACAGAAATAGAGAAGATAACACCAACCGCCTTTGTGGTCATGAATCCGGTCAAAGAAACAAAGGGAGGACAAATCAAGAAAAGGCCACTCAAGCATTAATCGATTCGCCAAGTCATCTCTCCGCCCTTCTCATCCTTTACTTGTATTCCCACGGTCAACAAACGATCGCGGATTTTATCGGAGGTTACAAAATCTTTTCGGTTACGCGCCTCTTTTCGAATATCGATCAGCAATTGCATTACGAGCTCTAACTTATCGTGACCACCCTCTTCCATACCCTGCAAGCCTAAAATGGTCTCGAGCCAATGTGTCATCTCTTGTTGCATGCGTTGCAGCGTAGAGACAGACAGCGCTCCGGCCGGTGTATGTCCATCATATATTGCGTTGATGACCGGCACTAATTCAAAGAAGTTAGCCAGCACCTTTGCCGTGCTGAAATCATCATTCATAAATTCAGGCAACTCATCGAGTAATCGATGGACCGTTTGTGTGAGTGCCGCATCGGCTCCGTCGGTGCCAGGTGTTCCTGGATCATTGGATCTGCTCTTTTGAGCCGCATCGATCTTTTGTATTTTTTGATAGGCCTCCCATAAGCGCTTGAGCCCTTTCTCGGCGGCTTGCAGGGCCTCGTTACTGAAATCGAGCGTACCGCTATAATGCGTTTGCAGAATAAAAAAACGAACCGTCATAGGGTGATAGGGCTTATCCAAGAGTGGATGGGAGCCGCTAAAGAGCTCGGTTAAGCGGATCACATTGTTGTAGCTCTTTCCCATCTTACGACCGTTGATGGTGATCATGTTGTTGTGCATCCAATAGCGAACCGGCGCCTGGTGATTACAGATCGTACTTTGTGCGATCTCACTTTCGTGATGCGGAAACAGCAGGTCCATTCCACCCCCATGAATATCAAATTGCTTGCCCAGATATTTAGTGGCCATGGCGGAGCATTCAATATGCCAGCCCGGATAGCCTACTCCCCAAGGACTTTGCCAACGCATGATATGCTCGGGTGCCGCGGCCTTCCAAAGTGCAAAATCGGTGCGGTCTTTCTTTTCTTCCTGACCCTCCAGTTCACGAGTCGTAGTGAGCAACTCATCGATGACGCGTCCGCTGAGTTTTCCGTAGTCATGGCTGGACGCATATTTTTTCACATCAAAATACACCGAGCCTTGTACCTCGTAGGCATAGCCGGCCTTTATTAACTGTTCGATCATGCCGATCTGCTCTACAATATGCCCCGTAGCAGTGGGCTCGACAGAGGGAGGTAATGTATTGAACTGTTCCATCGCCCAATGAAACAAGCGAGTGTACTTATGGACCAGCTCCATGGGCTCTAGTTGCTCCAGCTTGGCTTTTTCAGCGATCTTATCGGTAGCATCTCTTCCCTCTTCTTCGAAATGCCCGGCATCGGTAATGTTGCGCACATAGCGAACCTTGTACCCCAAGGTTTGGAAATAGCGATAGACCACATCGAACGTAATATATGGGCGGGCGTGACCCAAATGACTTTCTCCACTTACCGTAGGGCCACAGACATACATACCCACGTGTCCGGGTACCAACGGTGTAAAGATCTCTTTTTGTCGGGTCAGCGAATTGTAGATACGAAGCTCGGCCATATGGCAAAGATGATTAAAATAAATGGAATAGCCACTCCTGCTCGGGGGTGTTGCACTCCCGATCAAGGCTGTAGTTGCAGATCTGTTACCAGCATATAGTGATCGGAATAATCCTTTTTGACACGCTTGAATTGCTGCACCGAAAAACGAGGATCTGCAAAAACATAATCGATGCGAAGGGTGGGCGAAAGTCCGCGAAAGGTTCGTCCCAATCCGTATCCTTTTTCAAGAAACGCATCTTGCAAGTTGCCGCGCACGGTAAAATAGGTATACGAGTTAGGCACATCGTTAAGATCGGCGGTAAGAATTACAGGATGGGGCGAGTCCGCCAGCAGCGACGCGATCATATCGGCCTGCAGACTTCGAATAACCACACCCCTTTTTAATTTACCGACAATGGGAATAAAATGATAGACCAAACTGTCTTCGCGGCCACGGATCTTTTCGATGCGCCGGTAGTCTTGTTTATCGAACCGCTGCGATTGTAAATGCGTGGTCAAGATGCGAACAACTCCACTTGGTGTCCGTATATCGGCCTGCAATAACACCTCGGGCTGCGAGGGCCGAGGAAACCGTATCATACCACTGTCGACAATGGGGTACCGCGAAAAGATGACCGAACTGTAATAGTTAAGATCGCCATCAAGGTCTTTGCTAAAATAAAAATAAGGGTAGCCCAGTTGCTTGCGAATGGAGCTGATATTATCGTAGAAAGCAGGATTATCGGAGGTGTAGAATTCTTGCAAGCAAAGCACATCGGCTTTTTGCTCGGCCAGCAGGGCCAGCATTTTTTTTCTGGTTACACTACCTCGATTATTGTTGCGAGCCAGCTCTACGAAACGAGCCACATTCCAGCTGACCACCCGAATGGACCTGGGTGCTTTTTTTACCTCGAACGAAGAGGGGGTATTAAAGGCAATGAACACGCCGATACTCTTATATCCCAGCAAAAGGGCGCTAAGTGAGATAAGGGTGAGCCTGAACTTGAGCAATACCAGCCAACCGACTAAAAAACAAAATACCACAAAAAGCAAAAAGGGAAAGGCCAACCCCATAAGCGAAACCCACCACCACTGTTGCGGATGCAGCAGCGGAATTAGGCAAGACAATAAAAACAGCGCCACCACCAGCACATTGGCCGAGATCACGAATTTTTTTGTGAATAAACGCAGCCGGCTTTTCTTCATTACTGTCGCATAAGGCTATCGGCCCCGGCCAAACTGCCCAATATGGCAGCTTTGACCTTGTTGACTTTCGCTAGCTCATCTTGTAAATACTGCATGCGAAGGGCCTTGTTATCTTTTGCAGAGTCGATATTAAATTCTACCATCCACTTGTCCATGGCAAAATCGGCATAATTAAGATCGCTGATCAGCTGCTCCAATTGCCGGCGATATGACTGGCTAGTGTTACCGGCTTGCGTAGCCAGCGAATCGAGGCGTTGCTGCGCGCGTTGCTGCGCACCTCGCAGCTTTCCCATCTTGGGCATCACTTCGTCATGAATATCCATTACCTGGCGATACAAGCTGTCTTCGGCGGTCTTGGGCTGGTGGTCAGAGAGCCCTCCCGCATGGTCGTGGCTCTGTTGAGAACTATTACGCTGATCCTGACAAGACGATACCATAAAAACAAAGATGGCCAACATAGCCAACAGCGAAAATGGGGTTTTGCTAAACATTCCAACGAAGATTAGAAAACAAAGATACCCAATTGTAAAAGACAAGTGCCCTTGCGCTATTTTTGAGGTAAATTTGCCCCTCGCCTTATGATACACCTCGAAAACTATGTAGCCGGACAATGGCTTCGCGGGCAAGGAAACGAACAAGCTTTGTATGATGCGGTAACGGGCGAATGTCTGGGCACGACCAGCACGCAAGGCGTTGACTTTAGGGCCATGATCGACTATGCCCGGCAAAAAGGAAATTCCGCCTTACGACAACTTTCATTTCATGAAAGAGGCAACCGACTAAAGGCGCTGGCCTTTCATTTGCAAAAACACCTGCCCTCTTTTTATGCGCTTAGTTATCGCAGTGGTGCCACCAGGGCCGATAGCTGGGTTGATATAGAAGGGGGCATCGGTAATCTTTTTTCGAATGCATCGCTACGCAGAAAGTTTCCGAACGAAACCTTTTGTATTGATGGAGAAAGTCATAACCTGAGCAAGGGCAATACGTTTATGGGTACGCACATTCTGGTGCCCAAAGAAGGAGTGGCCATTCATATCAATGCCTTTAATTTTCCGGTCTGGGGCATGCTCGAAAAGATCGCGGTCAATCTGCTGGCCGGTGTACCCGCTATTGTAAAGCCGGCTACCGCTACCTCGTATTTGACCGAGGCGGTCTTTCGAGAAATTATCAATAGCAAGATCTTTCCTGAAGGATCGCTGCAACTGATCTGTGGCAGCAGCGGCGATCTGCTGCACTGGGTCGATAGCCAAGATGTGATCACCTTTACCGGCAGTGCGGCCACGGGCGCCCTGCTTAAGAAAATACCGGCCATTCTCGACAACAACGTTCCCTTTAACATGGAGGCCGACAGCCTTAATTGCATTGTATTGGGCGAATCGGTACAACCGGACGATCCCGAATGGGAACTTTTTGTAAAAGAGGTGCGAAAGGAAATGACGCTCAAAGCCGGTCAGCGCTGCACGGGCGTGCGACGCATTTTTGTGCCGGCCCGCCATCTCGATGCCATGGCCCGTTCGCTGCAAACAGCACTGGTACAAACGGTGATCGGTTCTCCCCATAACGAAAAAGTTAGAATGGGGTCACTGGCCGGGCAACAGCAGCGAACCGAAGTACTAGCGCAAGTTCAAAAATTACTGGCCTCTTCGCAACTTATCTACGGATCGCTCGATAGTGTATCGGTGGTCGATGCCGATGCGCAAAAAGGTGCGTTTCTATCTCCCTTGCTATTGCTCAACAATACGCCTTTTGCATCGGTCGCACCCCACGAGGTCGAAGCCTTTGGACCGGTCAGCACCCTAATGCCCTATCGAGGCATAGACGAAGCCATTGCGCTTAGTAAAAAAGGAAAGGGAAGTTTGGTCACCACCATTGTAACCAACGATACGCGCGAGGCCCGTCACTATGTAATTGGGGCAGCCTCTCATCACGGAAGAATATTGGTCTTAAACCGCACCTGCGCCAAAGAGAGTACCGGCCATGGATCTCCCCTGCCTTTGCTCGTGCACGGCGGACCCGGCCGTGCAGGAGGTGGCGAAGAAATGGGGGGCATTCGCGGTGTTAAGCATTATTTGCAACGCACGGCCTTGCAAGGATCGCCCACGATGATCACGGCCATTACATCGGTTTACCAACCCTTTGCCGAAGGCAAGGACCCCGGCAAACACCCCTTTAAGAAATATTTCGAAGAGCTGCAGATCGGAGATCAACTTGTAACCGAAAAAAGAAAGATCACTGCAGAAGATATTGACCGATTTGCCGATCTGAGCGGCGATCACTTTTATGCGCATATAAAAGAGACCGACTTCGAAGGCACCATGTTCGAACGGCAAGTGGCCCATGGCTATTTGATCATGAGTCTGGCGGCCGGCCTGTTCGTAGATAGCTACGAAAAAAATCCGGTGCTACTTAACTATGGTATCGATGAACTTCGTTTTACCAAACCAGTCTATCCGGGCAGTGAGATCCAAATACGATTTACCTGCAAAGAAAAATTACTGCAAGACAAACGGATCGTAGAAGATCCCGCCGACCAAAAAAGAGGAGACGATATAGAAAAAGGCATTGTAAAATGGCTGGTCGAAATTATGGACGAGACCTCCGAAATTGCAGGCATTGCCACCATATTGACCATGGTCGCCAAACAACCCCGCTAACAGTAGATAACCCGCTATGAATACCCCCTATGTAAACTCCACCCGACAAGGGTCCTTACAGATCGTAGAATTTTATCATCCGCAGAGCAATTCATTACCGCGCACCCTGCTGACCCAACTGGCAAAAGCTATTACCGAAGCGGGTGAAGATCCCGAGGTCAAGCTCATCTTGTTGCGCAGCGCAGGCGAAAAGGTTTTTTGTGCCGGTGCTTCTTTCGATGAACTCGCCGGTATTACCACCGCCGCCGAGGGGTTGCGTTTCTTTAGTGGCTTTGCCGAAGTGATCAATGCCATTAGAACCTCCCCCTTGCTGGTCATAGCCAGAATACAAGGTAAATGCGTTGGCGGAGGCGTAGGCCTTGCCGCTGCGGCAGATTACGCAATGGCCACCGATAGCGCACAGATTAAACTAAGTGAACTCGCCGTTGGTATCGGCCCCTTTGTCGTAGGGCCGGCCGTTGAGAGAAAGATCGGAGTGGCCGCTTTTTCGCAACTGGCTATCGATGCCACCAATTGGCGAAGTGCCGAATGGGCCCATCAGCGAGGTCTGTTTGCCGAGCGCTTCGAAGACGAAGCCGGACTCGACGAAGGCATTAACCGACTGGTCGCTCAACTGCTGCAAAGCAGTGCCGCTGCACTTAAAGAGATCAAAAAGATCTGTTGGGATGGCACCGAACATTGGACCCAACTACTACAGCACCGCGCTTCGATTAGTGGACGACTGGTACTGACCGAAGAGAGCAAAAAAGCCATCGAACGATTTATAAAAAAATGAAGGCGCCCATTCGTTGCTACAGTAAAGAGAATTTTAATTCGCTTTGTGATTCACTCGCGGCTCGGGATGCCGATCTGCAAAAGATCATTCGCACGCATGGATATCCTCGCCCCTGGATAAGACCTAATACGTTTCAGACCCTGGTACTCTCGATCTTAGAGCAACAGGTCTCGCTCGCAGCAGCCTATGCTGCCTTTGATCGCCTTCGTAAAAAGATCGGTCTGGTCACGCCAAAAAAATTGTTGGCCCTTACCGATCAGGAGCTGCGCGACTGCTATTTTACCCGTCAAAAAATTGTATACGCGCGCGGGCTGGCGCAGGCTATTGTGAGCAAGCAGATCAGCTTACGCAAAATGGAGCACTACAGCGACCAAGACGTATACGAAAAATTGATTCCGCTAAAAGGGATCGGCCCCTGGACCATCGATGTGTACCTGATGCATGCCCTGCGCAGAACCGATCAATTTCCATTAGGAGACGTGGCCCTGGTCAATAGCTTAAAGAAAGTAAAACGAATGCGCCCCACGATATCTAAAGAAAGGATGTTGGCCGTGGCCGCTGCCTGGAAACCCTACCGTAGCATTGCCGCCTTTATTCTATGGCATTCGTACATGCAAGAGAAAGGGGCACGCGTTAGTCACTAGCCCCTAGCCCTAGATATTCAATCCGCCGCAGGCACTGATCGTTTGACCGGTTACGTACGAAGAAAGATCGGAGGCCAAAAACAGCGTTACATTGGCAATATCGGTAGCCGAAGCAAAGCGACCGAGCGGAATACCGGCCTTGTACTTATCGGCCGCTTCGCCAGCTTGCAAGTACTGGGTCATATCGGTTTCAACAAAACCAGGCGCAATCGCATTGCAGCGAATGTTACGGCTGCCCAACTCTTTGGCCACCGATTTTGTAAACCCAATAATGCCGGCCTTGCTGGCGGCGTAACTACTTTGCCCCGCATTTCCCATCTCGCCGATCACAGAACTCATATTGATAATAGAACCCGAACGCGCCTTCATCATAGGTCGAATTACCTGCTTGGTCATATAGAAGACACTATTGAGGTTTACCTGCATCACTTCTTCCCATTGCTCATTGGTCATTCGCATTAGCAGATTGTCTTTAGAAATACCCGCATTATTGACACAGATATCGATAGCCCCAAATTCATTCAATACATCGGCTACCAGGGTTTCGCATGCCTTGGCATCGGATGCATTGCTTTGGTACGCCTTTGCCTTGACACCGAGTGCTTGCGCCGATGCAGCGAGGGCCATGGCTTTATCGGCACTGCTGTCGCTCACATAGGTAAAGGCCACGTGTGCCCCCTGTGCTGCAAAGAGTCTCACGATTCCCTCACCGATTCCGCGGGCGCCACCAGTAACGATCGCCACTTTGTTGTCGAGTAATTTCATATACTTAAATTAAGATGGGGCAAATGTAGTTTTATTCAGTTGTAAAATCTCTTCGATCAGCTTTCGATCATTGCTTAGCCGGGGTACTTTGTGTTGGCCGCCCAACTTTCCTTTTTGACGTAACCAGGTAGAGAATGTCCCCCGGGGGAGCGAGTGCACCTGGGGCAATCCCAACGCCATATCACGATACCGCTTAGCCTCGTAATCGCTATTGAGTCGTTGCAGAGCTTTATCGAGTAGTACTGTAAACGCGTCGAGTTTTTCAGGGGCTTGCTCAAACTCGATCAACCATTGATGGGCGCCTTGAACCCGTTCATTAAAATAAACAGGGGCGGCCGTATAATCAATAACAAGTGCACCCGTTTGCTGACAAGCTTCTGCCAAAGCCCGGTCGGTATTGTCCACGATCACCTCTTCGCCAAATGCATTGATAAAATGCTTTAACCGACCCGAGACCCTTACTCGAAAAGGACGCAGCGTGGTAAACTCAATGGTATCACCCAGCAAATAGCGCCAAAGTCCGGCGTTGGTGCTAATGACCGGTGCATAGTGGCGACCGACCTCAACGTCGGCGAGTCCGATCGTGCGTGGTGCAGCAGTCCCATACTCTTCTACGGGCATAAACTCCATAAACACACCGTGATCGGTAAATAAGAGCATACCGGGTTGTTGGGGATCGTCTTGGGCCGCAAAAAATCCTTCGCTGGCATTGTACATATCGAGATACTGAATGTCTTTTCCGATCCACTTCGAAAATTGCTCGCGGTAAGGCGTAAAGGATACACCCCCGTGCATGTACAGTTCTAGCGATGGCCACACTTCTGTTATATGTTGGCAACCGGTCAGCTCTAAAATGCGCTTAAATAAAACCAGCGTCCATGTGGGTACGCCCGATATGGAAGTAACATTTTCGTGAATGGTGCTCGCAGCCAGTTTTTCGATCTTCGATTCCCATTCATCCATCAAGGCAATTTCTAAATGAGGGGTGCGCAGCCAATGTCCCCAAAATGGAGAATTCTGTAACAACACCGCACTCAGATCGCCAACCTGTGCATCTTGATTGAGTGGATTGATCGTATGGCTACCCCCGATAATAAGTCCTTTGCCGGTCAACAATTCAGAATCGGGCTTGCGTAAATAGTATAATGATAGTACGTCTTTAGAGGCTCGGTAATGCCCATCTTGTAGACTTTCTTCGCTTACCGGAATAAACTTACTCTTGTCGCTGGTAGTTCCGCTGCTCTTGGCAAACCAATGGATAGGTGTATTCCAAAGCAACCCCTGCTCGCCTTGCATAACTCGCTCAATGTAGGGCTTAAGGTCGTCGTACGCATGAATAGGAACGGCCTCTTTAAAGGATCTAACTGAAAACAAGCTGGCAAAATTATACCGTCTTCCTATTTCAGTGTATTGAGCAGAGGTTACCAGATCTTGCAACACCTCTCGCTGTGCATCGAGGGGATTATCTCTCCACGCATCAATGCGCCAAGAACGCAACCGGGCCAAGGAGGATATAGCAGGAGAGAGAATTTTCATGGCTACCGCCAAGTTAAAAAAAATTAGCCATCAATACGCCTCCATGATCTGCTGGCGCAATGGAGCCCTTAGCTTTTCTTCTATAAAGGCATGCTGCAACGCCTGCAGATTGCAGGCCAGCAACTCGGACCGGCCCCAGCCAAATGCCATATGTACCTGTTGGTATTCGCTGCTTAGTGTAATGGGTGTAATCATACGGGCATCGGTAGAGAGGCTCATAGAAACCCCTTGCCGATACAGGGCCCCCAACGAATGAGCGGACATCGAAGAAAAAATATTGGTTTGCAGATTGCTGGTCGGGCAAACTTCTAAATGAATGTTCTTTTCGATCAGATAGTCGACCAACAAAGGGTCTTCTATGCTCCTTACCCCATGACCTATTCGCTGTGGACCCAATTCACGAATGACCTCCCACATACTGGCTGGCCCTGCCGCTTCTCCGGCATGCACCGTAAAGGGAATAGAATTCTCTTTGATCATCGCAAACGCTTCTTTATGCGCCAGCACGCCGTAACCGGCCTCGTCTCCGGCCATATCAAATCCGACTACCCAGCCTTGGCCAAAAAATTGCCGGGTTAGTGCTGCGGTCTCCAGACTTTGTTGCTCGGTAAAATGGCGAAGTGTACAAAGAATCAATCGGGGAATCACCTTGTAGCGAGCAGCCCCTTCTTGCAAAGCGGTCTGCACAGCCTCGACCACCTGCGTTGGCGTTAATCCCTTTGTTGTATGCAATAAAGGCGCAAAGCGAATCTCAGCATAGAGTACCCGGTCGGCCTCCAGTTGCTGCAGCAGATCGAGCGTTACCAAGCGCAGTTGTTCGGGAGTTTGCATTAAAGAAAACCCCTTTTCGGCACGGGTCAGGTAGTCGCGCAGATCGGCGCATACCGTTGGGGCCACGAACGCTTGCTCATACTGTTGCAACGAAATGGTCGGGTCAAGGGCTTTAACGACCGTATAGCTTAGACTGCAATCCAAATGCAGGTGTAATTCTATTTTAGGAAGCTGGGTATAGTTCATGCGTAAATCAGCTAGAAAGACCCGATTGTTGCTGCGCCTCTTCGTGTATCCAATCTTTTCTGCGTAGCTCAAAGTTGCGACCCAGATAAAGCTTGCGCACCTGCTCGTCGCGGGCCAATTCGTCTGCAGTACCGTGCTTAAAGATCTTTCCCTCGATCAACAAATAGGCGCGGTCACAGATCGAGAGAGTCTCTGTTACATTGTGATCGGTAATAAGAATTCCGATGTTCTTATATTTTAAACGAGCCACAATAGACTGAATGTCTTCGACCGCAATGGGATCGATCCCTGCAAAAGGTTCATCGAGCAAAATAAAGGTAGGATCGACCGAAAGGGCCCTGGCAATTTCTGTTCTTCTTCTTTCTCCTCCACTCAACACATCGCCATTGCTGTTGCGCACATGCTGCAACCGAAACTCAGTAAGAAGGGTCTCGAGTTTATCTTTTTGCTGTTGTTTGCTGAGCTTGGTCATTTCGAGCACGGCAGCAATATTATCGGCTACACTTAGCTTTCTAAATACCGAGGCCTCTTGTGGTAAATAGCCAATACCCATCTGGGCTCTTTTGTACATGGGCAATGCGGTAATGTCCTGTTCGTTCAAGAACACCTGCCCCTCATCGGGCTTAATAAGACCGACCACCTGGTAAAACGAGGTCGTTTTTCCGGCCCCATTGGGGCCTAGCAAACCCACGATCTCTCCTTGGCGAACCTCGAAGGATACCTGATTTACAACGGTTCGATTACCATATCGTTTAACCAACGAGCTTGTACGAATGGCTAGCTGCATACAACAAATGTAAGCTATCGGGCCGGCTCGTTCCAAAGGGTCTTGGCTTTTAACAAAAGGTATGTTATGTTTGCATGCCCCGTACCTATGAAAGTCATCGAACACATCAACCAAGCCAAGGACACTCTTATTTCTTTCGAAGTGTTACCCCCGCTCAAGGGCAAGGGTATTGGGGCCTTATACAAGCATCTCGATCCATTGATGGCCTTTCAGCCGGCCTTTATAAATGTCACCTATCACCGCTCCGAACATGTATTCAAAAAAAGATCGGATGGTAGTTTCGAAAAAGTGGTGGTACGCAAGCGCCCGGGTACAGAAAGCATCTGTGCCGCCATCATGAATAAATACAATGTGGATACAGTACCGCATCTTATTTGCGGAGGATTTAGTGTCAACGAGACCGAGGACGCGCTTATTAATCTTCACTACCTGGGTATCGACAACGTATTAGTGTTACGGGGCGATGCGGCCAAAAACGAATCGGCATTTGAGCCCGAGCCGGGTGGACACCGCTACGCGGTCGATCTGTTGCAGCAGGTATCGGCCCTCAATAATGGCATTTATCTCGAAGAAGAACTTAAGGACACGCAAAAGACCCGCTTTTGTATTGGAGTGGCCGGTTATCCCGAAAAACATTTCGAGGCACCCAACATGGATACCGACCTGCGTCACCTTAAACAAAAAGTAGACGCCGGGGCCGATTATATTGTCACGCAGATGTTCTTTGACAATACCAAGTATCACCAGTTTGTAAAGGCCTGTCGCGATATCGGCATTACCGTACCCATTATTCCCGGCCTAAAGCCCATCTATTCTAAAAAACAATTGACGGTTCTTCCCAAGACTTTTCACATCGATCTTCCTTCCGATCTGGCCAATGCGGTTCAAAAATGCAAGAACGATGCCGATGTAGAACTAGTAGGTAAAGAGTGGTTGCTCGCCCAATCGCGTGAACTCAAGAAAGCCGGGGTACCCGTATTGCATTATTATACCCTGGGGCGTCCCCAACTCGTGGCCGATGTGGTCAAGGATATCTAACCCGCCATCGGGCTACTTCTCTTTTTTCTTTAGCTGAATTATTTCGTCCATTTGCTCGTACGAGAGCTTTTTGGCAATGATGCGCTTGTCTTTATCCAATAGATAAAGAGTAGGAAAAGACTGCACATCGTAGAGTTGCGAATAGCCGGGAATATTTTTTTCGACCCGCTCTTTTTCTGCCGTCTTGCTATAATAAACATGGCTCCAATGGCCGATCTTCTTGTCGGCAATAAACGTAAGCCAGTCCTTGCGTGTTCCTTCGGTCTCTTTGGCAATGGCAAAGATGCCTACGCCGTCTTTTTTCCAACGGGCCGCATAGACCGAATCGATCTTAGGAAGGGTCTCTTTACAGTGCCCACAGGTGGGATCCCAAAAAACCACCAGGGTGTACTCTTTTTTTAATCCGTATAAAGAAACGGTGCGACCTGTAGAGTCGGGCAATTCAATATCCGAGGCCGGTGTACCCAGTATGTTGGCCATTAAACTATAGGCGCGGTCGGTGATGGTCTTTTTGCCTTGCTCGCTGAGCCAGGGATAGGTCTTAGCAGAAAAATATTTTTCGTACAAATGCACAAAGACGGCATCTTCCCACATGTAGCGCTGGGTATAGTAGCGGTTGATAAAGCGGAGCAACAAAAACCGCTGCATCTCGGCATTGATCGATGCATACCCCAGCATATAATCCATCTCTTTGTTTACAGAATCAGGATTGGGTGTAACCAGTTGATTAAAATAACGATCGAGCTTATCCTCGAAAAAAGTGGTGTAGGCCAGTCGTCCGTCCCAGAAATTTACACCATCCCAAAAATGATCCCGGTAATATTGAAAGGCCTTGATAGAATCTTCGCGATTGGTCGGCTGCTGCAGATGAGCGGGTAAAACAGGTTCGCGCATGGCTTGCAGCAACGAAGCCAAAAAACTGCCTTCGTTTTCTTTGATCAGCTGGTCGCGCGCGTCGCGCAAGTCTAGATCGAGTGTAGTAAGCAGGTCAATTATACGGGTAGAGTCAACTTTTCCACTAGCGGTTTTCAATTCTTCGCGAAGTGTGTTGATGCGCATCCCTTTTTCGGATACCATGCGCTGGTAGCGGGCAAACAATTCGTTATCGGGTGAGTTTACATAGGTGATGCCCCCCGGTAATTGGGCCGAATCGGCTATGACCGAAAAGCGCTGCTGCTTATCGACCAAGATCTCAAAAAAGCCCGATTTGTTAGGAAAGCCGATCAAATAGATACCTCCCTGCAAGGGCTGCTTTCCTTTAAAGACCCCTTTTGATTGCTGGTCTACCAATACCGAATCGATAATGGGATAGGTCTTACCGAAGTAATGACCCAAATAGATATACTGATTCTTGTAAGGCTTGAGCGTAACGGTAATCTCATAACCGCTCTGTGCCCGTAAAGAGAAGGTAGATACCAACAACAAAAAACTTAAAAGACGTTTCATATACAATCAAAAATAATAGGTAAAGTTATTAAAATCCTGCACAACTAAGACAGCCGTTATCTTTGCGTGGTGCGAAGAAAAAAACCTGCTGTACTGCTACCCAATCTGCTCATCGAAGACTATGCGGCCGAAGGAAAATGCATTGCCCGCCACGACGGTAAAGTAATTTTTGTAGAAGGGGTCGTACCCGGAGACCGTGCAGACCTTCGTATTACCAAGAGTAAAAAGGATTGGGCCGAAGCGGTGGCATTGAACATTGTCGAAAAGTCAACAGAAAGGGTTGATCCCTTTTGCGATCACTTTGGGGTCTGCGGAGGATGCCAGTGGCAAATGCTGCCCTACGAAAAGCAATTACAGTACAAACAACAACAAGTCGAGCAGACCCTAAAGCGGATCGGTAAAGTAAACATTCCCGCTATTCAGCCTATTGCAGGGGCATCCCATACGACCGAATACCGCAATAAGATCGAGTATACGTTTGGCAACAAACGATACCTGCTGTTCGCTGAGCTGGGAAACGAAGCCATTAGCGGGCTATCGAATGTAGCCGGCTTTCATGCGCGTGGTTTTTTCGATAAGGTGGTAGACATCAACACTTGCTATTTGCAGGCATCTCCTTCTAATGAGATTCGAAATTTTATAAAGACGATGGCACTGCAAAAAGGATGGACCTTCTATGATAGCCGGGCCCACCAGGGCTATCTGCGCAATGTACAACTGCGACTTTGTCGCAGTGGCGAACTTATGGTCAATGTGATCGTAGGAGAAGATAAGCCCGCCCAAACAAAAGCCTTGTTGAATGCTTTACTCGATCGGTTTGCCGGTATTACCACTCTGCTCTACACGGTCAATACCAAATGGAACGACAGTATACAAGACCTGCAACCCATTGTTTTTTCGGGCAAGGGCTATGTAGAAGAATTACTCTATGGAAGCAGCCCCGACGAAGTATATCGATTCAAGATCGGACCGCTCTCCTTTTTTCAGACCAATACCGCACAAGCCGAGTGCCTCTACCGCTTAACAGCACAAGCGGCTGCACTTACCGGTCAAGAAACGCTCTACGACCTTTACTGCGGCACCGGTAGTATCGGTATTTTTTTAAGCCGAAAGGCCGGTCGTATTGTAGGGGTAGAACAAGTGGCCGCTGCCATTGAGGATGCAAAAGAGAATGCCCGGATTAACCAGATTGCCAACGCTTCTTTTTTTGCAGGCGATGTAATTGATATTTGCATCGATTCGTTCTTCGAAAAACAGGGGCGTCCGGACGTGATCGTTACCGACCCGCCCCGTGCGGGTATGCACGAGGCGCTCATCGATTCGCTGTTGACCATCGCGGCTCCTACACTGGTCTATGTTAGCTGTAACCCGGCTACGCAAGCCCGTGACCTGCAACGGCTCGATTCGTTATACCAGATAACCCTGGTGCAACCCGTCGATATGTTTCCGCATACCCATCATATCGAAAACATTGTCCGCTTAACACGCAGATAGCATAATTTTGTAGAATGAGTGAGTTTCGATTTACGAGACCAGATAATTTTCCCCCCATTGTCAAGAATCTGATCATCATCAATGTATTGATGTATGTGGCGCAACTTACGTTGGCCGCTCGTTTCCCCTTTACCGAGTGGGTGATGCTCTGGCCTTTGATGCCCGAAAAGTTACAAGGCCTGCTGGCCGAAGCCGGCGTTATGAACAGCACCGGCCACTTTAGACCCTATCAGTTGCTTACGCATATGTTCGCACATGCGCCTCAGACCTTGTTTCATATTGTCTTTAATATGTTTACCCTGTGGATGTTTGGAAAAGTGCTCGAGACGGTTTGGGGCGGACCTCGCTTTTTAGTTTTTTATTTGGCCTGTGGATTAGGAGCCGCTGCGCTGCACCTGACCGTGCAATACATACGCTGCCAAGAGTTGCTGTCTTCATTTACGGCCGGCGATATCGTGGCCGTGCAGCAACAACTGGGTGCAGTATCGCCCGCCCTTGGGGCTAGTGGTGCGGTAATGGGCGTTATGGCCGCCTTCGCCTATCTATTTCCTAATACAGAGCTTTATATCATGTTTATTCCCGTGCCCGTCAAAGCCAAGTGGGCAATGCTGGGGCTAGCCGCCATCGATCTGTTTGGCGGTGTGGCGGGTGTTAGCGGAGACAATATTGCTCACTTTGCACATTTGGGTGGCGCCCTAACGGGTTTTTTAATGGTCCTCTATTGGAACAAAACCAACCGTCAATCGTTATACTAAAGAATTAACCTGGAATCGTGTCTATGGGATACTCGTTAGGTGACAGTCAAAATAGTCTGACCCGCCTGCTCATTATCAATCTGGTTGTTTTTATAACGCTGGCTCTTTGTAGAGCCTATTTCTTCTTTTTTTATCAAGATACCGCACAGATCGAAGTGGTTTTTAGCCAGCAGATCTTACAATGGTTCGCCCTGCCTTCAAGCGGTCAACAGGTACTGCATCGTCCCTGGACGCTGCTCACCGCCATGTTTACCAACAGGGGCGGCTGGATGATCTTGGGTCATATGCTTTGGCTCTGGGCCTTTGGATTTATTTTTCAGGACCTGAGCGGCCATCGAAAGATCATCGCGCTTTATTTGTACGGAGGATTGGCCGGATCGCTGGGCTATTTATTAGGAGTTACTTTACTGCCGGCTACGTACAACGCCGGACTTTTTTATGGATCCGGTCCTGCGGTGATGGCCGTTGCCATTGCCACCACCATGCTCTCTCCGTATTACCGTCTCTTTCCTCAGTTAATGGGAGGCTTTCCACTTTGGATACTTACCGTGATATATGTATTGATTAGTGTGGCGACCAAACCACTGCAGCAGCCACTTACCTACTTGCCACTGCTGGCCGGCGCTGCTATGGGATTTTTATTTATGCAGCTCATTCGAATGGGATACGACCTGAGCGAATGGATGAATGGCCTTTTTGATTGGGCAAACAACTTGTTTAATCCGGACAAGCCTTTACCCAAAAAGCCGGGTGTTCGTGATATGCATTTTTATAAGGCTACCCGTAAGCCGTTCGATAAAAAGCCCAAGCTTACGCAAGACAGAATCGATGCCTTGCTCGAAAAAATTCACCTGCAAGGAATCGATTCCCTGACAGCAGAAGAAAAAGAATTTTTAGAACGCGCCAGCCAGTCGTAAGAATAATTACAGTGCCTGATCTATTTGGGCGCAGATGCCCGCAAAGATCGCATCGATACTTCCTTCTCCTGCGATCGATCTGAATTTTCCACTGTGGCGATAGTGGTCGGCCACCGGGCTAGTCTCTTGTGTATACACTGCAAATCGCTTGCGAATAACCGACTCATCGGTATCGTCTGAGCGACCCGAGGTTTGACCGCGTTGCAACAATCGCTTTACCAGTTCTTCTTCGGATACCTCCAGCGCTACCACCAGCGAAATTTCGGTCTGCTTTTGGGTCAATAGCGCGTCGAGCGCTTCGGCCTGGGCCACCGTACGCGGAAAGCCATCAAATAAAAATCCCTTGGCTCCCTTGTGCTGATCAAAGAAGGAATCGACCATGCCGATCACCACCTTATCGGGCACCAGCTTGCCCGAATCAATATAAGACTTGGCCGAAAGCCCCAGCGGGGTTTTATCAGCAATTTCTTTTCGTAGCAGATTGCCGGTAGAAAGATGGATCAAGCCGTAGGTCGCCACCAGGCGATCGGATTGGGTTCCTTTACCGCTTCCGGGCGGTCCAAATAGTACCAGATTAAACATAGACAGTCGTTTTGGGCAGGTAAGCAAATATAAGTCGCAAGCACTATTGTATAAAGTTGAACCTTTGGGATGCCCTATTGTTAACAAACAGATGATGTCGATCTCTCTTTTTAGCTGGCCCCTACTAACCGTGCTATTGCTACAATGCAGTGCTGGCCCCGACACGTATCGGGCTACTGCAACAGGCACAGGCCTTACCGGGGCAGGCCCTCAAAAACAGATGGCTATGGATACCTCAAAAAAAGAAAACCCCATCTATTCACGTACCGATACCGGCAAGGTGGCGCTTCCGGAAAGTGAATGGAAAAAGATCCTCTCGCCAGAGGTCTATTACATTGCCCGGCAAAAAGGGACCGAAAGGCCCTGGACCAGCCCCATTGAGCATTCCCAAGAAGTGGGCACGTACTACTGCAAAGCCTGCGGCAACCCCTTGTTCAAGAGCGAGACAAAATTTGAGAGTGGTTGCGGATGGCCCAGTTTTTTTGAGCCGTTCTCGAAAGCAAGCATCTTGTATATACCCGATAACAGCCACGGCATGCAGCGAACCGAAGTACAATGCGGACGCTGCAAGGCTCACCTGGGCCATGTGTTTGATGATGGGCCTCCGCCCACCGGGCTTCGCTATTGCATTAACGGAGTAATTCTTGATTTTGATAAATCGGCCGGGGCAAAGTAATAAAGTACATTTGCCCTTGCAACCGGCCCGAAGATGAAACTGTCGCAACTCGCCTCTACCCTCATCGGCTCTGAGATCGTCAAGCTCGGAGGAGAGATCAAAGAAAAGATCCGTCAAGGGGCTCGTATTTACAATTTTACCATTGGGGATTTTGACCCTGCGTTGTTTCCCATTCCCAAAGAACTCGAGAACGCCATTATCGATGCCTATCGGCAAGGCCATACCAATTATCCCGCTGCAGAGGGCAATCTCGATCTGCGACAAGCCATTGCCTCTTTTGTTTACGAAAAAGAAAAGTTGACGTATTCGACCGACGAGATCTTGATCGCTTCGGGCGGACGACCCCTTATCTATACGGTGTTTCGCGCTATTTGCGACAAAGGAGATAAAGTGGTGTATGCCGTTCCTTCTTGGAACAATAATCACTATACGCATTTTACCGAAAGTGAGCATGTGGTTATCGAGACCGGTCCCGAAACGCGCTTTATGCCAACGGCGCAACAATTGGCCCCTCACTTAAAAGGCGCCACATTACTTTCACTATGTTCTCCTCAAAATCCTACCGGTACCACCTTTGATAAAGCAGAACTATCCGCCATTTGCGATCTGGTACTCGAAGAGAATAAACAAAGAGGCCCCGATCAAAAAAAGCTATACGTAATGTTCGACCAGATGTACTGGCACCTTACCTATGGAGAAATTCGGCATCACAATCCGGTATCGCTGCGGGCAGAAATGAAAGACTACACCATTTTTATCGATGCCATTAGTAAGGCCTTTGCCGCCACAGGGGTTCGCGTGGGTTGGTCGTTAGGTCCGGCCCCCGTTATTCAAAAGATGAAGCAGATCATGACCCATATCGGAGCCTGGGCCCCGATGGCCGAACAAAAAGCACTGGCCGTTTATTTACAAGAAAGCCCTGCAATAGAACACTACTTGACCGGCTATAAAAAAGAGATAGAAGAAAGACTCAACAGCATTTACAACGGGCTCATGCAACTAAAACAACTTGGATTACCGGTAGATGCCATTAAACCCGAAGCCGCCATTTACCTTACTGTAAAGATCGATGCGGTCGGCAAAACCACGCCGCAAGAAAAAACACTTTCTTCGCAAGCCGATGTAACTGCCTTTTTACTCGATGCGGCCGGACTGGCCCTGGTTCCCTTCTATGCCTTTGGAGCATCGGCCTCTTCTCCCTGGTATAGAATGAGCATTGGAACTTGTAAAAAAGAAGACATCCCTATTATACTGCAACAACTACAAGAGGCCTTGCAACCGCTTCGCTAAGAATCCGCTTAATTTTTATTGATCACAAACCGAAAGGAACGCAGGGGGCGTTTGGAGAGTTCCTCTTTAATGCGGGTTCGATTACCGGTAATATGATTGCGATCTACCAGTTCGGTAGCTTGGTAAAACCGTTCTTTCATTAATGGAGTAGACAGTAAGCTAGAAAGGAACCTGCGCTCTTGCTCTACGGCCATTGCAGAGAGATAGGGCGTACAAACCAGAACAAAAATTGAAGAAGCAGGCATCGATAGAACGTTTCGGCTTTACATTAACGAACATTGCTCGGACAACCACAATTGCGAGAAGCCTTGGTACTGTACAAATTTCGGTTGCAGGCGCTTACTAACAACAGTAAAGAGGCCATGGCAAAAAGGGTACGGAGCAATTTCATACTATAAAAATCCTGAATTAAAACTACTTTACAAACGATTTTGTTGCCCAAAGGTTCCGATTTTAGCTTTTTTATTTGATTATCCATGCCGCCCCCCGCTCGCCCCTTTGTTGTACTGGTAGCCCCGTTAAACTGGGGATTGGGGCATGCCACCCGCTGCATCCCCCTTATTTATACGTTACAAGAGCTGGGATGCGATGTTATAACTGCCGCTGATGGGGCCAGCCGAACGCTGCTTGTAGAAGAGTTTCCGCAGCTTACCCATTTACCCTCTCCACATACCGAGGTTCGTTACGCCCGATACCAATGGCTATTTGGATGGGCCATCCTCAAGTTACTGCCCCGCTTTTGGCTTCAATTGCATCGGGAGCAAAAATGGGTACGCAGCACTGTACAGCGCTATAAGATCGATGCTATTATTTCGGATAATCGCTACGGACTGTCTTATCCCCATATACCTGCTGTGCTCATTACACATCAATTGGGTATTCGCACCGGGTATGGCCAACTAGCAGATCGGTTAGTTCAACAAATTCTCTACCGCTATATAAATCGATACCAAGAAGTATGGGTGCCCGACAGACAAACAGAGCCTATGCTGGCAGGCGCACTCTCGCACCCCCACCATCTTCCACGCGCACCCCTACAATATATTGGTGTATTAAACAGACTCAAGACCAATGCCCCAGATGCTGCGAGCGAAACAACGCAACTACTCGTACTGCTGTCGGGTCCCGAGCCGCAGCGAACCCTTCTCGAAAAAATTATCTTACAACAAGCCGCCTCGTTTACCGGACAGCTACTACTTGTAAGAGGACTACCCTCTTCGCAACCGAATAACCCCGCCACCGCATCGGTTGACCCCTCACTGGCTATGCTGTATGGAGTGGCGCGCGTTCGTATCGTTGATCATCTTACTACCGCTCAATTGCAGCAGGTATTACCCTCGGTAGATTTTATTGTTTGCCGAAGCGGCTACACTACGCTCATGGAGATGATTCCGCTACAAAAAAAATTACTCCTTATTCCCACACCCGGTCAACCCGAACAGAGTTACCTGGCGGCCTACGCCGACCGTCAGCGCTATGCACCTCAATTTTTACAGCAACACTTCTCGCTCGAACAAGCGATACAAGTAGCCAATCAATACCCCTATCGGTTTCCGGGTGCGTTTACAGAGACTCCCCGAGCAGCGGTCGTAACTCGTTTTATCGATCAGCTCAAACACAGACGCAGCCATTCTCACTAAGATTTGCGTTCTTTGTAGTGCAACCCTTTTCTCTTGCGCACCACTACCAAGGCCCATATTGCCGTACTGTTCACCAACTTTTTCTTCGCTACCAATCTAAGCCTGGTCAAGCATATCTCGCCCGCCATGATCGGCCCCTATGGGGTTAACCTGCTTCGAGTGGGCATTACCTTAGTTTTATTTTGGATGCTTTGGGCCTTTTCGAAACAAGAGGCAGGGATCGATAAAAAAGATATTCCGCGCTTTGCCGCTTGTGCCCTAACCGGGGTGGTCATTAACCAGATGCTCTTTATTAAAGGACTCACCCTTACCTCTACCATTCATGCCGCCTTGCTAATGCTAACCACACCGCTGCTTATTAGCGTACTGGCACTATGGTGGCTACGCGAAAAATTTACAGGCCTCAAACTAGCGGGTCTTCTGTTGGGCATTGGCGGAGCCTTGCTGCTGATCTTATCGCGAGATGCCAGTGACATAGCCAGCATAAAAGGCGATCTGCTTATTCTGATCAACGCCATTTCGTATGCCATCTATTTTATAATCGTCAAACCCTTAACCGGACGCTATTCGCCCCTTCATGTTATTAGATGGGTCTTTACCTTCGGATTTGTTATGATTGTTCCATTCAGTTGGCACGATGCAAGCCAGGCCGCCTGGCAAAGCGCCACTCTTTCGCAATGGGCCGCGCTGGCCTCGGTGGTGATCTGCGGCACTTTTTTGACCTACTCGTTCAACAGCTACTCATTAAAAAATCTGGGAGCTGCCATTACCGGCAGTTATATTTACACGCAACCCATCTTTGCTGCTATTATCGCTGCCCTATTCTTACAAGAAGATTTTAGCTGGGAAAAAATGCTGGCCGGAGCCCTGATTTTTGGAGGAGTGTACGTAGGAAGCCGCAGCCGCTAACGAAGCAACGGCACGATCAATATCCGCGCACGTTCTTGCCTTCCATATAATTGATAAAGGCTTTGTTGACCACTTTATTGCCGCCCGGCGTTGGATAATCACCGGTAAAATACCAGTCACCCAAATTGGAGGGGCAAGAAAGATGCAGATCTTCGATGGTCTGAAAGATCACCTGTACCGGTATACGAAAAGAAGGAGGCGTTATTAACTGCGCGATCTTGTCGGCAATCTCGAGTGCCGTAAACTGTTGGTATAAACTTTTGACCACATTTTCTTGCTGTAATTGACCGGCCTCTTCTAATTGCTTGCAACGGGTTAGCATGGTCGTTAAAAAAGATTCCTTGCCCCTTTCTTTTAGCAGGGCCACCGCGGCATTAAAGGCAATAAAATCACCCATCTTGCTCATGTCAATACCATAGCAATCGGGATAGCGTATCTGCGGAGAAGAAGAGACAACAATGATCTTTTTAGGAGACAAACGACCCAGCATGGTAATGATGCTCTCCTTTAAGGTCGTACCCCGCACAATAGAATCGTCGATCACCACCAGGGTATCTTCGTTGGCGCGTACCGTTCCATAGGTGATGTCGTAGACGTGCTGCACCATTTCGTTACGACTTACGTCTTCGGTAATAAAGGTGCGCATCTTAACATCTTTGATGGCGATCTTTTCGATACGAATGCGCCGATTGATCATCTCGCTAAGCTTATCCTCATCGAAGTCTTTATTCCAACTTAGAATGCGTTCTACTTTAATGCGATTCAAATAATCTTCCATGCCCTTTAGCATACCATAAAAAGCCGTCTCGGCCGTATTGGGAATAAAAGAGAAGATCGTATTGCGCAGGTCGTGATCGATGGCCTTTAGGACCGGCTCGCTTAATTGATAGCCGAGTTTGTTTCGCTCGCGATAGATCTTTTCATCACTTCCTCTCGAAAAATAAATACGCTCGAAGCTACAGGCCTTTCTTTCTTTGGCCGGCACCAGTTGCTCAAGTTCGATCGTACCGTCTTCGTTAACGATCAGTCCTTGCCCGGGCAATAATTCTTTGACCTCATTTTCCTTAACATTAAAGGCCGTACGGATGGCCGCACGCTCGGAGGCCGCCACTACCACTTCGTCGTTGATAAAATAGTAGGCCGGGCGAATTCCATGCGGATCTCTAAAAACAAATCCAATCCCATTACCCGTGGCGCCCCCGACATGAAAACCACCGTCGAGCATTGGAATGGCCTTACGAAGCACATTAGCAATACTCAATTTTTCGGGACTATTCTCGTCTTCTTGCCTAAGCAACGAAGACATTAGTTCTATAAGCGCCGCCAAGTCGCTAAAGCGAACTTCTTCGTCGGGATTCTTACCGATCTGCGCATACAGCTCATCGGCATTTACAATATTGAAATTACCCGCCAGCGCAATATTGCGAGCCGGAATTACATCACGATTAATAAAAGGATGGCAATACTCCAGTTTATTCTTTCCTTGCGTGCCGTAGCGAAGATGCCCGAGCAAGATCTCGCCCACAAAACCAAGATTGCCCTTCATGAGCCCCGGATGTTTGCGTACATCGGGATTGTATTTCTCGAACTCCTTGATCTCTTGTCCGATGCGCTGAAAGATATCGGCGATCGCCTGTTGCGCATTGCTACGCATTCGGTTCATATATGGATAGCCCGGCTCGGTATGCAATTTAACGGCCACCACCCCGGCCCCATCTTGGCCGCGGTTGTGTTGCTTCTCCATTAAAAGATAGAGTTTGTTTAGCCCCCACAATACTGTGCCATATTGCTGCTGATAGTAAGAAAATGGCTTGCGCAAGCGGATAAAAGCCAATCCGCATTCGTGTTTAATAGGGTCGCTCATAAACTATCAGTTGGCCGCTGCGTACTTTTTTAGTTGAGGACATTCCTCGCCGGTAGCCTGATCGATCATTACATAATAGGTGGCCAGACGGGTCTGGATCCATTTTTCCATCACCTTGGCCTTTTTTTCTTCGAGGGCGAACTGAGCGATCTTACTATAATCGTCCTTTAAATTCATACGGTGCGGCGTAGACCTCGACTTAAGGTGCACCACCCGTACTCCTTTTTTGCCCTGCTCGTTCTCGAAGGCCGTAGGCATAGAATAATCGCCCGGCTGCATTTTAGCCAGCATACTTACCATATCGCGATCGAGTTGATCGATGGTTACGAACGTAGAGCCATCACGACCCGTAATATACGGTCCTGTATACTTGGCATTCTCGTCATCGCTGTACTTAGTAGCTGCTTCGTTAAATGTAAGAGTGGCCGCCATTACTTTCGAGCGTACCGAATCGAGTTTGCGTTTGGCCTGATCGATCTCGTCTTGTGTTACCGGCGGTATGCGCAAGATGTGACGCACTACGGCATCATCACCATTTCGCTCTACCATTTGTATAATATGAAAACCGAATTTCGATTTGACCGGAGGCGAGATCTCGCCTTCTTTTAATCGAAAGGCCGTCGACAAAAAGACGGGGTCCCACGATTTTTCGGTACGGTTCAATTGGTACTGGCCTCCGCGGTCCTTGCTGCCGGGGTCTTCCGAATAACGCTTGGCTAATTGCTCGAAGGTCGCCAACTTTAGATCGATCTGGCGGCGATAATTATTCATTTCGCCAACAATGTATTGTTCAAGGTCGCGTGAAGCTTTCGGATAGCTGATGATCTGCCCGATCTCAAGCTCAGACTCATAAAAGGGCAAACTGTCTTTGGGAATCTTATCGTACCAGGCCTTTACTTCTACGGGCGTAATACGAACGTTCTCTACGATCTTGCGCTGCATGGCACCCGCAAGTTTTTGCTCACGCACCGATTCGCGGGCATCATCCTTGATCTGGTAAATGGTCTTACCCGCAATTTCTTCGACCGCTTCTTGGCTACCAAACTGATTAATGTAGGTGCGAATACGATTATCGAGATCGGCCTCGACTTCGTCGTCCGTTACGGGCAACGAATCTTTTTGTGCCTGTAGCATCATCATTTTAGAGACCACGGCTTGCTCCATAATCAGACACTCGGCATTATCGGGTACTGTTTCGCCCCGGCGAGAAATATCGGCTACCGAATTCTTGATATCAGAAAGCAAAATAATACGATCTCCCACTACGGCGGCGATCTTATCGGCTATCACTTTTTTGGGTTGCGCCTGTGCCGCTACCGAAAGCAGCATGCTACATAAAAAACTAATTGCAATTTGACACCTATACATAATCTCAAATGTAAGTGACCCTCTTGTTTCGTACAGATGGTCACCGGGGGTTTAACAAAAGCTTAGAGCGTTCGTTTTACTTCTTCTATTTCGTAAGCCTCTACCACATCGCCCACTTTAATATCGCTAAAGTTCTTGATGGTAAGACCACACTCCATTCCATTGAGCACTTCTTTAGCGTCATCCTTAAAGCGCTTAAGCGATCCCAGCTCGGCCACCACGCCTTCTGCTGTGGGGTAGACCACAATACCGTCGCGAATCAGGCGGATCTTCGAATCGCGCTTGATCTTTCCATCACGTACAAAACAACCGGCCACCGTAGCCTTGTCGAATTTGAACACTTCTCTGATCTCCACATTGGCCACGATCTTTTCTTGGGTCTTGGGCTCGAGCATTCCCTCCATGGCATTCTTGACCTCTTCGATCGCATTGTAAATGATGGAATACATCTTGATCTCGATACCTGCATTTTCGGCCAGCTTCGATGCCTGGAGCGAAGGACGTACGTTAAATGCAATCACGATCGCATCCGATGCCTCGGCCAGAACGATATCACTTTCGTTGATCTGTCCCACACCCTTATGAATTACATTGACCAATATCTCTTCGGTAGAAAGTTTTTGCAATGAGTCGCTTAAGGCTTCTACCGATCCGTCCACGTCACCTTTAATAATAACATTGAGCTCTTTAAAGCTACCAAGTGCCAGACGACGACCGATCTCGTCGAGGGTAATGTGCTTTTTGGTGCGAATGCCCTGCTCGCGCAAGATCTGGGCGCGACGATTCGCGATCTCTTTGGCCTCGGATTCGTCTTCGTATACCTTGAATTTTTCTCCGGCCTGCGGAGCACCATTCAATCCCAATATAACGGCCGGAGCCGATGGACCCGCTTGTGTCTCTTTTTTATTTCGCTCGTTAAACATGGCCTTTACACGACCATAGAACTGTCCACTCACCACCAGATCGCCGGGCTCGAGCGTACCATTCTCTACCAACAAGGTAGCCACGAAACCACGCCCCTTATCGAGCGTAGCCTCTATGATCGTACCCGATGCTTCGCGATCAGGGTTGGCCTTGAGGTCGAGCATTTCAGCTTCGAGCAATATTTTTTCTAAAAGCTTATCGACATTCAATCCTTTTTTGGCTGATAATTCTTGGCTTTGAAACTTACCACCCCATTCTTCGACCAACAGATTCATCTGCGAGAGTTGCTCATAGATCTTTTGACTATTGGCCCCATCTTTGTCGATCTTGTTGATGGCAAAGATCATAGGCACGCCGGCTGCCTGCGCATGGCTGATGGCTTCACGGGTTTGTGGCATAACCGCATCGTCTGCGGCTATTACAATAACAGCGATATCAGTAACCTTGGCACCACGGGCACGCATGGCCGTAAAGGCTTCGTGACCGGGCGTATCCAAAAAGGTGATCTCTTTTCCATTGGGAATCGCCACGCGGTAGGCACCAATGTGCTGGGTAATACCCCCGGCCTCGCCCGCCACTACGTTGGCGCTACGAATGTAGTCGAGTAATGAGGTCTTACCATGGTCTACGTGACCCATAATCGTTACGATCGGAGAGCGAGGTTGCAGATCTTCTTCGTCATCTTCGTCATCTCCATCCGTTTCCATCTCCATCTGCTTTTCCATATCGATAAACTCGACGATAAAGCCAAATTCACTGGCCACCAGTTCGATCACCTCGGCATCTAACCGCTGGTTAATCGACACCATAATGCCCAGACTCATACACTTACTAATAACATCGGCAAAACTGACGTCCATTAGACTAGCCAATTCGCTAACACTAATAAATTCGGTCAGTTGCAATTTGTTGTCATCAACCGCTTCACCCATGGCCTCGGCCATTTCTTGCCGCTTCTCGCGACGCAACTTGGCCTTAACGCCTTTTCCTTTTCCGGCACCACCACCGCTCAACTTAGCCTGTGTTTCTTGGATCTTGCGTTGAATTTCTTTTTCATCGATCAACTTCTCTTCGCGCTTGGCACCACGAGGCTGTGGTCTGGCACCGCCTCTTCCGCGATTGAAGCCACCACCGGTTCTGCCATCTTGATCTTTATTGATAAAGATCTCGCGATGTGTGGTGTCTTTTTTAGCGATCGGAATACGCTTACGCGGTTTCTTTTCGTCGCGCACCGGGCGTGTTTCGCTATCGGTGGGCAGATCGATCTTTCCTAAGATCTTAGGACCGGACAATTTTTCGACCTCAATATTCTCAATAACGGGTGGGGCTTCTTCTGCGGGTGCGGGGGCTGCAGGTGCAGGGGTCTCTTCGGCTGCGGCTTTTCCTTTTTTAGCTTTTGTCGGCTTTGCTTCTTCGGCCGCTTCTTCTTTCTTCGCCTTTGCGCCTCGTTTTGGGCGGGTCGATGAATCAATGGCCTCCAGATCGATCTTGGTGACCACCTTGGGACCCTCGAGTTCAGGTGCCTCGGCTTTTACTACCTTTTCGGGTGCGGCCGCGGGCGCAGCTGTTGCAGCGGCAGAAGCGTCAGCAACTTCTTCTTTCTTTTTACCGGCCTTGGCAGTAGACGACTTTTCGGTTGTCTTGAATGTGATCTCTTCGTCTTCTTTCTTTTTGCGTACATCGCCCTGCGCCGACTTGGGAAGTTCCAGCTGGTCGCTTTTCATTTTAGCAACCTTATCGCTTTGAAACTCATTTTGCAACGAGCGATACATGTCTTCCGTTAATTTAGACGTCGGTTTTAGATCATCTTTAGGAAATCCCTTACCGACCAAAAATTCAATAAGGGTATCCTGACCAATGTTAAATTCTTTGGCCGCTGCCAGTAATCGGGGAAGTTTTAATTCTGCCATTCCAATCGGTTATTTCAGTTGAGTGATCCCCTTTGCGGAGACCGGTTATTCCTTTTCAAATTCTGTCTTGAGTACTTTGCGCAGATCGGTGATGGTCTCTTTTTCCAGATCGGTACGGCGCTCCAACTCATCGGCCGTAAGATTCAGAACGCTGCGGGCCGTATCACAACCCACGCGCTTGAGCTCATCAATAACCCATCCGTCTATCTCATCGCTAAATTCTTCGAGATCGATATCGAACTCTTCTTCGTCTCCTTCATTGTCACGGTAAACATCTAGTTCGTAACCGGTCAATTCAGAGGCCAATTTAATATTGACCCCGCGACGTCCGATCGCCAGCGACACCTGATCGGGTGCCAGGTATACATTGGCATGTTTACCCTCGGTATCCAATTCCATGCTTGTTATACGCGCCGGTGTAAGTGAACGCTGAATCAATAACTGTGTATTGGCGGTATAATTAATAACATCGATGTTCTCGTTCTTAAGTTCGCGCACGATTCCGTGTATACGACTTCCTTTCATGCCCACACAAGCCCCAACCGGATCAATACGATCGTCGTACGATTCAACCGCCACTTTGGCCCGCTCTCCCGGATCGCGTACGATCTTTTTGATCACGATCAGTCCATCGAAGATCTCGGGCACCTCAATTTCAAGCAGCTTGGCCAAAAACTCGGGCGCCGTACGAGATAAGATAATAACAGGATTGTTATTCTTCATATCCACGCGTCTAATAACGGCGCGAATGCTCTCCCCTTTCTTGAAATAATCTTGAGGAATCTGTTCGCTCTTGGGGAGAATCAATTCATTTCCCTCTTCGTCGAGCAATAAGATCTCTTTTTTCCATACCTGGTATACTTCGGCACTGATAATATCGCCCACGCGATCGCCATATTTTTTGGCCAACGCGTTCTTTTTAAGATCACTAATGCGACTGGCCAGGGTCTGCTTGGCCGCCAAAATGGCCCGACGACCAAAATCGAGCAGGTCGATCTCTTCGTAGAGTTCTTCGCCCACTTCGAAATCAGGTTCTATCTTGGCCGCTTCGCTGTAGGCCACCTGTGCCAATGGATCTTCTACTTCTCCATCTTCTACGATCATCCGGCGACGAATAATCTCGAGGTCACCCTTTTCAGCATTCACGATCACGTCGAAGTTCTCGTCGCTTCCGTATTTTTTTCTGAGTAAGGTCTTGAATACATCTTCTACCACTTTCATCATCGTGGGTCGGTCAATGTTTTCCGCGTCTTTGAAGTCCTGGAAAGCATCAATTAGATTAATACTGGACATAAGGCAAATTTTTGATCCGTTTCTGTTTTAAAATTTAATTTGAATTTTTGTCGCTTTTATTTCAGAGAAGGCGATCACATGGGTATGTGTCTCCAACTTCTTTCCTTTTCCTTTGGTTTCTGTCAGTTCGATCTTCGCATCGTCCACTACCTGCAAGACCCCTTCTTTCTTGGATCCGTCTTGCAGTACCACTTCGACCGGCCGACCGATATTTTTAACATATTGCCGGTGCAATCGAAGAGGCTCGTCTAAACCGGGCGAAGAGAGTTCCAGCGAAAAATCGCCGTTCGGGAAAATTCCTTCTTCTTCGAGCTGCCGGTAGAGCTTTCTATTATATGATACTAATTTATCAACACTAACTCCTTGATCTCCATCAATATAGACCTTTACATTGTTGGTAGGCTTAATCCGCACCTCCACCACAAAAAGGTCTTTTTCGGCCCCGATCAGGGCGGCCGCCCGTTCTTGTAGGTTGATAATCAATGCTGTCTGATCCATAGGTAAAAAGAAGAAGGGAACGATTTCGTTCCCTTCGTGCTTCATTACAGGTACAAAACTAAGACAATCGGGGGTTTTGACCAAAAGAAAATTAGCTGGCCTATTGAAGACGTTCAAAGAGCAGTTCGGGCTCGTTGGTGGTTATAAAATCGAAGCCTTGCCTCAAAAACCAATCCAGCATGGCCATGTCATTTACCGTCCAAGCATTCAAGACCAGTTTGAGCCGTTTGGCCTGCGTGATCCAATCGGGATTTTTTTGAAAAACCGAAAAATTATAGTCAATGCCGTCAATACTATCTGCTGCGACCTGTTCGGGCGAACGGTCGCCATTCAGGTAATGCAATTTTGCATTTTTCTTTTGCTGTTTTAAGGCCAGTAACTGGCCATACTCAAAACTGATGTACTCTGTGTAGTCCTCGACCCCCGCTTCACGCACGGTTCTTAGTACCAACGCGGCGATCAGATCGAGCCGTTCGCGGGTTTTGATATCAGAGGGCTTTATTTCGAGGATCAGCCGTGTGCTTGGCTTGTCTTGCTTGCCCGCTGTTAGATACGATAGCAAGGTGGGCAACACTTCGCCATTAGAGAGCGGTTGTTGGGCCAGCATGGCATAGGGAGTTGTCTCGATCAGCATCCCTTGGTAATGCGCATCGTGATTAATAACCAGGATACTATCGGCCGTCATGCGTACATCAAATTCAGAACCCGCACAATTAAGACGAATAGCCTCGCGTAGCGAAGCAATGGAGTTTTCGGGAAAACCATTTTTCTTAAAGGCTCCGCGGTGCGCAATAACAGGATTGGGCATAAACGTAAGTTGACTTCGCTTGATGGTATAAGAGCTACGCGAATTGTTCATGTCGTCGATCAGCTCCATTTCAATGACCGGATCGCTTTCCCAGCGTATTGTAATTAATCCAATATTATTTTCCATTACCGGACCCTCAATGCGATGGCGATTCGGAGTGGCAAAATCCCAGGTAGAGGTTATACCGCTCGATGTAACATCATAGAGCGGATACAGTCCCGGCGAACGAAATCTTGACATCTCGCCATAGTGCACATCGCCCGTTAAAAACAGCACCCCCTCGGCGCGGGTATCGCGAATTAAGCGACAAAGTCGTTCTTGCTCGTGCGGAAAATTGGCCCAGGACTCATACCCATTATACTCAATACCGAACTGCGTGCCACTGCAAATAAATCGAAGATCGGCCGGTTGGCGCAGCTGCTCCTCGAGCCATTGCCATTGCTGTTCTCCCAACAACGTACTGTCTTTGCTAGTATGCGGTTTGTAATCGAGCGGATAAAAATACTTTTTACGTGGCAGTACCGCCGTTGAGTCATAGAGCAAGACATCGTCGCGAAACGTACGGTTATCGAGTAAAATAAGCTGCACTCTTCTATTACCCGCCCGCAGGTACTCGACCTGATAAATTCCGGGGTGCTTTCTTCTTTCGCTTTGGAGCGGCTCCTTAAAAAAATCGAGAAAGATCTCTTTTGATTGCTCTTTGAAAGGGTAATGACGCCCCGCATCGTTACGCCCAAAATCGTGGTCGTCCCAGGTAGCCAAGAGTTGGGTAGAGGCCGCCAGTTGTTTGAACTCTGGTTTGGCCCCCCAGCGAGCGTACTTGGCCCGCAGCGTATCCATGTTATCGGTATCCCCATATATATTGTCCCCTAAAAAAATAAAAAGATCGGGGCTATAGCCAGCGGCCAGCTTAAGCAACGGCTGCGGACGATCTTGATGGGCGCAAGAGCCAAAGGCTATGCGGGTTGTTTGAGCCTGGGTAGACAAAACAAAAGACAGCAATAGCAGTGACCAGAGCCCCACCCGTGCTTGAAACTTATTGACCATACCTTTTAGACTATATGTTAAAGATAAGTACCCCAATGATGCCCCCCTCGTTAGGTATGTTGGCTTTTAGTTACTTTTGCCGTCCCGGACCCTTAGCTCAGACGGTTAGAGCATCTGACTCATAATCAGAGGGTCGTTGGTTCGATCCCAACAGGGTCCACTACTATACTTATGAAGAAACTAATCTATTTATCGCTTCTACTGCTGTTAGGAACAGCTGTTATTGGCCAAGAGAAATCAAGTTCGTCCAAGCCCAAGATCGATCTGTCTGGCAGACCCAATGATCATCTGTTGTTACAGTTTGGCTATGCCCAGTGGACCGGCGTACCCGATACCATTGCCATGGGGGGCTTTTCAAAGACGCTCAATGTTTATTTGATGATGGATTTTCCGTTTAAGAATAATCCAAAGCTTAGCGTTGGGATCGGTGTCGGACTGGGTTCTGACCACCTGATGTTTTCTAAGGTGAATATCGGTCTCAAAGATGGAGGCAATAAACTTCCGTTTACCAACGTGCGCGATACCAATCATTTTAAAAAGACCAAACTGGCCACCAACTATGTAGAGGCTCCTCTTGAGTTGCGCTATGCGGCTAACCCACAAACCGGAAAAGGGATAAAGGTAGCCTTAGGCATCAAAGTCGGCCAGTTGATGAATGTACATACGCGCAGTGCCAAGTTGCAAAATCGCAACGGAAACCTCATTAACGACTATGTGGTTAAAGAGTCGAGCAAGCGTTTTATTAATGGAACCAGAATAGCGGGTACGCTACGCGTAGGAATGGGCCGCTTCTCGTTATTTTCTAGCTATCAGCTAACCCCGGTCATTCGCGATGGGTTCGGCCCCGCGGTGCGAACATTTTCTACCGGCATTGCCATTAGTGGGATTTGAGGTCTGCGTACCTATGATCGATAAGCGGAATAAAATTGAGAATGAGGAGCGGGCCGTCTTGATCGGACTCATTCAAAAAGATCAAACCGAAACGCAGGCACAAGAATACCTTGACGAACTTGCCTTTTTAGCCACGACCGCGGGTGCCATTGCCGTTAAGACCTTTACCCAAAAACTTCCGCATCCCGATAGCCGTACGTTTATTGGCAAAGGAAAACTCGAGGAGATCCGACAATATGTGGCCGGGAAAAATATTCGTATTGCCATCTTCGACGATGAGCTGAGCGGAGCACAGATCAATAATATTGAGAAAGAACTCAACATCAAGACCATCGACCGCAGTGACTTGATCTTAGACATTTTTGCCCGGCGCGCCAAGACCGCACAAGCGAAAGCACAAGTAGAACTCGCCCAATATCAGTACATATTACCGCGCCTTCGCGGTATGTGGAAACACCTTGAACGACTAGGAGGAGGTATCGGTACCCGCGGCCCCGGAGAGACAGAGATCGAAACCGATCGTCGTATCGTACGCGATAAGATCTCACTACTCCGCAAACGATTAGCTGAAATAGACAAGCAAGCCTTTACGCAACGCAAGGACCGTGGTGAGTTTATTCGAGTGGCCCTGGTCGGATACACCAATGTGGGCAAGTCGACGCTCATGAATCTATTAAGCAAACGAGATGTTTTTGCCGAGAACAAACTCTTTGCTACCCTCGATACCACTACCAGCAAGGTCGTTTACGACAACACACCGTTTTTGTTGAGTGATACGGTTGGCTTTATCAGAAAGCTGCCGCATCATCTCGTAGAGAGTTTCAAAAGTACCCTCGACGAGGTGCGCGAGGCCGATATCTTGTTGCATGTCGTGGATATTTCGCATCCACAATACGAAGACCAAATGGCCGTGGTCAATCAAACGCTCGCTGAACTGGGGGCACTCGACAAACCCGTTATTACATTATTTAATAAGATGGACCGCTACGAAGAATTGACTTTTGATGAATGGCTCGAGGCGGGCACCAAGCAAGAGATACTCAATGACCTCTACCAACGATGGCAAGAAGAGACCGGAGGACGAGCCGTTTTTATTTCGGCCACTGCCAAACAAAATATAGATGCGCTACGCAAAACTATTTTGCAGCAGGTAAGATCTTGCTACCGCATTCGGTATCCTTACAAGACCAATTTCTTTTACGGAGAGTAATTTTCTATGCCTGATCAACTTATTGAATGGATCAAGATTGCCAATCAGCCAGCAGCACTACCCTTTAATGCGGAACAGATTGCAGTAGTGTCGGTCAGCGATCAACAGGTTTGCATTGGTCGCTACCAAGAGCGACTTTTCGGATTTGCCTACCGATGTCCGCACGCTGCCGTGCCCTTGTCGGATGGCTATATCGATAGTCGCGGAAACATCGTTTGCCCCCTACATGCCTATAAATTCAGTCTGTTGAACGGTCGTAATGTAAGCGGAGAAGGGTACTTTTTAAAAACCTGGCCGGTAGAATGCAGGCCCGATGGCGTGTATTTGGGTCTGCCTGCAACTGGTCGTAAGGACCCCACTACCACCAGCCCCTGCCACTGACGACTCTTTTAAAAAAATGACCCAGTGGCTCGCCCGCAACCGCCAAAATCCCTATTTTTGCCCCCCGCTTTTGGCAGCCTGCTGCCCCAAGTGGACCGCTTCCGGCAACGGCAGCATACTCCTCCTTAGCTCAGTTGGTTAGAGCATCTGACTGTTAATCAGAGGGTCGCTGGTTCAAGTCCAGCAGGGGGAGCACAAGTGCACAAGGCGACAGAAATGTCGCCTTTTTTGTTGTTTATCAGTGGGTTAGGGTAGCTGTATTTTGTTTTATTTTTTTATTTTTGAAATACAATTAAAAATATATCAATGAGAAAGTCTTGGCTAGAAAAACTAAACGAAAAGAAAGAGCCAAAAATTAAACGAATTGACATTGACTTTGCTGATATTCCAGCAGGAAGTAATATGCTTATTGCTACGCCAAAACTTGTAGATGAGTACATTCAACAAATTGGAATTGGAAAGAGGATAGACATAAAAACATTACGAAAAGACCTGGCTATAGAGCATAATGCCGATTATACTTGTCCTG
>Ga0172372_10000151_pt1 | contig 106286 bp, 102 predicted proteins | sample LakKiv5m_2_FD_114544 | JGI IMG/M metagenome (GOLD analysis project Ga0172372, IMG submission 114544) | Freshwater microbial communities from Kabuno Bay, South-Kivu, Congo - kab_092012_9.5m | ecosystem: Environmental > Aquatic > Freshwater > Lake | place: Democratic Republic of the Congo... | reverse complement strand
TAGATGCTCTTGTTTGTTTTTCCATAATAAGAGCTCTTTTTCAAGGACTCTCTAAATAAAAACACCCCCCATGTTTCAACTAAATCTTGCGTTAGATAGCTGAATATTTTTAAAAAAAAAGAGAAAATTAGAGGTAAATCATTCTTTTCTAATAAGATGTGTTTTTTAATAAAAACCAAAAAAAGCCCCGACTTTTGTAAGTGCTTTTTAAAGAAAATTAATTGAGCGTCAGAGGGGAATCTAACAATATCAGGGTAAATAGATTACAAAATAGTCTTTCTTATTTCATTTTCTCTAATACCTAGATTTCCGTAGCGGTGATAGTCATGGCTAATTGAAACCTCTCTTAAAAAATGGAGAAGTTCAATTCTTCCATTGGCTAGCACTTGAGCAAAATCAATATAGCAAGCAGATTCGCTTGCAGCCTCTATCAACTCGTTTGAGGGTTTCGAGAGGATTCTTACTCGTTTGATGTCGCCAGATCTAACTCTTACTAAAAACTCCTGCTCTGTTTCTTCTACGATATTAAATAGTGGTAGAAGGGCCTGCCAATTAGCAGTCGGAGGGAATTTTTTTCCTTCTTTTTTCCAGCTGATTTGTACAGAGCTCTCTGTAGTAAGTGCTGCAGCAAAGATCCTCAAATAATCCATGGGTTTATTATCTGAGTAGAGTCGGATGGTGACTTTTTTATGAGGAACATATCTTTGAAAGTTGTCTTGTCCAACAATTTTTGTTGGATCATAATCTCTTCTAAATCTCTGCCACCAAAAAGCGTAGTTGGCAACACTTGCATACCAAGTTCCAAGCTCTTCAGCAGAAAGATCAAATTTTTCAAGGAAGGTGGAGAGTCTATTCACCCAAATATTAACAGCTGCTTTTTCTTTTGGAAGAGTTTTTTGCCGAATTCGCATAAATTGTAAAAGATAATTTGCACCACCTGCTTTTGATCCATTTCCAAAGGAGCTTTTTTTGCATCCTCCAAAAGGTTGCCTTTGAACAAGAGCGCCCGTAATCGTTCGGTTGATATAAAGGTTGCCAGCAACAATTTGCTTCTCCCACCGAATCACTTCTCTTTCATCGAGTGAGTGAATCCCTGAGGTGAGTCCATAAGGTGTAGAGTTTGCAATCATAATTGCATCTTCTAGATTTTCAGCTTTGACAAGGCCAAGGACTGGACCAAATAGCTCAGTATGTTGAGTGAAAGAGCCCCTCTCTACTCCAAGTTTAATTCCTGGAGACCAAAGAGCGGGATTATCTGGATCTTGTCTTGGCTTTAGGAGCCAAGATTCCTCCGGCTCTAGAGTAGTTAAGGCGCGAAGTAGATCTGGACCTGGAGCTCTAATAAGGGGAGTAATCTTGTTTTGTGGGTCCCATGCGCTTCCAACTTTTAGGCTTGAAGCGGCATCTTTGAGCTGCTTTAAAAACTTCTCATCTTCATAGACTTCTTTTTCTAGTATAGCAAGGGATGCTGCGCTACATTTTTGACCATTATGACCAAAGGCTGAGTGGATAAGATCTTTTATAGCAAGATCGCGATCAGACATCGCCGTAATAATCAGAGCGTTTTTCCCTCCTGTTTCAGCACATAGATGAACAGAGGGTCTAAGGTTTAAAAAAAGCTTAGCAGTTGAAGTCGCTCCTGTTAATATAATCGTATCAATTCTTTCATCTTCTATCAAAGCGGTTCCAATTGGATCATCGATGCAGTTGATAAACTGAAGTGTTTGCTTGGAGACCCCAGCTTCCCAAAAAACCTTCACAAGCTCCCAGCCGCAAAGAACTGTTTCAGGGGCAGGTTTAAAGATCACAGCATTTCCTGTTAAAAATGCTGCGAGGATACCACCTGCTGGAATTGAGATAGGAAAATTCCAAGGGGGGGTGATTAAGCTCACTCCTCTAGAGCTAAACTCAAGGTCTTCAAAACTTTCATAGCGGAGCATGCTTCTTAAATAATATTCTGCAAAATCGATTGCTTCTGAGTATTCTACATCAGCCTCTATTAGGCTCTTTCCTCCATCTGCAATCATGATCCCAAGAAAATGCTCTCTTTTTTCTCTTAAAAGATGTGCAACTTTAGAGGCGATTTCACAGCGAGCTTTAATCGAAAGATGACTTGCCTCCCTTTGGGCGCTTGTCGCGGTTTTTAGACAAAGCTCAATATCTGATAGGTTGGCATTAGAGTAGGTGTATAAAACCTGCTGAGGTTTAGAAGGGTCAGCCCCTTTTCCTGAAGGGATTTTTTCTTCGATCTTTTCCCCGTTTATCACTAAAGGAATAGGGGGGTAGGTTTTGTTTTGATATTCAAGCAGGATCTTCTGCCCAAGCTCAATATTTGCTTTTAAAGAAAAATCGGTGTCAGGCTCATTTTCAAAAGGAGCTGTGATCTTATGTAAAGAGGATTTAGTTTCTTTACTTTGAGCTCTATTTGGTTTTGTTTGAAGATGAGGTATAAGTTTAAAGCTTTCTTTGAAAAATTCTATTTGAGAGTCCCAAGCTTCTGTTTCAGGGTGAAGATGAAACATATGTCTTAAGAAGTTTTCAGTTCCTGTGTTTTCATCAAGTCTTCGAATTAAGTAGGCAATTGCTGATTGAAAGTCTTGCTTTGTTGCTACAGCGCAGTAGAGGATCACATTTTTTGTAAGGTGGTGAACAACGCGTCTTATATGATCTGCCATTCCCTCTAGCATCTCAAAAGTCACCTCGTTCCATGCGCTTTTTTCTGCTGTTAAAACTAAGGCGTATGAGATGTCAAAAAGGTTGTGACTTGCAAGCCCTAGGTGGGCAGCTTTTAGATGATCTTTTTCAAAGGCAAAATGAAGCATTCGTTTATAGTTTGCATCACTTTGCATTTTTGTGTGAAAGGGAGCTTGAGGCCAATTTCTAATAGAGGCTTCTACGTGCTCCATTGCAAGATTTGCTCCTTTTACAAGACGGATTTTTATTGGAGCGCCCCCTTTTTTTACTCTCTGGCAGGCCCAATTGGTGAGTTCTTTTTGAATTTCAAATGAGTCTGGGATGTAGGCTTGCAAGACGATTCCAGCTGAAAAGTATTTAAACTCCTCTTCCTCAAGTACCTTCATAAAGACATCTTTTGTCAAATAAAGATCTTTATACTCTTCCATGTCAAGATTGACAAATTTAGCAAGTCTTTGACCATCTTTTGCAAGGTAGGGGTACTTAATTGCAGCTCGATAGAGCTTTCTTAGTTTTGTTGCGACGTGATCTATGGTGTCTTGGTAGCTGATCAGGTTAATTTGTGAATAGATTGTTGAAATTTTGATCGAAACGTAATCAATTTCATCTTCTTTTAAATCTTTAAGATAAACCTCAAGTCTATGGGAAGCTTCCTCTTCTCCAAGAATTGCTTCACCTAGGTGATTTAGGTTTAATCTAAGACCCTCTTCTTTTCTTTTTTTGATATGGCGTAAAAGAGCACCTTTTTCACCTGGGATGATGACCTTCGAGGTTTCTTTTCTAAGCGCCTGAATTGCAAGTGGAACCATGAAAGAGGGGAAGGTATTACCAAAGGATTTAAATAGTTTGAGCTGAAGTTTTTTTAAGGGAGAAAGGAATTTCGGAATCCCAAATTCCTCTAAAAGATAAACCATTTGATTTGCAATACGCGCATGCTTTTTTGGTCTAAAGCTTTGATCGGTAAATGCTGTCGTAAAAATCTTTCCCATAGGATCTTGCATCATCTTTGCAAGATTTTTTTGTTGTTGTTTTTCCTCGTTTGTTTGAAAGTGTTCAGCGGAATACAAAATAAGGGAAGCAAGCTCAACTGCAAGTTCTATTTTTTCAGAGGGATCAAGAGGATGTCCCTGAGTGGCTTTTTGTTCTATCGAAAGTAAACACTGACGCGCTTTTTCAAGTTTTGGAAAATATTTAAGGGGCTCTTTCATTAATGGACTCTTTCTTATAGAAGATCTTTTAAACTTATTTATATCAAAAAATTGATATAAAGAAATAAATAATTCAATGAAAGTTATGAAATTTATTTTTTAATATCTTTTTAATTAGGGAATAATATGAGGATTTTATTTGGTTTGTCAATTTTAGCGACTAGTTTGTGTTTTTGCGCAAGTAAAGTTAAGCTTGGCGTCGATGTTTTCTTAGAAGAGAAAATTTTTTTGGATCTTAAAGATAAAAAAGTTGGGCTTGTTACAAATCACACAGGAATTAATAGTAGCTGCTTTTTGACATCGGAGCTGCTAAAGGATAAGCCCCTTCAGCTCAAAGCGCTATTTTGCCCAGAGCATGGGCTTAAAGGAGCTGGGTATGCTTTTGAGAAAATCGAACACTCCAAAGATGCAAGTGGGATTCCGGTTTACAGTCTTCATGGTGAAACAAGAAGACCAACTGCTGAGATGTTAAAAGATCTTGATGTGATTATCTATGATATTCAAGACATAGGAGTGAGAGCTTATACCTACGCTACAACTTTATTTTATGTGATGGAGGAGGCCTCTAAAAAAAATATAGAGGTGATAGTGTTAGATCGCCCAAATCCCATGGGGGGGCAACTTGTTGATGGTCCCATGCTTGAGGATGCCTATAGATCTTTTATTGGATATATCAATGTTCCCTATTGCCATGGGATGACAATTGGAGAGCTCGCTTTATTTTTTAACGAAGAATATAAACTTGGCTCGAAACTTAAAGTGATTGGGATGAAAGGATGGAAAAGAAACATGAAATTTTCCGATACAGGCCTTAACTGGATTCCTCCAAGTCCTCATATACCAGAATCTGATACTCCGTTTTTTTCTGCATCCACTGGGATTTTGGGAGAAATTGAGCTTGTCAATATTGGAATCGGTTATACACTTCCATTTAAGGTGGTTGGAGCCTCTTGGATCGATGCAGATTTATTTGCTAAACACTTAAATGGCCAAAATTTACCAGGTGTGACCTTCTCTCCTTTTCACTATAAGCCTTTTTATGGATCCTATAAAGGGGTTGAGTGTCACGGCGTTTTAATTGTCATTTCAGATTCTCAAAAATATAAACCTTTAAGCGTTCAATTTGCGATTTTAGGGATTTTAAAAAGCCTTTATCCTGAGGAGTTTGAAAAAAAGATAAAAGCGCTTTCCGCTTCAAAAAAGAGACTTTTTTGTCTAGCTACAGGATCAGATAAGGTCTTTTCAGTGATGGAAAATGAGAAATATATTACCTGGAAACTCTTTGAGCATGATCGCGAAAAAAGAGAAGAGTTCATTAAAAAAAGGGAAAAATATCTGATAAAAGAATATAACCTTTAATTTTTAGCAAACATAAAGAGGGTTTGCTAAAAAGCAAGGGGCGTTCCTTGACAAAAAACAAGATTAATCATAGGATTTTGAGTTATTTTAAATCTGCAAAACTTGAATAAAAAAGGAGATGAAGCGAATGTCTGCAATGAAAATTAAGCCACTTGGAGATCGAATTTTAGTAAAAAGAGCGAAAGCTGTCCAAACTAAAGGTGGAATTTTGCTTCCTGATTCAGCTCAAGAAAAACCAAAACAAGGGGATGTTTTAGCTGTAGGTCCTGGCTCTTTTACTAAAGAGGGTGAGTTTAAAAAACTAGAGCTGAAAATAGGAGATAAAGTTCTTTTCTCTTCTTACTCTGGGACAGAAGTGAAAACAGAAGATAAAGAAAATGAATATTTGATCATGTCACAAGATGATGTGCTCGCAATCATAAAAGAATAGATCAAGCGGAGATAGATATGGCAAAAATTTTAAAATTCGATGATGAAGCACTGAAAGCAATTTTAAAAGGGGTCAAAACCCTCTCTAAAGCTGTGATTGTCACATTAGGTCCAAAAGGACGAAACGTTGTGATTAAAAAAGAGTATGGAGCTCCACTCTCTACAAAAGATGGTGTAACAGTAGCAAAAGAGATTACCTTAAAAGATAAATTCGAGAACATGGGAGCTCAACTTGTAAAAGAAGCTTCATCAAAAACATGTGATGTAGCAGGGGATGGAACAACAACAGCGATCGTTCTTGCAGAAGCTATTTTAGCAGAAGGAATTAAAAACGTTGTTGCAGGCTCAAGTCCTATGAGCGTAAAGAGAGGAATAGAAAAAGCTGTAAACCATGTGATTGCTGAGCTTGATAAGCTTGCAATCAAAGTCAGTAAACAAGAAGAAATCAAGCAAGTTGCCACAATTTCTGCAAATAATGATTTAGAAATTGGTCAAATTATTGCTCACGGAATGGAAAAAGTTGGAAAAGATGGGACTATTACAATCGGTGAAGCTAAAAGCATAGAGACAACACTTGATGTTGTTGAAGGGCTTCAGTTTGATAAGGGGTACTTGTCTCCATATTTTGTAACCAATCCTGAAAAAATGTCAGCAGAATTGCAAGATGTTCGAATTTTGATCACAGATCAAAAAATATCATCAGCCAAAGAGCTAGTTCCAATTCTTGAAAAAGCCATGGAAATTTCACAAAAGCCTCTTCTTATTATCGCAGAAGATGTAGATTCTGAAGCATTAGCGACGCTTGTTGTCAACAAACTCAAGGCAAATCTTGCCGTTTGCGCTGTAAAAGCTCCTGGGTTTGGAGATAGAAGAAAAGAAATGCTTCAAGATATCGCGATAGTCACAGGAGCAACTGTTGTTTCCAAAGAGGTTGGATTAAACCTTGAGGAAGTAGGAGCTGAAGTTCTTGGAAGAGCCAAATCTGTCAAAGTTCTAAAAGAAGAGACGACAATTATTGATGGAATGGGAAGAGAAGATCTAATCGCTGCTCGCGTTTTAGAACTTAAAAACCAAATCTCAAAAACAACGTCTGATTACGATAAAGAGAAGCTGGAAGAAAGACTTGCTAAAGTTTCAGGCGGGGTTGGAGTAATATATGTGGGAGCTGCAACAGAAGCTGAGCTTAAAGAGAAAAAAGCAAGAGTTGAAGATGCTCTTCATGCGACAAGAGCTGCAGTTCTAGAAGGAATTGTTGCTGGAGGAGGAGTTGCTTTAATCAGAGCAATGAAGTCCTTAGATCACCTAAAGCTTGAAAGTGATGAAGCGGTTGCAATTGATATTGTTCGACAAGCCTGCAAGGCTCCAGCGATTGCAATAGCAGATAACTGCGGAGAAAAGGGTGTTGTGATTGCTGAGAAAATTTTAGAGTCTCAAGGTAATTTTGGATACAATGGTCTTACAAATGTTTTTGAAGATCTTCTAAAAGCAGGCGTCATTGACCCTGTTCTAGTTACGAAAAATGCTCTAAAAAATGCAGCCTCTGTTGCATCGCTTCTAATTACGGTTGCTGCGATGGTGACAGATAAGCCAGAGCCTAAGAAAAAAGAACCTGCAGCTCACGGGATGGATCCTATGGCTGGTATGGGAGGAATGGGTGGCTTTGGTGGTATGGGCGGTATGATGTAGCCTTAAAAAAAGAGAGCCTAAATGGCTCTCTTTTTATTTATGAAAGTTTCTCTAAAAGTAGCTCTTTGAATGCTTCTTTTAGCGGTTGCAGCCTTAAGTTAACAGGTTTGAAATCAAGCGAAATGCTTGCAGTCGGCGTTCCATCTTTGCTTAACTTTTGACGTTCATAGACTGAAGTAAACTCTAGAAGTTTTAAAATCTCATCTCTATTTGCTTCTTTGAAATATAGAGCTTTCTTCCCGATTTTGATAGATGGATGAGAGGCAAACAATCCTTTTTTCTCAATCATAAGTTTTCCATCATTCATTGAAAATAGGGGCGTTTCTTTAAAGTCTCTCAGCGCTTTAATTGCATCCTCAAGAATCTCTTTTCTTATCAGCTGTCTTTGCTGGCACTGCTCATTAAGCTGACCTAAGTGCAAGAGTGCGTTCTCAAGCTCTTTCCTTTTTTCTTCTAGCTTTGCATTTTTATTTTCTAAGAGCCTTAAAAGATGTACTTTCTCTTCTTCTGAAAAAAATGAATGACTTCTCACTGAGGAGAGTAGAGGTTCAATTGCTTGTAACTTAGCTTCCAACAGCGAATTTAGAGAGCTAAATTGTTTCGTTACATCTGTTAATTTTTCAATAAATGAGGAGTCGGCAGTATCTTCAAGTATTTCATCTTCAAAAGAAAGCGCTTTAAGTTCCGCAGCAACTGAAAGAAACTCCTCTAAATCAGGTGTAGTGATTGACCTAATTGCTTGGTTGATTTGCTTAAATTCTTCTTTAGATCTTTGAATTCTTTCATCTATGACTTGATCAACATAAGAATCTAATAGCTGTTCTAAGATTTTTTCTTCAGCTTTATCAATAGTTGGATCCATCAGAGTGTTGGCTGCTTGCTCTTTTGCCGCTGTCTCTCTTAAAGTAGCAACTTCTTTTAGTGAAGATTCCATAATCGAAGCAGAAAAGCCATTTGCAAAATTTTGAATATCTAATTTTTCTTTAATTTTAGAGAGTTGTACATCAATGTCATTGCACAATATTCGAAGGTCGTCAAATATATCATCTTCTAAAAAATGCAAAATAGCTTTTTTTAGACTGTTATAAGATGTAGTTTCAGCACTTAAAGTTAAAATATCCGCCTCTGAGATTTCAGAGGAGGTATCGAGCATGTTGTATAATTTTTCGTAGGTCTTACCTAGGTTTCGATAACAATCATATCCATCTAAAGGCCCTTGTATCATTTCAAATTCCTCAGAAATAGAGGGCTCTGGTGATGGAGTAGAAACAAGAACAGGGGACTCTTCTCTATATCTTGCAGAAGAACTTTCATATCCAGATTCTTTTTTTTGAGGGGAGTATGAGAAAAGTGATGTGGTTAGTTCATCGATTTTTTTAGCAGAAACTACGTCGTGAATAACTACATTAATTTTAATCCGGTTTCCTTCTTCATTTTTAACAGTAAATTCATGTTCTACTGTTTTTGGTCTCGATGAGAAAATTTTCTTTTTATAAACTTTGCAGATTAAATCTCCATTTGGATCTAATCCTAAATACGCATCTTTACCTTTTTCTTTAAGCTGCCCGTAGGTGTCTAGAATTGGGTGTAAAGAGTCTCTTGTTGGTAAACGAGTAGAACAAGCCATAATTTAATCCTCATAAAAATTAATATAATTATATTATATCAAATTTTAATTAATTAATTGAGGTAAAATTTCACATAATAATATTAAACAATTAATCATCAGGATGTTGAGGATTAAAAAATATTTTGAAATTTTATAGGGCCTTAAAAACAATAGAAACCCACTGATCCATGGATTCTGAATGGATTTTTTTAAAGTTCTGATAAGGAGGGGCTTGAATGTAAGATTCTTCTTCATTTTTGAGAAGGCCTGAGCAAATGAAATAGCCTTTAAAATTAAGAGTGGGATAGCATTTAAAAACCTCTCTTTGCTCGCTTGATATCATATTGATCAAAACGCATAAATGATTGTTGTTTAGTTCCTTAAGATGAAAAGATTCGCTAAAAGAGGCTTTTATATTATTGAGGTTAGCATTTTCTTTAGAGTGGGAGAGGGCCTTTTCATCTATATCGATTCCAACAATTGAGCCTTTTGTTAAAAAAGAGGCTGCGCAAGAGAGAATTCCGCTTCCACATCCTATATCCAAAACATCATGCTCTTTTATAAAGCGGGGCATTAACTTAAGCATTAATTTAGTTGTTGGGTGAGATAAGTCCCCAAATCCAGGACCAGGATTTAGAATTAAAGAAGGGGAGTTTTTAGGAAAATTAAACTCTTTCAAATCAATTTCTAATTTTCCGTTTTTGAAATAAGGAGAGTGCTCTTTCCACTGGTTTTCCCAGTCGATTGAAGCGGCTCTAATATCAATTTCTGAGAAGTGAAGAGACTCAGGAATCGATGCAATCAGGCCTCCAATTTTTATGACTTCATCCTCCGAATCTTCAATCAAATAATAATCAAGAAGCCCAAGCTTTATTAGCTCCTTTAGGGCTTTATTTTTATGAATCGGGTGATGGATTTTAAAAAGAAGATGTTGCATCAGTAAATCATTTTTATAAAAAACAGACTCAATCATATAATAAATGGGAGAAATTATTCTACTTATAGAAAAATTTGAGAATTGGGCTTGATGAAAATCTTTAAGTAGCCCATCATTATTGTCACAACTTTTTGCACCGATAGCTCAGCTGGATAGAGTACCTGGCTACGAACTAGGGGGTCAGAGGTTCGAATCCTCTTCGGTGCGCACTTTTCAAAGTTTGGCCTATGATTATAGAAAAAATTTGCTCAGGTCCTTTTCAAACTAATTCTTATCTTCTGATTAATCAACACTGTAAAAATGCAATTTTAATCGATGCATCTCTTGGTATTTTAGATCAAATCACAAAGCTTTTAGAAAAAAATCAAGCAACTCTTATAGCTCTTTATTTAACTCACTCTCATTTCGATCATATTGCAGATGCTTTTGAAATCAAAAAAAAGTTCGACTGCTCAGTTTTTGTTCATGAAAAAGATGCTATGAATCTCATTACTCCTGGATCTGATGGACTCAGGCTTTTTGCAGGGTTTGAAAACATCAAAGGGTGTGAGCCAACATCTGCTTTTAAAGACAAAACAAAATGTCATTTTAATGATGTTGAATTTGAAGTGATCCACACTCCTGGGCACTCTTTTGGATCTTGCTGCTTTTATTTTCCTAAAGATGGGCTTCTTTTTTCGGGAGATACCCTTTTTAAAGGAACAATTGGGACGCTCTCTCTTGCAACTGCAGAGCCTGATTTAATGTGGTCTTCTTTAAGGAAATTAGAGGTTTTACCAAAAGAGACAAAAGTCTATCCTGGTCATGGAAGTTCAACGACAATTGGACAAGAAAATTGGCTAAATAATGCACAAGAAATATTTGGAGAATAAGGTGTTAATATGAATGCATGCTTAATTGGAAAACAGGCCCCTTACTTTAAAGCAAAAGCTGTGCAGCAAGATAGAGTGCTTGAAGAGTTTTCTTTAAAAGATTATCTCGGTAAATATGTGATTTTCTTTTTTTACCCTCTTGATTTTACTTTTGTCTGCCCAACAGAGCTTCATGCCTTTCAAGAAAAATTAGAGGAATTTGAAAAAAGAAATGCCGCGGTGATAGGTTGTTCTGTCGATAGTTGGTATTCTCATTTTACATGGCTTTCGATCCCAAAGCAAAAGGGAGGAGTACATGGTGTGACATACCCTCTTGTCTCTGATTTGAATAAATCGATTGCAACTAAGTTTAACGTTTTAAAAGAAGATGAAGGAATCGCCTATAGAGGTCTTTTCTTAATCGATAAACATGGAATTATTCGTCATCAGATTGTAAATGATCTTTCTCTTGGACGCTCAGTAGATGAAGCTCTAAGAATGGTCGATGCATTTATTTTTCATGAAAAAGAAGGGGAAGTTTGCCCTGCTAATTGGGCCAGAGGAAAAAAAGCAATGGAGCCAACTCAAAAAGGGCTCTATGATTATTTCAACTAATGAAAAAAGTCCAGATTTCATCTGGGCTTTTTTTGAAATTCAGTCATGTAATCGTAAAAATCTGTTTCTTTTGTAATTAAAATTGAGCCAAATTTGTCACAAAAATTTAAAGCTCTCTCTACAATTTCAAGATCACCCACTCCAGGCATACAAACAGCTTTGATTCCCTTTCCCTTTTCACTATCTTGAAGCAAATCAAGCCCTTTCATATAGTCCTTAAAGCTAAATCCCTCTTCTTTTACTCGGATATAGACCACCTCTTTTTTAAATAGAAGTGTTTGGATGGCAAGATGGAGTCCGTAACTTCCATCTGGTGGGTGTCCCAAAGTTTCTGCTAAATGAGATAAAGTATTAAAGGGTAAAAGAGAGTAAAAATCTCCTTTTTCAGCCTCTCCGAATAAAGCCACTTTGTAGATCATAGGAAATTTAACCCTAAGGGGCCCTCGTTTTAATGTTTTACTTATTTATTTAAATAATTGTTAAAAAAAGGGGGGTCCAGCTCTCATAGATGAATACCCCATAATTTCCTACATAGTATTATGGAGTATTTTTTGCAAATTTTTTTGTTTAAGTGGTGCCAAATTTTGCTTTTGTCTTTAACTCCTCTTCAATGGTAAGAAGTCTGTTGTATTTAGCGACTCTCTCTGATCTACAAAGAGATCCTGTTTTAATTTGTCCAAGATTAAAAGCAACAGCAAGATCTGCGATAAAAGAGTCTTCTGTTTCTCCAGATCGGTGAGAGATGATTGTTTTATAGCCATGCTTTTTAGCAAGCTCAATTGTCTGCAGAGTTTCTGACAAAGTTCCGATTTGATTGAGCTTAATTAAAATTGCATTAGCAACTTTTAAATCGATTCCTTTTTGTAAAAACGACTTATTTGTGACAAAAAGATCATCACCCACTAGCTGGATTTTATTTGTAAGCTCTTTTGTTAGGATCTCCCAGCCGCTCCAATCATTTTCTGCAAGACCATCTTCGATGCTATCAATTGGATAGTGAGAGCTAAGTTTTTTAAGTAGTGCAACCTGCTCTTTTGAATCAAAAGATTTAAAGCTCTCTCCCATTTTCTTTTTCTTCATCTCAATATATTTATTGGTAGATTTATCAAAAAATTCAGAGGCTGCAGGATCTAGTGCTATAGAAATTTGAGATCCAGGTCTATACCCGGCCTTTTCTATTGCTTCGATGATAAAATCTAGCGCCTCTTCATTGCTTTTTAAATTTGGAGCAAATCCTCCTTCATCACCAACTGAAACAACATGACCTTTTGATTTTAAGATCGATTTAAGCGTATGAAACACCTCAGAGCCCATTCTTAGTGCCTCTTTAAAAGAGGGTGCTCCGTGCGGGCGAATCATAAACTCTTGAAAGTCTAAAGAATTTTCTGCGTGAGCTCCTCCATTTAAGATGTTCATCATAGGAGTTGGAAGTAGAGATCCAGATTTGTTTAAATAGTGATAAAGAGGGGTTTTTGTGACCCTTGATGCAGCTTTTGCACTGGCAAGGGAAACACCTAAAATTGCATTCGAGCCAAGCCTAGATTTGTTTTTAGTTCCATCAAGATCAATCATGATTTGATCGATCAGTGATTGATTTGTTGGATCTTTTCCAACAAGGGCATGATGAATTTCATGATTGACATGAGAAACTGCTTTTAATACTCCTTTCCCAAAGTATCTATTCTTGTCGTGATCTCTAAGCTCTACAGCTTCGTGCTCTCCAGTAGAGGCTCCTGAGGGTACTTTAGCGATTCCCACGCATCCGCATGAGGTAGATACTTCCACTTCCACTGTAGGATTTCCACGAGAATCTAAGATTTCTCTAGCATGTATTGATGAGATTTTTGACATAAAAAAGACTCCATAGTTTTTCTAAAAATACAGAATCTTTTTTTTAAAGAAAAGCTACAAGTTTTTTTGTCTCCAGATGTCATCTGGAATCGTTTTAAGATCACTATAGGAGCTATAGCGCATTTCTGAGATTTTTCCCTCTTCTACGGCCTCTTTAATGGCGCATCCTGGCTCATGGATATGAGTGCAGTTTTGATATTTACAGCAGGATTTAAAAGGTAAAAATTCAAAGAAGTACTCATCTAGCTTTTGATCTGTTAAATCCCAAATTCCAAAGCTTCTAATTCCTGGTGTATCGATGCAAAAACTCTCAGGATCAATTGGGATCAGCTGAGCTGTTGTTGTTGTGTGAGATCCTTTATAAGTTTTTAAAACGATGTCAGCTGTTTTATATTCTGTTCCAAGAACTAAATTGATAAGCGATGTTTTTCCAACTCCTGATTGACCAGAAAATACCGATGTTTTTCCATGCATCATTTCTTTAAGTCGATCAAGTCCCTCATTTGTCACAGTGCTTACCTCAACAAGGGGAATGTCAAGCTCACGGTAGACCTCTAAAAACTCATGATAGAGCTCCACTTGCTGATCATAGGTTGCAGGATCAATCGATTCTGGTCTGCTTGATAATAAATCAATTTTATTAATGACGATGACAGGTGTTAGATTTCCTTCTTTTGCAGCAATGATATAGCGATCTATTAAAGAGGGTTTAAGAATTGGCATAATTACTGAAACAACGATGAAGACTAAATCAATGTTCGCTGCAATGATTTGCTCTTTATTTCTTCTTAAATTGTCAGCTCTTGATAAAATTGAGTGGCGAGGGAGGATTTTTACAACAACCCCAGAGTTTTCATTTGTCTCTTCAAATAAAATAAGATCCCCAACAGCAACTAAATTTTTCTGTTTTGTTTTTTCCTTTTTTAACGCTCCTCTTAAAGTGCAGCTTAAAAAGCGTCCTTGACTTTCCACAGAGAGCTCTTCTCCAAGAATAGCAAGAACCCTTCCTTCTCTTAAGTGCTCATGAGGTTTTTTCTCTTCTTTTTTAGAAATCTTATCTTGATCTGTTTTTTTATATTTGGAACGATCTTTTAAGGAGAGTTCTTTTCTTTCTTTTTTTGAAGATTTTCTATCGTGAAAGAAAAAATCTTCTTCAATATTTAAGTGGTGATCGTTTTTTGACATAATTCACTAAGGTTATACATTAAAATTCCAGCAGCAACAGCGACATTTAAAGATTCTAAATTCTGACTCATTGCAATTGTGATAGCTTGCGCTTTTTTCTTTACTTCATTTGACGTTCCATTTGCTTCATTTCCTACAGCAAGTGCAAATGGAGAAATTTCCTTAAATTCATTTAATTTTTTTCCCTCAAGATCAGCTTGAAAAAATAGAAGCTTATTTTCTTTTATGATAAGAAGAAGCTCCTCAAAGTTTCCGCTCAGCAGTGGAAGATGAAAAATTGATCCTTTTGCGGCTCTTAATACTTTATCATTAAAGGGATCTACGCAGTTTCCAAGAATAAATAAAGCGCTAAACTCAAAAGCATGAGCTGCTCTTATTATAGCCCCTAAATTTCCTGGATCTGAGATCTGATCACACACAAGAAGTTTTTCAATCTTTGTGGGGATCTTTTTTTTATAACGGATAATTGCAGCGTAGGGCTCTGGGGTTACAAGGCCCGTAATTTTTTTTAAGATTTCCTCTGAAACAACTAAATGCTTTTCATACTTTGCTCTAAGGGGGATCGCATCTGAAGTTGTATATAGTGTCTCAATTTTAATGTGAGATGGGAGTTGCTCTATTTGTTTTTTTCCTGTAATTAAAAGAGTATTGCCTCCTTTTTTAAAGCTTGCCTCTTTTCGAAGATGCATGCCTTCTTTAACAAGGGGGTGAGATAAACTTTTAATTTTAAAGCCTTCAGTCATTAGATCATTTAATATAATAAAATTTCCCTAAATCATGACAGATTCTAAATTCGGATTCAAGTCTTCAGCAAAAGAAACTCAGTTTTCAATAAAAGGGTTTACAGGATCCTTAGGATTAAGAGTCTATTTCATTAGCATCATTTTTCTTGTTTTCCCCCTCCTCATCTATTCCCTTGTAATGTACCGCTATAATTTTATTTTTAAAAAATCAGCGGAAGCTCAAAGATTAAGAATCGTGTCACAAAATGAGGTGAAGAATTTTTCTGAACTGACCCAGTTTATGCTTGAAAAGCTTGAGATTATCTCTATTTATTTATCTACCGTGACAGAAGAAAAAGAGATCAATAATATTAACGAGGAATTTTCTAGAATTGTTGGGTTTACAGGCTTTTCTTCGATATTTATTCTCTCAAATGAAAATGGTCAAGCTAACTATACGCATAAATCTTTAATGAATAAAGAAAACGCCCCTGACCAAAATGATATCAACACTATTATAAATACCAAACCCCTTGGGGATTTTTTCATTTCAACTAATGAAACGAACGATCAGTATCGCTTTATTTTTTACTCGAAAATTCTTGAAAGAAAAGATGGAGATATCAATCAAAGGGTTTTGACAATCTCTATTACCTCTAAATTCTTTTTAGATTACTTATCCAAGACTCAAGGAGATGAGGATTTTTTCCATCTTGCTTTGTTTGATGCCAAAACAAATAAAATTTTTGAATCTCAAAAATCAGCGCTGATTGGAAAAAGGATTTCTCAAGAAGAGGTGAATCACCGTGATTTGAATATTATATCACTCAATGAAATTCCCAAAGAGCCCAATTCTTTTGAATTTACAATTGAAAATAAATCGGGGTATGCAACGATTTTAACACTACCTCTTTTTAATTTTAACGTATTGATTTTTACATTTGGAACAGCTGAGTCTACCTATCTTAGAAACTTTTACACAGAGTCGATTTTTTTCTTTTTAAGTGTACTACTTTTTGGTGGACTTGGTGCTACATTATTAACTGCAGCACTTTCAAAACCTTTTAAAAGACTTGTGGATCTTATGAAAAAGGTTTCAGAAAACGATCTATCGGCAAGATATGAGGATTCTTCATTTGGTTTTGAAATCAATAAGCTTGGACAAATGCTCAATACTATGCTTGAAAACATTATCCTCAATCTAAAAAATTTAGAGGAACAAAGACTCAAAAAAGAGAAACTTCAACAAGAGCTTCTTCTTGGTCAAACGATTCAAAAATCTCTTGTTCCTAAAAAACTTCCCTTCGTGGAGGGGTTAGAGCTTGAAGCTGTTCTCATCCCAGCAAAAGATGTTGGAGGGGATTTTTATGATTTTTTTATCAACCCTCAAAATCAAGATGAGATGTTTGTTTTAATTGCAGATACCGCAGGACATGGAGTCTATGGATGCTTCTACTCTTTAAGTATGAGAAGCATCCTAAGAACCATTTGCTCATCGACAAACGATCTGGTGGAAATTGCTAAAACATCCAATTCCCTATTTTATAAAGATAGTGAAGAATCAGGGGTATTTGTCACAGTGTGGATAGGTCTTTATAATCTTAAAACAAGAGTTTTATCTTATACAAGCTGCGGCCATCCTCTTGGATTCTTGTTCAGAAATTCTACCATGTCAAAAGAACTAACAACTGCCGGAATTGCACTCGGGGTGATCCCAGAGATAGATGTTGAAGTTGCAACTGCTCAGCTTGAGCTATCGGATGTTGTTATTTTAGTGACAGATGGAGTGACTGAAACAAGAAACATAAAAGGGGAGCTCTATGGGAAATCTCGCCTTGCAAAAGCTGTAGAAAAATGCTCTAGAGGGACTGCCTTCCAAATTATGGAAGGATTAACTATTGATGCTGAGGCGTTTGAGGAAGATCCTATGAACCAAGATGATGATTTCACTGCTGTTGTTATTAAAATAAAGTAATTATTTCGGCCACCTTCTATCTTGCTTTAAGATCTCAATAATTAAATCAGCATCTAAAAGATGCTGCTCAATGGAAACTTTTTCAGCTTCTTCCAGAAAAATCCCCATTAGTCTTCCTGGAGAAATTCCAGCTGCTTTTAAGTGGTTTGATGTCACAACAGGTGTTTTGTTTTTAATTTTTTCAACCGCCCAGCTAATTTTTTGCTCTTTTTTTTCGTAAAAATGAAGAATTTGATCTCTTTTTTCTTTTTCAAATTTTGCAGTAATGATTTGAGCGCAAAGAAGAAAGGGCCCTTTTGCAAAGCTATGTGCAAGTCTTGCGCGAGAAGATTCTGAAGCTAGAATCATGCTCTCTACATCAGATAAATATTTCACAAAGTTTTTTTCCTCACTGGATAATTTAAACCTCTCACAAAGTAAGATTCTCTTTTCAAGAGAATAGGTTGGAAAAAGCTCAAGTAGTTTTGCAACTAAGGGGGTCTGTTTGGGAAAAAAATCATAGACTTGAACTCTTTTTGCTACTTCTTTGTAATCTAAATCTAAAAGATCTGGAAAGATAGTGGATAAAAGACCAAGCTCAAAAAGAAGAAGAAGGAAGTGTTTAAACCCTCCAAATTTTTTCATTTTAGAAAATTCTTGCCAAACTCTCTCAATTGCCACAGAGGGAAATAAATCTTTGGCATGAGCTCTAATTGCCTCTTTTGTTTCTTTTTCAATTTCAAAGTGAAACCGACATGCGTATCTTGCAGCCCTTATCATACGAAGGCGATCTTCCAAAAATCGATGATGAGCATCTCCAATTGCTCGAATCAATTTTTTTTCTAAGTCCTTCTTTCCATCTACATAATCAAAAATTTCTTTTGTGAGAGGATCAAAAAACATTCCGTTGATTGTAAAATCTCTTCTTTGAGCATCTTCTTTTGCTGAGGCTATTTCAATTTGGGTAGGTCTTCTACCATCTTCATATCCAGACTCTTTTCTAAAGGTGGCAACTTCAAAGTGGTGATTGTTTTCAGATACAATAATAATTCCAAACTGAACTCCAACAGGGATTGTTTTTTCAAAGAGCGATTGGATTTGATTAACTGTTGCGCTTGTTGCAATATCTATATCATCAGAAGGATGCTCCATCAGATAATCTCTGACCCATCCACCGGTAAAGTAGGAAATAAATCCCGCAGATTGAAGTTTTTTTACGATTAAAGAGGCGCTATCATAGGGTGTCATTTTTACTTCCTTATTTTATTTAATTATTAAAAAATTATACAAAAATGCAAAGAACGTTTTCTTAAAAACGGATTTTTATTTATGAATAGGATTTAAAAGTAAAATGTTGACAAAGGTTATTTTTATGATTAAAAAAAACAGTACTAAACCATTTTTATCTGTTTTTCTTTTATTTCTATTTATGTTTTCTGCATGCCAAAAAACACCAGGAGTAAGTGATGAAAAGCCTAAAGGGAAAAGAAACTTGCAAAATGTTTATATGCAAGGATGCGATCTTAGTAAAATGAATTTAGGAAACGTAGACTTTTCAGGCTCACATCTAAAAGGAGTAAATTTTCAAGGAGCAAATCTTGAAAATTCTAAACTCTCAAGAGTGAATTTACAAAACGCAAATTTAGATGGAGCAAATCTCGAAAAAACAGATTTATCCTACTCAGATTTTTTTAATGCTAACTTACACAATGCAAATTTAGAAGGAGCTGATATCACAGGAGCAAATTTTAGAAGTACCAATGTGACAGGAGCAAATTTTCAAGGAGTCACAGGGATGAGTGATGTGACAAAAACAATTTTAATAGAGGGTGGTGCTACAGTCGGTAGTTAAGCTTTTATTGAAAAAAAATGAATATTGGATAATTTTAAAGAAAAATTTGAAGAGGCATCAGATATGTTTGTTTATAGAAAATTAAAAAATGCAGTGGTACTTTCAATTGTCATTTTAAATGGATCTCTGTTTTCCGCATCAAGTGGTAAATCGCAAAAGGTCTTTCTTGAGCACTTAAATAATGGAATGACTTATTGCTTATCTCATCAAGATGAAAAATTAGATGAAGTTGAAATAAAACTCATGGTGAAATTCAATACTGAATTTCAATCAGAAAAAGAAAAAATCCTCTCAATTTTTGTTGAAAAGCTCTTTTCAGAAGGTCTAAATGAAAAAGCCCACAGAAAAAAAGAGCTTGAAACAAGTCGACTTTGTGAAATTATTTTATCAGAACCAAAGCTCTATCAGATTCCAAATGTAATTTTATACGGACTTGAAATTTTCAATCCCTCTCAAGAGGTTTTAGATTATTCCTTTTCTCTTCTTTGCGACTCTCTAGAATCTCTTAAAGAGATGCCAATGATGTATCAGCAAGAGAGTCTCTCCGATATGGAGATCAAAGAGTTTATAAACTCTTATTATCGCCCAGAAAATTTAGTTCTTTTTGTTTCAGGAAACTTTTCTCATTTAGCTGTTGTTGATTCTATAAAAAATATCTTTTCGCCACTTCTTGCTTCCAAAAGGGGATCAGATTTTTATTTTGGGTACTCAAAAGATTCTAAAGCAGTGATTCAAACAGTAAATTATCCAGGTGAAGAAAAGAATAAATGGCTCGCATCTCCTTTTAAAATTGAAAAACCTGAATTTAAAAACTTCGAAGAACTTCCACTTTTAAATAAAGAAGAAGAGACGATTCAAAAAATTATGAATGCTTTAGCAAGCTCTAGTATCCCTCGCCTTATTTGGAAACAAAAAGAACTTGAAAAAATGGGGAAATCCATCAATCACGTCCATCCCTTAAAATTTATCTCATTTATCATCAATGAACCAATTTTAAGAAGTGATCTCCAAGAGGTGCATAGAAACTTTTTCAAATGGAGAGGGTTTCTAGATGGATTTAGAAGAAGAATGACAGAGGAGTTTTATAAAGGGAATTTGAAAAAATTTCTTCCAGGTTTTTGTGAAAGCGTTTGCGTAAAAGAAGAAGTAATCGATCATTTTATCGAAAAACGGGATTGGGAAGGTCTTGTCAAAAGCATTTTATACTAAAACAGACCAAATAAATTTTTAATTATCAAGAAGGCTTAAATAAAGCCTTCTTTTTTTTTAAATTCTTTTTGCTCAGATCAAAAAAAATTGATAAAATAGCATCCCTAATAATTTCTTGTGGAGATAGAGGTATGAGTATTAAGGTCACTGGAATCGCAAAACGAAAAGAGGAACCGGAGGCTGAGCCGGCCCCATCCAAGAGAAAAACCTCTCCCTCTGGGCTTTTTGCTCCTTTAGACAGCATCGCCTCTGCTGAGGTGGCCAGGGGAGAAAAAGCTTCCAAAAAGGGGAAGCTACAAGATCCCCTAACAGATAGGGAGAAAGAGGTCTTTCTGGCAATTTTTAGAAAGCTTGCTGAAACATCTATACTAAATTTAATGTTTATAAAGGGAGAGCTTGAGGAGCTTTCAAAGGAAGTAGAGGATATCTCTCCTTTTAATTTTTTGCTTTTTTTAAGATCAGAAAAGAGTCTACAAGACTATATTAAAAAGCTTAAAAAAAGCTCAGAGAGTTCTTTGAATTTTATGCGAGGGGTACTTCCCTATCATAGAACGATTCAAGATTTTTCATTAAAAATGGAAAAAGAAAAAGAAAGCAATGAGCTGAAAAATTTTTTAGAAACTCTTTCTAAGGATATGCAAGAAAAAATTGAACCTATGATTAAAGAAAATAGGTTTAAAGACTTTTTTGAGCTTTTCTTAGAAAACTAACATGATAGAGGAGAAAATGAGAGAAATAGAAAATCTAAACGATGTTAATTTCAACTACCTCCTAGACAATGAGAAAGAGATGACCCCTAAATCAAAATCCAAAGGGATTTTTGCAGATCGTGGTTCAATAAAACCTTCATCAAGAGGGTCAATTGAATCGAGGCTTAATCGCTTCCACCATGAAGTTGTGCACTCTCCGTTTGGTAATTCTTTTACAATTACTCAAAAGGAAGTTTCAATCATTCGAGGAATTATAGATTATATGGATAGCAAAAGTACGATTGCTCTTGGACTTCCATCGAATCAAAAGCATCTAAAAGAAGAAGGAAAGAAAGTAGATCACGTGCATCCACTTTGTTTTATTTGGTCTATTTTAAGTGATACGCAATATAGAGAAAAAGTAAAAGGATTCAAGGAAAACTCTGCTTTTGCTTTAAAATGGAATGGGTTTTTAGGATATTCTTCTTTCCATGATAAAGGATTTGGAAGAAATATGGAGAAATTTTATAACCATAGAGATCCAAGGGAATTTAGAGCCGAATTTGAAAGTTTTTATAGATCATTGAATCTAAAGCCAGAAATCATGGACCCCCACCTCCAGGCTAAGAATTGGAGAGGTTTTGCTGCAGCTCTTGTTGATCCAAATTCTTATCTATAGAATCAAATAGTAAATGGGAGAGCTCTTTCAATTTTTTTGGAGAAATGCTAGTAGCATCTTTCTTGTTTTTAAGATAAAGAGCATTACCAGCTTCCCATTTGGGCATTCCTTTGAAAGAAATTATTTCAGATTTTGAAAAGCATAGGAATTTACTTAAAAAGTCTTCTTCCTCTTTATGGATCCAAATTTTTCCTTGAGAAACAGAGAGAAGCTCCATTGAGGTAATTCCTCCAGCTTTAGTAATTGTAGCACTACTTTTAAAAAAAAGTGGAGCTATTACATCATCTTCTTGAGAAGACATAGGCACGACTAAAAGCTGAGAGGGGAAATTCTGCGTTTCTTTTAATAAAAGATGGATTCTTTTTTGAAGAGGAATCAAATCAGATTTTTTATCGGAGCAAAACACAAAAAAAACAAATCTTTGCAGGGTTTTTTGTTCTTTTACAAACTCAATAAATTCTTTTACATAATTGAGTGAAGCTTCTTGAACAGGTTGGCTTCCAAGCATTAAAGTGAGATAGTGAACTCTAGAATCAAAAGAGATTTTTAAGCTCGAATCATTCATTAAGTAAGGATGGGAGCTTAACTTAAGGCAATCAAGAAGAAGAGTTTTTTCTTCTTCATTTTTGATTTGAATGGAAATGCTATTTTGAGATCCTATGGACCCTTTTTGCGCAATTATTTTAAAATTTTTTCTTAAAGGGAGATTGTTGTAATGGATTTGTCCGGGGTTAAGCCCTGAGAGTTTTTCCCAAAACATTTCAGAAGTTTGATTTCTGTCAGTAAGGGGATAAGTTGTTGCAAGTGTTAAAATCTCTTTATTTTTTTGAGGGAGATTTTTAATGGCTCTAAAGTAGTGGTAAGCATATTTCGTAGGAAGCTCTGTCAGATATTTTTCAACTTTAAGATTTTTTTTATAAAGATAATTATAAAATCTTGCAGCCAAGGTAATTGCAAAAGTTGTCATTGGTTGGGTGTCGATAATATGCTCGATCTTTTTCTTTTTTAAGATCTTAAAAATTTGAAAAAAGATTGAGGCCCCAAATAAAAAATCAAATAAAGGAATTGCTATGGCGCAAAGATTAAGAGCTTTGACGGAGCCATTTTTTTGAGCTGAATTCCATATTCCCTCTATCATAAACTTTCCAAATAACTTTCCACCTGCGATGAGAACGATATTTCTTTCTATCACTTGAAGCTTTTCATTTTTCTCTAACAATTCTTGTTTAATTGCAGCTGCAGCCTGAAGATGGCCCCCTCCGCCAGAAGTTGTTAAAATTAGAATGTTTTTGAGCGTTTTTCTTGAATCAGAGTCGGGAAAATAGGGTAAATTAGTCATAGATGCCTAATAGAAAAACTTTGAAATATATTAAACATAGGTCAAATAAAAAAATAAGAATTTTCTTTGCACAACACAAAGCAGTCCTTGCTTATAAATAATAGAAAACGGGTTTGATTTGAATAGAATAGTAAAAAAAACCCGCATCTTTGCGGGTTTTTTTTAGTCTTTCATTGAAAGAAGAAATTCGGCGTTGCTGCCTGTCTTTTTAAGCCTTCCAAGAAGAAGGTTCATAGCATCAACAGGTGTTAAATCAGCGATTGCTTGCCTTAGGATGTAGACTTTTTCAAGTTCATGAGGATGGAATAGAAGCTCTTCTTTTCTTGTACCACTCTTAATGATATCAATTGCTGGGAAGACTCTTCTTTCAGATAATCTTCTATCTAAAACAAGTTCCATGTTACCAGTTCCCTTGAACTCTTCATAGATCACCTCATCCATTTTAGATCCTGTCTCAATTAGTGCAGTTGCGATAATTGTTAAAGATCCACCATGTTCAACGTTTCTTGCAGCTCCAAAGAATCTTTTCGGTTTATGAAGAGCATTTGCATCAACACCCCCAGTTAAGATTTTTCCAGAGTGAGGCTGCGTTGTGTTGTAGGCTCTTGCAAGTCTTGTTAAGGAGTCTAGAAGGATCACAACATCATGTCCAAACTCAACAAGTCTTCTTGCTTTTTCAATCGCCATTTCTGCAACTTGAATATGTCTTTCTGGTGGTTCATCAAAAGTGGATGAAACAACTTCCCCTTTGACAATTCTTTGCATATCAGTGACTTCTTCAGGTCTTTCATCAATAAGTAAAACAATTAAGACACACTCAGGATGATTAGTTGAGATAGCATTTGCAATGTTTTGCATTAAAATTGTCTTACCAGTCTTAGGAGGAGCTACAATCAAAGCTCTTTGCCCTTTACCAATTGGAGAAGAAAGATCAAGAACTCTCATATCAAGCCTTTCTTTAGATGTCTCCATCATAAGGCGCTCACTTGGATAAAGAGGAGTTAAGTTTTCAAATAGGATTCTATCTTTTGTTGTTTCTGGCTCTTTGTTATTGATTCTGTCGACTTTTAAAAGAGCAAAATATTTTTCTTTTTCTTTAGGGGAGCGAATTGATCCATACACTGTGTCTCCCTTTTTCAAATCAAATCTTCTGATTTGCGCCGGAGAGACGTAGATATCTTCTGCAGATGGGAGATAGTTATAGTTTGGAGAGCGTAAAAATCCAAATCCATCTGGAAGAACTTCTAAAACACCTTCGCCAACTAGCAGCTCATCTGGTTTTTCAGATTTAGCTTTTACTATTTCAAACACCATCTGAGATTTAGTAAGAGCTCCAAGGTTTTTAAGACCCATATTTTTTGCAAACTGGTTGAGATCATCAATATTCATTCTTTGAAGATCTGAGATGCGAGTAATAATTGAGGGCTGAATAACTTTTTTTGGTGCTGGGGTAACAAGAGGAGGAGGTAAGATTTTATTGTGAGATTGTGGCTGGTTTTCCATATCAGGCATTTCAGATTGCGGCGGATGTGTTTCATGATCCATGAAATTTATGACTCCCTAGAAGGTTTTATTTTTGGTTTGCTTCGGCAATGTTTCACCGGATTATAAAATAAATTTTTTGAAAAATTAGAATGTATAAGAGTTTAATTGAAGAGGGTTTTTAACTTTTTTTAATATGTCTGTTTATAAAAGCTTTAAGCTGATCTTTCAAAAGGTTAACAGAGCCTTCATTAGAAATTACCACTGAGGCTTTCTTTTCTTTCTCTTTAAAAGGGATAAACCTTTTAGATCGAGCTTCAAACGCACTGTCACTAAGTCCATTTTTTTGTGAATGCATTTTGCATTTGCTTTTATCACATTTTAGCAAGATGGTTTCATCAAAAAAAGATTCCCAATGAACTTCAAAAAGCAACGGGATCTCTGCTACGAAAAATTGATATTTTTTTTCTTTATTTACTATTTCATAAAGAGCATTAATTTTTTCTAAAACAAGAGGATGAAGAATCTTTTCAAGATCCTCTAGCTTTTTGCTATCAAAGAAAACAATGTCAGCTAATTTTTTTTTATTGATTTGATTGTTGACTTTGATCTCCTGCCCAAATTGAGCAGTGATTTGATTTATGCACTCTTTATTTGAAGTAAGTAGATCACCTACAAGCTCATCTGCGATTACAATATAACCTCCGAGCTCTTTAAGAATCGAGCAGGAGGTTGTTTTGCCAGAGCCGATATCGCCTGTTATTGCAATTTTTCTCAATTTTAACATTCACCCCAATTTTTGCCAATTGATACATCAACAGTTAAAGGAATACAGAGATTAACAATTGTTTCCATGATCTGTTTGATTTCTTTTTTGACCTTTTCTACATGCTCATTTGGAACTTCAAATATTAATTCGTCATGAATTTGAAGGATCATATGCCCATACTCAGGGTGTTTTTTTAGCATATCATCAATTTTAATCATGGCCATTTTAATAATATCAGCTTGTGCTCCTTGAATCGGCGTGTTGACAGCAAGTCTTTCAGCTGCAGCTCTTAACATCCCATTTTTTGAGTGAATATCCACAATCGGCCGTTGTCTCCCTGTGAAGGTTGTCGCAACGCCTGTTTCTCTTGCTTTTTCTTTACAAGATTCTAAAAAAGATTTAATGCTCGGATAGGTTTCGAAATAGGTGTTTATAAATTTAGAGGCTTCTTGCACCGAAATTCCAAGCTGCTGGGAGAGTCCAAATGCCTGTTGCCCATAAAGAATTCCAAAGTTTACAGCTTTTGCCATATCCCTCATTTCTTTTGTCACAGCCTCCTTGGGAACGTTAAACACTAAAGCAGCAGTCGATTTATGGATGTCCTCATTTTGATTGAAAGCAGCAATCAAATTTTCATCCTGGCTAAGATGGGCTAAGATTCTAAGTTCAATTTGGGAGTAGTCAGCAGAAATAAAGCTCCAATTCTGTGGATCTTTTGGCGTGAAGGCGTACCTAATTTTTTTTCCTTCTTCGGTTCTTGTTGGAATGTTTTGAAGGTTAGGATCTTGGCAAGAGAGTCTTCCTGTTGCTGCAACAGATTGATTAAAGGTGCAGTGAATCTTATGTGTTTTTGGAGAGATTTGCTCTGGAAGAGAGTCTACATAGGTAGATCTTAGCTTTTCAAGAGCTCTATAAGCTAAGATTTTTCTGCAGACAGGATAATTTGCTTCAAGCTCTTCTAAGACACTTGCGCTTGTTGAAAATCCAGAGGTCCCTTTTTTTCCAACAGGGGTGATTCCCATTTTTTGGAAAAGAACTTCACTTAGCTGTTTTGGTGAGTTTAAGTTAAATATTTCCCCACACTCTTGGTAAATGGTATTTTGGAGTTTAGAAATCTCTTTGCTTAAATACTCTGACATTTCTGTTAGTTTTTTTGTGTCTACAAAAATACCAGCACGTTCCATAGAAATTAAAACTGGAACAAGGGGCATTTCAATTTCTCTAAAAACCTTCTCTAAGTTTTTTTCTTTCAGCTCTTTCTCGAAGATGTTTTTAAGTCTAAGAGTACAAACGACATCTTCACAGCAATAATTTGTGATAAGATCAATTGGAACCTCTTTCATAGAGATTTGTTTTTTTCCCTTTCCAATAAGATCTTCTATTGGGATTTTTTTCTTACTAAGAATTTCAAGAGATAAAAGATCTAAGTTGTGCCTGTTGCTTTCTGAATTTAAAAGGTAAGAGGCAATCATTGTGTCAAAATAGATGTTTTTTAGATCGATTCCACTATTTTTTAAGACATGATAATCATATTTGATGTTATGTCCGATAAATTTTTTCTTAGAATCCTCAAGGATTGGTTTAAGCTTAGATAAAATGAAGGATTCAGATAAATCTAAATTAAAAGGAATATAATAGGCGGTGTTTTCTAAAGCGCTAAGACCCATCCCAACTATTTTTGCTGCCATCGGTCTTATGTTAGTTGTTTCAAGATCTATGACAATCTCTTCTTGATCTTTTAGGTGAGAGATAAGCTCTAGGAGCTTCTCTTCTGTATCGACAGTATGATAGATGCACTCTAGTTCCTCTTTTTTTAGCTCTTTGCTTTCAAAAAGATCAGAGTGCATTAAATCTTTTAAAAGAGATTTAAAGTTCATCTCTTTGTAAAAGTGAGTAAGAACTTCTATATCTGGCTCTTTTAGTTTGAAAAACTCTTTATCTTTTGGAAAGGGAGCGTCAAGGTGAAGCGTTGCAAGTTTATAACTTAATTTTGCAAGCTCCTCATTGTCTCGAATGGTCTCTTGTTTTTTTTTGCTTTCTACTTTGTCAACATTCTTTAGAAGATTGCTTAAAGAGCCAAATTCTTCAAGAAGCTTTGCTGCAGTTTTTGGTCCAAATCCTGGGATTCCTGGGATGTTATCAGAGGTGTCTCCCATGATGGCTAAAAGATCGACGATCTGATCGGGTCTTACTCCGAAAGTCTCTTTCACTTTCTCTTCATCAATAATTAAATTTTCTTTGAAGGTGTTTAAGATAAAAGTGTTTTTAGTCACAAGTTGACAGAGGTCTTTATCGCTTGAGCAGATATATGTCGTTTGGTGTTTTTCCTCGAGCCACTTAGTGATAGATGCTATGGTGTCATCAGCTTCAATTCCTGGAATTTGTAAAACTGGAATTCCATAGATTTTACAAAATTCAACGGCAAGACCAATTTGAGGTCCAAGATCATCAGGAAGCTCTTTTCTGTTGCTTTTATACTCTGAGTAAATCTCCTCTCTTGATTTAGAGTTATCTTTACCATCAAAAACGGCAACTAAATATTTAGGATCAAAATCTTTTATCAGTTTTGAAATAGAACGAATAAATCCAAAAAGAGCGTGAGTCGAAGCTCCTTGTTGATTTGTCATAGGTGTAATCGCAAAGTAAGATCTAAAAACAAACCCTATTGCATCGATGAGGAAAAACTGCTCTTTCATGAATTAATTTCCTAGTAGCTTGGGGTCGTATAAATATAAAAATGGTTCATTTAGCTCTTTTGAATCTTCCTTGAAAAAGAAGGCTTTAACAAATTGTCCAAGAAAAGATCTTGTTTTTCCCTGCAAAAGAGTTCCAAGTAATGGCTCTGCAGGAGAAAGTTCTACAACTTGATATTTTTCAGATTCAGGGATGTTTGCAGCAGCAGTCAATGCACAAAGTGTTGAGCTATAGGTTGCACTTGCGCTATCAATGTATCCAATCTCCATAGCCTTTGGGGCTGCAAAAACTTGCGCGCCATAATCATTGATTAGCTTTTCTTTATCCACACCTTTGCGAGCCTCGCACACAATTGAGACGAAGTGAGAGTAAAGATAATCGGTGATTGCATATAAAGAGCTCTCTTCTCCTGGTTTCCAAGGGGTGAAGGGATTTAGCATCTCTTTATCTTTTCCTCTTGAGATCGTTTTTGTTTTGATTCCAAGATTTTGCATTAGATCATGAAAATTAAACAGAGGACCTAAAATGACTCCCACTGAGCCAATAATACTAACAGAAGAGGAATAAATTGCATCTGCAGCGGAGGAAATGTACATTCCACCAGAGGCACATGTCCCATCGACATAAGCGTAAACTGGAACTTTATATTTTTCCTTATAACTTTTAATAGCTTCATAAATTCCATTAGAATCAGTCACTGATCCTCCGGGAGTGTTGATGCATAATAAAACAGCTTTTACTCTGCCCTGTTTTAAAAGCCCCTCTCTTGAGTCTAAAAGAAGTGATTCTATGTTTTGAGTGGTAAGCTTGCCAGCTCCAATAATTCCTTCTAGATTAATTTTCAAAACACATGGTGTATTTACACCAAGAGGAACTCTATTACCGCTGCTATCTGGTGCAAAAGAAAAAACTGTTTTAGAGCCCCGATTTGAAGGGATTTGTGAGGCAAATACTACTACAAGTAGTAGAATAAAAACAAAAATCCCCATAGCTGAGCTAAAAGATTTTAAAAAAGATCTTAAAGCAGAAAGAAGAATGGATTCTTGAGATTTGTTGGTTGAGTCCATAGAAAAATCCTATAAATGGTATTTCTGTTTGATTTTAACCCTTTCGATATTTTTATGACTACCTAACTTGAATATTTTTATCATGTATTATCCTCAAACCACTCTACGTTTAGTCTGCTAGAGTTTCATAGAGGTTCTTCAAATACCTTTCTCTTTTTTTTTTGAGTATCATATAAAAAGCTCTTAGCTTGTGGGGATAGTCTAAAAAGCAAATAGATTAGAAGATGATTCAATCCATCTAGATTGAAAATAGCTTAATGCGATAAAAATAATTGGCCCTAAGATTTTAGGTTTTACTACAATAGAATATTTTTACTCTTTTACCCCTTTGATTTGCGTAAATTTTATCGCACTTGGTGTAATAAAGTATTTCCAAAATTTATCTCAAAGACAAAAGCCACGGATGGTTGAAATAAATTAGAGAGGGAAAAAAAAGCTGGTTTCACAGAAAATAGAGGGCCAAAATGTAACAAAATGTTCTCTTCTTCTAGTAATTGCACTTGGATTTCCTTGTGATGCTGCAAAAGAAGAAACATCAGAGTCAACTTCGATCACAAGTGTTCATTACAAAAAAATTCCCTAAGATCTGATAAAGTCTTTAATCCATTGATTTTTATATCTTCTCTAAAAGTTATTTCTATTCAAGATCAAAATAAATAGGTTGTTTTGTAAATTGATGGGCCTTATATCCTTTGATTTTTAGATTTTCTTATCCTTTTAGAAACTTTTTACCACTCTAATCCTTGTTTGAATTTGAGGTGAGAGTGAGGATTGCGATTTTGTTTTTACACTGTTTACGGTTGATAATCTATGAAGTTTTTTTAGAAACTTTAAAAAGTTCTACAAAAACTAAAAAGCCAACGATTGTGAAAATCGAATAGGCATAAGATGGGGGTTTTATGTTGTAAATCAGAAGAAAGATGATACAAAACTGCATCCCAGTAGTGACTTTTCCCCACCGAACAGATTGAATCTGAAATTTTTTGAGTGATTTTGTTGTGAATAAGTATCCACCAAATAGAAAAAGAAAGAGATCTCTTGATCCCATTAAAATAGCTTCAAAAGTAAGAAGTTTGTTTTCTAAAACAAAGATGATTAACACAAAAAAAACAAAAAATTTATCCATTAGGGGATCTAAAATAGCCCCAAGTTTTGAGGTATATTTATATTTTCTTGCAAGATAGCCATCCACGCAATCGGATAAAAGAGCAATAATCACACTTAGAGTGCGAAGCGTTGTGTTTTCAGATAAAAACACAAATGCTAAGGGCGCTCTTAGAAGAGATAAGCTGTTTGGAGGGTTTAACATCAGCTGATGGTTTTATGAAGTTAAATTGGGTTAATCTAAAGATTTCATCGCTTTTCTTCTTTTATAACAAAAGAAGATAATTACAGCTACTGAGAATAAAGAAAATAATGAGATGTTGATTATCTTTAAATATTTAACAATTGTGTCAAAGTGGCAGCCAAGTGAGTGAAAAAGGTGGAACATGATCGTGCACCAAAATGTCGCTGCAAATAAGTCTTTTGAAGCAAAGTTTTTGAAAGAAGATTTAGCCATTCCATTTGTGATGAACATTGCATTTCTGATTCCAAAGGGAATAAATCTTCCAATTATTAGAGCTATGAGTCCATATTTAGTATAAAAAGAGTGGATCTTATCAAGTCTTGAAACTGGAAAGAGTTTTTTAAACCATGAAAAGCTCATTAGTTTGCTTCCAAGAAAGTGTCCAACGAAATATGCGGTCCAACCTGCCATAACTGTGCCTGCAACGCACGAGAAAAACAGTTGATACTTAAGTTCCGGAGCTATACTTGCGCTGATAATAGAGGCAATAATCACAAGAAGATCAATACTAATTGGAAAGTTTAGTCCAGCTAAAATAAATAAGGAAAAAAGAATCCAAGGAGACTTGCTTGCATGCAGAGTGATAAAATGATAAATTTGTTCCATAATGAAATAAAGTTTTTTTGAACATATATTATATCAATATTATTCGAAATAAACTAACATAAATTATTCAAAAAAACTTTTTATTATAAAAAATTATGTTAAAGCTTGCTGCTTTTCCTCATTTTTTATTAGAAGATCTTCTTCATTTTGTTGCTTTGCGCTTAGCTCGTTAAATTGCTTGCCGAGTGAAAAAGTTGCTGTAATCCAGCCAAAAATAACAACAAGTAAAAGTGCTGCAACGTATGGGGTGCTTGCGCTTACAGTTCCAAATACCATCAGAAGGAATTGGTGGAAGACAGATCCCCCTGATTTACCAAGGCGAGATCCAACTCCATCAATGGCTGCTTTTCCTTTAAGTTTGCATTCAGCGCTTAGAGGAATAAAAGACATCTCCTTAGTTGTGTCAAACACCGTGTATTTACAAGCTCTCGAGAGACAGTTTTGCATTCCTCCAAAGAAGATGCTTAAAAATGCAGGAGACATGGAGGAAAATGCAAGCATCGTTGAGACTTTGCTATCTTTAAATAGAGTAAAAGAAAAGAAAAAGATCCCGGTGATTAAAACAACCGTTGGGGTGATAAGTGCTGTAAAAGTCCAGCCACATTTCCTAATTAAGCTTCCGCAAAGTAAAAGCCCCATCACTGTTGAAATAACTCCCATCCAAGTCATGATTTGACCCATGTAAATATTACAATCGGAGGGGTTTGAGTAAACTTGTTTGATTTGATCTTTCCATACAATTTCAATCATATTCATTGAAATATTATAAGTTAGAACGATCACTGCAATGCATATCAAATATTTGGATTTTGCAAGGTAGCTAAAGTTTTTTCTTAAACTCATTTTGATCTTTGGCTTGTTATAAGCATCCATATCATGAGTCGATCTAGTAAAAAAATTGTTTAAGACTTTTTTGTTATACCATTTAAAAAGAGCAACCGTTGTAATTCCAACGATCACAACAGCGGTTATAATTAACTTAAGGCTTTGTCCCCACTGATCATCGGGAGTTGCTAAAAATGGTAGAGACAAGACGTTTTTAGAGAGTAAAATAGAAATTTGACCAGAGCAGATACTTGCAATATTGGCTCCAACTCCTAAAATAGCATAAAATCTTTTGGCATCTTTTACTGAGGTGATTTCATTTGCAAATCCCCAAAAAAGAACTGTCATAATCATTGTTCCCCAGAGCTCAGACATCACATAAAAAAGAGTGAATGTCCAGTTGCGGAAGATCGTAATAAAGCCCTGAAACCCAAGAGGTAGATGTTTTTGAAGACTATCAGCTAGTGCGTGAGGGTGGAGTAGATCTTGATAGGGATAGAGAATAAATGCAAAGGTAAAAAAGAAGCTTATAAATATAGTCATCATAATATAAAAAACTTTCTCAATATTGTAGCGGTTGGAAAGTTTTGTAAAGAGAAAGGTAAAGAAAATTGCCATCGGCAAGATTGCCCATACTTTGATAAAAGGAAGGGCTTCAGCTCCAGATGAGGGGGCTGTAATGACTAAGGCGTCTTTGGCAGCTCTCAAAATACTGTAGTTAAAACAAATAAGCGAATAGATGATAAAAAGTGGCAAAAACTTCTTGAGTTCCCATCGGTGAATGGGCCATATATAGGCACGGAATTTAGAAAATTCCTGTGTCATAGACGACATAGAATACCTTCTGTTGGAGCTTTTTTAAGATTTTTTAGGATTGTTTTGTTTTCTGAGCGGCACTGTGGTTGTGCGATGCCCTTAGAATTGGAAAGATATTGAAAAGTTGCTATGCAATTTAACAAATTAGCCTCAACCCACAGGGGTGACGGTTAGTTATCAATGTTAAAAATTTAAATTTTTGAACTTTTACGCCAGCAATTATACCTATTTTAACTTATTTGACAACAGTGGTTTCTTTTCTTTTACCCAAATAAAAATAAAGGAATTATTTTACAAAAAAATTTTTATATCACCTTTATTTTAATTATTCCACGTTCTTTTAATTAAAAAATTTTATTTGCCATCTGTTAATGCTTCTATTCCAGGTAATACGCCATTTTCAATTAATTCCAAGCTAGCTCCTCCCCCAGTTGAAACATGGGAAAATTTTTTAGTTAAATTTAAATTTGAAACAGCGCAAACAGAATCTCCACCCCCGACAATTGTTGTGCAGCTAAGTGTCGATAAAAATTTTGCAAGATCAAAGGTTCCTTTGCAAAAAGCTTTTTTTTCAAATACCCCAACAGGTCCATTCCAAAAAATTGTTTTTCCATCTTTCAAAACACCTTTCCATTTTGAAATAGTTTTTTCTCCGATATCAAATCCCTGCCATCCAGTTTCAAGATTGTTTTTGAGATCGACTCTTTTAGCAGGGGAGTCTAAAGAAGATGCTGCTATTAGATCTTCAGGAAGATAAATAAAAACACTTTTTTCTTTAGCCTTTTCAAGAAAATTTTTCGCCTCATCAAGAAATGCATTTTCACATTTAGAGTCTCCGATTCCAGCTCCTTGAGCCTTTAAAAAGGTAAAGGCCATAGCCCCTCCAATAAAGAGAGCGTCAACTTTATCAACTAAGGAAAAAAGAACTTTGATTTTTGAGCTTACTTTTGCTCCTCCAATAATGGCATAAAATGGGCGCTTTGGATTTTTTAGGGTCTCCGATAGATATTTAACCTCTTTTTCGAGTAAAAATCCCATGGCAGCTTCTTTGAAATAACGGGGTGTAACAGCTGTAGAGGAGTGAGCTCTATGCGCTGCTGCGAAAGCGTCATTCACAAAGAGATCGCCATAGGCTGCAAGAGTTTTTGCAAAAAGAGGGTCTTTTTCGGGCTCCTCTTCAGCTTCATAAAATCTCAAATTTTCAAGTAAAATAATTTGACTAGATTTCAAACTCTCAGTTAGCCGCTTTGTTTTTTCGCCCATACAATCCTCTGCAAACATGACAGGTAAATGCAAAAGCTCTGACAATTTTTGAGCACAAGGTCTTAAAGTGTATTTAAGATTTTTTTTGCCATCGGGGCGTCCAAGGTGACTGATTAAAACCAAAGAGGCTCCATGCTCAAGAAGGTAGTGGATGGAATCTAAAGTTGCGAGGATTCGAGTCGCGTCAGTAATGTTTCCGTTTTCATCAAGCGGAACATTAAAATCTACTCTCATTAAAACTTTTTTATTTTTTACGTTAAGATCTTTAAGAGTAAGTTTAGACATAAAGCCTCCTGTGCCAATCTTCTAAAAATTGGAGTATGGGCACAAAAGGAGTTTATTTCTACTTTCTTTATAGTGAAGAAAAGGGATTGGAGGCTTGATTAAATCCTGGAGCCTTTTTTCTTTTTTTAAGTTCAGTTCTTAAAGAAAAAAGAAGGTCTTGATCAAAGTTTTGGTGAGCGGCCCACGCTAGATAATCTGTTGGAATGTCTTTAAAAAGTCGCCCTTTATATTTGCCAAGGGGCATAGCTCTCATGGCAATTGGCTTTTGAAGTCTCTCAAGAAGAGCTGCTGTTGTTTTGAAATCTTTTGTAAGATGCTTGAAGACTTCAATATTTACCATCACATCATTTAGAGCTCTATGAGCCCCATCTGTTGTGATATTAAAGTGGCTTCTTAAAACTTCAAGAGAATTTGCAGCTGTTTGTCCGTAGAGCCTTGCAAGTCTTAAAGTGTCAATTGTTTGCTGACGCTCTATGTTACATTGGACTTGGTTTCTTTTAGCAGCTTTAACAATCATATCAATGTCAAATTTAATTCCATGTCCAATTAAAATATGTCCCTCAATAAATTTTAAAAATGAAGGAAGAATCTCTTTGATTTTCGGCTTTCCCTCGACCATTGCGTTTGTAATTCCATGGATTTTGATTGTAAGGTCTGGAATTACTTGAGCTGGATCAATTAAAGTATCAAAGCTGTTTAAGTTTTCATCGATTGTAAACTTTACCGCTGCAAGTTCAATAATCGCATCATTTTCAATGTCAAGTCCAGTCGCTTCGCAATCTAAACAGACAAAAATTTCTTTATTCAGTGGCTTCATTTGGATCACAGGGTAGTTGTTTTAGATGATTGTTAATTGTATTGATAAGAATTTGTCTCATTTGGATGTTTTCAATCGAATAAGGAATGCATGTAAGATCGCTTAATCTTGTTTGAAGCATTAACTCTTTTATAAGTTTTTCCCTTTGAGGTTTTCTCTCTTTTGCTCTTAGTTTATCAAACTTTGTTAGAATAACAATAAAGGGTTTGTCATAAGCGTTTGCCCAAAGAATGAGCTCTATATCTTCTTTTGAAGGTTTATGTCTGCAATCTAGTAAAATCACAAGAAGTTTTAAAGAAGAGCGAGTTTTTAGGTAGTGATCTAATGCAATTGACCACTTTTCTTTCAATTCTTTTGGGACTTTTGCAAATCCATAACCTGGAAGGTCTACAAGAGCAATTTTTTCATCTACATTGAAAAAATTAATCGTCTGTGTTTTTCCAGGTTTTGCTGAAACTTTAGCTAGCTTGTCTTTTTTAAGAAGGTGATTGATTAATGAAGATTTACCAACGTTTGATTTTCCAATAAGAGCGATTTCATCAAGGGGAATCCCATGAGTACTTAGGATTCTTGGAAATTCTTCGTTAGAAAGCACCGATTTGATAAAAAAGGCTTTTTCAAATTTTATGGTCATGATGTTATTGAACTTTTTTGAAGGTTAGTTGCCTTTTTGTTTCACCTAAATATGTGATCTCTAAAAGATAAGAGTTTTTTGGAATGTGATTTTTAAGTTTACATGGCCATTCCACCAGGCAAATATGATCTTTGTCAAAGTAATCGAGAAATCCAAGTTCTTCAAAAGAGGCATCTGACTCTATTCTATATAAATCAAAATGACAAATCCTAACGAGCTCTGAAGAGTAGATGTTTAAATAAATAAAAGTTGGGCTCTGAACCTCATCTTCACTACATTTTGCAAGAGTTGAGATAAATGCTTTGGAAAAAGTAGTTTTTCCAGCTCCTAGATCTCCATCTAAACAAAGAACGTCCCCGGAAGAGATCTGTTTTGCAATTTCTTTTGCAAACTCTTTAGTATCTTCAGGGGAGTTTGAGATAAAAGATAAAGGAAGGTTTAGTTGCTTCATCATGGTTAATAAAGGCTAAATGCTACCCTTCTAGCCACTGACTGACAAATTCTTCAAAAATCTCTTCTTTACCCACCGCTTCTACAAAGGAGGAAACTTTACTTTCATCCATGTGTTCTTGAATGAAGTTAAGTAAATGATCTTCTAAATTAAATCTGTTTTGGTTAGCAACATCCACTAAAGACATCTGCTTCAGTTGGTTTTTCTTGAAGTCTTCTAAAACACCTTGTTTTGTGTTGAAGAGTTTTCCTGTGATAGCTGAGGAAAATACAATCTTTGTAATCGGTTCTTTTTTCTTTCCAATATAGTTTTTAATCACTTCAGGATCTTCTGAGACAAAAAATCTTTTGATCTTTAGTCCGTGAACTCTATCGGTGTTTTCAGGACACTTTGAAACCCAATCATAGATTGCATCTTGGGGGTTTGGGTGAGTATTGTCACCAAACACTTTTCCAGTGTAGGGGCAGATGTAGATCTTTTTTGTTTCTTCGTTAACGCTTGGTTGTCCAACTTGGATTTTAATCTCAGTTTCCCTCCAAAGCTTTCCCTCTTGTTCAAGCTTAACTAAAAGCTCATCCATACTTTGGTAGATCATTTTATCTTTGATAAAAAGAACAGGCTTAAGCTGGAATTTTTTCTCAAGAAAAAAAAGGTAGGTTGTCACTAAGTCAGCTTTGCGATTGTTTTTTAGAAAGTGGTCTAGTTCACCTTTTAATCTTTCAGTAATGACAGTTTTTGTCATCTGGAAACCTCAAAAATAAAGTAAAATTTAAGAATATAAAATACTTGGCAAAGGGTGAGGTTATCCTATCAACCTATTAATATTCAATATGAATTCGAGTGAGTAAAAAAATAGTAACAGTGTGATATAGAGAAATAATTTCATTAATTATTTTTTATAAATAAACAATAAAATCTTTGTTATTTAAGAGATCTTTTTAAAGAAATTGAAGTTAATTTGAAAAAAAGATTTGTTGCTTAAGAAGAATTCATACAGTATATTTCTTTCAAAAAAAACCGCTGATTATACTAACCCGAGGTTGATATGAGTCTTGTAATTTCTGAGTTAAGAGAAGAAGGGTATGAAAAAATTTTGAAAATAGAAGATGCTACTTGTGGGTTAAAAGCGTTTATTGCAATTCACAATACAGCCCTTGGACCAGCCCTTGGTGGAATTAGGTTTTACCCCTACAGCTCTGAGGAGCTAGCTCTTAATGATGTAAAAAGGCTCTCTAGAGGAATGACTTATAAAGCAGCAGGAGCCGATCTTGGTCTTGGAGGGGGGAAAAGTGTTGTGATGGTGGACCCAAGTAAAAAAACAAAAGAGATGCTGATCTCTCTTGGAAAAGCTGTTGAGATGCTGGGGGGACAGTATATTTCTGCAGCTGATTATGGCTGTACGATGGATGACATCTCCTTTTTAAAATCTCAAACAAATTTTGTAGTTGGCGGTGTTTATAAAAATGGAAGTGGGGATCCAGGGCCATTTACTGCATGGGGAGTGGTGGTTGCAATGAAGGCAACGCTTTGCCATTTATACGGATCAGAGTCCTTCGATGGGAAAACAGTTGCAATTCAAGGTCTTGGAAGTGTCGGATTTAAAATAGCTGAGCACCTATTTTGGCTTGGGGCCACTTTAGTTGTTGCAGATCCATGCCAGCAGAAAACAAAAGCGGCCCAGGAGAAATTTGGAGCCAAAGTTGTTTCAGTCGATGAGATTATGTCGACAGAGTGCACACTATTTGCCCCTTGCGCCCTCGGCGCAATTTTAAATGCAAGCTCAATTCCAAGGCTTCGGTGCAAGGCAGTTGTTGGATGCGCAAATAACCAACTCTCTAGAGAAGAAGATGCCGAGCTTTTAAAGGAAAGAGAGATCCTCTATGCTCCAGATTTTATTGTGAATTCAGGTGGGCTGATCAATGTTACCTTTGAAATTGATGAAAATGGATACAATGCTAGACTTTCAAAGCTCAAAATTGATAAAATCTATAGCACTTTAACTCAGATCTATCAGCTAGCTGAAGAGTTAAATTGTACAACACAAAAAGCAGTAGCTTCTTTGGTTGAATATAGAATTAAACATGAAATTGGAAAGAGAGAAAAGCCTTTATACTTTCATGATTCTATTTTCGCATAACACTAGATAATTTTTTATTTAAAGCTTCAGGAAGAGTTTTTTTATGATGCTCAATCTTATTGATATGTTAAAAAGCTATACTGATCTTGCAATTAAAGAAGCATTTGGTCATGAAATGGAGGAGATAGAGTCGCTTCTTCCCTCTGAAATTACCCAAAGCACCCAAAAGCAATTTGGTCATTATCAGTGTAACTCTCCGCTGAAGCTTGCCAAAGCTCTTAAAAAAAATCCAAGGCAAGTTGCAACAGAGCTTGTCAGCAAGATGGCTCTTTTTATTCCCTCTTCTATGATCGAAAAATTAGAGATTGCAGGACCTGGATTTATTAATATTACCTTGTCTTCACCTTTTTTATCCAAAGAGGCAATGAATCAGCTCATTCATCCAGCTCTTGGATGCCTGCATCATACAAAAAAAGAAAGAGTGATTGTGGAGTTTTCTTCTCCAAATATCGCTAAAGAGCTTCATGTAGGTCACCTTAGATCTACAATTATTGGAGAGTCCCTTGCTCGAGTCTTTGAGTTTTTAGGATATGATGTTTTAAGGCTAAATCATGTGGGTGATTGGGGAACTCAATTCGGAATGCTTATAGCATATTTAAAAAAGTTTCATGAAGAAGTTTTTACTGAAAAGATTCACCCTGAACTTTCTGATTTAATGAAGTGGTATAAAGAATCAAAAAAAGTATTTGATGAAGATTTAGCGTTTAAAAAAATGGCGCAAGAGGAAGTAGTAGCTCTGCAAAAGCTCACTCCGTCATCGGTTAACGCCTGGGAGAGAATTTGTGATATTTCAAGGAAAGCCTTTCAGGAAATTTACTCTCTTTTAGATGTTAAAATCGATGAAAGAGGAGAGTCTTTTTACAACTCAATGCTCCAAGGTGTTGTAGAAGATTTTGAAAAAAAAGGGCTTGTTACTCTCGATCAAGGAGCAAAATGCGTTTTTCTGGAAGGCTTCCTCGGAAAAGAGGGAGAGCCTCTTCCCATGATTTTACAAAAATCTGATGGAGGGTATAACTACTCAACAACGGATATGGCAGCGATTAAACACAGAGTAGAAAAGGAAAAAGCCGATCGAATCATTTACGTTGTAGATGCAGGTCAAAGTCTTCATTTTCAAATGATATTTAAAGCGGCAGAAAAAGTTGGATACTTAGATCCTAAAAAAACAAGAGCAGATCATGTGGCATTTGGAGTCGTTCTTGGAGCAGATGGAAAAAAATTTAAAACAAGATCTGGTGAAACAGAAAAGCTGATAGATCTTCTTAGTGAAGCTGTTGTGATGGCCCATACTCTTTTAAAAGAGAGAATGCCAGAAGAGAAAGAGGAAATCTTAAATCAAAGAGCTGCAATTTTAGGAACAGATGCTGTTAAATACTCAGATCTTTGCTGCCATAGACTCAAAGATTACGTGTTTAGCTATGATAGAATGCTTAGATTTGAAGGAAATACAGCTGCATTTTTACTCTACGCTTTTGTTAGAATTCAAAGTATTAAAAATAAAGTTGGAAAAGAGATCGCTCAGCTGATTGCAAAAGAGCAAATCATATTAAATCATAGCTCAGAAATCGATCTAGCGCTTCATCTAAGGCAGTTTGGAGAAACCCTTGCAATTGTTGAGCAAGAGCTTACGCCAAATAGAGTGTGTGAATATCTCTTTTCTCTTGCTGAGTATTTTAACGCATTTTTTAGAGATTGCAGGGTAGAAGGCTCAGAATCTGAGAATTCAAGGCTTCTTCTTTGTGAGCTAACCTCTCGAGTCCTTGAAAAAGGGCTTTATATTTTAGGCCTTAAAATATTAGATAAAATGTAAATCGGAATAAATCTTGTATGAGCGCGATTTCCCAAACCCCACCTTTATCTGCTCCTCTGCAGGTTCCTCCTAGTCAAATGGTAGGCAATTTAGTCAATTGTTCAAAAAATAAAGAAATCCCCCACTCTTTTAAGCCTCTTTCAGAAAAGGTAGAGCTTTTCTACGAAGAATTCAGAAGAAAGGAAATAGACTTCGAAGGCCTTTACTGCATTTGCTATAGGGAATTTTTTCATCAAAGTCCCTATTTCAATTTAATGGACTCTTTTCAAGAGATAGCTAGAGCTTTTTTTAAAAAAGTTGGACAAAAGCTTGAAAGAGACCTTCACTCTTATAGACAAGCCCAATCAGGTCATGATCAAATTTCAGATGTTTTGAAAGATGAGCTGATTATTTATCAAAATATTTTTGCCCAGATTTCTGATGAGATTTCTCCTCTTCAGCTTGATTACATCGAAAGCAAGGTAAAGGACTCTCCTTTTTACTCTTCAATTGATGGAGCCCTTAAAAAAAAATTAGACGCGGCACTTGCCCATTTGACAAGCTTTTGCTGCAATTGGGACGAAAGAGTAAAGCAAATTTTGACCTTAGATGAATCAAAAAGAAAAAGCCGCCTATGCGAAAGAAAGATTCATAGGAACCAAGATATAGTTATTAATCGCAAACTCCTTAACTTCTTTCAAAGACATTTTCAAGAAATAAAAGATGGACCCATTCGACTCCTAGATTTTTCTTTATGCATCGATCCAGCCAAAGAGCTCTTAGTAGAACTAGAGGGAGCCGCTTCCATCTCGGAGGGATATTTTTTGGCGGAGCTTTTACTGTTGATTAACATTTATAGAACTAAAACCTCATTTGAGAGGATTAATCTAATCGATCAAATCAAAGGGCTTGAGTTTCTCTCTTTACTTTTTGAAAAGAAAATTGGAAAAGAAAACACCCATTTTGATGACCTCTCTTTGCAGGAAAGATGCCTGGACATGAGAGCTTCTTTTCTCTTGAAACATACCTTGGTTTGCTCGAAGATTTTTCCTGAATCATTTATTCAACATCCTTCTTCGATTTCACCGCTTACCCCTAAAAAGTTTTTTAGACTTACTTCTTATTTTGAAAGTTTTTTTGAGACTTTAAAAGAGTCAGATCCTCTAGTTAAAAAAGAAAAGGTTGAGATCCTATGCAAAGAGATTTCAGCGTTTAAGGAGAGTGAGTCCAATTTAACGGAGAAGACAATTTCAATTATTGACTCTATTTTAAGAGAAATGGATCTAGCAAAAAGCCAAGATAGCCCCTCTAGTCACATAGAAATTGAAAAAATAAAAGATCTATGTGCTCAATTGGAAATGAGCGCTCATGTAGAAATTTTAGATCCTTTTGATCATTTAGCAGAAAGAATCAAAAGGCTCTCTATTTAGAAAATTAGAGATTTATGTTTTTTCCCAGGAATCTCTTCGATGTACCTTGGGACAGCATATCCGGGAAGATTTTCCCTAAGCTCTTTTACAAGCTGCTCTCCTTTTTCTATACTTACTTCAAAATGCATGCATCCTTGCACTTTATCAAGTTGATTGAGATAGTAGGGAAGGATTCCTGCTTTAATTAAAGAGAGATTAAGCTCTGTTAATGTTGTGATATCATCATTTACATCTTTTAAAAGAACCGTGTGATTTAAAATGGGGATTCCAAGCTTCTGCACCTTTTTAAGGTAAAAAACCACATCTGAATCTAGTTCTAGAGGGTGATTGATGTGAGTGACAAAGATGACTTGAAGACGTGTGCTGCTTAAAACCTCAAGAAAGCTTTCCGTGATTCTCTCAGGAATTCCAATTGGAAATCTTGTATGAAATCTTAGGATGTTTAAATGCTCAATTTTGTCTAATTCACCAATTAACTCTTTTAAAATCTCATCTGACAAAGAGAGCGGATCTCCGCCACTTAAAATGATTTCAACAAGGGAGGTATCTTCTTTGATAATTTTAAGTTCATCATGAAATACCTTATCCTTTGTTTCATAAGGGTAGTTTTGCCTAAAACAAAATCTGCAGTGCATCGCGCATGCACTGGTTGTAATTAAAAGAGCTCTTCTTTCATATTTTTTTAAAAGCTTTGCAGTTTTTGAAAAGCACTCATCTTGAGTTGGGCTTGTTGTGAAATCATTTGAAATATTAAGCTCTTCTTTTAGCGGAACAAACTGCCTTAAAATCGGGTCATCAAGTGTTGACTTTTTAATCTTTTGTGCAAGACGATAGGGGAGGTTAAGGGGAAATTTAGGTCTTACAATCAAAGAAGTTCTATCTTCCTCAGAGAGCTCTAAAAACTCACAAAGCGCGCTAAGATTTGTGAAGCTTGATTTTTGAATCATTCTCCAGCTTAAAGAAGTAGAGGAGTTTTTTAATGCTTGCATTTTTATAAAAAAAAGTTAAAAAGAAGGGCAATTTTATCACATGTTTCTCTTTTAAGCCAATTTGTATGCAAATAAAACGGATTTACACTTTTTTTAAAAAAATTATTCTACATGCTTTTTTAGAAAGCATCTCATTTCTTCTTTTTTTTATACTCGCTTCTATTTCTCTTACAATTTTTTACAAGTATCACAATCCAAAACTGACTTATCTAATGGTGAAAAGAGCAAATGAATATAAGTCGCAAAAAGAGCCTTATTTTTTTCTGCATGAGTGGATAGATTTTAAAGAAGCCCCAGCTCTTGCCAAAGAGGCTATACTCTATTATGAAGATAAAGATTTTTATAGACACAAGGGGTATTCTTTAAAACGGATGAATGATGCATATAAAATTTATAAAAATAGAAAGCCTCAAGAAAATTTTAACGGCTTTAGTACCATTTCTCAGCAAACAGCCAAAAATATTTTTTTGTATCCTTCAAGAACAATATTTAGAAAACTCCTAGAACTTTATTTTACTATTTTAATTGAGGCCTTTTGGGGAAAGGAGAGAATCTTTGAAGTTTATCTAAATTCTATTGAATGGGGCCGCGGAATTTATGGATTTAAAAGTGCCGTTAGTTTTTATTATCAAATCTCTCCAAGCGCACTAAATCTCAAGCAGACCTCAGGGATCGCAGCTGTTTTAATTAATCCAAGAAAACTAACGCCCCTTTCAAAAGAAGATTACTTAAGATTTCGCCGCAGTTTTTTTATGAAAAAAATGAGCCCCTCTACTTATGAAATAGGGGGCAACAAAATTATCTAACACCCTTTTGAATCGAGATTCCAGAGGGATCAGCTGTTAAAGGATAAAAGGCCTTTGTGGTGTAAATTCCTTTAAAATCAACAGGAATATCATCACCACCACCAATTGGCTGAATATTCCAAATCATTCGAGCATCTGAAAAAAAGTTTGAAAGGCCAACAATAGATAGATAATCAGATAGAGTCGGACCTAGGTTCTTGATATAACCTGAGAAGGAATAGCTCCTTGGTCCCAAATAAGCATATGCTACATTTGGATTTGTAGTTGGGTCATTTACAAAAGTGAAATAGAGGCTCCCCTTTTTACTATAAAAACAAGAGCGGGATGTTAGTGGAATTTTATTTGAACCTGGAACTGTTTTATAAGAGAGATTTAAAGATCCCTCAGCTAATGAGGAGGGTTTAAAGAAGCTATAATATATTTTATTAGACTCTTCTTTCATAAAAACCATTTGATTATTTGATTTTTTTGCTAGAGTTACTTGGCCTCCGCCACGGTTGCTCCCTAAAAGACGATTTGAGATCATCCTTTGACCAGAAATAGAGGACAAATCTTGATTTGCTACAAACCCTTTAAAAAACTTACCTGATGTTGAGTAGTAGTTATAGGCTATGAGCCAGTATGCATTTGGAGTATTTCCGTTATAAAAGAAAAAAAGATTATCAGCACCAGCATCTGCTCCAAGAGAGATAGTCTTTGACCTGGCTACTCCAGAAGTTGCATCAAGGTAGTAGAGTAATATCTCTGCATTTTTAGTAGTTCCGCCTATTTCGTTGGTATTTAATGCTGCAAAAAGTGCGTTTCCTTTTTCATCAATATCAAACCAAGCGTTTCCGTTATTATCAAAATCAAAAAAAACAGAACTAAAAAGTAATAAAGGTTCAGAAAACTTAGCCCCTTGATTGCTTAAAAGATCAAGAAAATAAATGCTTCCGTTAGGTCCTTTAATTTGTAGGTAAAATTTATTCGTATAGCTTGAGTAGCGAATAACGCTAGAATCTGCTTCAAATCCAAGGTTTACTGTTTTAACTTCTGAGCTTTGTGAAATTTCTCCTGCATTTTTATAGGTGTATTTTAAGTCATTTCCATTTTTCCATACTAAAAGTAGGTTTTGCTTAGAATCAAAGCAGGCGTTGAAAAATCCTGCTGTTGCAGCTGAATCAGTAAGTTGATCGCTTGTGATAAATTCTCCATTTGCTCTCGAAAATGAGTATTTAGTTCCCCAAAAAGCAAGGGAATTTCCTTTCCCATCTGTTCTTAAGATCGGAGTAACCTGAAAAGCACTCTGAGAGTTTGGAATGAGTTCATATCCAAATCCTTGCAAGAGTGTTAATAGAAATAGAAATAATAATCGCATCTTTGCCCCTTAATGTTAGAGTTATAATTTGCTAAGATACCTGTAAACTACCTATCCTTTTTTAAGATCTCAAATGGATTTTTAAATTAATTTTTATTTCTGTTTGGCAAGAAGATCTAGGGTGCTTTTTTTATATTTAGAGCTCTCTAATACTAATTGCTTAATAATAAAGTTGCTTGATTTTTAAATGTTATCTACACAAAAGGGCGCTTGCAAGAAGCTCATTTGGAGCTTTTATCTGTTGAACTCTCTCGACCTCTGCTCCGATTGAGAGTAGTTTTTTGTCTAAATACTCATACCCTCGATCTAGATATTGAAGATTATAAAGGCGGCTTTGATCAGTTGAGATTAAAGCTGCCATCACATAAGCAAATCCAGCTCTTAAATCAGGAATAAAAATATCTCTTCCATGAAGGGGTGTAGCTCCTTTAACAATAGCGCTATGTTTGTAGCTTTGAAGAGAAAAGCGACAAGGGCACGCTCCGAGGCAATCTGTAAAAAGCTCTATGTTTGCTCCCATATCATTTAATGTTTGAGTGTATCCAAATCTATTTTCATAGACCGTTTCATGGATCACGGAGGTGCCAGAGCACTGAGTTAATAAAGTTACAAAGGGTTGCTGCCAATCAGTTAAAAATCCTGGATGTACATTAGTTTCTAAAACAAGATTTCCTTTAAGCGCGCTAGAATAGAAAAACTCGATTCCATTTTTTTTGACTTCAAAGCCCCCCCCAATTTTTCTAAGATAATTTAAAAAAATTAACATATGCTCTTGTTTAGCACCCTCAACAAAAACTTTTCCCTGAGTGCTAATTGCTGCCATTCCAAACGATGCAGCTTCTATTCGATCGGATATCACTTCGTGAGTTACCTCATGAAATTCACTTGAGCCCTCAACAATAATTTTTCTGTCAGATTCAATATGGATAATGACTCCAAGTTTTTGCAAAAAGAAAATAAGATCCATCACCTCAGGTTCAATCGCTGCATTTTGTATGACTGTTTTCCCTTTAGCCCTGCATGCTGCAAGAAGGGAGTTTTCTGTAGCTCCAACAGATGGGTAGGGTAAAGAGATGATTGAGCCTTTTAGCCCCTCGTGAGCCTGCGCAAAATAGGCTCCTTCTTTTTGCATTTTTCTATATTCAATGGAGGCTCCAAGTTTTTCAAGAGCGTTAATATGATAATCTACAGGTCTTTTTCCAATTTTACACCCACCAGCTGTTGGAACAATAATATCTTCTGTTGTTCTTCCAAGAAGCGCTCCAATCATTAAAATCGGGATTCTATTGACCCCGGAGAATTTTTGAGGGATATAAGTAGAGCAAAGCTCTTTAGTTTGCGCTTCAAGGATTCCTTTTTCCTTGTCCCAGCAAACCACCATTCCTATCTCTTTGCATAGTTCAACTGTTGTCTCTACTTCTAAAATATTTGGGACATTAGTAAAGATACATTTTTTGTCTGAGATTAAAGAGGCTACAAGCATTTTCGTGATTGCATTTTTTGCGCCAGCTGCTTTGATGTGTCCTTGTAGGGGCTTTCCCCCTTTAATTGAAAGATATTCCATTTTAAACAACATGATAAAATTTTTAGTTGAATTCAGATGTTAATCTAAGAGAGTATTTTGGGGAAGATTATCTAAATCACTTCAGGTTTTTTTTGAGGTTTTGTTATTTTAATTAAAAAATGGATATTTTTATGTTTAAAGTCGGAATTGGGCAAGATTCTCATCGTTTTTTAGAGGAGGGGTCGAGTAAAAAGTGTATTGTGGGCGGAGTATATTTTGAAGATGCGCCAGGACTTGATGCGGACTCTGATGGAGATGTTGTCTTTCACTCTATTTGCAATGCAATTACAAGCATTACACACATTCCTTTTTTAGGAGGTGTTTGCATCGAAATGTGTAAAAATGGGATTACAGATAGTAAACTCTATCTAGAGGCAGCAGCTTCTTCTTTAAAAAACCATCAGATCATCCACATTGCACTTACAATTGAGGGTGCAAGACCCAAATTCCAAAAGAAGGCATTACAAATTAGAGAAAGTGTTGCAAAAACTTTATCAATGGATGTAAATGCAGTTGGAATTACATTTACATCAGGAGATGGGCTTACAAGCTTTGGAAAAGGTGAGGGTCTAATGTGTTTTTGCGCTTTAACCGTCTCTTTTTCTTAATAGATGTCTAGCTGAAATCTCTTGGATTTTTTAAGCTCTTGTAAAAACGCCTTAGCCTCATCGGTTGAGAGATTTCCCATCTCTGAAATAATACGGGTTAAGGTTTCTATCACATCTTTTGCCATTTCTTTTGCATCTCCACAAAGGTAGAGATAAGCGCCCTCTTCGATCCAACTCCAAAGGCTCTTTTTTTCTTGATAAAGCCTATGTTGAATGTAGATTTTTTCTTTTTGATCACGAGAAAAAGCGGTAGATAATTTTAAAGAACCACTCCGCTCAAGTTCTTTAAGATACTGCTCGTAATAAAAATCAAACTTGCTCTCTCTTTCTCCAAAGACAAGCCAATTTTTTAAGCTTTCACCTAATATTCTTTTTTCTAAGAATCCTTTGTAAGGAGCAAGTCCAGTCCCGGCTCCGATCATGATAATTGGAGCGTTTGAGTCTACAGGAAGCTTGAAGTTTAGGTTTTTATGAAGATAAAGAGGAACCTCTGTTGCGCTATCTGCAACAGAACACAAAAATTCACTTCCAACGCCACATCTTATCTCATTTTGTACCACAAAAGAAAATGTTCCAACAAGTAGGTGAATTTCTGTTGAATATTTTTCATAACTTGATGCGATAGAGTAAAATCGAGGAAGCATTGGAGCTAAAGCTTCAATCAGCTCCTGAGAAGATAGGTTTTTTGTTGGATATTTTTTTAAAAGGGTGATTACATCAAAACAGCTAATGAACTCGGCCCTTTTTTCTTTACTCTCTTCTAAAAGAAGTTCTTCAAAAAAGATTCTATCTTCATGATTTATGCAGCAATTTTTAACAAGCGTTAGCAAAGAGGGGGTCACCTTAGATAAATTTGCTTTTTTTGTGAGATATTCTTCCAAACAGATGCTTAGCTCTTGGTTTTTTGGATCTACTATTTTTTCCTCTTTTTTTCCATCAATTAACATCACTAGCTGCTCAGTTAAATAAGATGGGTTAGACGGTAAAATTGCAATCGCATCTCCTTCTTCATACTCAATTCCAGAGGAGGTAATATCAAGTGAGAGGTGATATGTCTTTTTTGTTGATCCCTCTTTGTTTAACACATAGCGCTCTTTGATTTTTGCAAACAAAGGAGCCTCTTTAGAAAAACCCTTTTTTGTTTTAGAATCACAAATAATTGTAGACATACAACCTAATTTTATTTTAATAATAATTTTAGCAACTTCACAGGTGGAGAAATATGCCCCTTTTAATCCTTTTTCTTATGACAACAATTTGTTTCACAAGTTGCGCTCAAAAGGGCTATGTTCCCCACTATATTGTTACTGACTCTCAAGAGCCAATCCAAGAGAGTCCCTCTATTGCCCAAGAGGCTCAAAAGCTTGAGGAGTAAGGGGCCTCATCAAAAAAAGAACTTATCCTTTCTCTACTAGCTCTTTACATTCTTTTTTTGCCCATAATTTTTTTAGAGAATCCATTTTTTTATTAGAGATTCCACCTAAAAAGTTAATTGCTTCAAGGAGTCTAGCTCTTGTTTTATCTTTTCCAAGCAAACAAACGGAGTCGTAAAGAGGAGGTCCTTGAAGTTTTCCAGTGAGTGATGCAAAAAGCACCTTAATCATCACATTTTTATGATGAACACCAAAGGCTTCAGAGACATCTTTGGATGCTTTTTCTATTCCTTCTCTTCCCCAGTTTTCTTGCTCTTCCATTGACCAAATGATTGCTTGAAGAAGGCACATCACAGTCTCTTGAGAAAGTCCTTTGGGACAGAGGATCTCTTTGGACAGAGGAATGTAATTGATGAAAAAGAAAGAGCATAGCTCCATGAAATCTCCAAAGTTTTTAATTCTTTGGTGACAAAGAGGCATCAGCTTTTCCATAAATTCATCATTATAAAGCCAAGATTTTAATCTATTCCAAAGCTCATGTTCTGAGATGGTGTTGATGATGTATTGCTGATTCATCCAATCAAGTTTTTTTACATCAAAAAATGCTCCAGATGTTCCAAGCCTTTTAGGGTCGAACTCAGAAATGATCTCTTGGATGGAATAAATTTCTTTATCCTCTGGCATACTATATCCCATAAGAGTTAAAAAGTTCCCAAATGCCTCAGGAAGATATCCTGAATCTCTATAGAAGAAAATAGAAGTGGGATTTTTTCTTTTGGAAAGTTTTTTCCCGTCTGCGCCAAGAAGTAGAGGAACATGCATGAAGGTTGGCTTTTTAAACCCAAATGAGTCATAGAGTAAAATGTGTTTTGGTGTAGAGCTTAGCCACTCATCTCCACGGATTACATGAGTGATCCCCATCAGATAATCATCGACAACGTTTGCTAAGTGATAAGTTGGGAACCCATCAGATTTTAAAAGAACTTGATCATCAATATCTGCCCAAGGAGTAGAAATTTTTCCCTTGATTGCATCTTCAAATTCACACAAACCTTCAAGAGGAACTTTTAAGCGGACAACAAAGGATTGCCCCTCTTTTTCTCTTTTTGCCACTTCTTCTTTAGAAAGATCTCTGTAGCGGCGATCATATCCCCCTTTTTTTCCCTCCTTAGCAGATTTTTCTTTCATTTCTGCAAGTTCTTCAGCTGTTGCAAAACATTTATAGGCTGTATTGTTATCTAAAAGCTTTTGGCAAAACTCTTGGTAGATTTCAGTTCTTTCAGATTGTCTATATGGACCGAAAGGACCTCCAACATCTGGACCTTCATCCCAAGAAATATTACACCACTTAAGCGCATCAAAAATACTTTTTTCATATTCCGGGCGGCTTCTTGTTCTATCTGTATCTTCAATACGTAAAATAAATTTACCGTTGAAATGACGAGCAAAAATCATATTAAAAAGAGCCATGTAAGCGGTCCCTACGTGAGGATCCCCTGTAGGTGAAGGTGCTATTCTAACGCGAACTTGTGACATAAAAAGCCTTAAGTGTGTAAATAAATAATTAAATAAAAGATTAGTTTCTCAATTAAAGAGATCTATTGTTTCTTAAAAAGGCTATAGATTTCAAGTAATTTTAGAGAAAGCCCCAGGCTCATAAGCTGGGGCTTTAAAAAAGAGATTATCAATTTAGATTGCGATCTTAAAAGAGGGAAGCTCTTTTTTCGATTCTTCTTTAGCAAGTGAGTTTGAATCTTTGGTCAAGAAAATAAAATCTTTCATCACATTGAAAGTTTCTTCTAGCTGTAAATCATTTTTTCCAGATGCTTCAAGACTCTCATAGTCAGGCTCTTTCTTTTTAATTTCACTTAGGAAATTTTGATAGTTCTGATTAATAGAGATTCTTTTTGATGAATTCTGAGAGAGCGTTGGAACAAGCGCTTTATAGGCTGTAATGATTTGCTGCAAATTATTTTTATACACCCTTTTCATTTTAGTTTTATGAAGCGGATGAATATCAGATAAATCATCATCAAAATTTTCTTTGATTTGATCTGGCTCTAAAGGATATTTAGCTTGTGCTTCTCCGATCTCAAGTTCTGATAAAATCCCAGGAACAACAATATCTGCTTTAGCGCCGTAGAGTTGGGGCGTTTTTCCGGAAACAGTGTAATACATCCCTCTTGTCACTTTGTATTCCCCCTGCGGATTGATTCTCTGTCCATTAGAGGATTCAAGGGTAAAGGATTGATAGGACCCTTTCCCATAGGTGTTTGCATCGCCAACAATTAAAGCCCTTCCATAATCTTGGAGGGCTTGAGCTACGATTTCTGCAGCAGAAGCACTTGCTCTATTTGTTAGAACTAAAAGAGGTCCATCCCAAACAACATCTGAGTCAAAATGCCTTAAATGTTGAATTTTCCCTGTGTTGTCTTTAATTGATACAACAACTCCTTTAGATATAAAAAGTCCTGAAACAGCGACAGCTTGAGGTAAAATGCCTCCAGCATTATTTCTTAAGTCTAAAACAACACCTAAAAGTTGATGCTCTTTTTTAATATCTTCAAGTGCCTTCTTAATGTCAGAGGCAGAGGAGCTTTTGGGATCTTGGTAAAAAGAGAATAGATGTATGTGAGCAATCACTCCATCTCCATATGGCTCTAAATTTGTTTCATAGCGAGTCTCTTTTAAAACGATTTCATCTCGGATGATATCGATTTCAAATTTTTCTGTTTTTTTCTCTTCCTCAGATAGTTCTCTAAGAAGAGTTAAATGGACTTTAGTTCCTTGTGGTCCTCTAATTAAATCCACAGCTTCTGTAATATCAAGACCAACAATTGGCTGATGGTTGACTGCAATAATTCTGTCCTTGATTTTCAATTTGCCGCATAAAATTGCAGGACTTCCTTCTAAAAGCTTTACAATTGAAAGACCATTTAAATTGTCTCTTAGCTGAGCCCCAATTCCAAAAAGTCTTTGTTGTACTTGTATCATAAATTGGTTTGCTTCAGAGGGGGTAAAATAAGCTGTATGTGAGTCAAGAGAGGCTGTAATTGCTTTTAATACATAACTTGAAAGAAGACCTTGTCTTTCATCTTTTGAGACATCAGTAAATTCTTTTTCTCGATTTATTCTTCTTTTTGTAATTCTTAAAATAAATTGCTCTTTTGTTTCTTCTTCAAAGTTTTCAGCAGCCTCGATTTGGAGCGCTTTTAGAGCAATAATTCTAGTTTTTAATTCTTCTTTTGATTTAGCCCATTTAAGCTCTTTGAAATCTTCAGCTTTGACGTTTTTAGGAAGATCAGTGTTTTGAATTTCAGCTTCAATTTCGTTTCTTCTTTTTATCGAGTCCACCATAACGTCATAAATCTTTTCAAATTGAAGAAACTGGTCTGAATCGAACTCTTTTTCTATCGTAGACACCATGGAGGAAGAGGGGTCTTGCCAGTTAACTACCTCGTTTTCAAGAAGATAGGTTTTTGAGGGGTCTAACTCTTCGAGGAAGTTAACAAGAGATCTTCTAATAATTTCAGAGGAAAAGGTCTTGTGACTCACATGAGCTTTTAAAATTTCTTCTGTTTTTTTCTTCGCTTCTTTCTGAGTAAGCTGAGGAGGCTTAGCAGATAATACGCAAGTAATTGATAATAAAAGCGTTATAAAAAATTTTCTAATTAACATTCCTGCCTCTTCGCACACATGTTCTTGTATATTAAGGGATACCAAATGATTAATTCTATGAAAATGATTATTTTCTATATAAAAGAATTTTTTAAATTATGCTTGTTTTCTGAAACTATGTGAAAATTATTGAAATCAATGAATTACTATGTAATAATAATATCTTAAAATTAAAATAAATTAGGTTTAAATTGTTGTTTTTTTTATACTATATTTTAATTTTAAAGTTTCATCAAAAAAACCAATAAAAATTGCCCTTAAATTTTCTTAAGGGTCTAGGAGGAAAAAAACATGTCATTCGATGGGTTTAGAGCAGACGAGTGTGAAGTTACAGTAATTGATGATGCACCAAAAAAGAAGGTTGTATCTATTACTGAAGCTGCAAAAATAAATAACGTAACAAGGCAAGCTATTTATGTTGCTATTAAGCAAAATAAATTAAGAGCTTACAAAGATACTACACGTTGGACGATTCGTTTAGATGATCTAGAGCAATATAGAAAACAAAAATACTCTAGAGAAAAATCTACGTTCAAAGGTGAGTTATTGTTTGATAACGCTGGCGGTTATTATTCTGTTAACCAAGTAGCTAAAATGCTTGGCGTTCCAGCTCAGAAAGTTTATTATGCAACAAGAATTGGCCTGCTGAAAGCAACACGCAAAGGTGCAGCATGGGTGATTCACGTTAGCCAAATTAAGGAGTACAAAGAAAACTACCTTAGCAGAGGTCATTCAAACTTCGAAGCTATGTAATAGTAAATTAGCTAACTAGCTTTTAAATAAGAAGGCAATCTTATTAGAAGCTGGGGGTAGTTAGCTTTTTTATTCTTATCTATCCAACTTCTTGGAAATCTTTAATCATTAGTTGAATACTTGATTTGTTTAAAAATGTATTTACGTATGGCGTAAAGGCAATTTTTATTTTCATGTTCTTTTTAAGTATTTCATTTCTTCTTTCTGCAAGTCCGAAACCAATTCCTTCAAGCACTCTATCACCTTGCTCTAGATAGAGCTTCAAATGAGATTTTCCAACGACTTTAGGCGGCCATGTTTGTGTTGCTTCAGCATAAAATATCGGAGGCGCGTTCTCACTACCAAAGGGCTCTAGAAGATTGAGAGATTCAATAAAATCGAAATTAATCTCACTAAATTTCACTTGAGCGTCTAAATGAAGCTTTGGAACCATATCTTGATCTTTAAGAGCATCATTGACAAGTTGCGTGAACTTCTCTTTAAATTCAGGGATGTTTTTTTCTTCTATGGTTAAACCTGCAGCGAAATCATGCCCTCCGAAATTCAAAAGATAACCACTTAAATCTCTAAGTGATTTTAATAGAGGAAACTCAGGAATTGTTCTTAAAGAGCCTTTTCCGATTCCATTTTCAATTGCAATAATTAAAGTTGGTCTGTTGTATTGTTTTGCAATACGCGCCGTAATAATTGGAATGATCCCAGGGTGCCATTTGTAGGAGAATAATAGGATTGCTTTTTGGCTAAGAAGCTCTGGTGAATTTCTAATGAGCTCCTCAATATCTTCGCTATCTTTTCTCTCTATTTTTTGTCTTTCTATATTATTAAGATCAAGTTCTTTGGCTAAAATTTCAGCTGAATGAGGGTCCCGTATTAATAAAAGCTCAACCCCTTTTGTTGGATCTGCAATCCTCCCTAAGCTATTTAATCTTGGTGCGATTTTTGATCCGATATCCATGGTCGTCACTGCATTTGGTACGACTTCGCAGACATCTAGAAGTTTAATAAGCCCGATTCTCTTTGTTTTTTTTAGCTGTTTAATCCCATAGCGTACAAGGATTCTATTTTCAGAGGTTAACGCTCCCATATCTGCAATAGTTCCAAGGGCAACTAAATCAAGATATCTTTTTAAATCAATTTTAACACCTGGAGGGTCTTTTTTCTCTGCAATTTCATTGGCAATTGCGTGAGCGAGTTTAAATGCCACTCCAACGCCTGTGATGCTTCTATTTGGATAGGTGCTGTTAAAAAGCTTTGGATTGAGAGTTGCAACGCAGTGTGGAATCCCAGCAGTTGGCTCATGGTGATCTGTAACAATCACATCGATATTATGTTTTTTTAGCTCTTCGATTTCAACCCCTGCAGTCACTCCGCAATCTACTGTAATTAAAAGAGAGCATCTGTGATGGAGGCAGTAAGCCTTTGCAGTTGCAAGCACCCCTTCACCTGGAGTAGTTCTATTTGCAACAAGAAAATGAGTGGTAACTCCTAAGTACCTAAGAAACTCTACAAGTAAAGTTGTTCCTGTAATTCCATCTACATCATTATCTCCAAAGATCAAAATGCTTTGATTCTCTTTAAGAGCTACTAGGATGCGATCTACCGCTTTTTCCATGTCTGGAAAAAGGCTTGGATCGAAAAGATCTGGGAGTTTAGCGTAGAGATAGGAGTTAATCTCATCGAAATTTCTAAATCCACGTGAAATAAGGACCTGCGCAATAACAGGATGGATATTAAATTGATCGGTAATAGCTTTTTGCCATTCCTTGTCAATTTTAGGGTATATCCATTCCGGACTTTGAGATTTTGATGGGTATGCCATGGGTCATTTTTTCTTGGTTACATAGAAAACGCTACAATCTATGTTTTATATAAAAAAGTCGAATAATTTTTTTGTTATTAATTCCTTAAGTGTACATAAAAGGAAATTTCCAAGGAAGCTTGTTCTCCTATTCAAAAGAAATAGGGGTCACAAGCTTCCTTGATTTGTAAGTTATTGGATCTCAATCACTGTTTCTTTATGAGTCGTTTCTTTTTTATGTAGATAATTTAAAAGAGGTGCTGCAATAAATAAAGAGGAGAGCGTTCCAAATAAAATTCCAATTGTCATTACAAATGCGAATCCGAAAATGGTGCTTCCACCAAGGCAAACTAGAGCAAGAAGAACTAATACAGTTGTTCCTGATGTCATTAGGGTTCTTGATAAAGTCACATTGAGTGCAAGATTACAAATCTCTTTGAATGAGGATCTTCTAGATCTTTTTACATCTTCTCTGATTCTATCAAATACAATAATAGTATCGTTCAATGAATATCCAATAATTGCCATTAGAGCTGCAATTGTATTGAGCTCGATTTGGATTGGGAAACCAATTGCATGTAGGATACATATAGCTCCGATTGTGATTAGCACGTCATGAGCTAATCCAAGTGTTGCTGCCACAGCATATTTAAACTCAAATCTTATTGTAATATAAAGCAAGATACAAACAAGAGCGATTGCAAGTCCGTAAAGAGCATTATTTCTCATTGTAGAGGAGATTTGTCCGCTAATATTTGTCCAATCTTTATCAAGTTGCATTTTGGAGCTATCGGTGAGTGTAAGACCTTTTTCATTTAAAGCACTTACTATCCAAATAATTCTTGGATTGTTTTGATACCCATAGTCTGTATCGTAGTCAGTTGCGATTGGTAAATTATAAAATGGTTTGCCTGACTCTTCTAATCGTTTCGTTAAGAATATTCTTACATGATTGGAAGGACTTAATTCCCTTACTTGGAAATCATGCGGTGAGAGACCCTTAGAAGAAAGAGCTTTTTCTATTAGATCTCTATAATTATCTGTTGGAAGCTTGTTTAACTCTAAAGTTAAAGAAAATCCACCTGTGAAATCCATCCCGAAAATTGAACTTTTCTTCCATGTTGCTGCAGATGCACCAAGTAAAACAAGAACAACAGAACTAACAATTGCGAGCTTTCCATACTTTAAAAAATTGAAATTTGTGGATTGGATCAAAGAAGACATTGTAAGTTTTTTGTTCTCTGGATTCTGCACCCATCTTGCAAAGAAAAACTTTGTCATGAATAACGCTGTAAACATCGAAGAAATTGTGCCGATGATAATAGTCAAAGCGAAACCTTTGATTGGTCCTGAGTCAAAATGTAAAAGAATCAGACCCGCAATGATTGTTGTCAAATTAGAGTCTATAATTGCAGAAAATGCCTTTTTATATCCTGCATTAAGAGCAGAGGCGATTCTTCCAGTTACTTTAAACTCTTCTTTCACTCTTTCAAACACAAGAACGTTTGCATCAACTGACATACCAATGGCTAAGATGATCCCTGCAATCCCTGCAAGTGTCATAGTAGCTTGGATGTTTTGAAGAGTTGCCCACATGATAAGAATGTTAAATAAAAGAGCAACAGAGGCAACAACCCCTGCAAATCTATAATATCCAATTATCGCACAAATCACTAAAGCAAGAGCAACAACAGTTGCTAAAATCCCTTGGAATCTTTCTTTAATACCAAGCTCTGGACTTACATTCTTCTCTGATAAAATAAGAGGGGAGAAAGTCAGAGATCCAGCTTTCAGATCCGCTTCTAGTTTGTTGACTTCTCTTTGTGTAAAGCTCCCAGTGATCATTGCACTATCTTTAATTGCAGAATCAAGGGTCGGAGCACTAATAACTGTTCCATTAAGGATAACAGCCATTCTCCATCCTTTACCTCTAGAGTATTTCTCAGCATCAGATCCAACTACTTTTTCTTTTGAAAAAGCAGAAGTCCAAGCATAAAGGTCAGCTCGAGGGTTGGATTTTATTCCATCTCTTGATAGGGAGCTTGCTTTCACTTCAAAAGAGAGGAAGTTCCCTTTGGTTGAATCGTAAGAGGACTGAATACTAGTTAGATTAGAGCCCTCTAGAGCGTAGTTATTAAAAACAAACATTAGAGGGTGAGATTGACCAAACCAATCTGTATAGTTATTTCCTCTTATCACTGCAATTTTAGATAGAGTATTACTAAATACGTTATAAACCGCATTTTCCTCTGGAATAGGAAGCCTTAGACCTTGATTAAATAAAGCTTTTGCTGCATCAGATTTTGGCTCAGCAACTTGTGGATTGAAAGATTCTCCATAAAGATGTTTCCAAGCAATTCGATTAATGTTTTCTGGGTCTTTTTTGTTTGTAACAACAGCTTCGTTCCAAACTCCTTGTAAAAATTTATTGACTGCATCTGAAAGTTCAGGATTGTTTGAGCTGAATTTTTCGTTAACAATGTTGAAATACATAGAAGACGCTTTAACAAGCTCTGTTGCTGAAAGTCCTTGTGCACCAGGAAAATCTAAAGTGATATTAGATCCTTCTTGTCTGATACTAACTTCAGAAACTCCCATTTTGTTAACGCGGCTATAAAGTTCATTGATCCCTTGGGCGATATCATCTGGGTTTGTCACTTTTTTATTGTTTTGATCTCTAAGTTCGATTTGGACTGTTTTTCCACCAGAAAGATCAAGACCCCAATTTAGAATTTTTCTTTCATCTCCTCTAAAGTATTTTTTAGTGCTTAGTAAAAAGTTTTGAAGTAAAGGATTAGCGGTCGGTTTAGGCACATCAAATTTAGCATTAAGATTTGGGTTCACTTGAGCTGCATGATAATCATCTCTCCATTTTAATAAATCCTCATGGATCTTATCATCGATGGAATTGATGGCATGGATTCTTTGCTTTATGTTTGTAAAATCTAGAACTGCAAATTTTTGTGTTCCTCTTACTTTGAAATTTTCTCTTGAAGCGCTCAAAATTGAGCTGTAGTACTCTGAGTTTTCAAAAATATAATCTTTTGAAAAACTTGCCCCAAGAGGGAAGGTATTCCCTGGATATCCAAAATAGCCAAAGTTTCTTAGCAGGTCTCTAAGTTCAGAGAAATCACTTAGAAATAGCTGAGATTGCTCACTTTTTGGATTCTCTTCATATTTTCTAAGGATCTGTGTAATTCCTTTGGCGATAACATAAACTGAGCTTCTTTTCAAACCTGCCTCTTGAGCTTTATTTTCAAGGCAGGGAGCATACACTAAAAGACCTAGTTTCTTTTCACTTGGTGATAGAGTTTGATATGTCGCTAAGTCCCAAATTGGAAAATTCTGTTTTTGGAGATCAATGTGCTTTGGATTCCAATTTTCACGAATAAAATTTTGAATTTGAAAAGATTCTTTTTCAGCGATTTTGGATAAATCAAGAGCTAAAAAACTTGTTGCTCCTTCTAAGTCGTTTAGAAGAATTTCGAACTCTCCTTTAGCTGGCTTAATTTCCTCTCGGGCTTCGTTTGAAATTCTTGCAACTTCATTATAAACTAGCTGCTGAAGTTGATCTCTTTTTTGTTTTTTTTCTTTGTCGTTTTCAAGAAGATCTTTCAGAAACATCACATCAGAGTGAAGTTTTACAAGGATTTTCTGATTGTTTAAATCTACATCAAAACTAGAAATTAAAGGGTTTTGATTTTCTAAGTTCAAACCATAAGAATTTTTAGAAACACCATGTTGGATTTTAACTAAAATTTCTTGGTAGCTCCAGTTGCTGTTGTAGCCAGTAGAAGTTTGTTTTTTTAAAAAAGAGGTTGCTTTAGCAAGTAGATCCTCTTTTTTCTGTAAAAACTCAATTTTTTCTGATTCTGCAACTTCTAGGTAATCTTGCTTTTCTTTTGCTTTTTTTTGTTTATCTTGAAGCTCGATTCTTTGAAGTTTAACTCCATCTTTATAGGAATCCATGATCTGAATCAGTTGATTCAAGCTTTGAGTTTTGTCTTTAAAATCTCCTTGAAATAAAGAAGAGAAAAGACGCTTTGTCGCTGGGCTTGTTTCTCCAAAGACAGCAACATAATCATTAATGTTTTCTGCAATTGCTGATAAAAACTCAGATTGAGTTTCTGCATTTGAATTCAAAGCTGCAGAAATAAGCTGAGCATTTTCACTTGTTCCTGCAGAAGATAATCCAATTTGAAGAAGGCGATCATCTAAAAGTTGCTTATATACTTCAGATAAAGAGCCATCCTGTTGGTTTTCTTCTGCAAATGTAAAGTAAGAGTTAGCTTGGGTTTTTTCGAAATGAACAGGAATCGTTCTTAGTAATGAGACTCCCTTGCCATCATGCAGATCATCCATTTGAGCAAGACTTAGCTGCGCTGGTGCAAATGGAATGAGAGAACCAGCTCTTGGGAGGTGGTTTTTGAAAAGGTCAGCTTCTTCCTTTGATTTAAAAACTACATTAATCAACTGAGGGTTTATTTCATCAAGATCAATCGAGATTGTTTTTACATTCAAAAGTGTGCAAAAAGATTTAACAAAACTTAAGCTTTCATATTCTAATCGATTCACTCGCTCTAAGGCCTCGTTTCCAATATGAGTAGCCTCAGAAACACTTATTGCTTTTTCTAGAGGTTTTGAATAATAGAAAAGCGTAGGTAATATGTTGTAAATTGTAAGAAAAATTACAGCAATAATCAGATAAAGCTGCCAGCGTTTTTGTTTTTCCATTGCTCCACAAGCCTTTGGTGCGAATTCAAGTTTAAAATCAATTTTGAAAAAAAAGAAGAATAACGATCTTAGAGGATTATGTCTAGATGAAATCTACAAGAATTTCATAGGTGTTCAAAGATCTTCAAAAAAATATTAGCTTTTTTTTGATGGCTTAATTTTAGAGCTTTTCTTTCTTAGATTTTATTAACTTTGTGATATAAATGGAGCATAAGTTAATAAATAAGATGAAATATGCAAACAAATTTTGAAACTTTGGAAGAGGTTTTAGATACAAAAGTCGTCTCTTCTATTTTCCCAGAGCATCTTGCAATTATTATGGATGGAAATCGAAGGTGGGCTAAAAAAAAGGGGCTGCCTGTAGCTGTCGGACATGCAAAAGGGGCGGAGAAAATCGATGCAATCGTTGAAATTTGCCAACAATCGGGTGGGAAAATCCTCACCTTGTTTGCCTTTTCTACAGAAAACTGGAGCCGATCAAAAGTAGAAATCACTTCTCTCATGGGCTTGCTCTTGGCTTTTTTAAGAAGAAAAAAAACTTTAATGCAAAATAGGGGAATAAGATTTTCTGTGATTGGAGATATAGAGGGTTTTCATCCTTTTTTAAAAAATAAAATATTAGAGGTCGTAGAGGCAACAAAAGAGTGCAAAGATTTTGAGCTTGTGCTTGCTTTAAACTACGGCGCAAGAGATGAAATTAAGAGGGCGTTTTTAAAAATCTTTGGGGATCTTCAATCCGATAAAATTAAAAAAGAGGACGTTACAGAAAAGCTTATTTCAAGTTATCTTGATACGTTTAGATGGAAAGATCCAGATCTTGTTATACGAACAAGTGGAGAAAAAAGACTTAGCAATTTTTTGCTCTGGCAGTTATCTTACGCTGAAGTTCATACAACAGATGTTCTCTGGCCAGATTTTGGAAAGAAAGAGCTTTTTTTTGCTGTTGACGAATACTACAAAAGGCAAAGACGTTTTGGGGAATAAATATGTCTATCACATTTACAGATTTGAAAAATAGAATTTTACTTTCGGCGCTATTTCTTTTAGCTGCTGGAGTGCTAGTGTTTTACTCTTATTATCCTGCAGTTGAATTTTTTATTACTCTTCTTGTTATTGCAATTGGTAGTATTGGAGTTTGGGAGTTTTCTAATTTTTGTAAAATGAAGAAGTTTTCTGTAAATTCTAATTTGATGATTCTATTTACAGCTCTTGAAATATTTTCCATTTATTTATCAGGTTTGTTTACTTGGGCTGCCGAGTTTCCAATCGCTGTTTTACTTCTTGCGATTTTTACTTTTTCATTTATGAGGTTTCAAGAAGTTAATGATGCGATTGCAACGATTTCGGTGCAGTTTTTTTCCATTTGCTATATTGCCGTTCCTCTTGGTTTGATGATAAAAGTTCTTTATCCAGCCCTCTCTAGTCATTTTGATATAAGAGATGGAAGAATGTGGTTTGTTTATTTGATTGCTATTACAAAAATCACAGATGTGGGTGCATATTTTGGAGGGAAACTTTTAGGAAGAAAAAAACTAGCCCCTATTTTAAGTCCTGGAAAAACAATTGAGGGTGCTATATGCGGTTTTGTTGTAGCGATTGGAGCGAGTCTTCTATTTAGTATTTTAGGACAACACCTCCCAGAGGCGTTGTTTGATTTGCCTTTTATAAATGCTTTTTTTTTAGGGGCAGCTCTTAGTTTAGCGGGTCAAATGGGAGATCTTTCAGAGTCTCTTTTAAAAAGGGATGCAAGAATCAAAGATAGCAACTCTCTTCCAGGTCTTGGAGGGGTCTTAGATATGTTTGACTCTCTTCTCTTTTCGATTCCGATTTTGTTTTTTTATCTTTATACTGTTTGAAGACTTGGAGAAGTTATGATCGTTGCAATTGATGGTCCCTCTGGGACAGGAAAGTCCTCCGTTGCTCAACAGGTAGCAAAAAGATGTGGATTTATCTATTTCGATACCGGAGCTTTATATAGGCTATTTGCTTTGCATTTTGCAAATAAATATCACCAAGATTTTGCTCAAGAAAATATCAAAATGGCTTTTGAGACTTTTGATTTCGATATTAAAAAAGAACATGATGAAAATTTTTATTTTCTAAATGGAGTCGATGTCACAGATGCAATTAGACAGGAAATGATTTCTGAAATCGCTTCGATCGTTTCTAAAAGTTCTCTAGTTAGAGAAAAGCTTCTCCCTTTTCAAAGAGTATTTGCAAAAAAAGAATCAGTGGTGATGGAGGGAAGGGATATAGGAACTATTGTTTTTCCACACGCGGAAATAAAAATTTTTCTAACAGCAGATGAAGAAATAAGGGCCAAAAGAAGATTGGATCAGCTAAAGTCTAAATTTCCAAATGAAGAATATCATTTTGATGAAATCTTAAGTGATCTTAAGGAAAGAGATCATCAAGATAAAAGTAGATCATGTGCTCCTCTTAAAAAAGCAGAGGATGCAGAGCTTATTGATACTTCCTCTCTAAGTTTTGATGAGGTTGTTGAAAAAGTGATTGAATTAGTCGAAAAACACAAAAAAAAATAGCAAGACTATTGCCTATGAGATATTGCTTCAGAGCTAAAACAAAGGTAGATTTGTTTTATAGAATCATGAACTTCATTTCATGGGTTCTTTTTAAACTCTTTTATAGGGTCAAAATATATGGTCAGGATCATTTTGCCAAAGGAGCTGCAATTATTGCTGCGAACCATGCTTCATTTTTAGATCCTCCACTTCTTGGCTTAGCATCACCAGAAGAGGTTCACTACTTAGCCAAGCAATCTCTTTTTAAAATCCCAGTTTTTGGTTTTATTATCAAAAAAATTAATTCACATCCACTCAAAGGAGATGTTGGAGATGTTGCTGTGTTTAAAACAATTTTAACTCTTTTAGACGAGGGCAAGAAAGTTGTTTTGTTTCCTGAGGGACAAAGATCATTTGATAACACTTTAAATCCAATAAAACCAGGGCTTTCTCTTCTAGTTTCTAAGACAGACGCCTATGTGATCCCAACTTATATTTTTGGAACATTTCAGGCATGGCCAAGAACAAATTTTTTTCCAAAGCCTTGGAAAAAAATAGGGTGTGTTTTTGGCTCTCCAATTCATTGGAGCCAATTCTCGCATTTAGATAAAAAGTCTGCGCAGCTGGCCTTTGCAAACAAATTAACAGATGCGATAAAACAGCTTAAAACATGGCACGAAATTGGTGCAAAAAATACACCGCCATAAACTATATTTTTGGTAGTTTCTATGAAAAAACTTCTTTTTTTATTTTTGTTGTTTTCTACATTTTTATCATCAGAAGACAAAATTTTGGTGGGAATCCATGGATTCATGCGATCTAAATCTAATATGAGCTTATTCGAAAAAGAATTTAAAAAGCTTGGTTGGACTGTTTATCTTTGGTCTTATCCAAGTGAAATAAGAACCATTGAAGAACATGGAGAAAGTCTTGCTAAAGTTTGCGACTTTATCTCAAAAAAACATCCAGGGGCTCCCATTTGTTTTGCGACCCATTCGATGGGAGGGCTTGTCCTTCGATCTGCTGTAAACCATCCTCTTTGTCCAGAAGAAGCTAAACTTGGAAAAGGGGTTCTTATAGCACCGCCCAACAGAGGGACTGCATACGGTCGATTTTTAAGTAAGTTTAAGTTTTTTCATGGGATATCAGGGGGCTACGCTGGGAAGCAGCTTCTAACAACAGAGTTTGATGGTTTTGAAAAACTAGGGCAATTTCCATGTACTATGAAGATGATGGTAATAGCTGGCACTTGTGGCTTCAATCCAACTATTTTTGATTACAATGATGGAAAAGTTGGTGTGGATGAAACAAGGCTTTTAACACCTCATGAGTTCCGAAAAGTTTTTGCTGGACATAGTTGGATTTGCCACACGCCTGTTACGGTGGAAATTGCAAGAGAGTTTCTAGAAAGAAAGTAGAAAACTACTTTCTTCCTTTAATGACAAACTTATAGTAGACAAAAACATTCGCAGCAATCACAGCGATTAGTAAAACAGGCAAAAATATCCCCATCGTTTTAGGAGCTGAGCTAAATGCGCAAGATAACATAATTTATCACCAATTGATTTCTTCAGGTAAAAATTCAGAAACTAGTTCCTTATAATATTCTATTATATTAGAGACGATAAGAGACTCGTTTGATTTAGAATATAAATCATAACTGCAAAACTTTTTTAAATGGGGAAGCATTTTTTCATCCTCATCGCTCATCAAATGAGTATATCCGGAGAATCTATGAGCTGGGTAAAAAGAGTGAAACCTTATGATATAAAGAGCCTCTTTTGGAAGATAGGGTTTCATCACGTGATAGAGGTACTCGTCGTGCCCAAATGACATCAAAAGTTGATCAAACCCGCACTTAGAGGAGTAGATCCCATACTTTGAATTATAAGCTGGGTTCAGATAATCTGGATTCTCTTTGAAAAAATCAGGATAAATATTTGTAGATTCAAATGCACACCCAACAGGAAAGGTATCTCCAACAACTGCCCACTGCGGTTCTCCAAAGTGAGATAGAATTTTTCCAAGATCGTGTAAAAATCCAGTTAACACCATCCACCTTGGTTGATGATCCTTTCTAAGAGCTTCAGCTGTTTGAAAGGCATGGATTGTTTGAGCTCCATCTAAATCAGGATCACTGTCATCGATGAAATTATCTAGTATTTTAATTATATCCCAAACGCTTGCTTTCATGTGGTTGAGGCTTAAATACTGATCGCGCTTTTCTTTTACAAATTCAACAGTTTGTCTTGTATGATTTTCATAGTAAGTTTGCTCAACTTTATTTTTTGCTTTTTCGTAGTTTCTAAATGTTTTTTGTTCCATACAAAATAATTGTCCAGCTGTAAGAAATAATAAAACTGACTGCAAATACATAGCTTCTCCGTTTTATCCTAATTTAATTTTTTAATTTTTTTAAAAATAGAAAAAAAAATGGAATTGCAAGTATCCTTAAGAGAGCTGTTTTAACTTATGAGGACATCATGTCAGATTTAATTGTATATTTAAATGAGTCAGATTTTGACCACAAAGTCGCAAAGGGAATCACCCTCGTTGATTTTTATGCTGATTGGTGTGGACCATGCAGAATGTTAACACCTGTACTTGAGCAAATAGCTAAAGCTGTTCACGGAAAAGTCACTATCGCAAAAGTCGATATTGATGATAACCAAAGAATCGCAACGCAGTTTCAAGTAACTTCTGTTCCAACAATGGTTTTACTAAAAGATGGAAAAGAGATTAACCGTCTGATTGGTTTGAGAGATGCTGAAGGGCTAAAGAAATTTATAGCAACAGCCTACTAAACTTATCTAGGTGGCGGCTTTCCGCCACCAACTAGGGAGAAAAATGGGAAAAATATTTTTCATTTTAGGTGTTTGCTTCTTAGCTTTATCACTTCTTATCTATTTAAAAGTCGATTTTTCTTGGATTGGCAAATTACCTGGAGATTTGATCTTTTCTAAAAAAAATATGAGGTTTTATTTTCCTTTTACAACCTCTATCTTAGTCAGTCTTCTTTTTACCTTAATTTCAATCGCGTTATCTTATTTTAAATCTAAGGGTTAGAAAAAGAGTTAAAGTCTAATTGCCTTAGTCCTTCGTAAACAACGATTGCAGCAGTATTTGAAAGATTTAAACATCTAGCTTTTGGAGCCATGGGGACTGTGCAGAATTTTTCCGGCCACTTTTCAAAGAATTTTTTTGGAAGTCCTGATGTTTCAGATCCAAAAATTAAAAGCTCATCTCCTTGAAACTGGATGTCTGTATATCTTTTTTTTGCTTTGCTAGAAAGAAAATAAAAAGGTGCTTTTGTATTTTCAAGGTAAGATTCTAAATCATCGATATATTCAATATCGACTTCACTCCAATAATCAAGCCCTGCTCTTTTTAGAGTTTTATCCGATATTACAAACCCAAGGGGACGCACAAGAATCAACCCAGTATTTGTGACAGAGCATGTTCTAACAATATTTCCAGTGTTTTGGGGGATTTCAGGCTGAAATAAAACGATTTTCATCATAAAAAATGGCTCCTTAAAAAATAAAGGAGCCGAAAATAGTGGGTTGATAAATTATTTAACTTCTTCTTTTTCTTCTTCGTCGAGCGCAAGTTCTTGATCTTCTTCAAGTTCATTTGTGTTAGAAGAGATCACAGCCTCTTGATCTTGAGGGTTGTTTGCTTTTACGATTTCGATTTCAAAGGTTAATAAAGAGTTTGGTGGAAGACTTCCATTGACTCCGTATGCTAGATCTGGGTGAATATAAAGGGTTCTTTTTTCTCCTTCTTTCATTCCAACAATTCCTTTGCTAAATCCAGGAATTGTTTCATCAAGAGAGATCATTTCATCTTCTTTGGATGCACCAAAAACTTTTCCATCTAAAAATTTTCCAGTGTATTTGATCAAAGGGGAATAGTGAGCTTGAACTACATCTCCGCTTCCTTCTTTTTCGATTCTATATTGAAGCTTTTTCTCTTCGATAGAAACGATTCCATCTTTAGAAGAGTTTGACTCTAGGAACTTTTCTGCATCATTTAAGTTTTGCTGAGCTACTTTTTTGAATTTCTTTTCTTGATCTTGAGAAATTGCTTGAATGCACTCAGATTCACTCATTGGAGGCTCTTTCCCCAAAACAGAGTCTTGAATTCCCTTAATAATTTTATCCATATCAAATTTAAAACCAAGTGAGTCTAGGTTTTTTCCTATTAAATGACCAAATGACTCAGAAATCTTTGGAATGTCAAGAGCTAGTTCCTCTTCTTTCACTGGAGCTGCTTCTTCATGCTTTGGTTCAACTTTTGCTTCGTTTTTAGAGGCGTTTTTTTGACTTGCATAAGATGCAACAGGAATTGCTGATAGGATTCCTGCAATAGCAAGAAGCGATAGTGACACCTTCAGTTTCTTTTTATTCATACAAATACTCCTATACACATAGCTGAAATGTTTTTCATAATTTAACACTTATATCAAACGATTCTATTCTACTAAAGTTTTAATTTTTAATTCATTTAATTGCTTTGGCCCTATGATAGATGGTGAAGACATCATTAAATCACAGGCTAAATTAGTTTTTGGAAATGCTATAACATCCTTAATATTATCAGTATCACAAATAATCATCATGATTCTATCCACTCCAAAAGCTAATCCTAAATGAGGTGGTGTTCCATATTTTAACGCTTCAATAAAGAATCCCATTCTGTTTTTAATGTCATCTTCTGATAAATCAAGAAGTTCAAAAATTCTTTTTTGAAGATCTTGATTGTGAATTCTTTGTGAGCCTCCCCCGATTTCATATCCATTTAAAACGCAGTCATATGCGTAAGAGCGCACTTTCATTGGATCGTGCTCCAAAAGATTCAAATCCTCAAAATGGGGAGAGGTGAACGGGTGATGGGCGCTGGATAATCTTTTCTCTTCTTCATCCCAAACAAATAAAGGGAAATCGGTTACCCATAAGAAATTATAGGTGTTTTTAGGAATCAGTTGTAGTTGTTTTCCTAGGTGACGTCTAAGATGATCCAAAGCTTGGTTGACGGTGGTTTCTTTTCCGGCTGCAATCAGGACAAGATCAGATGTAGAACCGTGAACTTTTTCAAATAATTCATTGAGTAGATCATCAGGGAAAAATTTACCAATACTTGAGGAAAATCCATCTTGCTGCTTTTTAACCCAAGCAAGTCCTTTTAAACCAAATTTATTGACAAATTGAGTTAGTTCATCAATCCCTTTTCTTGAAATAGATTCCCCATGTTTTACGCAAAGCGCCTTTACGCAACCTAGCTTAAGTGCATCGTGGAAAATCGTAAACGAGGATTTTTGCGCAATCTCATCAATACGAACAAGAGGCATTCCAAATCTCAAATCAGGCTTGTCACATCCATAATTTTCCATGCAAAAATGATAGCTATACTCAGGAAAGGGAGTGGGTATATCGATTCCAAGACAAGATTTAAAGATGCTTTTTAAAAGCCCCTCAGAAATTCTTTTAATAGCATCTGGTTTTTCAAAGCTCATTTCGATATCGATCTGAGTAAATTCCGGTTGTCTTTCTGCTCTTAAATCTTCGTCTCTAAAGCACGGTGCGATTTGAAAATAGCGATCCATCCCAGCAATCATCAAAAGCTGCTTATAGATTTGAGGAGATTGTGGTAGAGAGTAGAAATGTCCTGGATGAATTCTGGATGGGATGAGATATTCTCTTGCCCCCTCTGGTGTGGATTTAGACATAATTGGAGTTTGGATTTCAGTAAAATCTAAATCATCCAAATAAGTTCTAGTTGCTAAAAGAGCTTTATGTCTTAGACGAAGATTGTTTGCTATTTTCCCTTTTCTAATATCTAGGTATCTATATTTTAATCTTAGTTCTTCATTTGTTTCGCTTTGATCTTCGAAAATACTAAATGGAGGGATCTTAGATTCTGATAAAATATCAAACGCATCAACAAAAATTTCAACAGCACCTGTTTTCATGGCGCTATTTTCCATTCCCTCTGCTCTTTGAGAAACCTCTCCTTCAATAGAAATCACCCACTCAGACCTTAATTTAGAGGCTTTTTCATGAAGCTCTTTATTTTTAATTGGATCAAAAATTAATTGCGTGATTCCAAAACGATCTCTCAAATCAATAAAAATTAGGTTTCCAAGATCTCTTCTTTTTTGCACCCAACCAGATAATTTTACTTTTTTTCCGATATCTTTTTTTGTGAGCTCGCCACAAGTATGAGATCTTCTGTAATCAAACATATGCATTCCTAAATTTTAATAAAAAAGATAATATCTATTTTATTGGTTTTTTTCCATGTTACTATTTTTAAATAGTGATTCAATGGATGAAGCAATTGAATCAAAAGAGATTTCACTGGACTCTCTTGTTATTAAATTTTTCAATTGAAAGACTCTTTTTTCAAGTTCATCTTCTCCTAAAATTAAACAGTAGTTAGCAAAAGAGGAAGAAGCGTCGGCTAGAGCTTTTTGCATTTTGGTATGTTTAATGCTTGCTTCACATGGAATCTTGTGATGTCTTAGCTGACAAAGAAGAGTGAAAATTTGAGAGTGAGTTTTTTCACCAATTCCAATTAAAAAGATAAAAGGTGATGTGGGTTCAGGAAAAAAACACTTTTGGGCTTCCATTGTATGGAGAACTCGTTCAATTCCTGTTGCAAAACCGATCGATGGAATATCAGGGCCGCCTAATGCTTTAATTAATCCATCGTATCTACCCCCTGCTCCGATTGTGTTTTGAGCTCCTAATGTGTTGGATGTGATTTCAAAAACAGTTTTATTATAGTAATCCAAACCCCTAACAAGTTTTGGATCGATCATGTAGCTAAGTCCAATTTTACTTAAGTTCTCACAAACAATTTCAAAGTGTTTTTTGCACTCATCGGATAAATAGTTAAGAAGGGATGGAGCGTTTTTTAAAATTTCTTTTTCTTTTGGATCTTTTGTGTCTAAAATTCTAAGAGGATTCTTACTAAATCTTTCTTGGCTCTCTTTAGAGAGATCGTTAAAATAAGGAGTAAGAAACTCTAAAAAAGCCCCTTGATAGGCGTTTCTACTTTTGTCATCCCCGACAGAGTTAATTAAAATGTTCAGATCTTTTAATCCAAGTCTTCGGTATGTTTCACATAAAAAATCGATCATTTCGGCATCTTGGTAGGGGTCAGCTCTACCCAAGGCTTCTACACCAAATTGATGAAATTGCCTATATCTGCCAGCTTGGGGTCTATCGTATCTGAAAAAGGGGCCGATATAAAAAAGATTGTGTTGGTTTCCAAATTGTGAAAGATGATTTTCAATAAAAGCTCTTGCTACAGATGCAGTTCCCTCAGGCCTAAGAGACATGGATCTTCCCCCTTTGTCTTCAAAAGTGTACATCTCTTTTGAGACAATGTCAGAAGCATCCCCCACAGAGCGGGTAAACACTTCTGTAGATTCGAACATAGGGGTTCTAATTTCAGAAAATCCATAGTCTTGGCATGTTTCTTTGATAGTTTTTTCAATAAACTGCCATCTTGAAATCAGCTTCCACTTGTTTTCTTCTTTAAGCTCTTTAGGAAGGATGTCAAAAGTTCCTTTAGGTTGAGAGTATTTCATATAAAATCCTATTTACAATGAGATGCAATTATAAGAGTGTTTATAAAATCAGTCTACGTCTATTGATTACATCAGAAATTTTCCTCTAGAATCTCATCAATCAAACTAATCCATCTATCTAAATCACTATTTTTTTGATTTTCAAAGTAATCAAGATGAAGCTGTTTCAAAAGATCAAAAAAGGGGAGGGGAAACCACTCTTTTTCAGAAAAGTTTTCAAGATAAAATCCAAGGCACGTCTGCTTGGAATTGGGATAATTTGAGATAGCATCGATTAGTTGGTCAGTTTTAGAAGGAGTAAGGTTTTTTTGGTTTGAAATAAGACCTTGCCAAATCGAGGCTAGGTTTTTGCAAAAAACAATATCTTCACAAGGGTTTTCTTCTCCTATTTTTCCTAATTCCTCTTTTAATTCCTTTAACTGTTTAAGAGTTTGCTCATTTTCTTTGACAGAGGAGCTTTCTCTATTACCTTTCAAGAATGCAAAAATTTTCTTCATTAAAGAAAGATATGAAAATAATGCCCCTTTGTTCTTTTCTTTTTCCCTTGTTTCCTTAGAAAAAAATTCTTTTTCATTTAATGGATCTGAAATCGGATCAATTTTTATTCTTTCATTCACTTCTTTTTTTAAAGGTCTTATGGGTTTATTAAAATCATTCATTTTAGTAGACTCTCCTAGTCCTTTACAAACTTAATTTTAAACGTTTGTGTGCAAAACTTTTTTTAGTCTAGTCCTTTTTTATTAAGATTCAATAAGAATGTATAAAAATTGATAGACAGTATGAAAGCGTAATAGTAAAAGATAATTGAAAATAAAAAGAGGAAGTCTGCATGCGTATTTTGGATTTTATTAAGCCAACCCCGCACTCTCAAGCTATTGAAGATCAAGGGGAAGTAGATAAAAACTACAAGTATTGGAGAATGCGTATTTTTTATGCGATGTATATCGGTTACGCTTTTTTCTACTTCACAAGAAAGAGCTTCACTTTTGCAATGCCGGTAATGATTTCTGAGCTTGGAATGACAAAAACCCAGCTTGGATATCTAGCTAGCACCCTCTATTTCACCTATGGAATTAGTAAGTTTGTAAGTGGTGTTCTGTCTGATAAATCTAATCCTCGATTTATCATGGCTATGGGACTTGTCCTTACTGGAGTTTTCAATATCTTTTTTGGTTTTTCCAGCTCAATGCTTTGTTTTGCGCTGTTTTGGGGGCTCAACGGCTGGTTTCAAGGATGGGGATGGCCTCCCTGCGCGCGCCTTTTAACTCATTGGTATTCTCAAAAAGAGAGAGGAACTTGGTGGGGGATTTGGAATACATCCCATAATATTGGTGGTGCATTAATTCCTCTTGTTGTTGCTGAATCCGTTAAACACTTTGGTTCTTGGCGATTTGCTATGTGGATCCCTGGATCTCTTTCCATTCTTGCAGGTCTTTTTCTTCTTAATCGCCTTAGAGATACCCCACAATCGCTTGGTCTTCCACCAATTGAGGAACACAGAAACGATTATCCGGAACGAAACCGGCAAAAAGTTCAAGAAGAAACTGAGCTTACAACAAAAGATATCTTATTTAAGTACGTTTTAAAAAATAAATTTATCTGGGTTCTTGCAATATCATATTTTTTCGTTTATATCATTCGAACAGCGATCAATGATTGGGGTCTTATTTTCTTAAAAGAAGCTAAAGGACTTAGTTTAATTAAAGCTGGAATGTGCGTAACAGCTTTTGAAATAGGAGGCTTCGTTGGAAGCTTAGCAAGCGGGTGGTTTTCTGATAAAATTTTTGGAGGCAGAAGAGGTCCAGTCAATGTATTGTTTACTGCAGGTGCAATTTTCTCTTTATTTTCCATGTGGGTAGGACCTTTTGCTTTTTCAGCTTTTTATATGATGATTATGTTTGTTGCTGGATTTTTTATCTTCGGTCCTCAAATGTTAATTGGAATGGCAGCAGCGGAGCTTTCTCATAAAAAAGCTGCAGGAACTGCTACAGGATTTGCAGGTTGGTTTGCCTATTTTGGGGCAACATTGAGCGGGTTTCTCGGAACGATTACGGATCAAAAAGGTTGGTACGCTTTTTTTGTAGTCCTTGGCATTTGCGGAATTATTTCTGTTTTTCTTTTGCTTCCTCTTTGGAATGCAAAAGCTAGGATGGAAAAAACAGAAAAAGCAGTTTATTAAGGCTGCTTTTTCTTGCTTGATCAACTCAGTGATGTTATTTTAATAGATAAATAAAACAATCTTATATTTTCTCATGAGTTGGATTCCTCTACACGTTCATTCTCAATATTCTATTTTAGATTCAACAGCTTCTGTGCAAGCACTTGCTAAGCAAGCTCAAAAATTTGAGATAGAGTCTCTAGCTCTGACTGATTTTTGTAATATGTTTGGGGCTGTCGACTTTTATAAAGCATGTAAAGGAGTTGGAGTCAAACCGATTGTTGGCATTGAACTAGCGCTCGCTCCTGGCTCTCGATTCGAAAAAAAGAAAGCCTATGGGAAAAGTGCTGGATATCCCTTAATTCTTCTAGCAAAGGATCAGGTAGGATATAGAAATCTATGCAAACTCTCTTCAGCAGCTTATATAGATGGATTTTATTACACCCCAAGAATTGATTTTGAGCTTTTAGAAAATCATGCTCAGGGCCTCATCTGCCTTATCGGCTCGCATGAAAGTGAGCTTGCTCAACATCTTTTATCCCAATCTTCAGACTCTTTAGAATACATAAAAAAATATCAAAATCTTTTTAGAGATGATCTCTATCTTGAAATCTATCGCCATCAGATGCAAAGAGAAGATCTTGAAAAAGATGGAATCACAAAGGAAGGCTGGTACTATCAAAAATATCTAGATTATATTGAAAAACAAAAAAGACTCAATGAACACATTCTAGCTCTTAGCGCAAATGCTTCGATTCCGGTGATTGCGTCGCATGATATTCATTATATTAATAGAGAAGATTGGCAAGCCCATGAAATTTTAATGAATATCCAATCTGGCGAGCCAACGGAAATTTGGGAAAAAGATCTTCAGGGGAGACCAAAATCTAGATTTTTAAATCCAAAACGAGAAGTGAAAACTACACATGAGCATTACTTCAAAACTAAAGAGGAAATCACATCCCTTTTTTCTGATGTAAAAGAGTGTGTAGCACTTACCTCCGAAATCGCTAAAAAATGTCAGTTCGGATTTGATTTTAACAAAAGATTCTATCCAGTCTTTGTTCCACCGACACTTGAAGGAAAAGAGTATAGTGAAACAGAGAGAGAAATTGAGTCAGCATCATTTTTAAAAAATCTTTGTGAAGAAGGGGTTTCAAAAAGATATACAGATGAAAGGCTTTTGAAGGTTCAAGAAAAGTGTCCTGATCAAGATCCAAAAGAAGTAGTTAGAAAAAGACTCGATTACGAGCTTGAAATCATTCTTTCTAAGGGAATGGGGGATTATCTACTCATTGTTTATGATTTTATTGCTTGGGCAAAAAGAAATAAAATTCCTATGGGTCCAGGCAGGGGATCTGGAGCTGGATCTATCGTTTTATATTTAATTGGAATCACAGATATTGAACCTCTTCGGTTTAACCTCTTTTTTGAAAGATTTATTAATCCCGAAAGGATTTCATATCCTGATATCGATGTGGATATTTGCATGGATAGAAGGGCGGAAGTGATTGAGTATACTTTGCAAAAATATGGTAAAGATAAAGTTGCTCAAATTATTACTTTCGGGACAATGAAGGCGAAAATGGCGATTAAAGATGTGGGGCGAGTTCTTAGCGTTCCACTCTCTAGGGTTAATGAAATAGCAAAGCTTATCCCTGAAGATCCAAATATGACGCTTGAAAAGGCTTTGGAGATCGATCAAGATTTGCTCAAAATGTATGAAGAAGATGAAGATGCCAAACGAATTATAGATATCGGAAAAAGAGTCGAAGGTTCTATTAGAAATACTGGAATCCATGCGGCTGGAATGATTATTTCCGGGGATCCGTTAACAGATCATATTCCGGTTTGTATTCCAAAAGATTCACCAATGGTTGCAACTCAGTATTCTATGAAACCAGTAGAATCTGTTGGAATGTTAAAAATAGACTTTCTAGGTCTTAAAACATTAACCTCGATTCAAAAAGCAGTGGATGCTGTGAAAGAGAGCTGCAATATAGAGCTTGATTGGGTTAACTTGGGTCTTGGAGATGAAACGACATTTAATTTGCTAAATCAGGGAAAGACACTAGGCGTATTCCAGCTTGAATCGTCAGGTATGCAGGAACTTGCTAAGAATCTTCATATTGACAAGTTTGAAGAAATTATTGCGGTTGGAGCTTTGTATAGACCGGGACCAATGGAGATGATTCCATCTTTTATTAATAGAAAGCATGGAAGAGAGAAAATAGAATATGATCATCCTCTTTTAAAAGATATTCTCTCTGAAACCTACGGAATCATGGTTTATCAAGAGCAAGTCATGCAAATTGCAAGTCTTCTAGCTGGATATTCCCTTGGTGAAGGGGATTTGCTTAGAAAAGCCATGGGTAAAAAAGATAAAGATGAGATGGCTCGCCAGAAGATTAAATTTAAAGAGGGAGCTGTTAAAAAAGGAATAGAAGAATCATTAGCAGTTCAGATTTTTGATAAAATTGAAAAATTTGCCTCTTATGGATTTAACAAATCTCATGCTACGGCTTATGGTTTTTTAAGTTACATTACAGCTTATTTAAAATCTAATTTCACAAAGCAGTGGTTAGCAGCTCTTATGACATGTGATATAGATGATCTTTCAAAGGTCGCAAAGCACATTCGAGAGAGTCAATCAATGAGCATTGCGATTTTATCCCCAGATGTTAATGAATCCAAAGAAGAGTTTGCTGCAACAGCTTCTGGGATCCGCTTTGCTATGTGTGCAATCAAAGGAGTTGGAAAAAACGTTGTTGAATGGATTGTGGAAGAAAGAGTGGAAAGAGGTCCTTATGAGTCTTTGTATGATTTTGTAAAGCGGGTTGACACTAAAAAAATTGGAAAAAAATTAATAGAAATTCTGATCGCAGCTGGATGTTTTGATTTTACTAATTGGAGCCGTCCTCAGCTCACTCTTGCGCTTGATGCAATTTATGAATCTGTAATGCAAAAGCAAAAGGAACAATCAAAAGGAATCATGGACTTATTTTCCACAGAGGAAAAAGGGCCAGAGCAAAAGTTTGCTTCCCCGCCGGAAATCGAGGAGGAAGTTGCTAAATCTGTGATCCTAAGTAAGGAAAAGGAGCTTTTAGGCTTTTTTCTAACGGGTCATCCGATGGATGAATATAAAGAGCTAATTAAAGAGCTTGGATGTTTTTCTTTTAATGATCTAGAGGATCTAAAGGTTGTTAAAGCAGCATTTATTATAGAAGCAATCCAAGTTAAAATTTCTAAAACACAAAGAAAATTTGCAATTATTAGTGTAAGTGATGGTCTTGAAAGGCAAGAGCTTGCCGTATGGCCAGATGTCTATGAAAAATATTCTCCACTGCTCATGGAAAATCAGCTTTTAATTGGAATCTTCCAGGTAGAAAAAGAAGAGGACACCCATAAATTAAAAGTAAGATACCTCTCTGATTTAACCTCAATGGATGTAATACGTTTGAAAACTGAAGTAGAAAACAACTACCAACAAATTTCTCAAGAGGTTGCTCGGTATAAATCTAAATCTGACAAAGGAAAGCAAGCGGATTCTGAGGAAAAGCTCTCAAATGAAAAAAAGAAGGAAATGAACGAAAAAAAACTAAAAGTTCTCATCAAAATTGATGCAGATAAGATCAAACATTCAAATGTTTTATATTTAAAAAAACTCTTTCTAGATAATCCAGGACATATTGCAGTCGATTTAATCTTTTTATCAAAGGAAGAGGAAAGTGTGGGGGTTGTCTCAATGAATAATGAGTGGGGAGTGAGATTTGAAAATTCTTTCGAGGGACAAATAAAAAGATTACCTTTTGTCAAATCGGTTCAATTAAGTTCTATATCTTTTTAAAAAAAGGATTTACAAAAAACCTTTTAGCTTAGCCTATGCTTATAGTTGGATTGACAAAATCTATTCGTATCGATTAGGTTAGAAATGAATTTTAGATAGGTTATTAATGAAAAATAGAAATTTTACTTATTTTATTTCTGCTTTTTTACTTTTATGTGGAGAGTGCTTTTCAAAAGAGACTTTAAAAAAAGAAACTAAAAAAGAAGTGACGCTAAAAAAATCAGCTTATGATTACTACTCAGATATGCTCAGTGCTTATCAAGAAAAACAGTGGAAGGAAATTGTTTTTGCATCTCGGTCTTTAGTAACAGCCTATCCTGATTCGCCCTTTACTCATGAGGCCTTTTACTATCAAGGGATTGCGTTTTTTCATCTCCAAGACTTTGATGTGTCAAATAATTGTTTTTCTAAGTATCTAAGAAATGAAACAACTCCTAAATATTTTGAAGAGGCGATTGGGTATAAGTTTTTAATTGCTGATAAATTTTATGAAGGAGCAAAAAAGCATATTCTGGGACTTGAAAAACTTCCTAAAATTATGCCCGCAAAACAAGAAGCTTTAGAAATTTATGAAGAAATCATCACTACCTTGCCAAGACACGATTTAACAGCTCAATCTCTTTATAAAAAAGGGGTCATACTCTGTGATTTTCAAGATTTCAAATTAAGTGTAGAGGCTTTTCAAGTTTTGATTAGAAGATTTCCTAAACACTCTTTAGCACCAGAGGCGTTTTTGGGAATACAAAATGTTTATTTAAAACAATCTAAAGAAGAGTTCCCAGATCCAGATATTTTAGAGCTGGCTCTTATCAATCTCAATAAGTTCTCTGAGAATTTTCCAAGTGAGCCAAGAATTGAGCAAGCAGAGCAAATGTATGTTGCAATGCAAGACTCCTTTGCAAAAGAACTTTTCGAAACAGCAGGTTTTTATGAAAGAACAAAAAAAGACGAAGCTGCTTTGATATATTATACAACACTTTTGACACAGTATCCGCAATCCTCTTATGCTCAAAAAGCTTCTAAGCAAATTCAAAAGCTTACCAAAAAGAAACAGGGACAAAAAAAATAGAGTTTCACTCTTAATTTTTCCTTTTTTAATGTTCTCTTCCTGCGGCTATAAACTCAGTTATAGCCAAGGGGAGCCTTATAAAAGATATTCTGTCATGTATCAAGGGTGTTTCGAAGATCCCTCTCTTACTTACGCAATCGTAAAAAATCTTTCAGAAAATTCAAGATGGCTTTTTGATAAAAATTCTCATGAATATCTTCTTGTAATAGAGCAAATAGATCAGCAAAGCGCTCCAATTGGTTACAAATATGATATTAAAGAAAAAACACAAATGCCAATCAATAGATTAATTCCAATTGAGGGAAGAAAGAATGTAAAAATTTTCTGCAATCTTTTGAAAAATAACGAGGAAAAAAGCTCTATTAAAAAATTCTCAATTGAAGCAGCTTCAGATTACGATTTTGTTAATTTCGATAATTTTAGAGACTTATCTTTTATAGATAAGCAAGGGGTTCCTCAAACAGTACTTCAGTACTCACTTGGTCAACTTGACTCCTCAGATGGCGCTCAAGCTGCTGCAATAAAAGCATCTTATCTGAAAATTGGGAGAAAAATTTCTGATATTTTACAAAAACTATAGAAAAATTTTTTAATCTCAGTTAAAACTGCATCTAATTCTAATAATAGATGCTATGACTGAATTCATAAAATTCTTTTCTTCTCTTGAATTTTTGCCAGAAATGCATAGATGGATAAGAGATAAACTTAAACGTGTTTCTCTATCAAGTTCTGAAAAGAACAAATTAGAGGTCGCATGCGAAGAGATATTTGTAAATATTATTTCTTATGCTTATGGAGAAGAGGAGGGTGAGATAGAGATTTCTTTTAATTTAACACCCCAACTTGTCTCTTTTGCCTTTAAGGATAAGGGGAAGGAATTTAATCCCCTAAAAAAGGAAAAACCATTAATAAAATCTCTTTCGGTAGATTCAAAAGACATTGGGGGTCTTGGTATTTTTTTTGTTAAATCAATAGTAGATAAAATTGATTATCAATATGTCAATGGATCAAATATTTTAACGATCTCAAAGAACTTATTTAGTTACAAAAAAACTTAGGCCTGACTTTTATCAATGGAAGAAATAATAGCTTCTGTATCTATCACCTCAGAGAGGAAAAATCTTAAAATTCTTAAAACGAATTTCGGAGTGTTATAAACACCAGAGGTTGTAAATCCAAGTTCAAGATGAGCTTTGTCTGCATGCATTAAACCAACAAGTGTCAGAGTGCAAGGGACGTTATTGATCACTTGAGGTGTGATCCAAACAACAAATTGATGGTTGAAAAGAGTTACCTTGTCAGGCGTTTCAATCACATGAAAGTAATGAGGAAAATGATCTTCATTTTCATCACACTCAAGTTCTCCCTGATTCAAAAGACCCATTTCATCCAAAAGTTTTAAATTAACATCAATGACGCCATCTGGCATCCAGCGTGGAAGATCTTTCATAAATTCATTGTAGGATTCTTCCAATAAAATTGGATTAGCCATTATTTTTCCTCCATGTCATCTTTGCTATCTGGTCTAGGCACTCCACCTACACCCTTATCTTTTAATTAGAATAGTTTTGTATTTTTTTAAAGATGTCTTTTTCGTTTTTTTTATTTTATTTAAAAATTACATCTTGGATCTTTTATTTTATTTAATTATAAATATATAAAAATGAATGTGTTAAACTATGGGTTTTGTTTTTTTTTTTAAATGCTCTCTTTTGTTTTTTTTATTTTTTTCTTAAAATCTTAAAAATTAGTAGGAGATAATGTGAACAGTAGCTCTTGTTTTTTCTTGATATTCTTTTCTCTTTTTAGTTTAACCTTTTGTTCTCAGATTTCTATTCCTGTTTCTGCAAGCTCATCTATTCTCGTTAACGCAAAAACAGGAAAAGTGCTTTTTTCAAAAAATCCCCACTTGAAGCATCCACCGGCAAGCGTTACAAAAATTGCCACAGCCCTTTACATTCTAAATAATGTAGAAGATATTGATTCAACCGTTAGAGCGCATCTTGAGTGCTTAGTAAAAATCCCGAAAAAAATAAAAGTAGAAAGAAAGTATGAGGACCCTCCTTATAGGCTTGAACCAGACGGAACAAGTTATGGGATTATAGCTGGAGAAGTTTTGTCCGTGAAAGATTTGCTCTACGGAATGATGCTCTGTTCTGGAAATGATGCAAGTAACGTGCTAGCCTATCATTTTTCCGGCGGACGGATCGAAACGTTCATGGAAAATGTGAATCAGTTGTTAGAATCTATCGGATGTATAAATACAAAATTTTTCAATCCACATGGGCTTCATTTTCCATCTCATCTATCAACGGCTAGAGATTTAGCTCTTCTTGTTGCTGAGGCAATCAAAAATCCGATGTTTCTTGAAATTGTAGGATCAAGTTTTTATGAAAGACCTAAAACAAATAAACAACCAGCCAGGATCATTTATACAACTAATAAACTTTTAAAAAGAGGGCAGTTTTTCTATCCAAAAGCGTTTGGAATAAAATCAGGGTACCACTCTCTTGCTGGATACAATCTTGTTGCTGCTGCAAAAGATGAAAATAGAACCTTGATTTCTATTGTTTTAAACTGCAAGGATTCTGCAGAAGCTTATCGTGATACCATTCGCATTTTCGAAGCTGCATTTAGCGAAAAAAAATTAACAAGACATCTGTTAAATGCTCAAGAAAGTGTTTTTACTATGGTATTAGAGGGGCTTAAAGAGCCTATTAAAGCAGCGCTCAAAGAGGATTTAGTGATAGAATACTTTCCCTCAGAAGAAGAGGCACTCTCCCCAGAAATTTTATGGAAGGATTTAACATTGCCTATAAAACAGGGAGATGTAGTAGGTGAAGTCACTGTCAAGAATTCACAAAATATTATAATAAAAAAAGGGGAGATTTTTTCCCTATCAAACTATCAAAGAGGGCGATTTGGGCAGTTCTATTTTGAACATAAGTGGATGGTTATTTTAGGCTTCTTTTCTTTTCTGATCCTAGCTTCTTTAATTTCTTATAAAATTGTATTAGTTCATCATCTGAAAAATAGAAATCAAATCAGCTAAGGAAAGCTGCTCTGGCCTTACCTTCTCATCTATTTTAAGCTTTTGCAAGGTTTGAGTGACCTTGGTTTCATAACATGTTCCCTTTAGAGAGGTGCAAATCATTTTTCTTCTCATACAAAAAAGAGTTTTTATAAACTCAAAAAATCGAGCTTCCTCTATTTCTTTGTTCGGTGCTTTCAATTTACATTCAATTACAGCTGAAACAACCTTTGGTTTAGGAAAGAAGCACCCAGGACTTACCGAGAAAAGAAGTTTTGGAGTGGAGTAAAACTGACAGAAGATAGAAAAGCTACTGTAGGCTTTTGAGCCTTCTTTTGAAGTGATTCTCTCAGCGACTTCTTTTTGAATCATAACAATCACAGTTTCTATGGACTCATGAAGGGGTAAGATCATACTAAAAATCGGAGAGGTTAGATGGTAGGGAAGATTAGAAATCACCTTTGCTTTTTGATTCTGTTTAAGGTTTTTTTTCAAAACTTCTTCTAAAGGGAATTTTAAGACATCCTCTTCAAAGACTTCTAATGTTCCAGCTTTTTCTTCTAATCGCTTCAGAGCTTTAGCAAATCCTGAATCCTTTTCTATAGCAATAACTCTAGCCCCTTTTTTAAGAAGAGCTTCTGTTAATACACCAGGTCCAGGTCCAATTTCTATGACTAAATCTCCCTCTAGGATATTTGCGCTATCAACTATTTTTTTTAAGATATTTCCATCAATTAAAAAATTCTGAGACAACCTTTTTGTCGGCTTTTGCCCGATAGATTCTAAAAACTTTAATAACTCAGAAGGTTGAAACAGATTCATGTATTATCTAATTGTAAAGGGTTGATACTCATCTGGAATCATTTCTTTGATGTATTCTTTTGTAATTCCAAATTTACTTAGAAGCTTCGATTTATAAAACTCTCTCTCTTTTTGAGCCGCCTCATTTAAGAGTTGCATTTCAAGCTCTTCCGATTTCTCGTTAAAAGAAGGGGCAGATAAAAGCTTTTTAGATTTTAAATGAAAAATTCTATAAACATTAGAATTGTCCATCTTGCTTGTTTGCGAAATAGGAGCGCTAAACTCATTTTCATTTAAAGTGCTCAGGATTTTTTTATGTTCATCTGAGAGGTTTTTGCTATCTACTATAAAGTCTTTAGAAAGATTAATTGCGACATTTTTATTTAATACATCTGGCATCTCTTTAGCATTTTCATAAATAGAGGCCAGTTTTGTAGAAGAAAGTTTTAGATCTGAAGAAGCTTTTTCAATAATGGATTTACAAGCAGTGGGATCTTTTCCTCTAACAGAAAAAACTTGATAGGTCCATTCATCACGGGTTGGATTTTTTTCAAGTTGAGTCATATATTCTTGCTTAACTCTTGAAGGAGTGATGCTAAGCTGAGCTTTCGAGTAAATTTTCATCCCTTGAAGCTGTCTTACAAGAAGCTCATCATGCATCATTTCTCTAACTTCTTCGTAGTTTAAATTTAATTTGCTTAGGTTACTAATAATGTTTGGTCCAAATCTTTTTTCCATTTGTTCTCTAACATCACCATCGCTAATTTTGATTTGCTTTGATTCTCCATCTGCAATAATTAGTTCGTTAAAAATCATATCATCCAAAGTGGTTCTCCACTGAGAGGAGTAAAACTGGAAAAGCTTGGCAGGAGATCCTTTCACATCTGGAAAGTGTTCATAAATGAAAATGTCCATTTTTTTTACAACGTCCATTAAAGAAATTATTTTTCCGTTAATTTTGATTAAAGGTCTGTTGTTAATCACAAAGCTTGGCGCTGCAGGAGCGATAGGAGAGGGTGTGTCGAAGGAGACGTTAGAGAAAACTAGACAATTTAAAGAGATAAGGGAAAACGTAAAGAGTTTTTTAATGCTGTTCATTTGGACACGTTTTTGGTTAGTGTTGAGCTGATCTAAAGAATATCAGAATCTCTCTATTCTGGAAAAGAAGCTGTTTTTTCAAGAACTTTTTTTAGAAAGAGTTGCAGCATAAAAACCATCCATCGTTGCTGTAGATGGAACCGATTTAAAAGTCTCTTCTAAGTTTAAATTGTAAGTTTTAACGAAGAATTCAACTTGATCTTCGTTTTCTTCTTTTAGTACGCTACATGTAGCGTAGACTATTTTTCCGTTTGGGGCCAAGTACTTTAGGCTCTGCTCAAAGATTTTTCTTTGCTCCTCGACTAAATTCTCTACAGTATTTTCCTTATAGCGCCACTTCATGTCAGGATTTCTTCTAAGTGTTCCGGTTCCAGAGCAGGGGACATCAAGTAAAATCCAGTTCATTCGACCCTTCATTCCGTTTTTTTTCAGCTTCTCTTTATCAAGAATTTGAACATTTTGAATTCCTGCTCTTTTAAGCCTTTTTTTAGCTTCAGCAAGGGCATGAGATCGAATGTCGTAAAGGTAAATTTGACCTTTCCCATCCATCTTGTGCGCAAACGCTAAAGTTTTTCCACCAGACCCAGCACAAAAATCAAGAACATGATCCCCATGTCTTGCTTTTACGCAAAGCGCAACAAGCTGACTTCCTTCATCTTGTACTTCAAAGAACCCTTCTTTAAATTCTTTTAATTGAAAGAAATTGATCCTTTTAGAAAAAGTAATTCCAAGATTTGACTCCTCAGTTTTTTTGATAGGGTATAGACTGCTCCAAAGATCAAAAAGCATATCACGTGAAATTTTGGAGGGATTGCATCGAATCGTAAGAGGAGCGCTTTGATTTGAATCTATGCAAAATTTAAAGGCTTTTTCAGATCCAAGGGATCTTTCAAGTTGATCAAATAAAAATTTAGGAAAGCTGCAACGCGTCTCTTTTGGAAGTTTGGTGTTGGTTTGAAGTGCTTCAATAGACTCTTTTTGGATCACTTCTAATCTTTTTTCCCAGCTTAATGGATAACTACAAGATTCATCGATTAATGATTTCCAGCGGATAAGTAAATAGATTCTTTCACAGATATAGGCTCTATCTTTTGATCCAATCGATTTGTGTTCTCTAAAAAATTTGCTAAGAAAAACATCTAAGGGAAGCGTTGATTCGTCAAAAGTTTCAAGAATGTTTAAAAGATGGTGGTCTCTAAAGTTTCTCATTTTATTGTTCCCTAGCAAGCTTTGGGGAAATAGTATATTACAAATAAAAGGGAGATTCAATAATTTTGTAAAAAAGAATATTAATTAACTTAAAAATAAATAAATATTTGAGTGATAATTTATTTTTGATATTTTGATGCTTGAGTATGTAAATCAAATAGGTGTAATAAATGCAGCTACTAAAAATTATTTTTGCAGTTTTAGGAAGAATTTTATTAAGCGCAATTTTTATTATTGCAGGTTTAAATAAAATTTTGAATTGGGAGGGCACTAAAAATTCTTTACTCGAGGCCCTTGGAAAGTGGCACGGATACCAAGATATTCAATTAGTTGATCGATTGATTGATTTCTTTACTAGCAAAGTAGATATTCTCCTTTGGATGGCAACCTCTTTTGAGCTTTTGGGGGGGCTTTTGGTTCTAATTGGAATTTTTAGTCGTTTTGGAGCTATACTCCTTTCTCTTTTTATTATACCAGCAACTCTTTTATATCACAGTTTTTGGAATCTCGCTGACTCTGAAAGAGATATCCAGCTTGTGATGTTTATGAAAAACATGGCAATTTTAGGTGGATTAATGATAGTTTTAGCCTTTGGCTCAGGATTTTCTAAATCGAGCTCTATGATTAAAGAGCCTTTTGAGTAGTATGAGGGTGATTCAAGTTAATCGATTACAATTCGTCTTATTTTTTTTAAGTTTGTTTATCGTTTCACTTGGAGATCCCTCAAGAGTCGCTTTATTGGGGATCTTAAGTAGCTTTTGTGGTTTTGCCCTCTTTTGGTTTTCTATATCTTCTATAGAAAATAAAAAAAAGCAATTCACTCTCTCGATGTTTTGGTGCGCTCTTGTGCAGTTTGTTCAACTTAGCTGGTTTGGAACAACTACTTATCATGGAATGATGATTTTCTTCCCATATCTCTTTTTTGTTTTTGCTATAGCTCTACAATTTGCTTTTTTTTCAATGCTTGTTCTTTCAAAGAAAAAATTAGATTTTTTTCATATTTTGAGTATGTCAAGTATTTGGGTTCTACTTGAATATTCTCGTCTTTATTTTCTTTGTGGATTTCCTTTTAATCCATGTGGGGTTGCGCTTTCTTGCTCTAGTTTAACAATCCAGCTCGCTTCATTCGGAGGCATTTATTTTCTAAGTTTTCTAGTTCTGTTGCTTAATCTAATGCTTTTTAATTTGTTTTTAACAAAGAAAAAAAAAGAGTTTTGTTCTCTTCTGATAGCCTTAAGTTTTTTGATGGTTTGTTCTTCTTCTTTTTTTTACCTTAATCCAAGAAGTTCTAAAGAAGGGGAGGTTTTTAAAGTCTTGGCCCTTCAGCCAGCTATAAAAGTCGAAGAAAAATATCCTATGAAAAATTTACCAGATAGCTACAAGTCCCCTTATGATATGTGGTGGATGATCCTAAAAATGAGCAATCGATTTTTAAGCAATAAAACCATTGATTTGATTGTTCTACCAGAAATGGTTGTCTGCTATGGCGCTTATTCAGAGGTCTATTCTCTTGAGGATATAAAGATTATTTTCCAACAAGTCTTTGGTGCAAAATGTTTATCTTGCATGCCAAAAGTAGTTAATCCCTATGTATCTAATTTATTTATTGTAAAGTGGCTTTCAAAAATTGCAAGTTCTGATGTGATTGCGGGATTTTTATACACTGACAGTGAAATAGCCTATAATTCTTCATTTTATGTCAGTCCTAACGAGAATTTAATTAGCCGCTATGACAAAATAAAACTAGTTCCTCTAGGGGAGTATCTACCATCTTTTTTTCCTAAAAAGGCTTTTGAGATTTTTGGGATTTCTTCTTTTTTTACCTCAGGTAACAAAAAAACTCTTTTCAAAGGAAAAAAAAAGTATTTTCCCTCGATTTGTTTTGATGAGTGTTTTTCAAGCTTTTATAGAGATAAAAATTTAGAGGAGCCTGATTTGTTTGTAAATATAACAAATGATTCATGGTTTTATCCCTCCAATCTTGCTAAGCAGCATATGCATCTTGGCAGAATCAGAGCTGTTGAATATGGAATCCCAGTTATTCGATCTTGTAATACAGGAATCACTGCATTTATTTCTGCAAATGGAGAGATAAAACAGCAGTTGCCTGAATATCAAAAGAATCAAGAACTCTATAAAGGTGCTTTGTTTGGATCGATTGATCTAATGAAGATAAAAACGGTTTATTCAAACGTAGGTGATTTTTTAATTCTTGGACTTTGCTTTATTTCGATACCATTTTCTTTTCTTAAAGAATTGGTTCAAAACAAAAAATTTATCCTACTTACTTCTAGTTATTTAAATTATTTCTTGTTTAAAAAAAAATCCTGAGTTAATTTTTTCATTAAATTTAATAAATGCTCCATCAGGAGATGAGACGTTTATTCTGTTGAATAAAGAAAGTTTATTGATAGGAGTGTTCATTGAGTTTACCAATTACTTTCGCTACATCTTGTAATTTAAAGAAAATATCTTCTTTAGCTAAGAATCAAAAAACAATTTCTGAGCCGGTAAGTATTAAAGGTCTAGGTCTTTTTACCGGGCAAAAAGTTGAGATGACTTTAAAGCCCGCTGCTGAAAATCATGGAATCAAATTTCAAAGAGTTGATCTAAAAGGAAAACCAATTTTAGATGCAAAAGTTCAAAATGTTTGTGCAACACCAAGATGTACAGTTCTTGGAAAAGAGACGGTTGTTATTCAAACAGTCGAGCATGTTCTTGCGGCCTTGAAAGCTTTTGAAATAGATAACCTGCTTATTGAGATTAATGGATCGGAAATTCCAATTTTAGATGGGAGTGCATCTCCATTTGTTGCGATGCTTGAAAAAGCAGGGATTAGTTACCAAAAATCCACAAAAAAATTTAATCACCTTTCGTCTCCTGTGTTTTGGTCCCAAGGAGATGTGCATCTAGTGGCCTTGCCATCTGATGAGTTTAGGATAAGTTATACTTTGAATTATCCTAATTCTGAGATACTACGTGCGCAGTTTCATACACTAAGTGTCACAGAAGAGAGTTTTAAAAATGAAATCGCTCCTTCAAGAACCTTTTCACTTTATGAAGAAGCAGTTCCTTTTATTGAGAGAGGCCTCATGAAAGGTGGGTCGCTAGAAAACGCTGTTTTAATTAAAGGGGGCGTAATTTTAAATCCAGAAGGACTTAGATTCCCTGATGAAATGGTCAGGCATAAAATCCTTGATTTAATCGGCGATCTCTCTTTAGTTGGATTTCCTTTTTTAGCTCATATCATTGCAATTCGTTCGGGCCATTTTTCAAACACCTCTTTTGCTAAGGAAATATACAATCAGATTATGATGGAGCAGCACGCATGATGCCGCAATTTAATGAAAAAGAACCTGTACTAAATATTAAAAGAATTCTTGAGATTTTACCTCATCGATACCCATTTTTGCTTGTAGATAGAATCGTTTATATGGATCTAGAGAAAAACGAAATAGTTGGAAAAAAGGCTCTAACTATCAATGAAACGTTTTTTCAAGGACATTTCCCAAATGCTCCAATCATGCCTGGTGTTTTAATTTTAGAAGCTATGGCTCAAACAGGCGGAATTTTGATTCATCAAAAAGGTTTTCATGAGAAAATTGCGTTGCTCCTTACAATCAACGATGCAAAATTTAGAAGGCCTGCTCTTCCAGGGGATGATTTGTTTCTTCATATAAACGGAGGACACTTGGGTTCCAAAGGAGGAAAGGTGAAAGCTCGAGCTTTTGTAAGAGATACAATTTGCGCTGAAGCGGAAATTGGTTTTGCTTTGATGGATAAAGAAAAATTATATGCGTTAAACGATTAAAGATTATTTAAAATTTAGAAGAATATTATGTCTAATATCGATGGAAGAGCTGTGATAGAAAAGGGAGCGCAAATCGGAAATAATGTAACGATTGAGCCTTATGCTATCATCAAAAAAGGGGTGAAAATTGAAGATAACTGTGTGATTAAATCACACGCTTATATCGACGGAAATACAAGAATCGGTCAAGGAACGATTGTTTGGCCGAGCGCAAGTATTGGAACTAAGGCTCAAGATTTGAAGTTCAAGGGGGAGCAGACCTTTGTTGATATTGGGGAAAATTGCGAGATTAGAGAGTTTGTTACAATCAACTCCTCCTGTGGTGAGGGCTCTATAGTTAAGGTTGGAAATCAATGTCTAATTATGGCATATTGTCACGTTGCTCATAATTGCGAAGTCGGAAATCACGTTATTATGTCAAATAATTCAATGCTTGCAGGTCACGTTGTATTAGAAGATCATGTGATTATAGGAGGCATGACCCCCATTCATCAATTTGTTCGTGTTGGAAAACATGCTATGGTTGGTGGTTTTAGCCGGGTGACTCATGATGTTCCTCCCTATACTATTGGAGCTGGTTATCCATATCAGCTAGCTGGCTTAAATTTAGTTGGTTTAAAAAGACATGGTTTTTCTATTGAGCTAAGAAAAGAGCTCACAAAGGCTTTTAAGATAACTTTCCGATCAGGATTAAATCATTTAGAAGCTTTGAAGGTTCTAGAAGAGCTGCAAGAAAAGTCTCAAGCATTGGATCACTGGATTTCCTTCTGCAAAAATTCAAAAAGAGGTTTTTTGAATTCCTCATCCCAAGAAGACACCTTGGAGGTAAGTGAGCCAGAAGTTATCACTAAATAAAATTTAAGTATAAAAAATGAAAATTGTTTTTTTTGGGACTCCATCAATTGCGGCAAATATCTTAGATCGTTTACTAAAAAATGGAGTTGAGGTTGTAGCTGTTGTTACTAAACCAGATAAACCTCAAGGAAGGTCTCAAAAAATGCAGTCTAGCGCGGTAAAAAGTTTAGTAAAAAAGAGCTATCCTCATATACCTGTGCTAGAGCCTGTCAAAGTTTCTACTTTAGAGTGGCAATCAGTTCTGGAAAAATACCAAGCCGATCTGTTTGTTGTTGTTGCTTATGGAGAGATCATTAAACAAAACATTCTTAATATACCCAAAAAAGGGTGCATTAACGTCCATGCAAGCCTTCTTCCTAAATATAGGGGGGCAGCTCCGATTCATAGAGCTATTATCAACGATGAAAAGGAAAGTGGAATTTGTATTATGGAGATGGTTTTAGCTCTTGATGCGGGAGATGTCTTGCATGTCGAAAAAGTTCCTATCTCTGAGTCTATGACAACTGGCGATCTTGAAAAAGAGCTTGAGCATCTTGGCTTTTTAGGACTCATTAAAACTCTTGAAAACTTTGATGAAAAATTAAAAAACAAAGCAAAGCAAGACGAGTCCTTAGTTACTTATGCTCCTAAAATTACAACGCAAGAGTGTCAAATAGATTGGAGTAAGTCTCCTTTACATATTCACAACTTAGTTAGGGGGGTGACCCCTTATCCAGGAGCCTGGTGCTTTGTGCAGTTTGAAGATGATTCAAATTCACCTACAAGAATAAAAATTAAAAAAACCTCTTTATCTAATCTTTCTTTGAGTGGAGCTCCCGGGAGTGTTTTTATTAAAGATAAACAAAGACTTTTTGTAAAGGCAGATGGAGGCTCTCTTGAAATTTTAGAGGTTCACCTCGAGGGTAAAAAGGGGATGTCTTCAGTAGATTTTTTAAAGGGATATAAAATAAAGAATTTTCTTTAAAAATCTTTACAAAATCTTAAATTTAAATTTTTAATTTATTTACAAATAAATCACGCATTCGTTATGATGTCCACTCATTTTGAAAAAAGTAGGTTGAAGAGGGTTTTACAATGAGTACTATTTCTTTGGATTGCGTTGAGTCGGCGGCTCTTGAAAGTTCAAATGTTACAACATGGGATTTTGTAAAGGACATTGCAGGGAACCGCCCTTATTATGTCTTTGAAGTTCCTAAGATTTTGATTGATGTTGTTTCTAAAACATTTAGCGCGGCTGATGCAGTTCTTCTGACGACTTCTGCAGGCTTTGAAAGAATACTAAGTACTGAGAATTTTATTACATTGTTTCAGGACGTTGTAGCTCTTCCAGCAGCTGGAAGGTCTCTTGCTGGAAAGGTGACGGGTTATTTTTCATCTTCAGCATCTTTGACTTCTATGCTAGATGAAATTAGAAGGTTTAGCGGACGTGTTGCTTCAACTGTTGGTGACTACGCTCTTGCTGTCTCTTCCTTAAAGGATTTAAGCCCGGCTCTTAACGCTACAGCAAACAAAATCAAATTTTTCTCTGAAAAAACAGGTTATTTGTGCTCAGCTTTTGGTTCAGGAAGTCGAATAGTTGATTATTTTTACCGAGAAGCTGAAAGTTCAAGCGGGTTAGCTCCTTCTGCTGAGAAGGTTTCTAAACCGATTGTTGATTCTAAGAAGCTCTGGGATCTTTCTAGAGATGTTTCTTTGCTAGCAATTAGCGTTTTGTCAGTTGCTTGCGGTGGACACGCGGCGATCCCATCTACTATATCGATCGCTCTTTCAGGCTCGCTTTTAGGATCAAGATTGGTTTCTTACTACAGAGATGTGCAGTTAAGAGAGATTGAAAAATCTCAAGCGAAAATGGTTCAAGCAAAAGCTGCTTTTAAGAAATAAATTATTTGATAATAAGGAGTTAATCATGTCAGTTGTAGATGTAGTCGGGGCTTCAGAGGAGAAATTATTAAATGATTTATATCCTGAGTCATATGATGTTAAGTTAACAGGTTTTGCAGAAGATAAAGCGAAAGTCTTTTTTGAAGCGTTTGCTAATATCTCTTTTTATCTCGGGAAATTACCTCAGTTCTCTCTTTTTGGTTCTCAGTATAATCCAGAAAGTTTTGTTGAAGCTGAGAAAGGTTTTAAAAACGCTAAAACAATTTTGAGCCTTCCAAATGCGGTTAAGGGGGCTTTTTCTTTATATGAAACATTCTGTAAAGGAAAAGCGGAATTCAAAAAGACTCTAACAGATGTTTGCTTTTTTGTTGGGGATTCTATTGATAGCATTAAAGGACTCAAAGAGTATGGGGTTGTGACCTCTGTTAGTAAATCAACTTTTGAAGTCCTTGATAAAGTGAAAAATCTAGCTGGGTTTATTGGAATTTCTAAATCGATTGAAGATAATATTGTCGAACTAAGTCATCTTAAGAAGATAGATCCTTCTAAAATTGGAGCTGCTCCAGTAAAGAATAGAGAAGTTGCAAAAGAAATTAAGAAGAGATGGGTTGTTTCTGAAATTAAAGCAAAACAGTGCGATTTGCTTAAGAATATCACAGGACTTGCTCTTGTGACTCTTTCTATGACAATCGGTTACCTCCCTTGGACTTTTGCTCTCTTAGGGTCTGTTTCTGTAGGTGGAAAGGTAATGAATTACATGCATAAGAATGATGCTTCATTTTGGCATAAAAAATATGCTGAAACACTCAAATAAACTTTTTGAATTTGTTAAAGCTTCTTTTGAAAAAGCAAAGAAGCTTTATTTTTTTTCAGAGAGTCAAAAAATTACTTACAGCGAGTGGGTGGTTTTTTTTCTTGTTTTATCAATTTTTCTGATTCATATCGTTTGCTCCTTCTCTGAGCAGGCTATTTATAGAAAATATATATTAAATCCTCAAAATCAAAAAAAAGTCGTTCAAAAAACTTTTTAAAATCGAATTATTTTATCTTTGTTTTAATTTAGAAGTTATAGCTTGAAAAAAATAGAACTTTCTAAATATCATCTTAGATGATTTTTAAGTGAAGACCCAGAAAGAATTAACGAGTTCAATTTAAGAGTTGGTTGTAAATTGATACTTCTCTTTCTGACCCTAAAAATCTTTTTAGATATTTAAGAGTTGCGTTTGATTTAAGCGTAATTTCGTCGAAGAAACAAAATATGTTGCTGATAAAAGTGTGGTCTAACGATGAAAAAGCGAAGGCGTTTTAAACAAGATATGTTTAAACAATTCTTTCTGTTTGGTGCTAAAATTAACTAAATTATCTTAATCTAATCTTTAAGAAGAAATTTTGATTGAGAGAAAACAATGGATTTGTTAGCCTCTTCGCTTTAGTCAAAAAACTAAAAAGATTTAAAAACAAAAAGTTTTAAGTCGCTCGTCATGCATCTATTGGGTGTGCAGACCAAGTTGTCAAAATAAAACCCACAAAGTAATTGAATTCGATAGTAATAGTTCAAGGGAAGAAGATATGTCTCTAAAATTCGCTGGTCGAAAAAAGGGAATGACAAAGATTTTTGATGAAACAGGAAAGGCAGTTGTTTGTACTGTTCTCCTTGTGGAACCGAATGTCATTACTCAAATCAAAGATCAAGAAAAAGATGGTTATAAAGCTCTTCAAATGGGAGCAATTGCAACTTCAAAGAAAAAAAGCCTTTCTAAGCCTGTATTAGGCCATTTTGCCTCAAAAAAAGTAGAGCCGAGAAAAGTGTTGTTTGAGTCTAAGGTGGAAGATCTGTCTTCTTACCAAGTAGGGCAAGAGTTAGGTCTTGAATATTTTCAGGATATAGGTTTTGTCGATGTAACTGGAGTGAGTAAAGGAAAAGGTTACCAAGGGGTAATTAAGAGACATAATTTCAGTGGTGGACCTGCAGCTCACGGATCTGGATTCCATAGACATGGTGGTTCTACAGGTATGAGATCTTCTCCTGGTAGAACGTTCCCAAATATCAAAATGGCGGGACATATGGGGAATGAAAAAGTGACTGCTGAAGGATTAGCAATTGTCAAGATTGACGCAGATAAGAATGTCCTTTTAGTTAAAGGAGCTGTCCCTGGTCATAAAGATGGTCTTGTCTTCATCCGTAAATCCTTAAAAAAAGCATCAACACGTAAATAAAATCTCAGGGAGTTTAACAAGTGACCAGTTTAAAAAAATATGATTTAACAGGTAAGATGGTTGGGCAGATTGAGATTGCTGACAGTCTTCTTGAGTGCGTTGCTAACAGCCAAATGATCAAAGACTACATTGTTGCTTTAAGAGCGAATAAAAGACAGTGGAGTGCAAATACAAAAGATAAATCCGAAGTGAATCACAGCGGTGCTAAACCTCACCCGCAAAAAGGTACAGGTAAAGCTAGACAAGGTACCTTAGCATCTCCTCAGTACAAAGGAGGAGGGGTTGTCTTTGGACCAAAACCTAAATTTGATCAGCACGTTAAAATTAATAAAAAAGAAAGAAGAGCCGTAATGAACTACCTTCTTTCTGAAAAAGTGAAAGCAGGAAAAATGCACGTTCTAGAGTCCGCAGTAATGCAAGAGCCTAAAACAAAAACAGTGGCCAATTTCCTTTCAAACGCAGGACTAAACAACAAGAAGGTGTTGATTATTGCTGAATATGAGTATCCTTCTCACTACACATCTTTTGCAAAAAGCCTAAGAAATGTGCCAAAAGTTAAGTTTATTAACCTAAGAAATATTAACGGTTATGAGTTAATGTGTTGGGATCACATCATTATGATGTCTCCGGCTGTTGAACAATTTACAGGACTATTAGAGGGAGCTGAATAATCATGAATAATAAGCCCTATTCAGTAGTTAAGTCTCGTTATGTGACTGAAAAAACTACAGTGCTAGAAAATTTAAAGAATGCTGATTCAAATAAGAGCTTAAAAAAGTGTTCTTCTCCAAAATACGCATTCCTAGTTGATATAAAAGCAAATAAGATTGAAATCGCAAAAGCTATTGAAGAAATTTATTCTGATAAGAAAGTGAAAGTGAAGTCAGTCAATACAATACGTGTTAAACCTAAACAGAGACGTGTTCGCGGGAAAGTGGGTTATACAAACGCCTTTAAAAAAGCGATTGTTACCTTAGCAGAAGGCGATAACCTCGATGGTAAGTCATAAATATTAGGAGAACGAAGACGATGGTAAAGAAATTCCGTCCTGTGACACCTGGATTAAGAAGACTTGTACTACCTAGCAATAATGAGCTAACAAGAGTGCCAGGTAAAAGAGCTACTGTTGAACCAGAAAAATCTCTTTTAAAACCAAAAAGAAGAACTAACGGACGCAACCACCAAGGTCATATTACATGCCGTCATAGAGGTGGTGGAGCAAAAAGATTTTACAGAGTAATTGACTTTAAGAGAGACAAAGATGGTATCGAAGCTGAAGTAGCCTCAGTCGAGTACGATCCAAACAGAACTACACACATTGCTCTTTTAAACTATAAAGATGGAGAGAAAAGATACATTCTAGCTCCACAAGGTTTAAAGCAAGGAATGATGGTGATGTCTGGAGAAAATGCTCCATTCAAAACAGGATGCAGCATGGCTCTTAAGGATATGCCAATTGGATCAGTCGTTCACAACGTTGAAATGAATCCTGGTCGTGGTGGTAAATTAGTAAGATCCGCAGGTCTTTCTGCACAACTAGTAGCACGAAGTGGTGGATACGCAACCCTAAAAATGCCTTCAGGCGAGATGAGACTAATCAACGAGTCTTGCAAAGCTAGTTTCGGAGCTCTTTCAAACGCAGAGCGCTCATTAAGAAATGAAGGTAAAGCGGGAAGAAACAGATGGAAAGGTTTTAGACCTACCGTTAGAGGTACGGCGATGAACCCGGTTGATCACCCACACGGGGGAGGAGAAGGTAAACATAACGGATACATTCCTCAAACTCCATGGGCAAAACAGACTAAAGGAAGAAAAACACGTTCTAAACGTAAGACTAATAAGTGGATCGTAAAAGACCGCAGGAAGTAGTAGGGGTATATAAATAATTATGGGAAGATCATTAAGAAAAGGGCCCTTTGTTGATCATCATTTGCTAAATAAAGTGCATAAACTAAATGAAGCGGATAAGAAACAAATTATCAAGACTTGGTCTAGAAGATCAATGATTATTCCTGAGATGATTGGACACACATTTGAAGTTCATAACGGAAAGAAATTTATTTCCGTATTCGTCTCAGAAAACATGGTGGGTCATAGATTGGGAGAGTTTTCTCCAACTCGATCTTTTAAAGGACATCCTAAAAAGTAAGGAAAAGTAAACATGAAGCAAGCGAAAGCTATTAGTAAATTTGTACGAATTAGCCCTCAAAAAGCAAGACTTGCTGCGGGACTTATTCGTGGATTGAAGGTTGAAGAGGCATCCGTACAACTTAGATACTCACAGCTAAGAGGTGGAAGTCTTATTAAAAAAACATTAGATAGCGCTGTGGCGAACGCAGAGACGCAGTTAAATGTTCAAAGAAAAGACTTGGTTGTTAAAGAGGTTAGAGTCGATTGCGGCCCAACAATGAAAAGAGCTAAGTCAAAAAATAAAGGCGGCAGAGTGCCAATTTTGAAAAGAACAAGTCATTTTACAGTCGTAGTAGCGACCACAGCAGAGTAAGAGGAAGATTTAAATGGGACAAAAAACTTCACCTACAGGATTTAGGTTAGTCTTAAGAAAAGACTGGAAATCAAAATGGTATGCTAACAAGCAACATTTCGGTGATCTTCTTAAAGAAGATTTAGACATTCGTGAGTATTTAATGAAGAAGCCATGCTGTGTCGGTACTTCAAAACTTACTATCAAAAGAATGAGCGATAAAATCGAAGTAACTATTCATACAGCGAGACCTGGTCTTGTTATAGGAAAAAAAGGCGCAGAAATTGATGTCTTGAAAAAAGAATTAAAAGATGTGACTGGAAAAGATATTTGGATCGAAGTCGAAGAAATCAAAAGACCTGATTTGGATGCACAACTAGTTGCAGACGGGATCGCAAAACAAATTGAAAGAAGAGTTGCATTTAGACGAGTTCTAAAAAAAGCAATTCAATCTGCAATGGACGCGGGAGCGGCTGGAATTAAAGTTCAGATATCAGGACGTGTTGGCGGAGCAGAAATTGCTAGAACAGAATGGTACAAAGAAGGTAGAATACCTCTTCATACTTTAAGAAGTAATATTGATTATGCTCAATCACGTGCAGAAACCACTTATGGATCCATCGGTGTTAAGGTTTGGATTAATAAAGGCGAAGAGTCAGAAAGACAGTAATAGGAGCAAGTCATTATGGCATTATTACCAAAACGAACAAAGTTTCGAAAACAACAAAAAGGAAGCCTAGCTGGTAATGCTAAAGCTGGACAGTTCATCGAGTTCGGTGAGTTTGGAATGCAAGTATTAGATAGAGGATGGCTAACTGGAAACCAAATTGAGGCTTGCAGGGTCGCTATTACTAGGTTTTTTAGTAGAAAAGGAAAGGTTTGGATTAGAGTTTTCCCTGACAAACCAGTTTCAAAGAAACCTGCGGAAGTGAGAATGGGTAAAGGTAAAGGAGCTCCTGATCATTGGGTAGCACCAGTAAGACCAGGAAGAATTCTATTTGAAGTTGGCAATGTATCTAAAGAAGATGCGCAGCAGGCTCTTGTTAGAGCTGCAGCAAAGCTTCCTATTCGTACTAGATTCGTTGAACGCGTAGAAACAGTATAAGAATAAGGAATTTAGAATTATGTTAGATTTCAAAGAACTAAAGAATCAAACTAAAGCTGAACTTTTAGCGAAATACGAAGAGCTTTCTTCTGATATTTTCAAATTAAAAAATGATTTGAAAATCTCTAGAAAGCTTGAAAAACCACATGAGCTGAAAGAAAGGAAAAAAGATAGGGCTAGAGTATTAACAGCTTTAAATAATAACTTTTAACATGTCAGGAAAAATGTCAGTAGTTAAAGAAATTAAATCCAATAGAATTAAGGAAGGCGTTGTAGTCTCTAACAAAATGCAAAATACTGTGACAGTTAGAGTCGACAGAAGATTCCCTCATCCTAAATATGGAAAAATTATCACAAGAGGCAAAAAATACTACGCTCACACTGTTCAAGAGTTAGCAGTAGGACAAAAAGTCAAAATTATTGAAACAAGACCACTTTCAAAATTGAAAAGATGGCGTGTGGCTCAGGTCTTGGCTTAATTAATAATTGTAAGAAGATCTAAATAAGTGAGAAAGCTATGATTCAACAGGAAACCGATCTAGAAGTTGCTGATAACACAGGCGCTAGAAGGGTAAAATGTTTTAAAGTCCTTAAAGGAACAAGAAGAAGATACGCTCGAGTAGGTGACGTAATTGTATGTTCTGTCAAAGAAGCTGATCCTAAAGGCACTGTAAAAAAAGGTGAAGTTGTTAAAGCGGTTATCGTAAGAACAAAAAGCTATATTAAAAGAGAAGATGGTTCTTTTCTAAGATTTTACGACAATAGTTGCGTAATTATTGATGACAAACTAAATCCGAAGGGAACGCGTATATTTGGTCCTATTGCTAGAGAAGTAAGAGACGAAGGATTTGTGAAGATCAGCTCTTTAGCGCCAGAGGTTATTTAATAGAGGACATTATGAAAAGTTGGATAAAAAAAGATGACAAAGTGCTAGTTATAGCTGGCAACGACAAGGGCAAAACAGGCGTTGTGCTTGCATGTGGTGCTGACAAAGTTCTTGTAAAAGGAATTAATGTTAGAAAGAAACATTTGAAAAAAAGAACTGAGAACGGAAAATCAGAGATCATTGATATTGAAACTCCGATTCACATTTCAAATGTTGCTCCTTGCTCAAATGAAGGAACAAAGATCAAATTAAGATCCAGATTTCTTGAGAACGGTGAAAAGCACCTCTACTACGTAGAGAATGGCAAGGATGTTGTCTATAGAACATTAAAAAAATCAACAAAGAAGTAGATGAGCCATGTCAAGAATTAAAAATTTATATGAAGAAACAGTTAAAGGTTCGTTGTTAGAAAAGTTTACCTATAAGAACGTAATGATGATCCCTAAACTAAAAAAAATTGTAATTAGCATGGGAGTCGCAGAAGCACTTAAAGACAAGAATGCTATGCAAGATGCTTTAAAAGAGCTTACTTTACTTTCTGGTCAGAAACCTGTGATTACAAAAGCTAAGAAAGCGATTTCTAACTTCAAACTAAGAGAAGATCAAGGTATCGGACTAAAAGTTACTCTACGCGGAAAAAGAATGTATGATTTTTTTGACCGTTTTACTAATATAGTAAGTCCAAGAATTAGAGACTTCCGTGGTTTTGATAAAAAAGGTGATGGCAGAGGTAGCTATTCCCTTGGATTAAATAACCAACAAGTATTCCCAGAGTTGAATCTTGACGAAGTTAAGAGAGATCAGGGTATGAACATAACTTTCGTAACTTCTGCTACAACAGATGAAGAGTGTTATGAGCTGCTAAAATTATTGGGAATGCCATATAAAAGAGAGATATAGGAGTAAGTAACATGTCATTAAGCGATCCTATAGCAAATCTATTAACGAAAGTTCGCAACGGCCAAATGGCTAAGCATAGATATGTAGATGTTTGTTATAGCAAAATGAATAAGCAAATCGTTCAGGTTTTAAAAGACACTGGATTCGTAGAGAATTTTCTAATCAATGAAAAAGAATTCAAAGTTAGAGTTTTCTTAAAATATTCAAAACAACGTGAATCAGTAATCCAAGGTCTAAAGAGACATTCTAAGCCTGGATTGAGAAGATATGTTGGTTATAAAGAAATTCCTAAGGTTCTAGGTGGTTTAGGTATTTCCGTTCTTTCCACACCAGAGGGTGTCATCGATGGAGAGACTGCTAAAAAGAAAAAAGTTGGTGGAGAGCTTCTCTGCTGCGTCTGGTAATAAAGAATAGAGGATAACGATGTCACGTTTAGCGAAAAAACCAATGATCCTTCCAAAGGGTGTTGAAGTTACAGTTTTAAATCAAACTGTACAAATTAAAGGGCCTAAAGGAACATTGACTCATCATCTTCCAACAGGAATTGAATTAGTTCGTGAAGAAGATAAATTAGTTATTAACGAAGTAGAAAGTGCAAATTTAGAAAAGTCAATGCTAGGTTTGCATAGATCATTAATTCAAAACGCAATTATTGGTGTTACTTCAGGATTCGAAAAGAAATTACAACTAGTTGGAGTGGGTTACCGTGCTGCGCTCAAAGGTGCTAAGCTAGACCTTCAATTAGGTTTTTCTCATCCATGCGAAATTGACATTCCAACACAGCTTAAAGTTGAGATCGACAAAAGTGTTACGATTTCAATTTCTGGAATAGATAAAAATTTAGTTGGACATTTTGCAGCTGTTGTTAGAGGTGTAAAACCGCCTGAGCCTTACAAAGGTAAAGGAATTCGTTATATTGATGAGTTTGTTAGAAAGAAAGCTGGAAAAGCTGCTAAAGGAAAGTAAGTAAAATAGGATAAGAGCATGTATAATCATTTACAAAAGAGAAATGATTGCAGAAAAAAGAGATCGTTAAGAGTAAGAAAACATCTCAGAGGCACAAATGATAAGCCAAGACTTTCTGTAGTTAAATCTAACCTACATATTTATGCTCAGCTTATTGACGATGAAGTTGGAAATACATTAGTTTCTTACAGTTCATTACACAAAGGTTTTGATCAAAACGTAAGAGGAAAGTCTAAAGAATCCGCCAAAATTATCGGAGAGAAAATAGCTGAACTAGCGAAGGAAAAGAATATAACTAACATGGTTATGGATCGTGGTAGATTTAAATATCACGGAATAATCGCGGAAGTTGCTAATGCAGTCAGAGAAGCTGGTATTTTAATTTAAGATAAATGGAATTTAAGAGGTTCAATGTCTAAGAAAAAAGGGGCAAACAGGCAAGAAGAATTTGATTCCGAATTCGAGGAAAAAGTTCTCTACATTAACCGATGCTCAAAAGTTGTTAAAGGTGGTAGAAAGTTTAGTTTCTCAGCTTTAATTTTAGTTGGAGATGGAAAAGGAAATATCGGCCTTGGTTTTGCTAAAGCTAACGAAGTTTCAGATGCGATTAGAAAAGGCGGAGAAGCGGCAAGAAAAAATATTGTATCTTTTGAAATGCAAGGAACAACAATCCCTCATGAGATTATGGTTGAGTGGGATGGAGCGAAAGTTTTATTTAAGCCAGCTCCTCAAGGTACAGGTGTTATCGCTGGATCTAAAGTCAGAGCAGTTCTAGAGCTTGGTGGTGTTAAAGATATCGTAACGAAAAGTTTAGGTTCTAACAACCCAATCAACCAAGTTAAAGCTACTTTTAGAGCGTTAACAAAACTAAAAAACAGAAACGAGTGTTTAGCACTTAGGGGCGTTTAATGATTAAACTAGAAAGTCTTAAAAATACGCATAGAAAGTCTCCTAATGTACAACGCGTTGGTAGAGGAATTGGATCCAAGCGCGGTAAGACAAGCTGTAGAGGTCACAAGGGAGATAAATCCCGTTCTGGATATAAAAGACGATACGGGAAAGAAGGGGGTCAGCTACCTCTTTATAGAAAACTTCCTACAAGAGGTTTTTCTAACTTAGGCTTTAGAGAACCACCTTTCTCTATTAATTTGGATAGAATTAATGCACTATTCGAAGATGGTGAAACTGTTAATGCACAAACATTAATAGACAAGGGGTTTTCTGCAAGAAAAATTGCAAACGGAATCAAAATACTTTCTGTTGGTGATTTAACTAAAAAAGTAGTTATCGAAGCTGCAAGCATTTCTACAAATGCTTTAAAAAAACTCGAAGAAAAAAAGATCGAGTTTAAGCTAGTCTAACAAATTTGAAGTTCTACATTAACCCATTGAGTATTTGAAACCGATGATCCAAACAATTAGAAAAATATTTGCAGTTGAAGATCTGAAGAAAAAAATTCTATTTACGCTACTAATGTTGGTGGTTTGTAGGATAGGAGCTTTTATCCCTGTTCCTGGAATAAACAGTGAAGAAGCTCTTAAAGTTTTTAAATACGCAACTGGAGGCGGACAAAATCTACTCCAGTTAGTTAGTATTTTTACTGGTGGTGCTTTTTCGAAAATGACAATTATTGCTTTAGGGGTAGTTCCTTACATTACTTCTTCGATTGTCATGCAAATGCTTGTTCCATTGGTTCCCTCAATTCAAAGAGAAATGAGAGAGAATAGTGAGCTGGCTAAAAGAAAAATGGGAAAAAGAACAAGATTGTTAACATTGCTTTTATCGCTGTTTCAATCTTGTATTTATGCTAAATTTGCTTTTCAAATGAACATGTCTCATCCAGGGATTATTGTTGATCCGTTGTTAAATATGCAGGCTTTTGGTTTTCCTTGGCTTTTCTATTTAATTACTATGGCTTCAATGACTACAGGGACGCTGTTTTTAATGTGGATTGGAGAGCAGATTACAGCTAGGGGTATAGGTAACGGAGTAAGTTTAGTTATTACAGTAGGGATTCTGTCTTCTTTTCCTTCGACAATTGGAACGATGTTTAGACAGCTGAATTTAGATTCCCAAGAACCTGGTAAATTAACTCTTACTACCTTTGCAGCGCTAATGTCGATTTTTGTTTTGATTATTGTAGGAACTATTTTAGTGATACAAGCTCAAAGAAAAATTCCTTTGCAATATGCAAGAAGAGAGGTGGGTAGGCAGCAGGCTCAAGGTGCTAATGCTTATATACCACTAAAGCTTAATTATGCAGGAGTTATTCCGGTGATTTTCGCTTCAACTCTTTTGATGTTTCCCGCGACTATAGCGCAATTAGCAGGCAAAAATACATGGTTTGGAAGTGTAGCAAACAAACTTATGCCTGGTTCGTGGGTTTATACAATAGCTTATGTTTTGTTAATTATATTTTTTACTTACTTTTGGACTGCGACGCAGTTTCATCCGGAGCAAATCGCTTCTGATATGAAGAAAAATGGTGCGTTTATCCCTGGTGTAAAACAGGGGCGCCCAACACAAGAATTTTTAGAAACAACGATGAATAGAATCACCTTCGCAGGGGCTTTGTTTTTGGCTATAATAGCCGTATTGCCGACCCTAATGGGCAAGGTTCTTGGGATTGATTCTACGATTAGCCACTTTTTCGGAGGAACATCCCTACTGATCCTAGTAGGTGTTGTTCTAGATACAACAAAGCAGATAGACTCTCACTTGATCATGAAGCGTTATGATGGTTTCATGAAAAAGGGCAGAATTTCTGGGGAAATCTAATAAGTAGAGTTGAATTGATTTAGGGAAATTTGGTAAACTATTGGCCATTCATAAAAAAGGATTTTACAAATGCCTAGAGTGATAGGAATTGACATACCTGAAAGAAAAAAATTAGCTATAAGCTTAACATATATCTACGGAATCGGAAGAAAAGTTTCTTTAGATATTATAGAAAAACTTAATCTAAATCCTGATATGCTTGCTAAGGATTTAACAGAAGAGCAAATATCAAAGCTTAACTCACTTTTACAGTCTGAATATACTGTTGAAGGGGATCTTAGAAGACAAGTTCAGAATAACATTAAGCGCCTTATCAGCATTAACTGTTATAGAGGAACAAGACATCGTCTAGGTCTGCCAGTAAGAGGACAGCGTACAAGATGTAATGCTAGAACTCGTAAAGGCAAGAAAAAAACAGTAGCAAACAAAGTCATTAATAAAAAGTAATGAACAACTTTTAGACAAATAGATGATTTAGGAGATATACTTTGGCTAAGCAAGAACAAAAAAAGATCATGAAAAACAAGCCACTTACAAAAACGACAAGAAAAAAAGTCGTTAGAAACGTACCAAGTGGAGTTGTTCATGTTAAAGCGACATTTAATAACACAGTAGTTACTATTACAGATCCAGCAGGAAACGTTATAGGGTGGTCTTCTGCAGGTAAATCAAACTTTTCTGGATCAAGAAAATCCTCTGCGTTTGCAGCAACAATAGCTGCACAAGATGCTGCTAAGGCTGCTTCTGCATATGGATTAAAAGAAGTAGAAGTTAATTTAAAAGGTCCTGGAGCAGGAAGAGAATCTGCTGTTAGAGGACTACAAAGTTCAGGTCTAGTGATTACAGTTATAAGAGATAAGACACCTGTTCCTCACAATGGTTGCAGACCAAGAAAGAGAAGAAGAGTTTAATTTTTTATCAATCAAGTTATAACTTAAGAGTCCTGAGAGGAGTTAATTATGGCGGTTAAGTATGGCAAGTTTGAACTGCCTACAAAAATCAAGTTAGACGAAAAACAAAAAAGTGATGTGTTTGCTAGATTTATAGCAGAGCCTTTTGAAAGAGGTTTTGGACACACTCTTGGTAATTCTTTGAGAAGAATTCTTTTAACTGCAATGGAGTCACCAGCAATCATTTCTGTAAGAATTGAAGGTGTTCCACATGAATATATGGGTGTTGAAGGTATCATAGAAGATATGACTCATATTATTCTAAATTTAAAAGGTGCGTTACTAAGAAAATTACCGAGCACAGATGAAGGTGGGTCAAGAGATTGTAAGCAGATTACTAAGGAATTAGAAGTTACTCAAGAAATGCTACAAGCTAATAACGGTCACTATTCTGTAAAATTAAAAGATCTTATTGGTAAGACAGATTTTGATATAGTAAATCCAGAAATGCATGTCTTTACTGCTACTAAGCCGATGAAGAGAAGAGTTGATCTGAAAGTAGCAATAGGAAGAGGATATGTTCCATCTGAAAGACAAGTTATACCGAATAAAAACATTGATGAAATTATTATCGATGCAGCTTTTTCACCTGTGCGTTTAGTGAATTACTATGTTGAAAATACAAGAGTTGGTCAAGATACAGACTACGATAGACTTGTATTAGAAATTACAACAGACGGAAGAATTTCTCCGCATGAAGCTTTAAACTTTGCTACTCAAATAGGTATTCATCATTTCCAAGTGTTTGATGAAATTAAGCTTCAAGCAATTTCTTTTGATTCAGATCAAGAAAGTAAAGACAGCGATAAAGACGCGATTCTTTCTAAGCTTGCTCTCAAAATCAACGAAATTGAGTTGTCTGTTCGCTCTACAAATTGTTTATCTCAAGCAAATATTGAGACGATTGCAGAGCTTGTTGTTATGCCTGAATCAGACATGTTAAAATTCAGAAACTTTGGTAAGAAGTCCCTAAATGAAATTAAAGCGAAATTAGAAGAGATGGGCTTACACTTAGGAATGGATTTATCTAAGTTTGGTATCAACAAAGATAACGTAAAAGAAATCATAGATGAATACTTAAAAGAAACATTAGGAAAGGAAGAATGAGACACGCAAAGCGATCCTTTAAAGTAGGAAGAACTACCTCCCACAGACGCTGTCTTATTGCAAATTTGCTTAAGTCATTAATTGAGCACGGTAGAATAGAAACTACTGTAGTGAAAGCAAAAGAGCTAAGAAGACACGCAGACAAGGTAGTAACTTTAGCAAAGAAAAACACTTTAGCAACAAGAAGACTTGCTAAGGGAAGATTAATGCTATCTTTCAATCCATTAACACCAAAAGAAGCTAAAGCAGCAAAAGCTGGAGATCTGTCAGTTTACAATACAGATAGAAAAATTCTTGGTAAGTTATTTGATGATCTAGGTCAAAGATACGCGGAAAGAAACGGTGGATATACTAGAATTATCAAATTAGACACACAAAGAGGAGATAATGCTCCTAAGTGTTTAATTGAATTCGTATAAGAGACTCTCTTTCACAAATTAATAAAAAGAGACGAAGTAAAATTCGTCTCTTTTTTTTCAAATTGATTCTTTACTTTCCTTAAAATCTTTATTATCATTGTTGAAATTATTCGTCGTAAGCAATAGATTTATTTTAGCTATTATCTATTACATGCAGAGGATGCTATGACTAAAAAGATTAGAGTTGGAATAAATGGATTTGGAAGAATAGGCAGGTCTATTTTACGTCTTTCCTATGAGTCTAATTCTATTGTAGAAGTGGTTGCAGTCAATGACTTAGTTCCACCAAGTAATCTTGCATATCTTCTTCAGTATGATTCAATCCATGGCAGGCTTAACGAAAAAATTTCTTCGGGAGATGGTTTTTTAGATGTTGATGGACATCGAATCACTGTTTTAGCAGAGAAAGATCCAACTAAGCTTGGATGGGGGAAGCTTGGAGTAGATTATGTCATAGAGTCAACAGGAAGGTTTACGGAAAAAAATGAAGCAGAAAAGCATTTAGTCTCTGGGGCGAAAAAAGTGATTATATCAGCTCCAGCTAAAGGAGATGTCCCAACTTATGTAGTTGGAGTCAATCATCAGAAGTATGATTCTAAAAAAGATCACATCGTCTCTAATGCGTCTTGTACAACAAATTGTCTAGCACCTCTGGCTAAAGTACTTTTAGACAATTTTGGAATAGAAGAGGGGCTTATGACAACAGTTCATGCGGCTACAGCAACGCAGCTTGTTCAAGATGGACCATCTCATAAAGATCTTAGGGGTGGCAGAAGCGCGTTACTAAACATCATACCTTCTTCAACCGGAGCTGCAAAAGCTGTCACTTTATGTCTTCCAGAGCTTAAAGGAAAACTCACAGGAATGGCCTTTAGAGTGCCAGTCGGTGATGTTTCTGTTGTGGATCTCACTGTTAGGCTGACTAAATCAACCTCATATGATAAAATAGCAGAAAAGATGAAAGAAGCGTCAGAGGGGAGCTTAAAAGGGATTTTAGGATATACAGAAGATCCTGTAGTATCTTCAGATTTTTTAGGGTGTAAGCTTTCATCCATCTTTGATAAAGATGCAGGAATCGCTTTAAATGATAACTTTTTTAAAGTTATCGCTTGGTATGATAATGAAATTGGTTACTCACAAAGACTACTTGATTTAATATGCCACATGGCATCACAAGACAAGTACTAAGCAAGTTATGAATACATTTAAATAAACGGAATGAACAACAGGAAAATATTTCAGTGAATTTTACAAGAGAACCTATAATAGAAACGGTGATTACGCCAAAAGATGGTTTCAAATTAACCATTCGTAATAGCAAAGGTGGATCTCAGGAAGAGTATTCTGTTGATGCAATAGAAGTTGTCTCTTTTGGACAATCGATGTTTTTTCGATCTCAAGAAAGACCAAAATCTTTTTTACTTCCAGTTACTGATTATGAAGTAATCGAAGTAAAGGAAACTAGAGTTGTATTAAAAAATGCACCACTAGAAGGATCTATTAAAATTGGTGGAGGAAAAGTGGTTAAGCCAGCACCAAAAGAGCCTGAAGAAAAAGTAGCAGTTGCTCAAGTTAAGCCAGCAGAAGATAATTTTGATGATAGACCTCGCAGAAGAAAATCTTCTTCAAGAAGAAGAAGAGGAGATGGAGAAGGATCTGATCATCAACACAGACCTCAAGGAGAGCAAAAACAACCAAGGTTAGTGCCACCTCCAGTCCAAAATGGTGAATCTCATGAGAAAAAACATGAAAAACCACAGGTAACAGGAGAGCAAATAGAGCCTTTTGTTTCCTCAACAATGTTTCGTAATCTTATTCCGCCTCCTCCGGGGCTTATTTCGGAAAAACTTCAGCAAGAAAAGTATCATCAAGCGATGAAAGAAGCTACGCAGCCTGAAGTTAAAGAAGAAAAACCGCTAGTAGAAGAATCTAAAGATAGCTCAAATGACCATGATGATAATTCTCATGGTGATTCTTCTGGAGGGCAGGCGCACGTAGAAGAAAAAAAAGAAGAAGCAGTTGAAAGAGTTGAAAAAAAAGAAGAGCCTATTCAGAAAGAGTCTCCTCGTTATCATCAAGCTCCAAAAGTGGAAGAAGATAGGGTTTTTTTCAAACTTGAAAGCAATTTCGCTTTTTAGCAGTTGCTACTAATTTCATTGAAGTGTATGATATCCAATCATCATTTCAATGATATGCTCGGATGGTGGAATCGGTAGACACAAGGGACTTAAAATCCCTTGGCTGACAACAGCCGTGAAGGTTCAAGTCCTTTTCCGAGCAAATTAAGTGTAAGCATGAATTTCATGCTTACACACTTTCTTTGTGAAAATCTGTTAAAACAACTCCTTATTTAAGACCGAAATTCATTGCTCATTGCTTACTTGGTTCTAATAAATAGCTTAAAATATATGTTAGACAATTAGACGTTGATGATTAGTTAGCTACTCTCATGAGCTTGTCTATCATTTTAAATTTTACTTCTTGTTTATCTGATACAGCCAAGTAAGATTTGAAACTAGGAATATTTTTTATGAATATGACAAGTTGTTTCTTGATAAAAATAAAATAGCCCCCTTAAAAAAGGAGGCTTAAATTTTAAAAGGAGTAGCGAAGTCCTACTTGGAATTGATTGGATATCCAGTAATTCACTTTTACTTTATCTAATCCTGCTACAGTGGTTCCTAGCACATTACTACTGAATGTTCCATTTGAAAATCCTGAATCAGCTGAAAATCTTTCCCAATTAAAGTTAACGGATAAATGTTTTGTAAACATATAGGAAAAATTAGACCCAACTTTATAAGCAGTGATATCACTTTTGGTGTCAATTCCTGGCGCAGGAATAAATGAATCAGACTTAACCAAATATAAATATCCTGAACCAACTAAATGAGGAGAAAAGAAATATCCTCCGTAGATATTTAATTGAAGATTACACCCTAGTGCTCCGTATAGGGTAGCAGCAACATACGGAGAAGAAACTCTTAACTTTATAGATTGATCTATATTTATTTTTCTATAATCATATCCAATTTCAGTATCAAGAGCTAAATATTTCTTATAAAGAGGAATTCTAAAACCTCCTCCTACCAGTCCATCAAAAGAGTATCCTTTCATGAAATCTTTTTGATATGAATTAATAAGATAGGATGTTCCTTGTAGGTACGAAGCCTCATTTTCTTTGTCAATATCCATAAATCCATATGCAACATCTCCTTTTAAAAATGCATACTTATGAATTACAACTCCTCCTCTAAAAGTCAATAAAGTAAAATCAACTTTTTGAGTCTTCTGCCCAACGATATCCCATATTGAATTATACAACTCAAGTGTGTTTTTGAGTCTGTCGTATCTATAGCCTATGTCCACTTCTAGATAAGGACAAATGTTATTATTCATACAAAGAGAAGTTTCAACATTTAGATCCTGTGCCCTAAATGAGCATGAGGATTTTTCATCAGCGATAATGAAACTTTGTGCGGCAAATAGTAAAGCAAACAAAGTTAGTAGTTTATTTTTATTTTTCATTGTTTGAGTTGCCCCTATAAAACCGGTCCACTAACTAACTCGTTTTGTTTCTTCTAAAAACTCTCTTGGTGAGAGCATCTTTAGTCCCTTGTGTGGGGCTTTTTCATTATAATCATTAAACCACATTG
>Ga0172372_10000150_pt1 | contig 106707 bp, 94 predicted proteins | sample LakKiv5m_2_FD_114544 | JGI IMG/M metagenome (GOLD analysis project Ga0172372, IMG submission 114544) | Freshwater microbial communities from Kabuno Bay, South-Kivu, Congo - kab_092012_9.5m | ecosystem: Environmental > Aquatic > Freshwater > Lake | place: Democratic Republic of the Congo... | reverse complement strand
TGGCAACATAAATTACTATAATAGTTTGTGATAAAATAGTTTTAGAAAACTTAACAAAATTTAACTGCCCAAAACACCATAAACCGTAATAAATATATTCACATCTATCGTGACTTGCTAAGGGCGCGTACAATCTAAGTTATTCTCACAGAAAAATTTCCCAGGTACTAGGATTGACATGGCAAATTGTGGTAACTATATAAACAATAGGGAAGAAAGATGAAAAAAATATTAAAAAAACTTGATTGTGGTCAGGTTGACTTACTCTAAACCGAGATTTGTTTTAAGCCTGTTTAAGAAAGAAAAATTGGAGTCCGATGATTTAAATGAATGAGGTCTTATTATTCACAAGTTGGTTTGTGCCGTTTTATAGCCTATTGGGGGCAATTCTCACCCTACCCTGGTGTGTGGGAATAGTTAAAAGTACGGGTCCTAGACCTGCTGCTTATCTGAACTTGTTAATGACTATATTGGCTTTTTTCCATAGTCTGCTTGTATTTAAAAATTTGGGGGGTACGGATTCACAAAGCTTAGTAATTAACTGGTTTGAGTTCGGCGATTTTCAGTTGAATTTTGCTTTAGAATTATCCCAGGTGAGTGTGGGAGCATTAGTGTTAATTAGCGGATTAGGTCTATTAGCTCAAACCTATGCTCTGGGTTATATGGAAAAAGACTGGTCTCTAGCACGCTTTTTTGCTCTTTTGGGATTTTTTGAAGCAGCTTTGAGTGGATTAGCTGTAAGTGATTCTTTATTTCTTAGTTATGCTCTCTTAGAGGTTCTTACTCTTTCTACCTATCTACTGGTGGGTTTTTGGTATGCCCAACCTCTAGTGGTAACAGCAGCCAGGGATGCGTTTTTAACTAAACGGGTGGGGGATTTATTACTACTTATGGCTGTGGTTATACTTTCCACTAAAGCTAATAGCCTCAACTTTTCGGATCTTTATGAGTGGGTACAAGGGGCAAATTTAAACCCTCTGACTTCTACCTTGCTGGGTATAGCCCTAATTGCTGGACCTGCTGGTAAGTGCGCCCAATTCCCCCTCCATTTGTGGTTGGATGAGGCTATGGAAGGTCCAAACCCAGCCTCTGTCATGCGCAACTCTCTGGTGGTCGCTGGTGGGGCCTATGTTCTATATAAAATTCAACCAATCCTCAGCCTATCGCCCGTGGCTTTGAATGCCTTGATCATTATGGGTACTGTTACAGCAGTGGGAGCAACTTTAGTTTCAATAGCTCAAATTGATATTAAACGCGCCCTATCTCATTCTACAAGTGCCTACATGGGACTGGTATTTTTAGCGGTGGGAATGGAACAGGGCGGTGTGGCTCTGATGCTGTTGTTAACCCATGCGATCGCCAAGGCACTATTATTTATGAGTTCTGGTTCTGTTATATATACCACCCAAACTCAAGATCTGACGGAAATGGGTGGTTTGTGGTCAAAGATGCCAGCAACAACAACGGCTTTTTTAGTGGGTGCAGCGGGAATGGTCACCTTATTACCCCTGGGAAGTTTTTGGGCCATGTTAGCGTGGGCTGATGGTTTAGTGAAGATTAGTCCCTGGGTAATTGTAGTGTTAATTTTAGTCAATGGCCTAACCGCCCTAAATTTAACTAGGGTGTTTCGTCTGATCTTTTGGGGACAACCCCAACAAAAAACCCGTCGCGCCCCGGAAGTGGGTTGGCCCATGGCTCTCCCCATGGTTACCCTAACAATTATAACCCTAATATTGCCAGTCATGCTTCAGCAATGGTACTTACTTCCTGACTGGGAAGATGTTGATTGGTACATAGCTGTGGCATTAGTAGGTTCCACTGTCTTGGGGGTGGTAATCGGCTCTACCATACATCTACACAAGGGTTGGTCGAGATCAAGGGTTTTGGCATGGAGATTTGTTCAAGATTTATTAGGATATGATTTTTACATTGATAAGATATATCGGTTGACCATAGTCGGTGTGGTAGCACTCTTATCTAAAATATCCTCCTGGTGCGATCGCTATTTAGTAGATGGTCTGGTTAACCTGGTGGGATTTGCAGCTATGTTTGGTGGACAAAGCCTAAAATATAGTGTTTCTGGTCAGTCTCAGGGTTATATGTTAACGATTCTGGTGGTGATCAGTCTACTTGGTTTCTTGATTAGTGGTTACTTAGGTTTACTAAATAGGTTACCGTTCTAGTCGTAGTAAATAACCGCCTAAATGCCAAACTAGCAATAATGAACTAATGATGTTAAGTACCCTAATTTTGTTACCTCTAATTGGTGCAGCTGTGATCGGTTTTTATCCAACAGCGATAAGTGGAAAAACTGCCCGTCAAATCTCTTTGTCCATTGCTGGAATGATTTTTTTGTGGACTGTTTTGTTAACAATTAGGTTTGACCCTAACCAGGGAAATGTCCAATTTACCGAATCCCTGATTTGGATAGATGTGTTAGGGTTAAACTATCGTTTGGGTGTGGATGGTTTATCCTTACCTTTACTATTGTTGAACGGAATTTTGACTGTTATTGCCATTTACAGTACTGATGAGTCAATCCAGCGTCCCAAGTTTTATTATTCCTTAATTTTTTTACTGAGTACTGGAGTAATTGGAGCTTTTTTAGCCCAAGACCTATTATTGTTCTTCCTGTTTTATGAATTGGAACTGATTCCCCTATACTTACTAATTGCTATTTGGGGAGGAATACGAAAAGGTTATGCAGCTACTAAGTTTCTCATTTATACCGCTCTCTCAGGAATCCTAATTCTGGCCAGTTTCTTGGGAATGATTTGGTTGAGTCATTCCCCTAGTTTTGCCCTAGAAACTGTCAATGCTCACACTCTACCTTTAACCACCCAACTGTTGTTATTGGCTGGAATCATCATCGGATTTGGCATTAAAATCCCCCTTGTTCCTTTTCATACCTGGTTACCCGATGCTCACGTGGAAGCATCCACTCCCATTTCCGTACTTTTAGCGGGAGTACTTTTGAAATTGGGAACCTATGGTCTGGTTAGATTCGGTATGAACTTATTACCCCAAGCCTGGGAATATGCAGCACCTACCTTGGCAACATGGGCGGTAATTAGTGTACTATTTGGAGCATCCTGTGCGATCGCTCAGAAGGACATGAAAAAAATGGTAGCCTATAGCTCTATTGGACACATGGGCTATGTACTGTTAGCAACAGCAGCGGCCACACCTTTAAGTGTACTAGGTGCTATTATGCAAATGGTGAGTCACGGGCTGATTTCAGCCATGTTGTTCTTACTGGTAGGTGTAGTATACAAAAAAGCTGGTAGTCGTGATTTAGAGGTACTGCGGGGGTTATTAAATCCGGAGCGGGGAATGCCAGTGGTTGGCACACTAATGATTTTAGGAGTCATGGCCAGTGCAGGTATACCAGGGATGGTAGGTTTTATTTCAGAATTTATTATCTTCCGGGGTAGCTATGAGGTTTTTCCGGTGCAAACCCTATTATCCATGGTGGGAACTGGTTTAACAGCAGTTTATTTCCTAATTTTGGTAAATCGGGCCTTCTTTGGCAGATTATCACCACAAGTAGTTAGACTACCTCGCATATACCTGAGCGATCGCTTGCCTGCTGTAGTATTAGCGGGATTAATTATTATTTTGGGAATTCAACCGTCATGGTTAACCCATTGGAGTCAAGCAACAGTGCAGGTCAGTGTCCAAAAACCAGCAAGCCAATTAACTCAAGTAAGTAAATGAAACAGATTGAAAACAGGGTCCATCCCCTACATGAATTCATCCAGCAATTGCAAACCGGAAAGGCCCTACTTAAAGACACTCCAGAAAATGTTTTAGAAGTTGTAGGGATTCTCAAAAGTTATGGTGTGGTACTAGATGCTTATTCTCAAAACCTCATCTACATAGCAGATCATCAATTTTTAGTGTTCTTCCCATTTTTTAAATATTTTAACGGCAAAATCTCCCTTCCCCAATTATTCCGTCATTGGTGGCACGATCGCATTAACTTTGAATATGCAGAATACTGCATGAAAACCATGATGTGGCATGGTGGTGGGGGGCTAGATTCCTATTTAGATAGCCCTGAATTTGCCCACAGAGCCCAGGCCGTAATATCAGCTAAGTTCAAATACAACCTAGGGGTTATAGGTCTTAACCAGCTGTTTCCGGACTTTTTAATTGAACAATTGCGGATGTCCGCCTATTATAGTGGTCTCGGTCAATTTTGGCGAGTCATGGCTGATATCTTTCTCAGTTTATCAGATCTGTACGACCTGGGAAAAATCACATCTATTCCTCAAGTAGTAGAACACATCAAAGCTGGTTTAGTCAAAGATGCCTTAAAACCAATCACTTACCAAGTAAAAATTGGGGAGCAAGTTTATGATATTATTCCTAAATCCATGGGATTAACATTCCTGGCCGACACAGCCATTCCTTACGTAGAAGCAGTATTTTTCCGAGGTACACCCTTTTTAGGAACAGTGTCCCTAAACGCCCAAGCATATCAGGTTCCCCCAGACCAGGCCAGATTTGAATATGGTGCTTTATATGCGGATCCCCTCCCTATTGGTGGTTCAGGTGTTCCACCCACATTATTAATGCATGATATGCGCCATTATCTACCCGAGTATCTCCATCAGACTTACCGTCGCAGTTTGAGAGGTGAAGATGACCTGCTGGTGCAAATCTGTATCAGCTTTCAAAAGTCCATGTTTTGTGTGACAACTGCAGCTATTCTAGGATTAATGCCCTATGCCATAGATACAGAAGATCCCAGCGAACAGACAGCCAATCTAGTATACTTGGAAAAGTGGATGGATAGATTTAAAACCTCCCGATTGCTAGAAGCAAACAACTAAAACAACAATCAATCGTATGCCATAGTGCGAATAATATCACCACGGGTCAGAATACCAATTACAGTACCAGTATCATCAACCACCGGGAGACGACGAACCTTGTGGTCCTGGATAATTTTTGCTGCTGCTTTCAAAGACTGATCAGGACTAATAGTGATCGGATTGTTGCTCATCACCTCCCCCACAGTTTGTCCCAGAGCTTTGTGTAAATCCCGTTCGTAAGTAACAGGGTTTTGTAAGTAAATCACACTATCCAAAAACATAATGTATGCAGGAGGGGTAATTCCTGTTTCTTGCCACATTAGATCCGTTTCTGAGATAATCCCCACCAACTTACCCATATCGTCAACCACAGGTAACCCGCTAATTTGCTTCTCAGCCAAGATTTGGATTGCCTGTTTTAAAGGAGTTTGAGGATTAACCATAATCGGATTATGGGTCATCACCTGGGCAACAGTTTTAGACATGGTTATACCTATACCTTACTATAGAAACGGGAAAGTCAAGCTACTAACTTACTATTTTAGATAATACTACTATCAACATGTCGGTTAACGGAATAAACTACTCAGGGAAGTATCCTCATGAATACGCCAAATGGCCTCCCCAAGCAAATTAGCAACTGAAAGCACTACTAATTGGGGGAATTGATCTGCTGGAGAAATAGGAATGGTATTAGTAACTATTACCTCCTCAAACAACCCACTGGAAAGACGTTCAATAGCTGGTGGTGAAAATACTGCATGGGTGGCACAAGCATATACTTGACTAGCACCTTCTTCTCGGAGTAACTTTGCTCCCTGAGTAATAGTACCTCCCGTATCAATCATATCATCGACTAAAACAGCCGTTTTGCCCTTCACATCCCCAATCACATTCAGAACTTCAGCTACATTATGAGCCTGACGACGTTTATCAATTATTGCCAGGGGAGCATCATTGAGTTTTTTAGCAAATGCTCTAGCTCGAGCTACCCCACCCACATCAGGAGAAACCACAACAATATCTTGTAGTGCTTTATTCTGTAAGTACTCCAGTAAGACTGGCGAACCATAAACATGATCAAAGGGTATATCAAAGTACCCCTGGATTTGTGCCGCATGTAAATCCATAGCCAGGACTCGATTAGCCCCTGCTTGGGTAATTAGGTTAGCAACCAATTTAGCAGTAATGGACTCTCTCCCGGCGGTTTTTCGATCCGCACGGGCGTAACCATAATAAGGAACCACTGCCGTAATCTGTCTAGCAGAAGCACGACGGCAGGCATCAATCATGATTAGTAATTCCATTAAATGGTCATTAACTGGCTTACAAGTTGGTTGAATTAAATAAACATCACAACCGCGAATAGACTCTTGAATTTGAATATACAACTCACCATCCGCAAATCTTTTGCGGATCATGGGGCCCAAGTCCAGGCCCAAGTAGCGTGAGACTTCCTGAGCTAATTGGATATTGGCCGATCCAGAAAATAATCGCAGACGTTGGTTGTCAGTCACTCCTGTGGTGACTGGGTGCATGGTTAAACTTGCAGAATTTAGCACAGCAGATCCTAGATGCGCATTCATGGCGATATTATCATCAAAGATGTAGCAGATTTCATGAACAAATGCAGAAAAATTGGGAATACCTCCATATAAATTAACACTATTTTTCTAGATTAGATTGACGATTTGTTGATTTTTTAACTTGAGAGAGATCTTCGATGTTGAACCAAAGCCAAACTCCCCTAATTGATGCCTTAAAATCCTCCATATCGGAAAACCATACCCCCTTTTATACTCCTGGACATAAACGGGGTGCAGGAGTCTCACCCATTTTAACCGATTTGCTTGGTAAAGACGTATTTAGAGCCGATTTAACCGAACTATCAGAATTAGATAATTTATTTGCACCTGAAAGTGCAATTTTAGCAGCACAAGAATTAGCCGCTATGGCCTTTGGTGCTGAAAGAACTTGGTTTTTAGTCAATGGCTCCAGTTGTGGTATTATAGCAGCAATTATGACCGTTTGTGGACCAAATCAGCATATTCTTTTACCCAGAAATATACATTTATCTGTGGTTTCTGGATTGATTATAGCTGGTGCTATTCCCATTTTTATCAATCCCCAGTATGATCAAGATGTGGATATTACTTGTAGTATTACACCTAAAGACTTAGAAATAGCTTTAGCTCAACATCCCCAGGCTAAGGCTGTATTAGTGGTTTACCCAACCTACAATGGAGTGTGTGGCAATTTAAAAGCCATCTGTCAAGTTACTCATGAACATAATATTCCTTTAATAGTTGATGAAGCTCATGGTGCCCATCTTAACTTTCATAATCATTTACCCATATCCGCCTTAACCGCAGGTGCGGATTTAACCATACAATCTATTCATAAAACCCTGGGGTCCATGACCCAAACATCAATGTTACATGTTCAGGGAAATAGAATTAACATTGATAGATTAAATCAAGCTCTACAATTAGTACAATCCACAAGTCCGAGTTTTATACTTTTAGCTTCCCTTGATGCAGCACGTCAGCAAATGGCTATAGATGGTCAAAAGTTGATGCAGCAAACCCTAGAACTAGCAAATATAGCCAGAAATAAAATTCGAGAAATTCCTGGTTTATCAGTTTTAGAATTGCCAAAAATTAGGCAACCAGGATTTTTTGATCTGGATAAAACTCGATTAACCGTGAATGTAAAAGAATTAGGTATCACGGGTTTTACCGCAGAAAATTTTCTAATTAAAATGGGTATTGTACCAGAGGTTTCTTCTTTTGAGAATGTTACATTTATTATTAGTTTAGGAAATAATGAATCAGATATTAATGCCTTGGTAAAAGTTTTTAAAAAAATCAATGATATACCCAGGTCTAGAAAATATGAGATGATCACCTCCAACATCATCTCTAAGATAATATTTAATTATCAGCCAGATAATAGGTTGGGCATTTCTCCCCGTGAGGCTTTTTTTGCCACAAGTGAAATTCTACCTTTAGAAAAGACGGTGGATAGAATTTGTGCAGAAAATATCTGTCCATATCCTCCAGGAATACCAATATTAATGCCAGGAGAAAGAATTACAAAATCAGCCCTAGACTATTTACAGCAGGTGCAGGATTTAGGAGGAGTGATTACAGGTTGTTTGGATGCAAGTTGTCATACCCTTAAAGTTGTTAAATAGGATGGCAAACCCTAAGTAAAAAAAGCTCCTTCACCTCTTGTGCAAGTTTAGGAGCTGGCTTGATTAACTTTTATAACTCGGGGTGCCAAAACCATAAATTTGGGATTTTAACAACTCTTTCACTGCATCCTCTAAATTTTCTTCTCGCAGTAAACAATCTCCTATTAATACCCCATTGACACCAACATTGGCCATCAAGGATAAATCCTGAGATGTCTCAATTCCCGACTCACTTACTACTAAAATCCCCAAATTGTGTAGGTGTGATTTTCTGACAGCCATTAACTCCAGAGTAGTGTTGATATTAACAGTTAAATCCTCCAAACTGCGATTATTAATGGCAATAATACGCACATCCTCTAGCCTGAGAACACGGTCCAATTCCATCAAATTATGAACTTCTATCACAGCATTCATTCCTAAATAATGAATTACCCGTAAAAGGTTATTAATTTGCTGATCCGTGAGAATGGCGGCAATTAATAAGATTGCATCCGCTCCTGCTGCTCGTGCTAAATAAATTTGACATGGATCCAGAACAAAATCTTTACATAGAATAGGTAAAGTGACTTTATGTCGAACAATGCGCAGCTGATCAAACCCACCATGAAAGAATTTCTGATCCGTCACAACAGATATACAAGCTGCCCCAGTTCGTTCATAGGATTTAGCAATAGACAAAGCATCAAAATCAGATGAAAGCACATTCTCATCCGAGAATATCCTTTTCACTTCTGCAATTAAACTAGGTTTGTAAATGTTTTGTTGCAAAGCAGTGAAAAAATCTCTCACACTAGGAGCAGCAGTTAATTGACGTTGGAGAGAAGCAAGAGACATTTCCTGTTGAATTTGGGTAATCTCTAGTTTTTTGTGCCATATAATTTCTCTGATTATAGGTTCCATTGTGTTCTGTAGCATGATCATAGGTAGAATGAATTAACACATTATTTCCACTTCTTTTTTACTTGATTGATTTTGCCCAGAGCCACCTAGTAAATAATTATTTTTCAGCAATCTGATATAAGTGCGGTATGGTATGTAGTCAATGGGGTTAAGTCCCGAAAATCTCAGCAGCAAAACACAAGCCCAAGAATATTTACCAGCTATAATTGCCTTGATTATTTGTTCTATTTGATCCGTATTGATTTTCTTATTAATCTGCCTATTATAATCACCTAACTGTCCTTTCATAGTATGCACTCCTAATTTCTGAAATCAATCCATGGTCGAATAGATGGTTTAACATGCCATCAGGTTTATTTCATCTATTATTCCATTGATCAATGTATTCAGCATACTCAAATTTAACAGGGAAATAAATGAACTATTTTTAGATGGACTTATCTATTTTTTCGGCGTTACCTTGGTATCTCTCATTAATCAATAATTGTATTCCCAAATACTTACAATCTTTACAACTAATACTTCTTTAGTTAGATGACGGATGATCCCCAAACTATTTTTAATGATTAATTATGTCAATAGTAGGATGATTTACCTTCTGGAAATATAGTTGAATCCCCTTGATGGGAGATTACAAAAACTTCCTAAGATTGAAGTTGGTGAAGTCTATACATAAGGTATTTCCGATCTTAGTTGGTAATGATAAACAATGGGTGGAATTAAATATAAGATGAACGTAGGTTGGGTTGAAGTATGAAACCCAACACCCGCATGGGTCTTGTTACTCGACCCATCCTACAAATAATTGTGCCTCCCTACTTAGATCGGAACGCTTGGTACACAATTGATGCCAAAAATTCAGTATTGGCAGGTGGTTAAATCTATACAACTATCTGTAAATTAACTGTGGTGGTCTATATCTTTTTGTACGCCATAAACACTCAGGAGTAAATAAAGATGATGAATTGTCGGGGTTCCATGCTAGAAAAAATCAATTATCAATTAAACTATCCTTCCATGAAGGATAAACTTGTCGAGTTTTTGATTAATCAAGTCATAGATGCTGCTTTTTGTGTCAGAAATAATGGAGATTTTATTTATGCAAATAAGTCCATGTCCGTTATTACGGAATATTCGCATCAAGAGTTACTATCTATGAACCTGAGTAATTTGGATATAGATTTTTCCCTGAATAAATGGTTGCAAAAATGGGAAAATCTCAAAAATGTGGAAGGTCTGTCTTGGAAATCTCGCTATCGCACCAAGGGGGGAAGAACATTTGTAGCAACAATAGATTTTGCCTATATTCAATTACAAGAAAGTGAGTTTTGTTATGGAGTTATCAAAGAAAATACACAAGAGTTAGTGCCCATACTCTGCCATGAATTTCGCACACCCCTCAATATTATTTCTTTTTCCAACAGTCTACTTAAACGAAATATTCATCAATGGGAAGAAGAAAAAATGTTGTCACTTGTTAGACACATTGAAACAGCGGTAAAACAAATCGATCACATATTGGATGACATTTTATTTTTAAGTAAGACCAAATATTCCCAAGCAATTATCTCACCCATCCAGGTAAATTTGATTGAGTTTTGTGAGAATTTAGTCCAAAAAATGACCCTAATTAAAAATGGCAGGTCAATTCAGTTTGATTATCTGGGAGACTGTAAGCAAGTATGGATAGATCCCCACATAATAGAAGCAATTTTGACCAACTTACTAGATAATGCCATTAAATATTCATCTGATAGAACTATTGTGCATCTTTTAATTGGAAATGAAGATAAGCAAATCATTTTGAAAGTTAAAGATCAAGGTATTGGAATTGCCCAGGTGGATCAAGATAGACTATTTGAAAAGTTCTATCGAGGTCATAATGTTGGTCAAACTTCTGGTACCGGACTTGGGTTATCAATTGTTAAGACTCTCGTGGATTTATGTGAGGGTCAAATCATAATAACTAGTGAATTGGGTATGGGTACCACATTCACTATTGTTTTACCATCCTTGCCAAGACAATTCAATTCTTAATATTCTATTCACAGTCACAAGTTTTTAAAAAATTATATTCGTTGAAAATGACAGCTGAATCATCAAAAAAAATTCTGGTAATTGAAGATGACCATTTAATGCAAAATCTTTTATTGGAATCTCTGAAAGCGGAAGGTTTTGCCACTATCGCAGCAGAAACCGGTGAACTTGGTCTTTACAAGGCTAAGGAAAACCTACCTGACATAGTTATTTGCGAGTTGATCATGCCAGATATGGATGGTTATACCGTTTTAACTAAATTGCGTCAAAATTCCCAATTAGCAATCATGCCATTTATTTTTCTTTCCACCAATAATTCCAAAGCAGCTTTGAGAAAGGCTATGGAATTAGGTGCTGATGATTATTTGACTAAACCTACCACAATTGATGAATTACTAAAAGCTATCCATATCAGATTAGAAAAACAGTCTCTCATGAAATCCTGGTATGTCAATAACAACTCCCCCATAACAAACAAACCAGAAAATCCAGCTTTAGTATTTCCTAATATTCCCCATTTTCAAAAGGTTTTTGACTATATTGAAAGTCATTACCACTTAGGCATTACTTTATCCGATGTTGCACAAGCTGTAGGTTACTCTCCAGCTTATTTGACCAACCAAGTATCTCAACAGACAGGAAATAGTGTCAATAGCTGGATAGTCAAACGTAGAATAACCCAAGCCTGCTTTTTATTAAAAAACACTGCTTTAACAATTGAAGAGATTGCCACGAAAATTGGCTATCAAAATTGTTGTCATTTTTCTAGGCAGTTTAGTCAGTATCAAAGTCTATCACCAAAGATGTGGAGAAAACAACACCAATTGTCTCATGTTTGCACCCAAAAAGGCATAAGTTCCACCAATTTACCCAAATCTTTAACTATTTTTCCCTTGGATTAGTAACTGGATAGCTAAAGCCAATAAACCTATGGCCACTATGCTAAAAATTCCCATTCCCAAAGCTACCACACCTACCACTAAGGTACGAACTGCGGAGGCAATATTAATAACTATTTGGTTATCGGAATGAATGGGTTTACTAGCAAAGGTAGTAGCTATAGCAATCATTAGGGAATACATGGCAAAAGCCAGTCCTCCGGAAATTGTTGCTCCAGTTATACATCTTAATGGTGTTGGTGGAGCGGTTGTATCCTGTGCGGATTTTAACGGTTCTTTCATAATTCTCTCCCTTTTCTAAACTAATTTTAATGCCTGGTTTCTAATTGGATGCCATGACCAATTGTTTGGGTTACAAACAATTCTAAATCACTATCATTAATAGCTACTGTGATTTTTTCTTTAACCGTTTCAGCATCCTGTTTTGATTCTACAATAGCAAATACTGAAGGTCCTGAGCCTGACATCATTGTTCCTAAAACCTCTGGTTGTTTGGCAAATAGTTCCCGTAGTTGTAGAACCTGGGGATAAGCTGGTAAGACAACCTTTTCTAAATCATTGTGCAGTTTATGACTAATTCCCCCTAGATCCTGAACCGCAATGGCTTGGACAATTTCTGCTGCATGAACTGCTTTGGTACGCTGGGTAAAGTCTTGATGATTTTTTATATACTCGGCACCAAATTGCTCACGATAGGTTTGATAGGCCCAGGGGGTAGACACAGCTAAACTTTTATATTTGGCTAAGACTAAATACATGTTATTTAAACTGGGAAGGGGAGAAAGTTGCTCACCCCTTCCAGTAGCAATTGCTGTTCCTCCACCAATACAAAAAGGTACGTCTGAACCCAGGTTTGCTCCTAATTCTTCCAATTGAGATTGAGTTAATCCTAAACCCCAAAGTAGGTCTATACCTACTAACACCGCTGCTGCATTTGTGGAACCCCCAGCTAAACCTGCAGCTACGGGAATCCTTTTTTTCACTGTAATATCAACTCCACCAAAGTTACTAAAAGCAGTAGGAAAATTACTGGCCATCAGCACTGCTGCCCGGTGTGCTAAATTACTTCCATCTGTAGGTACTTGAGGGTGATCACAAAAAACTCTAATTGTTTGTGTATTAGCTGCGTGTAAATCTATTTTGTCTGCTAAACTAACACTTTGTAAAATCATTGCTAACTCATGATAGCCATCAGCACGAGCACCAATGATTTCTAAGTATAGGTTGATTTTTGCAGGTGCAATTAAACTGTAGTGACGCATGTTATAACTATTTAGTAGTATTTTATTTGGGTTGAGTATGAACAGACATCAAAGACGTTGTATTCAGGGAATTAACCAGTGATACCCATTGAGATACGCTGATTTCCTCCGCCCGAACATGAGGATTAATGTTTAATCCCTCCAGTAATTTAGTCAGGGACTCACGGTCAATTACTGATTGCAAATTATTTCTGAGCATTTTTCGTTTGCACCCGAACCCCAATTTAACCATATTTTCCAACAGTTTAGGATCATTAGCTCCTATTTCCATATTTCTGGGTAATAAACGCACTACCGCAGAATCTACTTTTGGCTGTGGATAAAATGCACTGGCGGGGACTGTACAGATGAACTCGCATTCCGCTAAATACTGTACTCTCACAGATAGGGCTCCAAAATTTCTAGAACCGGGTTTAGCATATAGTCTTTGTGCCACCTCCTTTTGGATAAGTAATACAATGGAATCAAAGGGTTGGGGATTAGGATCAGCAATAGTACCCAAAAGTTTTTCGATAATTGGACCTGTAATATTGTAGGGAATATTGGCAACCACTTTATTTTGTCTTTGGAATTTAGGAAAAGCGGTCAGTTGAGATGCTATACCAAGAGTGAGAAAATCACCCTGGAGAAGTAAAAAGTTTTCTCTTGCACCCAGTTTTTTGGCCAGTAGTTCACACAGGTCTCGATCAATTTCTACTGCTAGCAAGGAATCAACTAACGGTAGCAACCGCTTAGTGAGAATTCCGGTTCCCGGACCAATTTCTAAAATCCTATCATTTACTTGACATTCAGCAGCTTTAACAATGGAGTTTAGTGCTTTTTCACTTCTTAACCAATGTTGAGCAAACTGTTTTTGTGGTCTTACCATGGATTAATTACCAGTGCTTACAAACGCATTTATTGTTTAATTAAGAATTAACAAGGGTCATTACTACTATGAAGCTCAGTTTATCAAGTGATATTTTCACCGTACTGCTATTACCCATATTACTAATTGTAGTTGGCGCGGTCAGCAGTTGTACTCCCAGAAATTTGCCAGACCCTGCCAAACCCACCTCTCCACCATCTCCAAATAGCAGTTCTCAGTCCCTTAGTAACACTGATAAAACTATCCAGGTTACTCTATACACAAGTGATGCCCAATGTCAAGATTATATTCCCCAGGTGGTCAGGTTATCAGCAGACCAGATCATTGACCAAAGCATAGGCAAAATCCTGGAGCAGCAAACTAGTGCTGATTTTAGCATAGTTAGCTATCGTTTAGATATCTCTAATAAGATCGCGACAATTGATCTGCGAGTAGCTCCAGACTCTAGTCGTCAAATTGCTTCCCTTTCTAGTTGTGAGCAGTTTGCCCTCTTTGGTAGTATTCGCAAAACCCTCACCAGTAAACCAGAGTGGAACATTAAAGATGTTCGTTTTACCCAGGGAGATAAAGAAATTATTTTTTAAGGAGTTTTAAACCCAGTTTTGCGATAATATAGGTTAATATAATGCCAGCATAAGTTGTGTAGCTTAAAGGTTAAAGTAGGGTAACATAATGGATGTCAAGTTAATTCTGGTAATACTAACGTTTATATTTACCGTGGCTTGCCTATTTTTTGGCACTCAAAATGGATTCTATGATTCGAAAAATTATCATGGCAACGGTTCTGCACATTAATCTCATCCTCTCCTTTTGAGTGTAGTGACCAACGAATTAGAATGTTTACTCTATAGTGTTCAGCACGAGGATGAGGGGGTGTGTGTCATAGTCAGAATGGGCCCCCACCGCATTCTCTTAGACTGCGGTGCGGCTGATATTCCTTCCATCACTCAGGAAAACTCACCAGCAGATTTGGTCTTAATTAGCCATGCACACCCAGATCACTGCCGGGGACTGCTATCATTAAATCGCGCCTTCCCTCTGTTGCCTATTTACACTAGTGAAGTAACTAGTAAGTTGTTACCCTTAAACTGGACAGAACTAGAAACAACAGAAAATCTCACCTTTTGTCAAGCACTCCCTTTGCGATCGCCTATTGAAGTAGAAGAAAATCTAGTGGTGGAATTATTCCCTGCGGGTCATCTTCCTGGTGCTGTGGCAATTTTACTCACCTACCAAGGTCCAGAAAGAGACTACAAACTACTCTACACGGGGGATTTTTTCCTGTCTAACTCCCGGTTGGTAGATGGTCTAAGATTAGAAGAACTCAGGGGTTTAAATTTGGATGTGCTGTTAATTGAGGGTAGTTACGGAACATCTCGCCACCCCCATCGTCGTCATCAGGAAAATCAAATTGCAGAAAGAATCAATCGGGCCATCATAGATAAGTCCTGTGTGCTGCTACCTACACCAGCGCTGGGGTTAGGTCAGGAATTGTTGATGTTGTTACGCTCCCACCATAATTTCACTGGACAGGACATAGATATTTGGGTTGATGGTGAAGTAGGAACTGGTTGTGATGCTTATTTAGAGCTTTTATCCCATTTACCTGCATCAGTACAGAATTTTGCTCGTCACCAACCCTTATTTTGGGATGAGCGAGTGCGTCCTCGGGTGCGACGACTAAAGGTTGAGGATTTAGACACCCTGGGAAGTTCACCCTGCATTGTCCTAACGGATTATAAATCGGATTTAAATAAATATATTAAGCATGGGAATGGTGCTTCCTGGGTGGTTTTATTCTCAGAAAAGATGACCAGTGATCTAGACAACCCCCTGGTTCAAACGGAAACATACCTTTTAGCTCAGCATAGTGATGGACCGGGGACAACCCAATTAATTCATAACTTACGTCCCCAGCACGTAGTATTTATTCATGGTGATCCCACTTACTTAGCTGACCTAACTACCCTAGAAGAACTACAAAATCGCTATCACGTACACTCACCCCCAGGGGGAACCTTAGTTGAATTGCCAATTGGGGAAACACTAATACAACCCCCCATACAATCCCCAGTCCCAGAAACCAATTATCAGGGGGAATTAACCGAACTAGAAACAATTATTACCATTATCTTGCCCAGAGAAGTCAGAGAGGATCCACGTTGGCAGGATTTTGCTGATACTGGCTTAGTAGAAGCCCGTTGGCAGGGAGAAGATTTAGTTCTAAAAGGTTTATCCCAAAGATATCTATTAAACAGGAATAGCTTAGACACCGCCAAAAATAAATACCACTATAACTGGTCTGAAATTGAATGCTGTGGAACTTGTAAGCACCAAAGAGGACAACGGTGTTGGAATGCCGCTGCCCCATTATATAACTTTAAGGTTACTCTTGAAGGATACTGTCCAGCTTTCGAGCGCTTATCTGAGAATGAATCCTAGGAATCAGGATTGAGATCTGTAAATCGGTTATGGATACGTTCAGACTCAGGACAGTCCTCTGTCATCAAGGGGTCCACATTTCCGCGTGGTACAGAAGCTAACTTCTGAGTTACAGAGCCAATACTCTCCAAGCGAACCATTTCTTCCCAAGAACAGACTTCGTCCTCTTCGTCGGTTTCATAACGTAGAGTCACGAGATCACCCTCTATATCAATAATGCGGGCCCGCTCTATCCAGCGTTGCTGATCCCGCAAAAAAACACATACCTCCCGCCCATCGCAACACAGTTGATAAATCTTGCGGTGTAGCATGTAGTACTTCTACCTTTTTAAACTACGTAGTTAAACTTGTGAAAATTGGAGCATGGGATCAAGTCCCGGGGAATCAATATCAAGTTCTGTCAACTATTATCTGTTTCTACCCAACTTAGTGATAACAAAGTGTGATAACAAAGTTGGATGCCATCAGTAATAATTTAGTTCTTGACTGTGGGTGATTTAGGGACTCTGTTGGGGATTTACCTCATAGAATTTCAACATCTTTTGGTTTTCTCCCCACCAGTTGAATGTGTGGTGATGATTCCTTACTATCATCATGTAACAGATAACACTCAAAAGCTAGTGTTGATTGCGGTTGTTTAGGTTGCCTACTTGTAGTCATTGGCATTTCTAGGAAGTCTGGGGAATGGGTTGTACTTTTCACCCTAATGTATTTGATCTTAACTCATTTTCAGCAACAATCTCATAATCTCATAAATAAATAGTTAACGCCTATCCAACAATCACTTTTACCCGGTCTATGGTGTTATGGCTAAGGCTATAATTTTTTATGGTGGATATCTAGGTATATTATTACTCTCTGTTACTTTTATTTTCTCTCTTAAATATGCACAAGTGGTTATCAATAATAGGTATAGGTGAAGACGGAATTGCTGGACTAAGTAAAACGGCTATTTTATTTGTTGATCAAGCTGAGATTCTGGTAGGTGGGGAGCGTCATTTAGCTATGTTACCTCCAGATGATGGGAGGAAAAAAATTTCCTGGAACTCTCCCTTTGGTAATTCTATTCAACAGGTTATACAATATAGAAACCAGAACAAGTTAGTATGTGTTTTATCTAGTGGAGACCCTATGTGCTATGGAGTGGGAGCCAGTTTAATTAGGTATATTCCTAAAGAAGAAATCACTATTATTCCCACCAACTCAGCTTTTAGTTTAGCTTGTTCTCGATTAGGCTGGAACTACTCAGAAGTGGAAACCGTAAGTGTATGTGGTCGTCCAGTTTCCTTACTGGCATCTTATATTTACCCTAATGCCAAACTACTGATTTTAAGTGAGGGTAAACACACACCGGCAATAGTGGCTAATATTTTAACTACCCGGGGTTATGGTGGTAGTAAAATTACGGTTTTAGAAAAGATGGGTGGTGTGAACGAGAGGATTTTAACCGGTTTAGCTCAAAGTTGGCACGAGACAGAAATTGCCGATTTAAACACCATGGCCGTAGAATGTATTGCCCAGAGGGGAATATGTGGGTTATCCAGACTACCTGGTTTGCCTGATGATGCTTTTCATCATGATGGACAGTTAACTAAACGAGAAGTCAGATCCCTCACCCTATCAACTTTAGCTCCCTTACCTGGGGAACTGCTATGGGATATTGGATCAGGTTGTGGGTCTATTTCCATAGAGTGGATGCGAACTAATATTAGATGTGCAGCAGTAGCTATTGAACAAAACTCCATGCGATCGCACTACATAGCGGATAATGCCAATGCTTTGGGTACACCGAACTTGCAAATTATTCGTGGTCAAGCACCCCATGTGCTGGGGGATCTACCCACCCCTCATGCCATTTTTATTGGTGGAGGAATCAGCACACCAGGATTACTAGAGGAATGCTGGAATTCTCTATCTCCCGGGGGGAGAATAGTAGCTAATGTGGTCACCTTAGAGGGAGAAAAAACATTATTTACCTGGTATGAACAGGTAGGAGGGAGTTTTACCCGGATTTCCATTCAACGGGCCCAACCCCTGGGCAAATTTTTGGGTTGGAAGGCAATGTCTCCGGTTACCCAATGGGTGGCACGTAAATCCTAACACCAAAGTCGACAAGTAGAGACGCGCTAATTCGTCTCTACTCAAAATTAGGCGGGAGTATTAACAGCGGGTTGTGACACAGGTTCTTCCTGAACACCACGCATCTTAATTAACCGAATAGCCCTACTAACACTTTCCGGTAAAATTACCACCAAACTACCATCCGGAGCCATGTCCAAACCTTTATTAATGGCTTGGGTCTCATCTAGGATAGACTCATAACGACAATTGGCTTTAGTTTGGGTGATACCTTGAATAATCAAATCCGATCCTGATCCCCTAGGTCTTCCCCTGGTGTCATCATCTTCCTTAACAATGATGTAGTCAAAGATCTCAGCTGCTAATTTTCCTAGAGTAACAAAATCTTCATCACGGCGGTCTCCTGGTCCTCCAACCACTCCTATACGCTGCCCGCTTGTCCAATTGCGTACAAAAGAACCTAAAGCCTGGTAGCTGGCGGGATTATGGGCATAATCCACTAAGGCATGGTATTTACCTAAATTAAACAAGTTCATTCTACCTGGTGTTTGACTTACAGAAGCCCGAAAAGATCTTAAACCAGCGCGGATCTGTTCAATAGTGACATTTTGTACAAAAGCTGCTAGACTTGCCGCCAAAGCATTGGCAATCATAAATGGTGCTTTACCACTCATTGTTAAGGGTATACTTTCAGCTTTTTCTATCCGGTGTGTCCAATCACCTTTGACAATTGATAGATAACCATTTTCATATACTGCTGCCACTCCTCCCTTTTGAATATGCCTTTGCACAAGCTCAGAATCGGGATTCATAGTGAAGTAAGCAATATTAGCCTTTGTCTTTTCCGCCATAGCAGCTACCCGATAGTCATCAGCATTTAATACCGCATATCCATCAGGAAAGACCGCTTCCGCCACAACACTTTTAAGATTAGCCAATTGTTCAATAGTGTCAATATCACCAATGCCTAAATGGTCTGCGGCCACATTTAAAACCACACCCACATTAGCGAACTCGAAGCCCAAACCAGAGCGGAGGATACCCCCACGGGCGGATTCCAGTACGGCCACCTCCACCGTTGGGTCTTGCAGGATGAGATGGGCGCTCTGGGGACCAGTATTATCTCCAGCTTCCACCAAAAAATCACCGATATAAGTACCATCAGTAGTAGTGTAACCCACAATTTGACCTGTTTGCTTATAAATGTGAGCCAACAGACGAGTGGTAGTAGTTTTACCATTAGTACCAGTAACACTAAGGATGGGAATGCGGGTAGGTTTTTCATTGGGAAACAGCATATCCATCACCGCACCAGCCACATTGCGGGGAATACCCACACTGGGAGCAACGTGCATCCGAAAACCAGGGGCGGCATTAACTTCAACAATTACACCATCCATTTCTCTCAAAGGGCGACTAATATCCGTGGTTACCACATCTAAACCAGCGATATCCAAACCGATAATTTTTACCACCCTTTGGGCTAACCAGATATTTTCCGGATGAATTTCATCCGTACGGTCTACAGCAACGCCACCTGTACTCAAATTTGCTGTAGCTCGTAAATAACAAATCTGTTCTTTACCGAGGACAGTATTAATGGTATAACCCTGTCTTTCTAATAATTGATAGCTAGTGCGGTCGAGTTCAATTTTGGTTAGCACATTGTCATGTCCTTCGCCGCGATTAGGATCTTTATTGGTTTCTTCAACTAATTCAGCAATAGTTAATTTACCATCACCAACCACGTGAGCGGGAACACGTTCAGCCACAGCCACAACCTTACCATCCACGACTAGAACCCGATGGTCACGCCCCACATAATAACGTTCTACGATAATTGAGCGAGAAACTTGCCTAGCGGAGTGATATGCAGCTTCAGCATCATCCCAACTTCTAATATCAATGGTAATCCCACGACCATGATTACCATCAAGGGGTTTAATGACGATGGGATAACCACCAACATAGTCAATGGCCTCTTCCAAATCGTCCAGAAAATTGATTACGGTGCCCTTGGGTACAGGGACTCCACTATTAGCCAAAATGCGTTTAGTAGCTTCCTTGTCACAAGCCAGTTCCACCCCAAGAATGCTCGTGTTGTCACTCATGGTGGCTTGCATCCGCTTTTGATGGACACCATAGCCCACCTGGATCAAAAACCTGGCAGACAATGGCATCCAGGGAATACCTCGCCTTTGGGCTTCCTTAACTATGGCCTCCGTTGAAGGACCGAGGGAAGCATCTCGCCAACAGTCTTTTAGATCTTGAATATCTTGTTCCAATTCGGCTTTAGGATAGCGTCCCCTGTCAACAATACTTTGACATATTCTAACTGCTGCCCGGGAAGCATAGCGTCCAGCTTCTTCATTGAGATATTCAATCACAACTTGATAAATCCCAGGAGTGGCAGTTTCACGAGTACGGCCAAAGCCTACCTGCATTCCAGCCAATTCCTGGAGTTCTAGGGCTACGTGTTCTACGATATGACCCATCATGGTCCCTTCTCGTACACGCATCAAAAAACCGCCTCTACAGCCTGGTGAGCAATAATGACCTTCCAGGCTGGGTAGGGCTTCCACCAATCCTTCATAAAAGCCTGAAATTTGATTGGATGGCGTTTCTGCTAAGTTCTCCAAATCTAGGCGCATGACGATTAGTTTATGGCGTCGAATGCTCCAATAATTTGGTCCGCGTAAGGTCTGGATCTTGAGGATTCTCATGGGTGTAGGTAGATGGAGATTCGGAACCAAAATTTTAGTTTCTTACTCAAGTTAACCGGTAAACTGTTCAGGGTGAACGGTTTTTTCCCTTTACTTAGGAATAGGCTGATCTGTTGGTGATAAATCATAGCTGGCGGGTTAAGACACATTGTCACCATAACTATCACCATAACTAGGGAGACGATGCACTGCTGGTAAAACAGTACGTTGGTAGAGGTGAAACCGATCTCCATAACTTAGAATGTGCAAGCGTAAGTTATGGACGTTCAAAGGTTCATTGGCACTAACATGAGGCTCATTGGTATGAGTTAGTTCAGTGGGATCCACAATGGTCACACTACCCTTGCCCACCACTTGTAACCACCCATCCCTTTCAAACACGGCACAAGTATCCTCATCAATACCAATACCAAGACGGTCTGGATGGGCCGTAATAGCACTAATTAATCTTCCCATACGGTTTCGATTATGAAAGTGCTGATCGACAATCACTTCAGGAATAAATCCCAAACCTGTTGCCATATCTACTAAAGAACGGTTAGGCGTTTCCCCGCTTCCCCCACCAGCAATCATGTGATGTCCCATAACGGCTGCTCCTGCACTTGTCCCTGCTAGAGTTAATTGTCCTGCTCTTACGCGTTGCCGAATTAAGTCCATGGCTGGTGTATCCGCTAGGACTCCACAGAGTCGCAATTGGTCACCCCCGGTTAAAAACACCCCAGTACAGTTTTCTAGAGATGCTTTAATTTCAGGGTTTTCACATTGTTCACGCTCACGAATGTCCAAAATTTCCACCTTCTGGGCACCCATTTCTTCAAACAAGCGAATGTAACGACCACCGATAATGGCTGGTTCTCTTGAAGCAGATGGAACAATTGTAATATAAGCCTTACTAGCGCCAGCACGAGCAACAAAAGTTCTTAGAATTTCACGTCCGTGAACTTTGTCCTCTGCGCCTCCGATCACTAGAACGGCAGTTTTAGTTGCTTGGGGTGTCCTCATTTCCAGCGTTTTAGCTTTTAATTGCTGCATTGTGTTTCTTGGTTCAACAACTTCAGTGGCCTTCGCCTTAAACGGTTGGTTGGTGACGAATGGCAAGTGAATTCATTTAATCAGGTTTTTTACCGTCTTGATTTCCGACCTTTGCTTTTTTGAGAGGACATTAATGAACTTTTGGGAGCGAACCCCCTAATTTTTCCTTAAACGCACACGAAGCCTATTTTCTGTCATGTTCGTTACTTTTCCTCATCACCATCACCGTTTACCTTTCTATTTGTTTGTCTGAAATAAAATAGATTTTACGGTGTTTTCAGGTTTGCGATCGCTAGTTTTTTAGGGCATTTTCACTTTAGGTGGCCCTTAGAGATTCAAGCTCGCCTCCCCCCGGGTGGCTACGGTTATAAATTCAGTCGTGATAATTATTTAAACATAGATTCAAACATAAACTAGATGATAAATATAGTTCTCTTACTTTTTAGTCAACCCTTATGATAATCTAAAACATGCAGGGAATTAATAACCCTGCTCTCAAAAGATTACTTGATAGGGATATATGACCAGACTTATTTGCACGGTCATTTTACCTGCTTCTGCTCTGGAACATTGTGCGTTTTGATACTGTGCGTTTTGATATAGTTACACTTTTTCCCGACTGTTTTGGTTCCATTCTCAGTTCTGGTCTTTTAGGGAAGGCTCTAAATAGGGGTATTGCTGAGGTTTATTTGGTTAATCCCAGGGATTTCACCAAGGATAAACATCGTAAAGTAGACGATGAACCCTACGGTGGGGGTGTGGGTATGTTGCTTAAACCTGACCCGATTTTTACTGCGGTTGAGTCCCTACCGACTTTACCTCGTCGGGATATCATTCTTATGAGTCCCCAGGGACAAACTATCAATCAACCCCTTTTGAGAGAATTGGCTACTAGCTATGATCAGTTAGTTGTCATTTGTGGACATTATGAGGGCGTTGATGAGCGTGTTCTCAATTTAGTTACCCGTGAGGTGTCTTTGGGTGATTTTATTCTGACAGGTGGCGAAATCCCCGCTATGGCCCTATTAAATGGTGTGGTTCGTCTTCTACCGGGTACTGTGGGTAAGGTAGAATCTCTTAAGGCTGAAAGTTTTGAAGCGGGTTTATTGGATTTCCCCCAATACACCCGTCCCGCTGAGTTTCGAGGTTGGAAGGTTCCCGATGTTTTGCTTAGTGGTAATCACGCGGAAATTTCTCGCTGGCGCTTTCAACAACAAATTGAACGGACTGCTTCTCGTCGTCCTGATCTGCTGGAAAAATGGCAACGAGAACGCTCTGATTCTCTAGATCCTACCCCCAGGGAGAAAGAGGATTAATTTACTGAACACCCAAATAAATAATACAGACAATGACTACAAATATCAGAATTGGTAACGGCTATGATATTCACAAATTGGTAAGCGATCGCCCATTAATTCTTGGTGGTGTTCACATACCCCATGAATTGGGTTTGTTAGGACATAGTGATGCTGATGTGTTAACCCATGCAATTATGGATGCTATGTTGGGTGCCCTGTCTTTGGGGGATATTGGTCATTATTTTCCCCCTAGTGATCCTCAGTGGAAAGGGGCCAACAGTTTGGTATTATTAAAACAGGTTCATGGTCTCATTCTCAATCAAGGTTGGGAAGTGGGCAATGTGGATTCTGTAGTGGTAGCTGAACGTCCCAAGTTAAAACCCTATATTTATCAAATGCGTGAGCAGTTAGCATCTACTTTAGCAATACAACCCCATCAGGTTGGGGTAAAAGCGACAACCAATGAAAAATTGGGTCCCACTGGTAGGGAAGAAGGTATTTGTGCTTATGCAGTCGTTTTGTTGGTGGCAAATCCCTAGTTTTTAATAGTATATTATAGTATGTCCTTAATCAACAAGTATCTCAAATCAGCAAAACGAAACCTATTATTTATCATTATAGTTTGCTTTATAGCCACACCCCTAACCGGTTGCAATCCTAGTAACTTTAAAAACCCTAATGTTAGGGATGTGCCCCAATTAGTAACCAGTATTCTCAGTGATCCAAAAACTTTTAACTACGCTTTAAGTTCCGAATCTCCCAATATATTTGGTTATACCTACGAAGGATTAGTTAACCAAAATCCCATTACGGGGGAGCTAGAACCAAATTTAGCCAAATCCTGGGAAATTTCTGAGGATAAACTAAAAATTACCTTCACCATGCGTGAGAACTTAAAATGGTCTGATGGTCAACCCCTTACCGTGGATGATGTTGTATTCACTTATAACGAAATTTATCTAAATAAACAAATACCCACAGATATAAGAGATATTTTGAGAATTGGTAAAGAAAGAAAACTACCTAAAGTAACAAAAATAGACAATAGGAGAGTAGAATTTACTGTTCCCGAACCCTTTAGACCCTTCCTACAAAGCGTAGGTGCTGCCATATTACCAGCGCACATCTTACAAGAATCAGTGGTGACAAAAGACCAAGATGGTAAACCGAAATTCCTGAGTATTTGGGGTGTGGACACTCCTCCGGAAAAAATCATCGTTAACGGTCTCTATCAACTAGAACGCTACGAAACTAGTCAAAGAATCATTTTTCGTCGTAACCCCCACTATTGGCGTCGAGATTCCCAGGGTCAACCCCAACCTTACATTGAACGCATTATTTGGCAAATTGTGGAATCAACAGATACAGCTTTGCTCCAATTTAGATCTGCTGGAATGGATGCCATATCAGTCACACCTGATTATTTCTCATTGTTAAAAGTCCAGGAAAAACAAGGAAACTTCCAAATTTATAATGGCGGACCCTCTACTGGTACTAGTTTTATTTCCTTTAACTTAAACCAGGGCAAAAGAAATAACAAACCCTTAGTAGACCCGATTAAATCCCAGTGGTTTAACCAGGTAAAATTTCGTCAAGCGATCGCCTATGCAGTAGACAGGGAAACCATGATTAATAATATTTACCGTGGTTTAGGTCAAACCCAAAATTCTCCGATTTCCGTGCAAAGTCCTTACTATCTCCCACCAGAAAAGGGATTAAGAGTCTATAGTTACAATCCCCAAAAAGCCAAAGAATTACTGATAGAAGCTGGATTTAAATACAACAGTCAAAACCAATTAGAAGATAGTCAAGGAAACAAGGTAAGATTTAGTTTGCTCACCAATGCTGGTAATAAAATCCGGGAAGCAATGGGTGCCCAAATCAAACAAGATCTGAGTAAAATTGGCATTCAAGTTGATTTTACCCCATTAGCATGGAGTACATTTTTAGACAAACTATCTAACACCCTAGATTGGGAAGCATCCCTATTAGGTTTAACCGGTGGTTTAGAACCAAATGATGGTGCTAACGTTTGGTCTCCTGAAGGAGGGTTACACATGTTTAATCAAAAACCGCAACCAGGACAAAAACCCATAGAAGGATGGCAAGTAGCACCCTGGGAAAAGAAAATTCATGAACTATATATTCAAGGAGCCCAGGAATTTGATGAACCTAAGGTGAAAGAAATTTACGCCCAGAGTCAAAAATTAACCCAGGAGTATTTACCATTCATTTATCTGATAAATTCCACCTCCTTGGTAGCAGTGCGCAATCGGTTTACGGGAATTAAATATTCCGCACTCGGTGGTCCATTCTGGAATATTCATGAAATTAAAATTAGGGAATAAATTAATGACTCAACCAGAAAATTTGCAATCCCTATTACAAGCTGTAGCTAATGGTAAAATTAGTCCCGATCTAGCCCTAGAATCTCTCAAAAATCTAGCATACGAATCTATCGGTGAATTTGCCAAAATTGACCACCATCGTCATTTAAGAACGGGGTTTCCAGAAGTCATTTGGGGACCTGGTAAAACCCCTGACCAAATTGCCCAAATCATCGAAATTATGCGTCCACGCGCTTCCGTAGTCATGGCTACCCGAATTACTCCTGAGATATATTCCATACTACAAAAAAAAGTAAGGGGACTAAAATACTATGACCTAGCAAGGATTTGTGCCCTTTCTCCCGATGAAACCCCACCCCGATTTCCCGGAGAAATAGGAATCCTCTCCGCTGGTACTGCTGACCTACCCGTAGCTGAAGAAGCTGCTATAACTGCTGAGCTATATGGTTTTAGAGTGCAGCGTCTCTGGGATGTGGGTGTAGCAGGAATTCACCGCTTACTCAATAATCGTCATTTGCTCAGTTCAGCATCTGTTCTAATTGTTGTAGCAGGTATGGAAGGTGCCCTACCCAGTGTAGTAGCCGGTTTAGCAGATTGTCCCATAATTGCCGTGCCCACCAGTATTGGTTACGGGGCAAATTTTGCCGGTTTGGCTCCCCTACTCACCATGCTCAACTCTTGTGCTGCTGGTGTGGGAGTGGTCAATATTGATAATGGATTTGGCGCAGCAGTTTTAGCAGGTCAAATCCTACGTACCGCCCAGAAATTGGGGAGAAAACCAACTTAAACCATATAATACAACTAAACAACCAGTAAACAATAGATTTTCTAAAATTGATTTTATGACCGCAAAACAAACTTGGAGCCAAAGGTTTGAATCCGCACTACACCCGGCGATCGCCCGTTTTAATGCTAGTATTACTTTTGACATTGAACTATTAGAATATGATATTACTGGTTCCCAAGCCCATGCAAAAATGTTGGGTCACAGTCAAATCATTAGTCCAGACGAAGCAGAGCAATTAGTGACCGGTTTAGAACAGGTACGTCAGGAATATCGACAAGGAAAATTCCAACCCGGTATTGATGCGGAGGATGTACATTTTGCGGTAGAAAAACGACTTACGGAAATTGTGGGTGATGTAGGAAAAAAACTACACACCGCTCGTTCTCGTAATGACCAGGTAGGAACTGACACGAGACTCTACCTACGGGAGCAAATCCAACAAATCCGTCAACACCTAAGGGAGTTCCAGCAGGTATTATTAGATCTAGCCGAGAAAAATATTGAAACTCTCATCCCTGGATACACCCACCTACAAAGGGCCCAACCTCTAAGTTTGGCCCATCACCTCCTAGCCTATTTTCAAATGGCACAAAGGGATTGGGAAAGATTAGGGGATGTGTATAAACGGGTAAACATTTGCCCCCTAGGTAGTGGCGCTCTAGCAGGTACTACCTTTCCTATTGACAGGAAGTACACCGCACAGCTATTGAATTTTGACAGTATTTATGCCAACAGTTTGGATGGGGTAAGCGATCGAGATTTTGCCATAGAGTTTCTGGCTGCTGCTAGTACAATTATGGTGCACCTCAGTCGCTTGTCAGAAGAGGTAATTCTATGGGCCTGTGAAGAATTCCGTTTTATCCACCTAAAGGATAGCTGTGCTACCGGTTCCAGTATTATGCCACAAAAGAAAAACCCGGATGTTCCTGAGTTAGTTAGAGGTAAAACAGGTAGGGTCTTTGGTCATCTTCAGTCTATGTTAGTGATTATGAAAGGACTACCCCTAGCCTATAACAAAGACTTACAAGAAGACAAGGAAGGTATATTTGATAGTGTAAACACTGTCAAGTCTTGCTTGCAGGCAATGACAATTCTATTAAAAGAAGGTATGGAGTTTCGCCAAGAGCGTTTGGCTACAGCAGTGACAGAGGACTTCGCTAATGCTACTGATGTTGCAGACTACTTAGCAGCTCGAGGAGTACCCTTTCGAGAAGCTTATAATATGGTTGGTAAAGTAGTTAAAACTAGTATTTCTGCTGGTAAGCTCTTGAAAGATTTAACCTTGGAAGAATGGCAACAAGTACACCCATCCTTTGAGAGTGATATCTATGAAACTATTTCCCCACGCCAAGTAGTAGCTGCGCGTAACAGCTATGGTGGCACTGGCTTTGAGCAAGTTAGACAAGCGATCGCCAGTGCCCATAGTCAAATTTTACAAAGTTGACTTCTCCTCCAAGGACTACCCTATTTGGGACCTAAACCAACTGTGCCAGCATAAATAGCGCGATCGCCCAATTCATGCTCAATTCGCAATAAACGATTGTACTTAGCTACTCGTTCACTACGACACAGAGAACCAGTTTTAATTTGTCCTGCACGGGTAGCAACAGCCAGATCGGCAATAGTGGTATCTTCAGTTTCACCGGAGCGGTGACTGATCACAGAACGAAAACCATTACGGGTGGCCAAATCAATAGTTTCCAGAGTTTCCGTCAGGGAACCGATTTGATTTAACTTAATCAAAATTGAGTTACTAGCCTTTTGTTCAATACCCTTTTGTAAGCGATTGGCATTAGTTACAAATAAATCATCACCTACCAACTGCACCTGGGAACCGACCTTCTGGGTTAGTAATTGCCAATTATGCCAGTCTTCTTCGTGTAAACCATCTTCAATAGAAATGATAGGATACTGACCAACCAACTGTGCTAAATAATCAATAAACTCTACTGGAGTATGGGACTCACCATCATAAACATACTGACCATCTTTGTAGAACTCACTAGCGGCCACATCCAAAGCCAAAGCGACCTGCTCACCGGGTTTATAACCAGCTTTTGCGATCGCAGCAACCAACAACTCCAAAGCTTGTTGATTGGACTCTAAATTAGGTGCGAAACCGCCCTCATCACCCACACCAGTCAATAGACCTTGGTCATCCAGAACCCGACTGAGGGTGGCAAATACTTCCGCACCCCAGCGCAAAGCTTCACTAAATGAGGGAGCCCCCACGGGAACAATCATAAATTCTTGAAAGTCCACATTATTAGCTGCATGGGCGCCCCCATTGATCACATTCATAAGGGGAACTGGCAATAAATTGGCTAAAGGCCCACCTAAATAACGATAGAGGGGAATATCCAAAGCTGCTGCACCTGCTTTTGCTGCTGCTAGGGAAATTCCTAAAATAGCATTGGCCCCCAAATTAGCCTTGTTATGGGATCCGTCTATGCCAATCATGGTTCTATCTAAAAGTTCTTGGTTAAGAACATCCAACCCCAACAACTTGGGAGCCAATATTTCATTGGCATTTTTCACAGCTTTGAGGACTCCTTTACCACCATAACGACTCTTATCCCCATCTCGCAGTTCATGAGCTTCAAAAGTACCTGTGGAAGCACCGCTAGGAACTTGGGCCAGTCCCACCGCACCCCCAGCTAGATGTAATTCTGCTTCTAGGGTAGGTCTCCCTCGGGAATCGAGAATTTCCCGAGCTACAATAGCATTGATAGCAGTATCCAAATAATTGGTCATTCCTTTTCCTCAGTCTGTATTATCCTTGGTTTACAGATTAGTTTATGGGGTGATCGGGCAAAATGGGTTGAGATTAAGGAATATTTTCGGTAATTGTGCAGCAGTTGCTCCTAAGTTTACCAAATCCGCTATCCTGTTACTTTACATTACAAATCCAGATTGAAGAGGTCAATTATGAGATTGTTACACACCATGCTCCGGGTAGGAAACTTAGACAAGTCTTTGGAATTTTACTGTGATGTGCTAGGAATGAAATTATTACGCCGCAAGGACTATCCCACGGGAGAATTTACCCTAGCTTTTGTGGGATATGGAGATGAAAGTGACAATGCTGTTATAGAATTAACCTATAATTGGGGAGTGGAAAAATATGAATTGGGTACTGGATATGGTCATATTGCTTTAGGAGTTGATGACATTTACTCCACCTGTGAAGCCATTGGAACCCGTGGTGGTAAGGTTGTACGTCAACCTGGACCTATGAAGCATGGTTCAACGGTTATAGCCTTTGTTGAAGATCCAGATGGGTATAAAGTGGAGTTGATTCAGATTGCCAAGAGTTAATATGGACATGGGGATTTGGGGAAGTTATATGGAGGTTATATTTATTTAGCAAGTCCTAAATTCAAAGTCTTAAATTGCAAGTCGTAAAAATGCAGCCTACAGATCCAAATAAATTTACTGACACAGCATGGGATGCTGTAATTAAATCTCAAGATATAGTCCGTGCTTATCAACAACAACAATTAGAAGTAGAGCACCTAATTTTAGCCATTCTAGAAACTTCTAGTGCGGTTACTTCGGGTATTTTGACTCGCGCTGAAATTGATCCAATTAGATTACAAGAACAATTAGAAGCCTACACTAAACGCCAACCGAAAGTAGGAAAGACGGATCAACTCTATTTAGGGCGCAGTTTAGATTTACTCCTGGACCGAGCAGAGGAAATTCGCGGGAGAATTAAGGATGGGGAAATCTCTGAAGGTCATATTTTATTAGCTCTTGCAGAAGATGAACGGGTTGGTAGACGGATCTTTAAAGGTTTAAATATTGATATTTCTAAGTTAGAATCTGCTGTCCAAACTGTCCGTGTGACTCAAAAGGTTTCTGGAAAAGACAATGGGTCTGGGGATGGTTCTGAACCAGCACTAAAACGTTTTGGGCGAGACCTAACTGAACAAGCAAAAGCTGGAAAGTTAGATCCTGTTATTGGTCGTGATGATGAAATTAGACGGGTAATTCAAGTTTTATCCAGACGTAGTAAAAATAACCCGGTTCTTATTGGTGAACCAGGGGTGGGTAAAACGGCGATCGCTGAAGCTCTGGCCCAAAGAATGATTAATGGCGATGTTCCTGAATCTCTGAAAAATCGTCAGTTGATTACCCTGGATATTGGCAGTTTAATTGCTGGTGCTAAATACAGGGGTGAATTTGAAGACAGATTAAAAAATGTCCTCCGGGAGGTTACTGAATCTAATGGTCAGGTAGTTTTGTTTATTGATGAGTTACATACAGTGGTGGGAGCTGGTTCCAATCAACAGGGAGCTATGGATGCTAGCAATCTCCTCAAACCTATGTTAGCTCGTGGTGAACTTAGATGTATTGGCGCAACTACTTTAGATGAATATCGCAAATATATAGAAAAAGACGCTGCTTTAGAACGACGGTTTCAACAGGTTTTTGTGGATCAACCCACGGTAGAAAACACTATTTCTATTTTGCGCGGTCTTAAAGAACGCTATGAAGTCCATCATAATGTGAAAATTGCCGATTCCGCTTTGGTTGCTGCAGCTACTTTATCAGCTCGTTATATTGCAGATCGGTTTTTACCTGATAAAGCCATTGATTTAGTTGATGAAGCAGCAGCCAAGTTAAAAATGGAAATCACCTCCAAACCCTCAGAACTGGAAACCATTGACAGACGTTTAATGCAGCTGGAAATGGAAAAATTGTCCCTGTCGGGAGAAGAAAAAGCTACCGCTCCTACCAAGGAACGATTGGACAGAATTGAACAGGAAATATCTAATTTAACTACTAAGCAACAAAAATTGAATGAACAATGGCAAGGAGAAAAGCAGTTATTAGAAGCTATTAGTAGTTTAAAGAAAGAAGAGGATGCTCTTAGGGTACAAATTGAGCAAGCGGAAAGAGATTATGATTTAAATAAAGCTGCTCAATTAAAATACGGCAAACTGGAAGGGGTTCAAAGAGAACGAGAAATTAAAGAAACCCAATTATTAGAAATTCAACACCAGGGTTCTACTCTATTAAGAGAACAGGTCACGGAAGCGGATATCGCAGAAACAGTCGCTAAATGGACTGGTATACCCGTTAATCGTCTGTTGGAATCGGAACGTCAGAAACTACTCAAACTGGAACATCATCTCCATGAAAGGGTGATTGGTCAAGAAGAAGCTGTACTCGCAGTATCAGCTGCTATTCGTCGTGCCCGCGCGGGTATGAAAGACCCATCCCGTCCCATAGGTTCCTTTTTGTTTATGGGCCCAACTGGAGTGGGAAAAACCGAACTTGCTCGTGCCCTGGCTCAATTCCTGTTTGATTCCGAGGATGCTTTAGTTAGGTTGGATATGTCCGAATATATGGAAAAGCATTCTGTCTCCCGTTTGGTGGGCGCTCCCCCAGGATACGTTGGTTATGAAGAGGGTGGTCAGCTCTCAGAAACTATTCGTCGTCACCCCTATTCTGTAGTTTTGTTGGATGAGGTGGAAAAAGCCCATGGCGATGTATTTAATATCTTACTCCAGGTCTTAGATGACGGAAGAATTACTGACAATCAAGGTAGGGTGGTTGATTTCCGTAACACTGTTATCGTGATGACTAGTAATATTGGTAGTGAATATATCATTGATATTTCCGGGGATGGGGATAAGCACGAACTGATGCGGAACAGGGTAATGGATAGTTTGCGATCGCATTTTCGTCCTGAATTTATTAATCGGATTGACGACCTAATTTTGTTCCACACCTTGAATCGTTCTGAGATGGGTCAGATTATTCGCATTCAATTGCAAAGGGTGGAGAAATTATTAAAAGAACAGAAGATCTGTTTAGATATAACCGACAATGCCTGTGATTATTTAGTAGAAATCGGGTACGATCCAGTATATGGTGCCCGTCCATTAAAGAGGTCAATCCAGCGGGAAATAGAAAATCCCCTAGCGACCAAGATATTAGAAAACAGCTTTGTTGCTGGGGACGTAATTGTTATAGACAAGGGGGAAAATGGACTGACATTTTTTAAAAAGCAGGAAAATTTGCCGTCTCCCATTAATCCCCTTGAGTTGGTTACAGGATCTCGCCCTCAATAAAAACTTGCGGACTTGCGATGGTGGACAGCAGTCATACCATCTTGATTGAGTACCTTACCATCATTCACAGTCGCATAAACTAACCAGTGATCTCCCACTTCCATGCGGCTTTGCACGGTACATTCCAAGTACGCCAAAGCGCCATTTAAAATTACACCCCCATTTCCCTCGGTGATGTCCAAACCCTTGAATCTGTCCTGTCCGGGTTCGTAAACCTTCATAAAATGTTTACGTATTTCCCGTCCTTCAGCTAGAATATTGACAATAAATGGATTACTTGTATGAGTTAGGTTTTCCATAGCGCGGTCCTTAGCTACCGCAATAGTCAGTCCAGGAGGATTAAAACTGGCTTGGGTTACCCAGGATGCTAACATCCCAGTTTTGATTTCTCCTTGAGTTGCTGTGACCACACATAAAGAACCTATGATGCGACCTACAGCTTGTTCTACATTAGTTGCAGGTTGTTTTGCTACTAAGGATTTTTTAGTAAACCGTTTTAACGCTTGGGCAAAATCCGTACCTGCTTCCTCACAGTTTTGTAAAGTGGACTCGTTAGGTTTGAACTTGACTCGAATAGGTTCAAAACCAAATCTAAAACCAGCATCTTTCAGTTTACCCTCCAGCAGATCCACTGCTTCCCCACTCCAACCAAAGGAACCAAACACCCCTGCTAACTTAGTATTAGTTGCAGTAGATAAGACAATACCCAAGGCGGTTTGTACCGGTGTAGGTGCGTGTCCACCTAGGGTGGGGGAACCAATAACAAAACCCGCACATTTTTCGATCGCACTTTTAATTTCTTCTAGGTCTGCGAACTCGCAATTAATGGACTCCACCCTAACACCTGCTTTGGTAATACCACGAGCGATCGCCTGAGATAGAATAGCAGTATTACCATAAGCAGAAGCATAAATTAATGCTACGCTGAGTTCCGAACTAGTTTGTTGTTTAATCCATTCTCGATAGGAGTGGGTTAGTTCCTGCAGTGCATATCTAACTAATGGTCCATGACCAGTAGCATAGAGTCGGATTGGTAAATCTACCAATTTATCCAAAGCGGTTTCCACTTGTCTTGGGTGGGGGGCCATGAGACAGTCGAAATAATAGCGACGATCTTCGGTAAAAACCTCCCAACCCTCATCAAAAACCTGATCACCACAAAAGTGAGATCCAAACAACTTATCAGAAAAGAGAATTTCTGTTTGGGGATCATAGGTACACAGTTGGTCTGGGTAACGGGGGTTGGGAGTGGGAATAAATTGGAGATGATGACCCTTTCCTAAGTCTAGGGTTTCATCACCCCGCATGATCAAAATGGGTAAATCGTCATTTTCCAGTGCTGATTTGAGGTTTTTTGCTCCTGGGTTAGAGCAAACAAAAGTGATTTGAGGAGCAATTTCTCTTAATGCTTTTATAGTTGTAGCTCGGTTAGGATTGACGTGACCTAGAATTATATAGTCAATGGATTTTGGGTTAATTCTATCTTGTAATGCGTCCAAATAAATCTTGGTAAAAGTTTCCCCTGGGGGGTCAATTATGGCAATTTTATCACTCTTAATGACAAAGGAATTAGCTGTGGTCCCCTTGGCTAAACCATATTCAATTTCAAACCGCAATCTTGTCCAACTGCGGGAGCGTAATATGATGGTATTTGTACCAATAGGTATTATCTGTACATCACGGGGTTTAGTAATTGACATAGTATCTCCAATATTTTAAGTGTGATTTAAAGTTTATGAGGTGCGTTAAACGCACCCAAAACTGGCGAACTAGGGATTAGTAGTGATTACCGACTTTACGATGGTGAACTGCTGTGAGTGAGTCTGGCTTAGATACTCTTCCCGCATAGACGGTACTATATACCGCCCAATGATCACCACAGTCCATCCGACTTACCACTTCACATTCCATATAGGCTAAAGCATCACTTAAAATCGGAGCGCCATTTTCTGCTGGTTGGGTTTTTACACCTTCAAACCGATCCGCACCGGGAGCAAATCGCTTTAAAAAGTGCTTCATCAATGTTTGATAGTTACCTTCTTCTAAAACATTGAGGACAAACCGATCTCCTACTTGCATCAGAGATTCTATGGCCCGATCTTTAGCTACCGCAATGGAAAAACCTAGGGGTTTAAAACTGGACTGACTTACCCAGGAGGCCAACATAGCACTGGAAACCCCTCCTTTTTTGGCGGTGATAATATATAGACCACCACTAATCCTCCCCAGGGCTTTATCTAAATCAGCACCCAAGGATTTCATCGCTTTGATGCTTTTTTCTTTGGTAACTAACTGTCCTAGGTCAGTCCCAGCTTCCTCGCATTTTTTGTATGTGTTTTCTGTCGGTGTTTCTCGTATCTCAATCACGGGGAAACCAATCATTAAACCCGCAGCTCGGAATTTATTTAACAGTGGGTAGGTGGGTTCATCATCTCCACCACCAGTTTCAAAAATACCAATGGCTTGTTTTTCAGTAGCTGACCCCAAAACCGTACTCACTGCAGCTTGCATGCTGGAATTAGTGGTGGAAACTGGCGACATTCCTAGAACTAATCCCTTACACCGTCCCACTAGTTCCCGTAGCTCCTGTAGGTCTACTGCTCCACCTAGATCCACCATCTCTACCCCTAGACCCGTCTTCATCACCCCGTTAGCAATGGATTGGGCCAGGCGATCGCTATAACCATACTCAGAGAGATAGAATATCCCTACTACGCTCTCCGCTTTGGTTTGACTTTGACTCCAGGTACGATAACGTCCCGTTAATTCCTCTACGTTATGGTATAATAGGGGTCCATGACCGGTAGCAATCATTTTGATATGTTTCAATTCTGCCATCCGCTTTATGGCAGATAATACAGAACGGGAGTTGGGTCCCATCAGACAGTCATAGTAGTATTTGAAGTCTTCTTCAATGGTGGCTAAATTGTCATCAAATGTGCTATCTGAGCAGTAGTGCATGCCAAAAGCATCACAGGTATATAAGGTTTCTGTATGGTGATCGAAACTAAAAATAGTGTCGGGCCAGTGTAAATTGGGAGCTATGACAAATTCTAATTCATGACCATTACCCAAGGACAGGCGATCGCCATTTTTCACTATCCGACGTTTAAATGGTTGATGTACCAAATCTTCTAAAAATTGAATTGCTACCTTAGATCCAACCACGGTGATATCAGGAGCTTTTTGCAACAGATCCTTAACTAATCCGCTGTGATCGGGTTCTGTGTGGCTAATGATGAGATAGTTTATATCTTGAAGATTAATTAAGCTAGTGAGTGCGTCAAAATATAGGTGACGGAACTTTTCATGAGAGGTGTCAACTAGAGCTATCTGTTCACCGCGAATCAGAAATGAGTTATAGGTTGTACCATTTTGTAAGCCAAACTCAATATCAAAACGGTCCCGATCCCAGTCTAAGGAGCGGATAGCTGTGGTGTCTTGAGCAATTTCTACAGTCTGTGTGGTCAGACGTTTGACAGGAGCTTGTTTTTCCTGTCCAGCATCGGTCAGCAATACCATAACTCCCCTCCTTAATTTCTTTTGAGCATTAATTCCTCTACTCTTGATTGTGACACGGTTTTAATGTTACTGTTTATTGAAAAACCTATGGCTGAGTTAAGAAACTTAAAACTGTGAAACTGAATAGCAGATCAGAAGTTAGGGATGATTTTGTGCTAGGATTGGCCATTGGCAATTCCCATTTACACTGGGGTTTATTTCTGAGGAACAAGTTATGCTTCACCTGGGATAGTCGACATTTACCGGAAGATGTGATCTTGCAGATCCCTCAATGTCAAACCCTGGATGAACTAATTACCCTCACCACCCAATTTTCTTTTCCCTCCCACTCCCCAACTATTTATTGTCCTCCTCCCATTTTTTTAGCCTCCGTGGTTCCCCAGGAAACTCAAACATGGCTATCCTACCCTAACATACAAGTGATCACTTTAAATCAAGTCCCCCTGAAAGAAATATATCCTACCCTGGGTATTGATCGCGCTTTAGCTTTATTGGGTACGGGTAAAAAGTACGGATTCCCAGCTTTAGTAATTGATGCAGGTACAGCCTTAACTTTTACGGGTGTAAATGAAAATGAGTGTTTAGTTGGTGGAGCAATTTTACCCGGTCTGGGTTTACAACTAGCCAGTTTGGGAGAAAATACTGGGCAATTGCCATTATTAACAACGGGAGAAATTCTCAATTTACCACCACGGTTTGCGCTGGAGACGAAAACAGCAATTCTCAGTGGAGTTATTTACACATTGTTGGCGGGAATCCAGGATTTTATTGATTATTGGTTGTCTTCGTTCCCCCACACTTACATTGCAATCACTGGAGGGGATGGAACTTTATTAAAAGACCTTTTAGTTCAACTATATCCCTCCCTAGCAAAGAGGTTAATTTCAGACCCACATCTCATCCTGTGGGGGATTGAAGAAGTCCTGAAAAACCACTAAAACTCCTACAATTAAACTGTGAAAAAGTCTAGGATATATTGAGCTACCACGCCTGTACAGTTTTGGGGTAAATTGTTTGTTCCATGGGTGATGATTTTTAACTGGGATTGGTAAATCATGGATGCATAAGTCTTACTCTTCTCCAGATTTTCCCTCTCATCCTGACCACCTTGCAAAATCAAACAAGGTAGTTCTAGGTTGACCAAATTATTGCCTAATAATTCGCTGTCAATTTCCCTAAATTTCCGATTGAATAACAATTGGCAACCTGTAGGATACTCTGAGAATTTGCGGTGTAATTCCAAGTATTTATTTATTTTGTTTTGCCAACCTAATATTTTAGTTATTGGATTTAATTTCTTATTTAACCAATCAAACACTGGAAATAATAAAGACGGTGTATTAGCTAAACGTAGCATATCTGAGCAAGTTTTTTCTAATTTCTCTGTCTTTACACCCTCTGGCTGTAATAACAATAAACTAATAACATGATCGGGATATTTCAAAGCATAACTGGTAGCAATCCAAGCTCCCAAGGAATCCCCTACCAAATAGAATCGCTCCAATTTTAAAGCCTTTATAAACTCATTTAAACACTCTACTTGTAAGCTGATTGAATGATGTGCACTAGGATTTGCGGATGTACCAAAACCTAATAAGTCTGGAGCAAAGCAATGGAATTTATCAGCTATTAAACTCATTACCTGTGTCCACTGACTACCATCATTCCAAGCTCCGTGTAATAGGATAATGGGTATTCCTTCACCTATTTCATGCCAGAATAAAAGTCCTTGGGAAAGTTTGATGCGGGAGTTACGGAATGGGATTGTATACAGCATAATCCATCTAAGCAATACTAGGGTTTAGTTTTGGGTAACATCAAAAAGTTAATTAGAAAGTTTATAAGCTTAAATTAAGCCAATGTGGTTAAACCACTCAAGTAGTCTTGTAACTGCTGATAGTGATCATGGGACATGGGGGTTAGGGGAAGGGATGCGGGAGGAAAAGCTTCAATTTCTAACACTTCTAGGTGATCTTGAATGTTCATTTCTCCTTCTACTTCTGCTTCTACTACAACACAAATTGAGTGAATTCTAGGATCTCGCTCCCAAGAAGAATAAACTCCCACTAAGCGTCGAATTTTTACTAGTTCCAGTCCCGTCTCTTCCCTCAACTCTCGACGCACTACACTGGGAATATCTTCTCCCCAATCTACCATACCACCAGGTAATGCCCAACACCCGTCATCACTCCGACGAATCAAGACGATTCTGCCATCGGATAAAGTCGCAATAATACTCGTTCCCGGAATAGGGTGACGAAAAATAATGCCTAATATAGTTTTTACAACACGCCACAACTTAGGCGGGGAATAAATCAACGACTTAAAAAAGTTCACTGTTTACTGATTCTTCAAGGTTTGTCTGGTACTTGTTGACAATTATGCCAATGTTTTAGGAATTGTCATAAAAACTTGGATAAAATCAATTACAGTCATCTTAATATGGTTTCCGAATATGGTTAGAATTCTTTATTTAGCTTGACATCCCCCATTCACATAGGATATACTAGAGCACTAAAGATTTTTCCAACCAGGTGTATCAATTACATGGGTAGCTGGATATGACCTGAGTGTGGTTGCTCTTGTTGTTTATTCATGAGGTGAATATGGCCAAGCGCCGTAACCCCAAAAAAGAAAAGGCGCTACGGAACCAGGCTTATGCCAGAAAGTTTCGTAAACGGACTACTACAGGAAAAATGCAAAGAAGGTTCCAACAAAGACCATCTAAGGGTGAAGATGATGAAACAGTAGCAGCAGCAATGGATGCAGCTGATTAAATTATCTGTTTGATTTAACTCTCCTGTGCATAAATTCGGACTTGACTCAATAAGGCGAATGGAATTGGAATGTTGCCAGTCCATTCGCTTTGTTCTCAACCAGTTGTTTTTAAGGATAAAACCCTAGCTTGGGTAGTCCCACAGTCTCGTCCCATCCCATCATGATGTTCATACATTGAATTGCCTGTCCTGCTTGACCTTTAATTAAGTTGTCAATGGCTGATGTCACAATTACACGACTAGTTCGCGGATCCACTTCTATACCTATATAACATATGTTGCTGCCACAGGCCCATTTAGTTTGCGGATAAACCCCACTATCACAGATTTTAACCCAAGTAGAATTACGGTAAAATGCAGTGTAAATAGTCCTTAAATCATCTCTGACTAGACCAGGATCTCTTAGGTTAGCGTAGACGGTGGCGAGAATTCCCCTAACCATGGGAATTAAATGGGGGGTAAATTGAACTGTCACCTCCTGTCTGGCTAAGTCACTGCAAATTTGCTCAATTTCTGGGGTGTGACGATGACAAGCAATGTTGTATGCAGCTAGAGAATTATCTGCTTCTGCTAACAAGAGATTAATTTTGCCCTGTCTACCACCACCGGAGGTTCCTGATTTAGCATCAATAATTGCTGTTTCTGGCACAACTAAACCCTGTTTCAATAGGGGAGCTAATGCTAATAAACTCGCCGTGGGATAACAACCAGGACAACCCACTAAACTTGATTCGGCAATTTTGTCTCTATATAGTTCCGGTAGTCCATACACCGCTTTCTGTGCTGTCAGGCGATCGCTCCTTTGTATACCATACCAAGTTGTATAAGTTGTCAAATCAGTGAAACGATAATCAGCACTTAGGTCTAGTATTTTACAACCTTTTTCTAGAAGTTTTGGTGCAATGTCACAAGCCAAACCATTAGGTAGGGAAAGAAATACCACTTCACAGCGACTAGCAATCACTTCTGTGTCTACCGCTTCAATGTTTAGATTGAGTATGCTTCCTATATGAGGGTATAAATCAGAAAATGTTTTACCAGCACTGCTTTCACCACCTAGGTATACCAGTTCTATCTGTGGATGATCCATCAGTAGTCTAACCAGTTGCACTCCCCCGTAACCTGAGGCGCCAACAATTCCAACTGGTATGCGCCTAAAATTATTCATTTTGTAAAATCCTCATCCAGTTTGGGTAATATCAGTAATGTCATATAATACCACCTAATAATATTACGGTTGAGTCTTCTCAACCACAAATAGTCTACAATTAGAAATTGGAAGGTCTTACAAAATTCACTTTGGTAGCTAGAAATTTGCTGTGTCTGAGTCCAATAATCACCAAACCTTTAAATTTGACCCTATTAATGCCGCTTTAGCAGATCTCAAGTCTGGTCGCGCCATTGTAGTAGTAGATGATGAAAACCGGGAAAATGAAGGCGATTTAATCTGTGCTGCTCAATTCGCTACCCCGGATATGATTAATTTTATGGCGGTAGAAGCAAGAGGGTTGATTTGTCTGGCCATGACAGGCGATCGCCTGGATGAATTAGATTTACCATTAATGGTTAGCAATATCACAGATACTAACCAAACTGCCTTTACCGTAAGTATTGATGCTGGTCCCCATTTGGGAGTGACCACGGGTATTTCCGCAGAAGATAGGGCACGTACAATTCAAGTGGCCCTCAATCCAGCCACCAAACCCCTGGATTTGCGCCGCCCAGGTCATATTTTCCCCATTCGAGCCAAAGCAGGAGGTGTGTTAAAACGGGCAGGTCATACAGAAGCTGCTGTAGACTTAGCAAGATTGGCTGGATTATATCCCGCTGGTGTGATTTGTGAAATTCAAAATCCTGACGGGTCTATGGCTAGATTACAACAGTTGATGGAATATGCCACCCTACATCACCTGAAAATTATTAGCATTGCAGATCTAATTAGTTACCGTCTACAAAATGATCGCCTCATCTATAGGGAAATAGTGACTAAACTACCCAGTCAGTTTGGGCAATTTGATATTTACGGTTATCGTCACACTTTGGATAATACAGATCATGTTGCTATTGTCAAGGGAGACCCCGCAGAATTTGGGGAGCGCCCAATTATGGTGCGCATGCACTCGGAGTGTTTGACTGGGGATGCTCTGGGTTCTCTACGATGTGATTGTAGGATGCAATTAAAAGCAGCATTAAAAATGATTGAAAATGCTGGTCAGGGAGTGGTTGTTTATTTGCGTCAAGAGGGAAGAGGTATAGGTTTAATTAATAAACTGAAAGCCTATTCCTTGCAGGATATGGGACTGGATACGGTGGAAGCTAACGAAAGATTAGGATTTCCAGCAGATTTGCGTGATTATGGCATGGGAGCGCAAATTTTAATGGATTTGGGAATTAAGAAAATTCGTCTGATTACTAATAACCCCCGTAAAATTGCTGGAGTTAAAGGTTATGGGTTGGAAGTGGTTGACCGCGTTCCTTTGCTCATAGAATCCAACGATTTTAATTCCTATTATTTAGCCACTAAAGCTAAGAAGTTAGGACACATGTTGTTACAAACTTATCTGGCCACCGTCGCATTGCACTGGGGAGATGAACCAGAATCCATCGCCCAACGCTATGAAAGGTTGGAAAAATTACGATACCTGGCTAAAAGTAATCATCTTCTTTTACAGGAGGAAGCTAGACCTTTAGGAATTGCTTTGTTTGATCAAGCATCACTGATTGTACATTTGGGATTTGATCAACCAAATGTGGCTGATGTAAATTGGTATCAACAAAAAGGACATCCCTATCTACAAGCCCTAGGTCAAATTTTGGATCAGCTCATTGCGCTACCATACATCCATAAGTTGGAATTTCTAGTCTCATCTGGTAGTGACCCTTTGAGTAATTTACAGGTAAAGTTAGATCGCCAGCTTATTAGTTCTGATGTTAAACCCTCATCCCTTCAAGACTGTCTCCAAACACAACAGATTTATTGTTTTGGTAACTGCACCTGAAGCGCCCAGCTATTGTTCCATCTGCTTGACAAGATGAGCAATTTCAGGCAATATCAACGCCTCCATCCCTAAACGCACTGCATTACTAGATCCTGGTAAGGAAAAAACTAGTTTGTTTCTGTATGTACCAGCTACAGCACGAGAAGCGATCGCCCGGGAACCAATTTCTTGATAACTTAACCAACGAAATAGCTCACCAAACCCCGGTAAGGTCTTTTCTAACAAACTGGCGATCGCATCGTAGGTGGTATCCCTAGGAGCAACACCCGTACCACCATTGCAAATCACAACATTAATCTCTGTTTTATTACTGAGGTAATTGAGATGGGATTGAATTGTTGCAGGATCATCGGGGATGATCACATAATCAGCAACAACATGGTTAGCAGTCAATAATAGTTGTTGAATTAGTTGACCACTGCGATCTGTTTGGATGTTACGGGTATCACTAACAGTAATCACTGCGCAGTTGGCAGTAATTGCTGTCATGTCATGGTGTGGTTGTATTTCCATGATTCCAGGTATGAAGTAGCTACTCAGATTTACTCAAACCCAAACCATTTTCTTCAGCGTAGCGATTCATAAAACGTATAAATCGATCCCACTCTTGAGAGGTTTTGATTAAATACACCGCTTCCACAGCTTCTGGTTTACCATTAACAAATTTCCCTCTTACCTCGCGGGTAACAATTTCGCCCTCCTCGTCAATCATATACATTCCAGTGATTCCGTCACTATTGCCTTCTTGGAGGATATCGGGGTTGACAAAGGTGAAAGTTGCTGTACCTTGGTCACCACTGCGGGATCTGGTCAACCTTACATCTGGAACTACTTTCTCATCAGTACCTTTAGAAAACTGGATGCTTGCCATAATTAATCATTTTAAGTTTTGTGACCTATCTTTAATATTTTCCCATCATGGGGACATTTTATCCACAACCGCTTTTAGCCCCCCTTTAAACCTTTACCCTTATTTACGGAAGGGAGACAAAGACAGTGTTCTATTTGTTGTAGTAACTCCCGTTCATCCAAGTTTTGACCTATTAAAACCAACTGATTTTTCTTTTCCCCATGCCATTGATCATCATCAATGGTGAAGCGCTTACCACAGAGGTGAAAAATATGACGGTTGGGACTCTCCTCAAACCACATAATACCCTTAGCGCGAAATACATTGTTTGGCAATTGGTTATCCAAAAAATATTGAAATTTGCGAATGGCAAAAGGTTTATCACTCTGGAAAGAAATGGAAACAAACCCGTCATTTTCTAGATGGTGAGAATGGTGGTGATGTTCGTGTTCATGATGGTCATGGTCACAACTAGAATGATCATGATGCTCATGTTTATCAGTTGACGTATCAAAATACTTATCAGACTCAAATAAGCCCACACTGAGAATTAGGGCCAGGGGAACCTGAGAATTTTTAGTTCTAATAATTCTGGTACCTTCCTTAACATCATGAATCTTCCTTTCCAAGACTGTTAAAGTTGCTTCGTCAACCAAATCTACTTTGTTCAGCAAAATTACATCGCCATAGACGATTTGACTGTGGGCAGCTTGAGAGTTAAATAGATCCAAACTATAGTTTGCAGCGTCAACCACAGTTATAATAGAGTCTAGTCTAGTTAGGTCTCTTAGTTCTGAGCCTAAAAAGGTCATAGCCACAGGCAAAGGATCTGCTAAACCGGTAGTTTCCACCACCAAATAATCTATTTTTTCTTCTCGTTCTAAGACCTGGTAAACAGCATCAACTAAGTCATTGTTAATAGTACAACAAATACAGCCATTGCTCAATTCTACCATGTTATCGTCAGTAGTAACGATCAACTCATTATCAATGCCAATCTCACCAAATTCATTCACGAGAACAGCAGTTTTTACACCTTGTTGATTAGTCAAAATATGATTAAGTAGGGTAGTCTTACCACTTCCCAGAAATCCGGTAATAATCGTCACTGGTAAACCCTGTTTAGAAACAGGCATTTTGGGAGATTCAATAGCAACTGCTGAAGTCATAATAATCAATTTGAGAATGAGGGTTTAGGTAGATTCGTACTTATAGCCAATTATAGCCAATTATAGCCAATTATATGCAGCTTACCTACAAACCATTTTAGAGACTAGGAAGAGTTTTGGCAAATTGACAAAAAATCAGGAAAAATTGCCATTTACCCAACCAACTTAACCCCTGGTGGGCTATAATTGCCAATCATCAGATTGTCCCAATTCTCGATTATGACCCTATCTATTTACAATACTCTCACCCGTCGTCAAGAGGAATTTAAACCCGTCGAGCCTGGTCAGGTTAGGATGTATTATTGTGGTGTGACAGTATATGACTATTGTCACTTGGGTCATGCTAGAGCTTGTATAGTATGGGATGTGGTAAGGCGTTACTTAGAATTTATTGGTTATAGGGTACGTTATATCCAAAACTTTACAGATATTGACGACAAAATCCTCAACCGTGCTAGAAAAGAAAACTCCACCATGGAAACAGTAGCAGAGCGCTATATTCAAGCCTATTTTGAGGATATGGGGCGCTTAGGGGTAAGGGAAGCAGATGAATATCCCCGGGCGACACACACCATGAATGGCATCAAAAGGTTGATTCAAGACTTAGAAGTAAGAGGTTATGCCTATCCTGCTGATGGAGACGTTTATTATGCTGTGAGAAAGTTTAATGAGTATGGTAAACTTTCAGGAAGGAAATTAGCAGATTTACAAGCGGGTGCGAGTGAGAGAGTTAATATAGAAGATCCAGAATATCAAAAAAAGAAAGATCCCTTTGATTTTGCCCTGTGGAAAGCCGCAAAACCGTGTGAACCAGCATGGGAGTCGCCCTGGGGTAAAGGTCGTCCAGGATGGCACATAGAATGTTCAGCCATGGTGAGAGATAGGTTAGGAGATACGATAGATATTCATGCGGGTGGTGCGGATTTAATATTTCCCCATCATGAAAACGAAATTGCCCAATCAGAAGCAGTCACAGGGAAACCACTGGCCAATTATTGGTTACATAATGGTATGGTAAAAGTAGATGGGGAGAAAATGTCCAAGTCCCTAGGAAATTTTACCACCATTAGGGATTTATTAGATCGGGGGGTTGACCCCATGGCGTTAAGATTATTCGTCCTCATGGCCCAATATCGCAAACCCCTAGATTTTACCGAGGAGGCCATTTTAGCAGCAACTAATGGTTGGCATACCCTGAAAGAGGGTTTATTATTTGGTTATCATCATGGTGCAAAATTAGATTGGGATTTGCAATCAGCCAAAGATAACACTAATATAGACCAAGTAGAGATTGAGAAATTCACCACAGCAGTGGATGATGATTTTAACTTTCCTGGTGGGTTAGCAGTTATTTTTGAAATAGCCAAAGAACTGAGGAAAGAAGGGAATATTATTGTTCATGAAGGAAAAACACAAACCCCCTGTGCAAAACTATTGACAAAATGGCAAACACTAGTGACTTTGACCAGTGTTTTAGGTTTAATAGCTAAACCAGAGGAGCAAAAAACCATAGATGAAAGTTTAAGTGACAAAGTAATTGAGAACCTAGTACAGAAAAGACAGGAAGCAAGAAAAGCCAAAGACTTTGCTGAATCTGACCGCATCAGGGAGGAACTAAAAGCAAAGGGTATCACCCTAATAGACAGCAAAGAGGGGACTCGTTGGCAAAGGGAACAGGATTTTTAACGCATTAATCAACTAAACCGATATTAGTAACATGTGGAAAGAATTAACACAAGCTATTGATCATTTTGATACCACAGTTGATTGGATGGGAATTCGTGCTGTTAAAGAAGTTGCTAGAGACTACTATGTGAGAGATGGTCTACCTAGAAGCAACGGTAAATCCTTAACAAGGGGAGCAATGATAGAAGTGATGGTTAATGGTAGCATCGGTTATGCAGCTACTAATTGCCTAACCTCATTGTCACTCAAGCACGCGGCTCAAATAGCTTACCAACAGGCAGTTGCAGCTAGTAAATTTCGGATATATCCACTGGAAAAAAACACCCGTCCAGCAATGGTTGGTGAATATAATACACCGCTGGATCAACCGTTAAATTTTCTGAGTCCAGGGGAAATAAATGATTTACTCATCCGTATTTGTCATGGACTAAAAATTAGTGATCAAATAGTTCAAACCAGTGGCCACATTAATGCCAGTGAAAAAGAGACCTGGTTTGTTAGTAGCAATGGCTCAGAAATTTACCAAAAAATCACTTCTGTAGGCAATCATTTTGGGGTAATAGCCCAGGATGGTCGGGTGGTGCAACAGCGAAGTAATCATGGAATGCACGCCAATTGTTATCAAGGCGGATGGGAAGTATTAAAACAAGATAAATTATGGGATAAGGTTCAACAAGTTGCTGAACAAGCTATAGAATTATTAAATGCTCCAGAATGTCCCAATATAGAGACAAATTTGGTGTTAGCACCAGATCAAATGATGCTACAAATTCATGAAAGTGTGGGACATCCTTTAGAAATAGACCGCATTTTAGGTGATGAACGAAACTACGCGGGTGGTAGTTTTGTTAAACCAGAGGATTTTGGCAAATTACAATATGGCTCACCTTTAATGAATGTTATTTTTGATCCCACCGTTGCAGGGGAATCTGCCAGTTATCAATTTGATGATACCGGTGCAAAAGCCACAAAACAATATCTGGTGCAAAATGGTATTTTACAAAGAGGTTTGGGCAGTTTAGAAAGTCAGGCCCGTTCTGGTTTACCAGGAGTAGCTTGTGCCCGTGCTTGTTCTTGGAATCGTCCACCAATTGATAGAATGGCTAACCTTAATTTAGAGCCAGGAGATACCAGTTTTACCCAAATGATTGAGGGTATAGAACATGGTGTTTACATGGAGTCTAATAGATCTTGGTCAATCGATGATCTTCGCCACAAGTTCCAATTTGGGTGTGAATATGCCAAACTAATTGAAAATGGTCAACTGACAAAAACTTTAAGAAATCCCAATTATAGAGCAACAACACCACAATTTTGGCATAGTTTAGTGCAGGTGGGTAATTTTGAAAATTGGCAAATGTATGGCACACCATTTTGTGGCAAAGGAGAGCCAAATCAGTCTATATGGGTAGGTCATGCTTCACCCCCTTGTGTGTTTACAAATATAGAAGTTTTTGGTGGAGGTTAAAATGGAAGTAGATGGTTCCAAATTAGAAAAAAACTTTCATAATCTTAGGGAAATACTGTTAAGCAAAAAATCAGATCAGGAGGATTTTACACTTAATCTTAGCAGCGAGAGGAGTCAGTTTACCCGATTCAATCAGGGAAAAGTTAGACAAACGGGAGTAGTGTATGATGGTTCTGTAAATCTAACATTAATGGCTGATAATCGCAGTGGTTTTTGTCATTTTCCCTTCACTGGTAATTGGGAGATAGATCGGGAAGTTGCATGTCAAAATTTAGAAGAACTCAGGGAAGAAATCTCCATGTTACCAGTAGATCCCTACATAGTTTTACCCGGAGGAGAGGGAAACATTAGGGAAATACATAGGGGTGAATTATTAGCACCAGAAAAAGTGCCCGACAGCATTTTAACATCCCTAGAAAATTTAGATTTTACTGGTATGTATGCTGGGGGTATGATTATGCGGGGATATGGAGATTCTAGAGGGAAAAGCCATTGGTTTGCTACCGATTCTTTTAATTTGGATTATTCTCTAATTATTGCACCCAAAAAAGCGGTCAAAGCCACCTTTGCTGGGAGAGAGTGGAAACAATCAGCATATATTAATAAAATCGCGGATGGCAAAAAACAATTGTCCTTATTATCCCGTGAACCTAGGAAATTGCCCAGGGGTAAATATAGAACCTACTTTGCTCCTGGTGCAGTAGCTGAACTTTTGGATATGTTATCTTGGGGTGCTATCAGTGAATCTTCCATACAACAGGGTAACAGTGCTTTATCACCATTGTCAAGAGGTGAAAAACAGCTTTCACCCAAATTTAATTTAAAGGAGAACTTTAGCGCTGGTTTGACCCCCAGATTTAACAGTTTAGGAGAAATATCACCACAAGAATTAACTCTAATCGAAAATGGGGGTTTAGTCAATAGTTTGGTCAATTCCCGCACCGCTAAGGAATATAATACAGTCAGCAATGCTGCAAACAGTTCAGAAACATTACGCTCCCCCGAAATCAAGATGGGCAATTTGGATTTTGGAGATATTTTGGCAACTTTAGGAACTGGGTTATATGTTTCCAATTTACATTATTTAAACTGGAGCAACCGTCAAACTGGTAGAATCACCGGAATGACCCGATATGCTTGTTTTTGGGTAGAAGATGGAGAGATGGTCGCCCCCATAGAAAATCTACGTTTCGATGAAAGTTTGTATGACTTTTGGGGAGAAAAATTAGTTGATTTTACCAACTTTCAAGATCTAATCCCTGAAGTAGGTACATACACCAAACGTCAATTGGGTGGTAGTTTAGTACCCGGAATGTTGGTTGAGGACTTTAGTTATAGTTTCTAGAGCCACATGTTTTTAAAAACCGAGCTGGAAAATTTCCGGACTTCATCTAGTTTCAATTGTAAACGTAAAAGTGGTTAGTTAAACACCAAGATTGACGACACCTTTACTTAATATTGCACACAGCAAGACATTTTCATCCTCGGTTCTTGCTCATTTGCTACCGAAAATTTTATTTTCTGTGCCAATTTTGCGTTGAAGACAAAATAATTATCATCAATAATTGTATTTAACTCTCCATTCCCCTATCTACATTTTCAGCAAACCCTGTCTAGGAGTGATTGAATATGGCTAATCTCAACCCGTCCCATGGCAGTAAACAGCTTTTGGCAGGTTACTGTGGTATTATTTTCGGTGGATTTGGTATTCATAAATTTATCCTTGGTTATGCGCCCGAAGGTTTTATTATGTTGGTTATTTCTGTAGTTGGGGGTTCTCTCACCTTTGGATTGACATTGATTATTATGCAACTGATTGGTCTGATTGAAGGTATGATTTACCTGAATAAAAACCATGAGGATTTTGTTGATACTTATTTTATAGGTAAACAGCGCTGGTTTTAATACGCCCTAATCATCCCTATTTTCTATTGTTACCAATTATTTCAAATATGTGGATACTCAGACATCAAAACCTGGCTGCACTTATACTATTCATTGTGTCCGTCACTTATTTTACAGCTATGTCTACTTGGGAAACTAACTATTTTGTTAAAAGCATAATTTTGATGTTGCCTATACAAGTAGTATCTCTAATATACATGAACCATAAGCACTGAAATCATAAGGCCATCCTAGAAATAGTTGTGCTTCCCTACTTACACTTAAATCTCCAGATTTTGTTTATCCTAGAGATGGCACTAGTTTTAGCCATATAGCTTGTTATGCAACTTGCACAAAAAAATGAATTGACAGAAGAAATCGCTGCAACAACTAGAAGAGTCATACTCGATGTTAGCGGTATGAAATGTGCTGGCTGTGTAAAAGCGGTAGAAACACAGTTAACCCAACACCCGGGGGTAAAAAGCGCCTGTGTGAATCTAGCTACAGAAATTGCTGTGGTAGAAATAGAAGATGCTGTTGAGGGGGATACGCTGGCACAGGTATTAACAGCGAAAGGGTTCCCCTCAGAAATGCGAAACTCTCAAGGGTTCAGCAGGGTTGGAAAGCAAGACCAAGAAATGAGATCTGCTTTTATGCAGTTAATAGTTGCTTCTGGACTGTTGCTGTTTTCAGGACTGGGACACTTTGGCAGTCATTTATTTCCTATTTTGAGTACCATTGGGTTAAATAACATTTGGTTTCATTGTGCATTGGCAACCCTTGCACTCCTGTTTCCTGGTCGTCCAATCATTATAGATGGTTGGTTGGGTTGGCGACGAGGATCCCCAAATATGAATACCTTAATCGCTTTAGGAACTTTAACTGCTTATATTACTAGTTTAGTTGCACTTTTATTTCCCCGGATGGGTTGGGACTGTTTCTTTGATGAACCAGTAATGATGTTGGGCTTTATCCTCTTGGGTAAAACTTTGGAGAAACAAGCTAAAGGGCGCGCTGCATCAGCATTTCATCAATTGTTAGCCCTAAGACCACAAATTGCTAGACTAATTGTCAACCCTGATGGCCAGAAATTAGCAGTTAGTCCCAACATTAATATTATTGAAATACCAGCTGACCAGGTACGAGTGGGAGAGTGGTTACAAGTACTACCAGGGGATAAAATTCCCGTCGATGGTCAGGTGCAGTTTGGACAAACCACCGTTGATGAATCAATGTTGACTGGGGAAGCTGTTCCTGTAATTAAACAACCAGGAGATTCTGTTGCAGCGGGAACTATTAATCAGTCAGGAACTGTCTCAATTGTAGCTAGGAAAATCGGTGAAGATACTGTCCTAGCTCAGATTGTTGCTCTGGTAGAAAGTGCCCAAACTCGTAAAGCTCCGGTGCAAAAATTGGCTGATACCATTGCTGGTTATTTTACTTATGCTGTTTTAACAGCTTCTTTTCTAACCTGGGCATTCTGGTATTTTATAGGGACTCGTGTTTGGCCAGAGGTGTATATTACTTCTGGAATGGTCATGGGTAATCATTCTATCCCCCTACTCAATGATCTCAATGATCAAAATTCGGCACTACTCATTAGTTTAAAACTGGCGATCGCAGTTTTAGTAGTAGCTTGTCCCTGTGCTTTAGGACTAGCCACACCCACAGCTATCTTGGTAGGGACTGGTGTGGGAGCAGAATCTGGGTTACTAATCAAGGGTGGGGATGTCTTAGAAAAGGTTTACCATTTAAACACCATCGTATTTGACAAAACTGGTACTCTTACCACAGGTAATCCCATAGTTACAGACTGTCTACCACTAACAGATATAGACACTACCAATTTGATGCAATTAGCAGCAGCGGTGGAAAAAGGCACTTGTCATCCCCTAGCGAAAGCCATACAGCAGTCGGGAGAAAAGCTAAATTTACCCATCCCCCATGCCATGAATTTTTACACAGAACCAGGTATGGGAGTTTCCGCTATGGTAGAGGGGAAAAGTGTGCTGTTGGGTAACTGGGAATGGTTAAACAGTCATGGAATTACTATCAATACAACTGCCCAAGAACAAGGACAAAAACTGGCAAAGGAAGGAAAAACAGTCATTGGTGTTGCTGTGGATGACATTTTGGCAGGTTTAATAGCTGTTAGTGATACCATTAGACCCGATGCCAAATTAACAGTAAACCACTTGCAAAGAATGGGCTTACATGTTATAATCCTCAGCGGTGATAGGTTAGAAGCAGCAGTTGTGATTGCCCAACAGCTTGGTCTCGATAGTACCAATGTTATTGCTGGCGTTACTCCAGAGCAAAAAGCTGGACTAATTCGTTCTCTCCAGCAGGGTAGCTTAAATGTAGGTGATAATTCCTGTGTGGTAGCTATGGTGGGAGATGGTATCAACGATGCACCCGCTTTATCCCAAGCGGATGTGGGAATTGCCCTGAGTTCAGGAACAGACGTGGCTATGGAAAGTGCGGAAATTGTCCTTATGGGTGACAGCTTGAGTGATGTGGTAGCATCTATCCAACTTGCTCGTAAAACTTTCACTAAAATTCGTCAAAACCTATTTTGGGCCTTTGCCTATAACACCATTGCCATCCCCTTAGCTGCTGGGGTTCTCTTACCCAGCTTACATTTTGTCCTAACTCCCTCTAGTGCTGCTGCGATTATGGCTTTTAGTTCCGTTAGCGTGGTGACTAACTCTCTTTTGTTGAGAGGTGTGAAACCACAAAACCAGATGGTTCAAAATTAATAGTTCCCAGATAAGTCCTGTTTTCTTCCATAGCATCTACTATTGAATTATGAAACCCAACTATTCTAACTGGGATGATGATCTACCACCAGATCCACAGGAAATATATCAGGATTTAATTTCCGCTCTGGAACGAAAAGTGGGATTTGGTCTGTACTTTGTGCAGTGCACACCTATTGAAGCTGATAACTTTGCTCAACATATTAGTCGTGACCTAGCTAACAAAAAAATAGCCTTACTAAATTTATGGGAACCAATAGAGAAGTTCTATGAGCATGTAAAAAACTATGTGCAGGGACAAACTATTGATATCCTCCTAGTTAAAGGTTTAGAATACTCCCTATACAAGTATGAGAAAAGGAATTTTGGTGAAGTTACGGAGGGACAGTTCACCAACTTGACCAAGGTGCCCCCCATACTAAATCATCTCAATCAACAGCGAGAAAGATTCAGAGATGATTTCTCATTTTGCTTTGTGTTCTTACTACGGTCATTTTCTCTAAATTATTTGATTCATCGCGCCCCAGACTTTTTTGATTGGCGATCTGGAGTGTATGATTTACCAACCACAGCAGAATTGGTAGACGAAGAATCTCGTCGTTTAATTATGGAGGGAGACTATAAAAAATATTTAGAGCTTACTCCCCAACAGAAAATCGAAAAAATGTTGGAAATTCAAGAACTGCTGACAGAAAAATACCAAAATGATAGTAACAAAGCTAGATTGTTATTTGAAATGGGGAATCTACTGTATTCCGCTAACGAATACGAAACAGCCATTACATTTTATGAGCAGGAACTGAAACTTCAACCAGATGATCATGGTGCTTGGTGTAATCACGGACATGCCCTGTTTAGTTTATCCAGGTATGAAGCCGCCATTGTATCCTATCGCCAGGCTCTGAAATTACGACCAGATGACCCGTTTTGCTGGTATGCACTAGGTAATTCCCAGCGTAAACTACATCGAGATCAAGAAGCAATTTTATCTTACAATCAAGCCATAAAAATTAAGACCGATGATCACTATTTCTGGTACAACAGGGGTAATGCACTCAGGAATATAGGGTGTAATGAGGAGGCAATTTTATCTTATGGTCAAGCCATAAAAATTAAACCCGATGAGAGTAATGCATGGAACAATAGAGGCATTGCCTTGAGAAGTTTAGGCAGATATCAGGAGGCAGTTTTTTGTTATGATCAGGTGCTAAGCTTGCAACCCGATGACTACTATGCTTGGTATAATCGGGGAGTTGCACTAAAAAAACTCAAACAAAACGAAGCGGCACTTTTATCTTATGATCAGGCCTTGAAACTGAAACCAGATGACCACTATAGCTGGAACAATCGAGGCAATGCATTGGAGGATCTAGGACACATAGAAGAAGCTATCTTTTCTTATGATCAAGCGCTGAAAATCAAGCCAGACGATCAATATGCTTTTTATAACAAAGCCTGTTGTTATGCAGTTCAGGGTAAAATTCAAGAAGCACTAGAAAACTTAGAAAATGCAGTTAGTCTCAAACCTGAACAATTTACACAAATGGCAAAAGCTGATCCTGATTTTGATCGCATTAGAGAAGATGCACGCTTTCAGTCCCTAATTAATAAAACTTTTCACGATTGACCTCAAATTAACCCAGGCTGTTTACTTATGTCCCAAAATGCGGAACTGCTCAAAAACCTTTATAATGCCTTTAACCCGTTCCAACCTCTGTCAGCAGGAGATCCTAACTATGTAGACTGTCAAGACGTCAGAGGTGAAGCAGATATTTTAGAGGAATTGGGAAATCGCATTCAGCTGGCACGGGGAAATACTTGTCAACTGTATTCTGGACACAGAGGAGCAGGTAAATCTACTGAATTACTGAGATTGAAGAAATATCTGGAAGAGAGGCAGTTTTACGTAATTTATTTTGCCGCCGATGAAGAGGATATAGATTCAGAGGATGCTCATTATACCGATATTCTTCTGGCTTGTACCCGCAGGTTACTTAAAGATTTACAACAAATAGGTAATCCTCAACCAGTACTAAATTGGCTGAAAGAGCGTTGGCAAGATCTAAAAGATTTAGCACTGACAGAAATTCATCTTGAGGATATGAACATAGAGATGCAAATTACTCAGTTTGCTAAGTTAACAGCTAACCTAAGAGCAGTCCCCGAATTACGTCAACAGATTCGAGAGAAGGTAAACCCCCACACGGTAACTTTAATTAGGGTGTTAAATGAATTTATTGGAGACGCGAAGAAACGATTGCCATCGAAACAACACCAATTAGCAGTAATTGTGGATAACTTAGATCGGATGATACTGGTCAAGGAAGGAAATCGGACTAATTATGAAGAGGTTTTTCTAGACCGGTGTGAGCAGCTCAAGTCTCTGGACTGTCACCTCATCTACACAGTTCCCATTGCTATGGTTTATTCCACTAGAGCTACTGATCTACGCGACATTTATGGTGAGCCCCAAGTTTTACCAATGGTGATGGTGCGCACTCCTCAAGGAGAAGTTTATCAACCAGGTTTGAAAAGGTTAACCGAGGTAATTGGGAGACGAGTTCGGCAATTTGCACCAAATATATCTATAGAAACCGAAATTTTTGACAGTCCAGACACTTTGGAAAAACTTTGTTTAATGAGCGGAGGTCATGTCCGAAATCTATTACTATTGACCCAGGATGCCATTGGACGCACCCAAGATTTACCCGTATCTGAAAGAGCAGTTCGACGAGCTATTACTCAAGCTAGAGATACCTACCGCCGTGCTGTAGAAAATCATCAATGGTATTTATTAGCAGAGGTATCCATTTCCAAACGCATCCTTAATGATGATCAGTATCGCAATCTAATGTTTAATCGTTGCTTATTAGAATATCGCTATTTGGATAAAGAAGGGGAAATACAGCGCTGGTATGATATTCACCCCCTGATTCAGGGAATCCAGGAATTTAGAGAAGCTCTAGCAACCCTTTTGTAAATTTCAACTTTTTGTTAGAATATAAACATGATTTGGAGGGCCAGGTAACTGGTCATGGGCCTATAGAGACTATTTTCGGAAATCTACAGGGTTTAAAATCCAGCCAACTCAGACAATTACAACGACTGTATCATCAGCGCGTATCAGGTAATTTTATTACTACATCTGAGTTTGCTCAAAGGCTGGCAGCAATTAGTACAGAAATAAACCAACCTATTTGCTCCTACATTAATCGTAAAGGAAAAGTGATTAGAGTTGGTGTAGGCACTGTGCGTCAAACTCAAATTCCTCCCATGGAAATTCCACGCTATGGTGCAGAAAGACTCAGTGGGATTCGCTGCATAGCAACAAATCTCAAATCAGAACCTCCCCATGAAGCAGCACTCACAGCAATGCTGTTACAGCGATTGGATGCTTTGGTCATTTTAAATCTTACGGGCACAGGATTTACAAAAAGAGGTGGGGGAGCAACTGGTTATGTTAAAGGGGTGTACTTAGCTCATTTGGTGTGTAATAGTACAAGACTATCCTTTAGTCCGTCATCGGTTATGACTGTTGGGGAATCGAGATCTCCTGATTTTCACGTTTCACCTCCCCTAAGCTTAGATGCAATTGCCCAAATGGATTTTCTGGGTTTGGTAGAGGGTTTAGAGGCAGAATTTGAGCGGGAATATATTGGACAGGAAGTAAATGGCGATCATGACCGAGTCATCGTCGTAGGAGTATTCACTGATGATGTAAGTGACCAAAAATTCCAAGATACTATAGCTGAGCTGGCTAGGTTAGTAGATACAGCAGGGGGAGAGGTGTTGGAAAGCATCCAGCAAAAGCGCTCCCGCATTCACCCCCAAACGGTTATTGGTGAGGGTAAGGTTCAGGAGGTGGCTTTAACTGCTCAAACACGGGGAGCCAATCTAATCGTTTTCGATCGAGATTTATCACCCGCTCAAGTACGAAATTTAGAGTCCCAAATTGGTGTTAGAGTGGTTGACCGTACAGAAGTAATATTAGATATATTTGCCCAGCGGGCTCAATCAGGAGCTGGGAAGTTACAAGTAGAACTAGCCCAACTGGAATATATGCTACCACGATTAACTGGTAGGGGGAGGTCTATGTCACGGTTGGGAGGTGGAATAGGAACTCGTGGACCTGGTGAAACTAAACTGGAAACGGAAAGACGAGCCATTCAAAGACGTATTTCCCGACTACAACAGGAAGTTAACCAATTGCAGGCCCATCGTTGCCGTTTGCGTCAAAAACGACAACATCGGGAAATACCATCGGTGGCTTTGGTGGGATATACTAATGCGGGTAAGTCTACTCTACTTAACGCCCTAACTAATGCCCAGGTTTATACAGCTGATCAGCTATTTGCCACCCTTGACCCTACCACCCGTCGTTTAGTTATTCCCCAGGGGGAAAACCATCAAGTTCGGGAGGCGTTAATTACGGATACCGTGGGGTTTATCCATGAGTTGCCCAATTCTTTGATGGATGCCTTTCGTGCTACTTTGGAGGAAGTTACGGAAGCAGATGCCTTAATACATCTAGTGGATTTATCTCACCCTGCTTGGTTAAGTCACATTAGATCAGTACGAGAAATTCTAGCTCAAATGCCTATTACTCCTGGACCTGCTTTGGTTGTTTTTAATAAAATTGATCGGGTCAATAATGAAGTACTAGTTTCCGCACGGGAGGAATTTCCTTTGAGTGTGTTTATATCAGCTGGTCAGCGTTTGGGGTTGGAAACTCTCAGACTACGACTGTCACAGTTGATTGAATATGCTCTAGAACCAATGATACAAGAACAAGGATTTTAAAAACATGGCAATGTCAAATTGATGATGTAGAATTTTCATAAGGTTAAGTTGGGAAATTATCTAGAATTAGGGAGTATCTAGGAAGGTTATGACTGCAAAAGTAGAAATTTATACTTGGAGTGCTTGTCCATTTTGTATACGTGCCAAAGGCTTGCTTACAGCTAAAGGGGTGCAATTTACCGAATACAAAATTGATGGGAATGAGGAAGCAAGGAGGAAAATGGCTATCCGGGCAAATGGAAAACGCTCTGTACCCCAAATTTTTATTAATGACGTCCACATTGGTGGTTGTGATGATATTCACGCCCTGAACCGTAGCGGGGGTCTGGATCCACTACTGCAAAATTCTGGGGACTAGCAGTGAAATTAGCTTTTATTATTGATCCTATCCATCAGCTAGACCCCTGTCACGATACTAGTGTGGCCTTGATGGAAGCAGCACAAATCCTAGGACATGAGGTCTGGATAACTCAGGTTAACCTACTGAATGTTATCCACGGTCAAGCCTGGGCCCTACTTCAACCTATAGAAATAACTCCAGTCGAATTGGTGCAGGGACGTTGGGTAGCAGCAAATCCTTGGTATAATTTGGGTCAGGCTGTTTTTGCTCCCTTGGAATCTATGCACGCTGTATTTATGAGGACAGACCCCCCAGTTAATGATTCCTACCTCTATGCTACTTATATTTTAGACTACATTGATCCTGATAAAACTTTGGTGGTTAACTCTCCTAGTGGTATCAGATCTGCTAATGAAAAAATGTATGCACTACAATTCAAAGAAGCAATTCCTGAAACTATTGTTAGTGCAGATAAAGATGTAATTCGGGACTTTGTGGAAAAAAAAGGCATAACAGTTATTAAGCCCTTAGGTAATAAGGCCGGGGAAGGAATACTAATTGTACAGGCAGGCGATCGCAATTTTAACTCCATAGTTGAGATTAGCACCATGCGGGGGCGATTACCAGTCATGGTGCAAACCTATTTGCCAGAGGCGAAAAATGGGGATAAGCGGATCATTTTAATTAATGGTCAACCTATGGGGGCGCTCAATCGTCTAGCTAGTGGCAATGATTTTCGCAATAACATGGCTGCGGGTGGCACAGTAGCAAAAACAGAAATCACCACCAGAGAGGAAGAAATTTGTCAACTATTAGCCCATAAACTGCGTCAGCATGGGTTAATTTTTGTTGGCATTGACATCATTGGTGGCTATTTGACGGAAGTCAATGTTACCAGTCCCACAGGAATTAGGGAAATAGACCGTCTCAATGACACCCATGTATCTAGGGAAGTGTTGTCACTCATTATTGCGGGGATTAGGACGTCTCCTTTGTAAAAAGTCGGGTATGTCGGGAAGCTTGTTGGAGGGCGGGGGAGTTAGGTTAGTTGGTTGTGGTGGTTGATTAACCGGAGGTTGAGGTGCTGGTTTTTTAGCTGGTGTACCAGACCCTCTAGAACTAATAGTAGTCTGGGGGGTGGGCACGGGAGCTTCCCCGGTAAAGCCAGTGGCAATCACAGTAATTCTTACCTCTCCTTGTAGTCTATCATCAATTACCGCCCCAAAAATAATATTAGCATTGGGATCAACTACTTCATAAATAGTTTCCGCAGCTGCATTCACCTCATGAAGTGTGAGATCGCTGCCACCGGTAATATTAAACACTACCCCCCTCGCACCCTCAATGGAGGATTCTAGCAAAGGTGATGAAATGGCTGCAATTGCTGCTTCCCGGGCCCTGGATTTTCCAGAACTCACACCAATTCCCATCAAAGCAGATCCAGCATCAGCCATAACTGCTCGCACATCAGCGAAATCAACATTGACTAAACCTGGGATGGTAATAATATCAGAAATGCCCTGCACCCCCTGACGTAAGACATCATCAGCGTAGCGGAATGCCTCCTGTACAGGAGTTTGTTCAGGTATAACCTCTAAAAGTTTATTATTAGGGATAATAATTAAAGTATCTACTCGACTTTTTAACCCCTCAATACCCTGTTCTGCTTGACTAATCCGTCGTCGTCCCTCAAAGACGAATGGTCTGGTAACCACCCCCACGGTCAGGGCACCCATTTCCTTAGCTACTTCCGCCACTATGGGAGCAGCACCCGTACCTGTACCACCCCCCATACCAGCAGTAATAAATACCAAATCTGCCCCCTCCAAAGCGGTAGCAATTTCATCACGGGACTCCTCCGCTGCTTTTTGACCAATGGAAGGATTACCCCCAGCACCTAGACCCCTAGTTAATTTTTGCCCGATTTGCAGACGACTTGATGCATTAGCCCAGGTTAGAGCCTGAGCATCGGTATTAATGGACCAAAACTCCACCCCGGTCACATCAGACTCAATCATCCGGTTTACCGCATTACCACCGCCACCACCAACACCAATTACCTTAATATTGGCGACTCTTCCAGGAACAATTTCCCCAATCCGTTTAGCTTCCAACATCTTTGTATTATCGCTACCCTGTCCTAAGTTTAGCCCAGAACCGCCAAAAGGATTACTAGAATTAACTGATAAGGATAACCCCGGTTGTCCAAAAGATTGGGAGTTTTTATAAGTAAGCTCTTGGTTATTATCAAGTGTCATAGTTTACAAAATTACATGGACGATTTTTTATGCTGTTCTTAATCCGAAAATCAAACATAGAGTTAACTATAGTCTGTGAAAACTATTATCATCTATGGACACAAATTATTCCACAAACAGTCTAATACCGAATGTGCAACCCTGAGAAAAATTAGTGGTTATTGATACAATTGTACTAATGGGTAATCAGGACTTCGGAGATCAATATACACTATTTCCCCGGATTTAAATTTTGCTTTTAAATTACTCATTTGCCTAAGCCTCTGTATTTTCTGATCTAATTGCACCACAGGAATCCCCAAATGTACAGTACCTAATTCCGTTTTGAAAATTACATTTGTCGGATCTCGAAAATCAATTTCCATTACGTTTAGAGAATTGTCTTGGATGGCTTGATACACCACGACCCAGTAAGGGCGATATTGTTCTGGTGAACCCAATACTTTCAAAGCAGGTAATTTACCCTGGGGGTTGAAGGCAGTATATTTTTCCCAGGGGATCAAGTTTCCACTGGCATCTATTAAATTTATATCATCACCTTTGGGACTTTGGGAACACGGAATTGCGGGTGAGGTGACTTTTTTTGAAGAGACCTGAGAATTGGAGACACAATTTGTTGCATTAGCTTTTAACGAAAGTTGAATCATTGCTACCGGTAGTCTTTCTTGAATCTCAATATTTAACCCAGGTGGAAACAAACGACGGTTAACTATTGCCTGGGCAATAATTGGTTGTCTTTCCAGGGATTGGGCAATTGCAGCAGGTTTAATTCGCCATAGGGACTGGGGATAAGAAAATTGCAGCAATCTTTGGACTGTTTTCTGGGGTAGTAGTTGATTCCCCGACCTCATCAAAATTTGTCCGGGAGTTGTGATCACCCAAACAGGTCCCAATATTATCCAAAACATTCCCCCTGCAATGCTACTAGTGGCTAGAATTCGCCAAACACCTGTGAGAATTTTCATCTGTCTATGGCGACGCAATTTTTGTCTCCGTTTGAGCAAATCCCGACGAGAAACCGATAACATGTCTGTCATTACAACCCCTTTCTAGTTTTTGCAATTCTTGGTATCAGACACAACCATGATTGGCTTACTATTCTATATTGCTTTTATTGCTTTGAGTATCATCAGTACGAGGTTGAGGATGGGAAATTTCTATTTCCGCATCACAGCCATTTGTTTTAGTACCTAAGTTTACTAAAAACCATTGCAATCGCATACGCTCAATATAGGGCCATCCACCAGTAGATTCAATATCTTTCAGAAGGCTATACAGTTCTTGACGATTTTCCGGTAGACTATCTTGAAAAACTCCATCACGAATTTCTTTATGTAAATACTCTAATTCTCTTAATAAATTTAGTAAGTTTTTTGTCTCACCTTGACAAGCTGTAACTGCTTCCCTAACTGCATTATTAATTGCTTGTAAACTGCTGGATGAATCTTTCAACGGCAGATTTTGGTCTTTCTTCATCGGAAATTATGGGTTGTAGACCCCGTCCTTGTGGACGGCTTGACATTTGAGGCACTTTTTGCTATACTTACCCCCTTAAGATTTGCAGGAGCTGGAATAACAGAACCTTACTCCAGGATAACATCACCATACAAACTGCCTATTTAAAACGCCGATAAACCGCTTTTAGCCCAGAGATTTGGCTAACACTCCCGGTTTACCCTTACTTGATTAATTATCATCGTTAATTGGTCAATTGATTGATGCTCCCCTCAATGGTAGTTTGAATGTAGAGCAGTTTTACAACTTAGATATTAACGACATTGAGGTTGACCATGAGATATCGTGCTTTAATAATCGCCCTCTTAGCTTTATGCTTGGGTCTGATCACCGCTTGCAGTGATGCTCCTTCATCAAGCAGCAAAGATCTACTAACTTATGAAGAAATTAGAGGAACTGGTTTAGCTAACAAGTGTCCTCAGTTATCAGAGGTTAGTCGTGGCTCTATTAATTTAGAAAGTAACCAGTCCTATACCATTAGTGAGCTTTGCTTAGAACCTACTAGTTACTTTGTTAAAGAAGAACCAGCTAATAAACGGCAAGAAGCGGAATTTGTACCTGGTAGATTGTTGACTAGATACACATCCACCATTGACCAAGTGCAAGGGGACCTAAAAATAAATCCAGATAATAGTTTGACTTTTGTGGAAAAAGATGGTTTTGACTTCCAAGCTATTACCGTGAAGCTACCTGGTGGTGAACTAGTACCTTTCCTATTTACTATTAAAGATTTAGTTGCACAAACACAACCTAACTCGACCAACATCAATACTTCCACTGACTTTGAAGGTAATTTTAAGGTTCCTTCCTATCGTGGAGCTGCTTTCCTTGATCCTAAAGGTCGTGGGGTGGTAAGTGGCTATGACAATGCTGTGGCTTTACCAGCTCAATCCGATGCTGATGATTTAACTCGTACTAATGTGAAGCGCACAGAAATTCTCCAAGGCAAGATTTCTTTACAAGTATCTAGAGTGGATAATTCTACTGGTGAAATAGCTGGCACTTTCGAGAGTGAGCAACCCTCTGATACGGATTTGGGTGCTGGTGAGCCCAAGGAAGTGAAGATTCGCGGTTTATTCTATGGTCGCGTATCAACAAACAGTTAAGACTTGACCAAAAAAGCAGATCCAAGCCCTGGATTTAGAAGTTCTAAACCGGGGCTTGTCCCTTACCCAACTAATTACAACCTTATCAAACCTCAATGAGCGCGAAAATTATAGCCTTAGCTATTTCAACTTTGGCTATGAGCGGGTGCGGTTTAGGAAACAATTCCCGAGGAGAAGGCCAAAAACCCCCCGCCATTGTCCAGTTTACCGATCCTGTCGTTCCTGCTAAAATTAAGGTTAATCCGGTAAAAAATCAGGGGATTCCATCAACCACCCAAAACAGGTCTGTCCGATCCTCGGTAAAAGCTAGACGTGACCCTTTTGCCCAAATTATCCAGTTTCCGCAGCCAATCCCTAAAAAAGTCTCCCCATTACCCTCTGTGGTAAAGAGCAACAATACTAACAATACTAGTAGTTCCAAAAAACCACTGGTAATTCCCCAAGCTGAACTAGAAATTAGGGATAAAAAGCCTATAAAACCTTCACTACCAAAACTACCAGATACTAAACTGGCACATTCCATTTCAGTAAGTGGTGTAATTCTAGTCAATCAACAAGCCCAGGCAATTATTAAACTACCCGACGATTTAAACAGTCGTTACGTACAAGCTGGGGAAAGATTGGCTAATGGTGTTTTAGTTAAGCGGATAGAAGTTAATCTGTGCAACAACCCAGTAGTCGTTTTAGAACAGTTTGGGGTAGAAGTCAGGAAAGTTATCAGTGCACAAGATAATGGGAGTGAACTTTGTTAAGCTTCTATCTCCGTTTATAACGTATATATATCAAAAAATATGGAAACAATGCCGACTATAACACAAACCGAAACCAAAATTGAAATTGAATTCCCCTGTTTACCCTTGGCTGTATATAAAGAAATAGCTGCCCATTTATGCCAGGTAAAGGGTGTCCACGTGGAGTTAGTCACTCAAACATCCCCAGAATTTGATTATCACCAAAGTCAAATCAAGTCTCTATGTATTTCCTGGCAAGCTGATAGTGATTCTCAACAAATTCAGCAGATCCTAGGATACTACCAAAAGCGTTATCACTAAATGCGTTAGGGCAGGTATAGAAATAAAAACATGTAAAGGTGTTATATTTCACTCATACCTGCTTGCTATAGATGACAATTTTCACAGAGAGAACTGTGGGGTTCGCATTTAGTGTTGATGGCGCTTTTAACTAACTCTGTTAATTGATTCTGCTGGTAAGCAAATCAAATTATCACCCTGGGTAAGAATTAGTCCACGTTGACGTAACTTACCCATCAAGCGGGTGACAGTGACCCGGGTAGAACCGATCGCACTACCAATTTGGGCATGGGTAAGGGGGAAAGGTAAACAATAGCCACGAATGACATCAGGATCAGTCTCACTCATTGCTGGTTCTCCGTATTCCTCAATCAACAGGGTAAGAAATCCGAGGAGTCGATCGATGGTGCGGCGTTGACCTAAAGCACTTAACCATAACAACTTGCGTTGATGTTGGTATCTAAAAGCATCCATAACTTCACGGCGGAAGTGAGGCCAGTTATCTAAATCATGCCAGTACATCCACAGAACCGCAGTTTGGTCAACGTGGGCATAAGCTTGGAGTGTAAATGGGGACTGGGCAACTATTTCAAATGGTTGTCCTGCTCCTACAAAACCCAAAAATGCTTCCTCAGGAGTTCTGTTGATACGTCTGGATGTTAGTTGACTAGCAGTAGCACTTACTTGTGCTGTTCCCACCATGCGGATGGCACCTCTTTGAACTAAATATAGCAAACCAGGTCTAGCGGGAATGCGTTCGTCTTTACTGAAGGTGCGACAGCGGTAGTGTTCTTGTGCCCAGTCAAGAATTCGTTGCCAGGTTAAAAATGGGCGTGATGCTTCGGAAAAAGATGATTGAGATTGCATAGGTCACAAATAGCGTTCAACTCAAGACAAAGATTAAATTAAAAGGCGCAAGGAGTGTCTTGGTGTTAACAGGGTGGGCCTAACACCCAGTGGTGTCAGCCATCCAAAATGTAGACAGCGGGTATATGTTGCTATCTACTATTTTGTTATACTTCTTAGCCATGAGAGTAGTGAAGTTTACCGATTATTCATGGATTACTCATGAAATTTTATCCTACCCTCATTTTCCTCCACTTAGAGTAAATTTCTATCTTAAGACAGATGGAACAGGATAAAATTGGGATAACCCTAAGAGTTTTCTGTTTGACTACGTGCAACACTCGCTACTATTTCAGAAGTATACCTCAGTTAAACATTTAGTATATATCCATTTGGTGAATTTTCTAAGTGTTTATACTAAGAATGAGAAAATTCTATGGATGGAACGAGGAAAATTACCTCTATACCAAGATACAAATGGTAAAAAAATATTATATATTGCTGATGTAGCTTTGCAAGTCTTCCCTGGGACTAATTTTTTAGCACCTGGTAAACTAACTGATCATAAGCTTGATCTGGTTAATTTGATTGCAAGCCATTTTTCCGCCAGCAACACCGATATTTTTGACGTTCAGATCCCCACAACTGGTTCCATTCATATACAACCAACTGACTTGACTATAGCATCTTGGCTACATAGACTCACAATTAAAGATCATAATTGGCAACCTATTCTAGACTGGGGGGTGAATTCCCAAATTCAAAGCCATGCTTGTTCTGTCTATAATTCGTTGAGTATTTTTGCTGTTCAACATGCTTACGCCAGATGTGTTTCGCTCATTAATTTAGCAAAACGTGAAGGCTGGATAAAAATTGTCGAAAATGAAACTGAGGGTCAACCGTTATTATCAGTCAGTTTCATACCTTGGTTAGACCATTGCCAAAAACTCCGTTTTTATCAACCAGATGAAATTCATCTCATTCACCTGTTGGTGAGAACTGTGGATGATTTGGCATTCCCCCATATTCAGCGCTCTATTAATTGGTTAGCAGTCGCTGAAAAATTAAGTTCCGCGTTTGAGAAATTTTGGTCTAACTGTCCTATTTGGGGATATGTAAAAAGTCATGATCTGGAACTAGCTAAAGCGAGAATAGGAATGCTGATTTTGACTCAGGTAGTTATAAAGTATATTTTGGAGGTTAAGTTGGGTGTCGCTGCTATTTCTCAGTTCTAGTAACTATTTGAGCAAAAACTTTTCTATGGCAATTGCTACCCCATCCTCTTCCACACTAGAAGTAACCCAATTGGCGATCGCCTGTACTGGTTGAGGTGCATCACCCATGGCCACACCAATGCCAGCATATTCCAGCATTTCCAGGTCATTGAAATTATCACCAATGGTCATCACATTATCACTGGTTAATCCAAGTAGTTCCTCCGCCAAATATCTCACAGCAGTACCTTTATTAACAAAAGGGTTAGTTACCTCCAAAAAAGTGGAAACAGAAGTTGTCATATAAAGTTCTGCGGGAGTATATTGGAGACGTAACTTACCCAAAAGTTCCTGAATCAAATCCACATCATGGGATAAAGCCAAAACCTTAGTGGGTCCTGAACCCCCATCAGTTAACAATTGACGTAAATCGCCAATAGCTAAAGGAGTAACTCCAGAACGCTCCACATACATTGTGGTTTCGGTTGTCATCTCCCGCACGTAAAGTTGATCACCAACGTAAAAATGAACAGAAAGCAAAGGGCGTAAATCTGGCCGTTCAAAGTAATCTAACAACTGATCAGCAATGCTATTAGAAACAGCTAGGTGACGATGTAACTCACCCGTGTGAGGATTTTGAATCCAAGCTCCTTGATAAGCCATTAGTGGTAAGCTAGACCCAATATCCTGATGAAATCGCAAAGCCGAGCAATACATCCTTCCAGTAGCTATAGCTACCTGAATTCCCTGACTTTGAACTTTGGCAATAGCCATTTTAACAGTTTCACTAATTTGATTGTCATGTCCAGCAATTGTACCGTCTATGTCCAATACCAGGAGCTTAATCGCCCCACTAATTACCGGTTGATTGTTGATAGATACCATAATAAAACATACTTCCATTATTGATTGTTCTCAATCTCAACACCAAATTATCAACCATAGGCCAACTCAGTGATTTTAGATTCTGTAGACCAAAGTTATCCTACCATCATTCTGGTAGATGGACACTCCCTCGCTTTCCGCTCCTATTTTGCCTTTGCCAAAAGTAGAGCAGGTGGATTACGCACAAAATCAGGTATTCCTACCAATGTTTGCTTTGGCTTCATTCAATGCTTATTAGATGTAATAGCAAAGGAACAGCCACAAGCCATAGCAATAGCATTTGATTTAGCTGCGCCCACCTTTCGACATGAAGCAGATAGTAACTACAAAGCAAATAGGGCAGATACACCGGAAGATTTCATTCCCGACTTAGTCAACTTATATGATTTATTAAAAGCATTAAATATACAAATTATCACACAGCCAGGTTACGAAGCAGATGATATATTAGGTACCTTAGCCGAAACAGCAGTCTGTAGTGGCTATCGAGTGAAAATCCTATCAGGAGACAGGGATTTATTTCAGCTGATTGATGAAAATAAGGGGATTACAGTTTTAAACTTTACCCCGGAAGCATTAAAAAGTTCTGCCAACGGAATCAAAGAATTTCACACCCTAGACGTTAAGGAAAAATTAGGGGTTTTACCTACTCAAGTTGTAGATTTCAAAGCTCTTTGTGGTGATACATCTGATAACATTCCTGGAGTTAAGGGAATTGGAGAAAAAACGGCGGTTAAATTATTAAATACCTATAAATCCCTGACGGAAATTTATGCCAATATCAATAAAATCACCGGTACAAATCAGCAAAAACTAATTGCAGGTCAAGAAAATGCCCTCCATTCCCAATATTTAGCCAAGATAGTTACGGACGTACCTATAACAATCAAAATACAAGACTGTGATTTAAAAGGTTTTGATACTGCTAAGATAATTCCTATTCTGGAGAAACTAGAATTCAAGAAATTTCTAGACAGGATTCAAGAAATAGAGAAAAAATTTAGCCACTCCCAGTCAGCTTCCTTGACCGGGGAGACTAATAAATCTAACCCTGATAACTTAGCACCAGATGATGATTTATGGTTTTTCAGTGCAGCAGATACAGTAAATGCACAAAAATCACAAACATTAAAACAAGGTAGTTCGGAGATTAAAGTCCGTATTATAGATACAGAAGAAAAATTGGGAGAATTAGTTAATATACTAGAACAGCATAAAGATCCACAAAATCCCGTCGCCTGGGACACAGAAACCACAGATTTAGATCCAAGAAATGCAAATTTAGTGGGAATAGGTTGTTGTTGGGGGATGGGAGAAAATGATGTGGCCTATATCCCCTTGGGACATAACATAACAACTAACCTAGAGAAGAATCTTCAACTAAATACAGTATTATCAACCCTGGATAAAATTTTAGCCAGTGGGGACTATCCTAAAACATTTCAAAATGCTAAATTTGATAGATTGATTTTTAAATACCAAGGAGTTACCTTGGATGGTGTGGTATTTGATCCCATGTTGGCTAGTTACTTACTAAATCCTGATCACACCCACAACTTAACTGACCTAGCATTAAGATATTTAGGATTGCAGTTGACAGAATATGATCATATTGTGCAAAAGTCAGGTAAAAAAGAACCACAAAAAACTATTGCTGATATTAGTATCCATACAGTTGCCAATTATTGTGGCAAACAGGTTTATGCAACCTGGCAACTGGTAGGTAAATTAAGAGAGGAATTAAATAAAATTCCTGCCTTATTTAAGTTGTTGGTAGATGTGGAGCAACCACTAGAAGTAGTCTTAGCGGAAATGGAACATAGGGGAGTAATAATAAATTCTGCTTATCTACAACAATTGTCCCAATATATAGAATCAGATTTAGCTACCTTAGAAATTAAAGCAACAAAAATTGCCGGAGAAAAATTTAACCTAGGATCTCCAAAACAACTTAGCTATATTCTATTTGAAAAGCTCGGTTTAAGTACCAAATACTCTCGCAAAATCTCCACAGGTTATTCTACAGATGCAGCAACTCTAGAAAAACTACAAGAGGTTGATGAAACTGGTTTTGTAGACACGATTATTGAATATCGAACATTGGCTAAATTAAAATCAACCTATGTGGATGCTTTACCAGAATTAGTAAATCACAAAACTCAACGAATTCACACCAGCTTTAACCAAACCGCAACTGCAACTGGTCGATTATCTTCTTCCAATCCTAATTTGCAAAATATTCCCATTCGTACGGCTTTTAGTAGACAAATTAGAAAAGCCTTTTTACCTGAATCTGGTTGGCTAATGGTTGCTGCTGATTACTCCCAAATTGAATTGAGAATCTTGGCACATTTAAGTCAAGAACCAATGTTAATTCAAGCCTATAGCAACAATCAGGATATTCATACTCTCACGGCAAAACTACTTTTTGATAAAGAGGATGTCACATCAGAAGAAAGGCGCTTTGCTAAAACTATTAATTTTGGTGTGATTTATGGAATGGGTGTATTAAAATTCTCTCGCTCCACAGGTGTAGACAAGAATATAGCAAATGAATTTATTCAGAAATTTAATCAAAGGTACCCGTTAGTTTTTACATACTTAGAAACCATTAAGAAACAGGCTATTTCTCAAGGTTATGTGGAAACAATTCTAGGAAGAAGACGTTATTTTGATTTCACTAATAAAACCCTACGGGAGTTAAAAGGTAAAGATTTACAAGAAATAGAACTAAACAAGTTAAAGAATTTAGGTCCCTATGATGCAGGACTATTACGCTCTGCTGCTAATGCACCAATTCAAGGTTCTAGTGCGGATATTATTAAGATTGCTATGGTCAGGTTACATCAGGTATTAAGGCCTTATCAAACAAAACTACTGTTACAGGTACACGATGAGTTAGTTTTTGAAGTTCCCCCCAGTGAGTGGGATGAGCTACAATTACAAATTAAGTCAGTTATGGAGAATGCTATGAAATTAAGCGTTCCCCTAGTAGTGGATGTACATGTGGGTGAAAACTGGATGGAAACAAAGTAAAAGTTCTCTAAGGTTTAAAAAACTCTAAAAAATTCCATGATGTATTCCACAAACATTAAGGGATTTTCTAAGTGCGTATTGTGTGCAGATCGGTTAATTATCACCAATTTACTCCCCGGAATTAAATTGTATATAACAGTATTAATATCAATAAATTTCTGATCAAATTCCCCTACTAATAAAAGTAGGGGAATTTGATTATATTCTAGTTTGTGCCATAGTGAAGGTTGATATCCAGTACCCATAAATTGTAAGGATTTAGCTATTTTCAAGGGACTATTTGCTAATCTGGTTTCTATCATTTTTGGATATGCTGGATGATTTTTTATCTGACCGAAAATCGGCTGACTATACCAATTATTTAAAAAAACACCGAACTCATTTCTGGTGCTAATTCTGGTTAACTTCCGGATAATTCCAGCATCGCTTTTTATTCTCATTATTCTCTGGGAATCAGTTGATAAGCCAGGTGAAGAAGATTCTAGCACAACTTTCATAAATCTCTCCGGGAAATTTATGGTGAGATATAGTGCTATTCTTCCTCCCATAGAATAACCTACTAAAAAGCATTTTTCTATCTTTAGTTCATTCAGAAGATTAATAATAGCCTGAGCGGTATTTTCCATTCCATAATAATCACTACCCCCTAACACCTCAGTCTTCCCATGTCCTGGTAAATCCACAGTTAAATAGGAAAAATTGTTATTTAGTAATTTTATGACATTGTCAAACTCGTAAATATTACCCATGAAACCATGCAAAAACATAACTACTTGCCTATCACTATTTAAATCTAAACAATAGTGCAATAAGATTCTTGAACCAAAAAAGCTATATTTTTTATTCACAAATTCCTTATAACTTCCTTATAACTTCCTGATAGGTTCATGCTACCTATAAAAAACGGTGGACTCATTGGACACAATATACGCTTATTATCTTTATTGGGTGGGAATATGCCAAAACGTGTTGTAATAGAACCTCATTTAAGTACTGGAGACTTAGAAAACCGTTATCGACAGTCACAGGATAGCATTGAACGCGGTCATTATCAAATCATCTGGTTGTTAGCACTGGGGAAAACAACTCTAGAAGTGTCCAATGTTACTGGATATGGTGTTTCCTGGATTTATGAGTTAGTTCGTAGTTATAACCGTTACGGTCCAGAGATTCTGGGAGACCTACGCAGAAACAACCGGGGGACAAAGCCATTATTGAACGATGAGCAACTTCAGTATTTACAGCAAGTTTTACAGTCTGAACCTGAAGATGGGGGTGCATGGAATGGCGCTAAAGTGTCTCAATGGATGAGTAAAATATTAAATAGAACTGTTTATCCTCAAAGAGGATGGGAATATTTAAAGAAACTTCAAAATGGATAATTCTTGGAGTTTTCCCCAGGTAAACCTAGAACCGAAAACAAAATTCCCAAAAAAATTGACATTTTGCACAGTCCACTCCAAAATAGTAAATGTCTACCTTTGCCCAAAAATAAACATTTTGGGTAAATGTGTTGAGAGTACAGACTCAGCTTATATGTGATTGTTTGAGTGGAAAACCTCTACTGGCTAGAAAAAATCAATCCAGAAGACTGTCCCTTGGTTGGAGATAAGGCGTTTTACCTGAGCAAAATTTTCCAAAAGGGCTATCCGGTTGTTCCTGGTTTCGTGCTTTCCGCAAGTCTGTGGCGCGAATTTGTGGTAAATCTCACCAGTTCTGAATCCCTAGTTGCGGATTTACCCAACTCCTCCTTACATTTGGATGTCAATAATTGGCGACAACTTCAACAAGTAGCTAGTCGTTTACGACAAGAAGTGATTGGTGCTAGTCTGCCCAGTTCTTGGATTAGCCAAATTTATCAAGCTGGTAGAGATCTAACAGATAATTGTTTAATCCTACGTCCTAGTTTGAGCATATCATCGGCTAATTATCTTGTAGGTAATATTTCTGGTTTGTTTAAACCAATATTTTGTGCCGTTAACGAACAGTCTATCGCAAATGGATTAAAGCAGACATGGAGACAAATATTTGGGGCGCGAAGCATTCTGTATTGGCACAGTGTAGGTGTTAGTTTACAACATATTAATTTGGCAGTATTAGTACAACCGGTAGAAAATGCGATCGCATCGGGGTCAACAAAATTTCATACTTCTGGATTAGAAGTAGAAGCTACTTACGGATTAGGAATGGCTATTACCAAGGGAGAGGTTTTGCCAGACGTTTATTACATTAACCATAACACGGGTGGGATTGAAGAAAAGCATTTGGGAAATAAGGTTCTAGCATATTCTGTAGATGAATCTAAAGGAACTACCAATGACAACTGTTTATTTTCTTATACAGTAAGCCAAGAACAGCAGAAGCAGTATGCACTACCAGATGAATTTTTAGAGGAAATTATTACTTTAGGCAATCAATTAGTTAGGGAATTGGGTAGAAAATTAACTATTAAATGGACTATTACTGCCAATTCCCCAAAACTGTACATAACTCAAGTTAATGTTCCTAGATCCGTAACGCCCCATCTATTGCTTAAAGGGATTGGTGCAGCTAAAGGAAAAATAAATGCCAGTGCTTACGTAATAGGTAACATCCAGCCCAAACCTTCGCAAATTCCTAAAGATGTGATTTTAGTCGCCCCAACAATTACAACTGAATGGTTTCCTATCTTACATAATGTTATGGGTATTATTACTGAAAAAGGTGGGTTAACCAGTCATGGGGCAATTTTGTCTAGGGAATTGGGGATTCCTGCTATAGTCAACGCTAGGAATGCGACCAATATAATTCAAACTGGAGAGAGAATATTGCTGGATGGTGATCGGGGGGAGGTGTATTATAGTTCAGGTTCAGAAGATAGTTTGAGAGATGGTGAAAAAATCCCTCAGCGTGACCATGAAGATCTTGATTTTTCCCATGAGAAAAGTGATGTTCATGATGGGTTTAGTAACCATCGAATATTACCGATGATTGGCACTAAATTGCTGGTGAATCTTAGTCAGCCAAATTTGATTGAAAAAGTACGAAATTTGCCAGTGGACGGGGTGGGACTATTACGCTCTGAACTAATGTTACTAAATATTCTACATGGAGAAAATCCCTACAATTGGATTGCCAATGGTAGAGAAACAGAATTATTAGACAGGTTATCAAAGCAAATTCAGGAGTTTGTCCAAGCTTTTACACCACGACCAATTTTTTATCGTTCTTTAGATTGGTATCATCAAGATTTATCTTCCTATCATGGTAGGGAAAATCCACCTGCTTCCATTTTAGGGGAACATGGCACTGCTAGTTATTTAAAAAATCCTGGAGTCTTTGAACTAGAATTAAAAGCCCTAGCTAGGTTACAAAAAGATGGCTACAGTAATATTTATTTAATGCTTCCTTTTGTAAGAACAGTAGAGGAGTTTATATTTTGCCAGCGCAAAGTTGTAGAGTTTGGATTAACTGAAAATCCCCAGTTTCAATTGTGGATCATGGCGGAAGTTCCTAGCGTTTTATTTTTATTACCGGAATATATTAAGTCTGGTGTGCGTGGTATTTCCATTGGTACTAATGATTTAACCCAATTAATTTTAGGTGTGGACAGGGAAACAGGAGACCTATCCCCCCTACTTAATCAACGTCATCCTGCTGTTATGGGGACTATTTCTCAGTTAATTAAAATGGCTCAAGCTGGTGGTATTTCCTGTTCTATTTGTGGTCAAGCTCCCGTTTTATATCCAGAAATTATTGATCAGCTAATACAATGGGGTATAGATTCTATTTCTGTAGAACCAGAAGCAGTGGAAAGAACTTATCACACAATTGCTAGTGCTGAACAAAGACTGATTCTCGCAGCAGCTAGAAAACAATTAGAAAGTTAAATGGTTTCTAGTTACCCAATCTTAATCCTAGGGCAATTTTGCTGTGTTTTTCAATTTGTCCCATTACTTGTTTGGCCCTTTCAATCACTACTGCTGGTAAACCCGCTAGTCTCCCCGCTTCTATCCCATAAGACTTATCCGCACCACCAGGTTGCACTTGATGCAAAAAGATAATTTGGTCTGGTAATTCTTTGACGGTTACTTGATAGTTGGCTACATTAGCAAGAATACTCGCTAACTCATTTAATTCATGATAGTGGGTGGCAAAAACAGTTCGAGCTTTAATCTCTGCTGCTAAGTATTCCGCTACTGCCCATGCAATCGATAAACCGTCAAATGTTGCTGTTCCCCTACCAATTTCATCTAATAACACTAAAGAATGAGCAGTGGCATGATTTAGTATGTTAGCGGTTTCATTCATTTCTACCATGAATGTGGACTGACCCGTGGAAAGATCATCTACCGCCCCCACACGAGTAAAAATGCGATCGCAAATTCCCAACCGAGCAGATTTAGCGGGTACAAAACTACCAATCTGGGCCATTAACTGAATTAAACCTAACTGACGTAGGTAACAACTTTTGCCACTAGCATTAGGACCAGTTAAGATGACTAGGTCAGGATAGGACAGCTCTTGGGAATCCTGAGTTGTTCCACCACCCAATCCAGTGGAGTTGGGAACGAAAAATCCTGCAGGTAAGGACTTTTCAACTACGGGATGACGACCATCAATAATTTCTAACTCCCTTCCCTGTAACATCTGGGGACGACAATAACCCTGATGTACTGCCAATTCTGCTAAACCACATAATACGTCAGCAGCAGCTACTGCACGCGAAATATCCCGAATTGTTTCCGCATGGGAACCAACCTCATCTCGTAGGTTAGCGAATACTTCATATTCTAACTGATTTAAATCGTCTCTAGCTGTTAATATTCTAGCCTCCCTTTCTTTTAATTCGGGCGTAATATAACGTTCTTCATTGGTTAGTGTTTGTTTACGAATGTAATTGTCAGGAACTTGGTCAGACTTAGAACGGGAAATACTAATATAATAACCAAAAGTCTTATTGAATCCCACCTTTAATGTGGGAATTCCCGTTCTTGCTCTTTCATCAACTTCTAAGTTTGCTATCCAATGTTGATCTGCTTCTACCGTAGCTTTCCTCTCATCTAATATACGATCAACTCCTGAACGAATTAAACCACCCTCCTTTAACTGGGTTGGCGGTGCTTCCACCAGATAAGCATGTAGCTTCTTCCCCAGCTCTTCCACTATCGGTGGAACTTTTTGTAGAACCTTGAGAAATGGCGATCGCGCATCTGCTACCAGTTGTGACAACTCGGGTAACCGAGAAAAAGAATCAGCCAATGCCAGTAAGTCTCGTGCATTAGCGGTTCCAGAACCTGCGCGGCCCGTTAATCGTTCCAAATCATAAATTTGCCGTAATAATTTCCGTAAATCTTGACGCAGGGGGGTGTTTTCCACCAACTCCTCAATAGTATCTTGTCGTGACCTAATCCCCTTAATATCAATGAGAGGTTGTAACAACCATCTTCTTAAAGCTCGTCCTCCCATAGGGGTGGTAGTATGGTTTAGGGCCCACAACAGAGAGCCATGAAATGTTCCATCGCGTACCGTTTGGGAAATTTCCAAATTTCGGCGGGTTTGGTGGTCTAAAATTAGATAGTCATTGAGAGTATAACTACGTAATAGCTGGAGAGGTACAGAATTTTGCTTTTGGGTGTCCTCAATATATTCCAACAGTCCACCTGCAGCGCGAACTGCTAGGGGGAGATGCTCACAACCAATACCTTCTAGGGAGCGTAATTTAAATTTTTGTAATAATTTACTCCTAGCTTCCCCCTGGGAAAAGGGCAATTGAGAGCGCAAACTATAACAAAATGTTGGTGGTAAACATTGAGGAAGGGAAGGTGAAGTTTCTCCTGGTCTAAGTAGAGTTCCCAGATCTGGCGCATTGGTGGGAAAGAGCACTTCTGCAGGTTGTAATCTCATCAGCTCTTGGGTGAGATTCTCCAACTCACTGCTCTGGGTCGTCAAAAATTCTCCTGTTGAGATATCAGCGTATGCTAGACCCCAATGATTTGCAGCAATTACCACAGCTGCTAAATAGTTATTGTGACTAGCTTTAAGCATACCCTCTTCTAATACAGTTCCTGGTGTGAGTATACGGGTAACTTCCCGTTTTACCAAACCTATTGCTTGGGATGCTTCCTCCACTTGATCACATATTACTACAGCATAACCCTTTTCCACCAATTGAGTAGCATAACGCTCCCAAGCATGATGAGGCACACCTGTCATAGCTATCCGACCGACATCACCACCATGTTTACTAGTTAAAACTAGTTCTAATTCTCTGGATACAGTTATTGCGTCTTGGAAAAAAGTCTCAAAAAAGTCGCCCACACGGTACATTAGCAGCGCGTGAGGATATTTATCTTTCATTTCTACGTAGTGCTGATACATTTTACTCAGCTTACTACGGTCTCCTACCAGGTGGATATCATTAATAGGGATGGTGGGTGGTTGAATTTCTGGTGTGGTCATAGGAGATGCGGAGTTTTTTAGCACTGTTTGCCATTATAGCTTTAGGTAGGGGAATTTGATGATTATTTAATGTTTCTTATTAATGTTTTTTAACTCATAGCTTGGATCTGAAGGTTAGGGTGAGGTAGTAGGCGTGGTGATTTTTCCCTGCATAGAATCAGTCTGTAATTGACCCTCTCGCCAAATATCAGCAAAATCCTTGATAAAACTGGCAATAGGAATAGCTATTAACAGTCCCAAAACTCCACCCAATTTAGCTCCAACCAGTAAAGAAATTACCACCCAAACAGGATTTAAACCCGTCAAACTTCCCAATAGTCTAGGGGCAACAATATTAGAATTAATTTGGTCAATTGTTACTGCTATTAATGACACTTCTACCGCTTGCCAAAAGTTTTCTAAAGCTATCAATAAACTTACAATCCCAATGCCAATACCCGTGCCAAATGGAAAGAGGGAGAAAAAGCCAATGGTAATTCCAAATAATAAGGCTAGGGGAATTTTCAGAGCTATAAATGTTAGAGTTACGGTCACTCCCAAAACCGCCCCCAAGGTGGCTTGTCCAATGAAGTAATTTTGAAAATCTTCTTTTAGTAAAGCTCTGGCTTTCACCCCTAAATGGGTGGGTAACCATCCATATAGACCATCCCACAATTTCTCCCCGTTTAATATGAGGTAAATGGTTAAAACAATAGTCAGGATTAAGTTTAACAAAAACCCAATTGTATCAAATGCAAAAGTTAGGATTTTACCAGTAAAAGATTGGATTTGATTAGAAATTTTCTCCAACAATTGTGTGGCTATACCAATAATATTAACAGGTAAGTCCTGTTGAGTAGCTGCCCAATTCAAAAATGCTTGTAATTGTTGAGTTCCAGAACTTATCCAAGCAGGAAGAATATTGATTAACTCATTCAGTTGCTGAAAAATCAAAGGTAGTAAAATCACGCCTATGGCTCCCAACATCACTACTGTAAGAAGTAAAACACCCACAATAGCTAATATTCTGGGAATCCCCAGGTTATGAAAAAATTTGATTGGATAATTTAAGACAAAAGATAGTAGAATAGCTAGAACAACAACACTAACTAACGGTTGAAAATATTTTATGACCTGAATGAGCAACCATCCATTCAGAATAATTATGGGGAAAGCCAAGGCAAAGGTTAACCAACGAGGTAATTTATTTGTCATTTCCATAAAAGTACATACCAATCCCCAATTAGCTATAAATGAAATCCAGCATGATTTTCTGGTGAATGTGTGCTAAGTATCTTATCTGACCAGCTTTGTGAGAATAGCAACTACCCGCCATAATATCTTGATCTGTTAATAAGCCCATGTCCCAACCTTCATACAAGGTGAGTTGTGATAACTCTGTTAGTAATGGTGCATGAAAAACATGACGAGTCACGTTGTCATCAGGATAAATGCCGAATTTTGCAAAAGTTGCTAATTGATAATCTATTTCCTCCTTGATTTCCCGCACTAGTGCCACTTCTGGGGTTTCACCCAGTTCTAAATGCCCACCAAATAATCCCCAACAACCGGGGGCGGCAATATGGGGAATATTATCTCTTAATTGCATGAGGTACTGGTCATTTTGGTAGAGAATAACTATAGAAACCTCTGGTATTTGATGATTAATCATAATGACCTTATTCCTCTTCTAAATATACTTCCCCGTACTCTTGCTCATTCAACTTAATACTTTTGTGCTTTATTTTACCTCCTATTACCACCTCCTGCCCCAATTGTAACTTATTTTGATTTATCACAACCCATATTCTACCAGTAGAGTCAGCAATTTGATATGCCTGCTGGCCAATCAAGGGAGCATGTTTTTCAATCTTTCCTTGGATATAAACTGTAGTTTCTGGCTGACCCATAGGTTTAATCTTAGCAATAGGCGTAATATTAGTTCCCAGAGTATGGAAATTTATTAAGTTACCTCTAGCACAACTACCAATCATTAAAAGTAAAGCCCAGGTTAATACTTGGTAAATAAAACCGAGATTGCTCAAATTAGTAAGTAGTCTAGAGTTAGTCAGAGGAGAGAATTGTGGCATAAAGCTTTTTCCCATTTTGCCCATTTTGCCCATTTTGCCCATTTTGATTTATATTATCTATGTTTCGTTACTAAAAACCCAGAAGTTTTTACAAATCTAATTAGGAGATAAACGCCTATTTTCTCACTAAGATAGGGAAAAGATGAATAAAAATGGAAACAAAAACTGCAAAAATCCTTGATGGTAAGACACTAGCCGCAAAAGTTCAAAAAGAACTGGCTAAAACCATCACAGAAATACAACCTAAAATAGGCCGCCCCCCCGGTTTAGCAGTGTTGATGGTGGGAAATAACCCCGCCTCAGCCACCTATGTAGCTAACAAAGAAAAAGCCTGCCATCAGGTGGGAATTGCTACTTTCGGTAGACATTTTCCCACGGAAACTAGCCAAAATGAACTAGAACAAATCATAGAGGAACTCAATGATGATCAGCGGGTAGATGGCATTTTAATCCAGTTACCCTTACCCCAGCATTTAGACTCTATTGCTCTACTACATAGAATTCTGCCTAGCAAAGACGCTGATGGACTGCATCCAATTAATTTAGGGCATTTAGTCCGGGGAGAAATGGGAATGCGCAGTTGTACCCCTGCTGGAGTAATGAAACTGTTGGCAGAATATAAAATTCCCCTAGCAGGAAAACAAGCAGTGGTAATAGGACGTAGTATTTTAGTGGGTAAGCCCATGGCATTAATGTTATTGGAAGCTGATGCTACAGTTACTATTGCCCATTCTCGCAGCCAAAACTTAACAACTATTACCCAAAACGCTGATATTCTGGTAGCAGCAGCTGGTATTCCCGGATTAATCACAGCAGAAATGATAAAACCGGGCGCAGTTGTGATAGATGTGGGAATAAACCGCATTACTGATGGCAATGGTAAAAGTCGCCTAGTTGGTGACATTGACTTTGTCTCCACTGCTCAGGTGGCAAAATATATTACCCCTGTTCCTGGTGGTATTGGCCCCATGACAGTTGCCATGTTGCTGCAAAATACTGTTTGTAGCTATTTACAAGTAGCTAATCAGCAGTAATTAGTATTGATTATTGTTTATCACCATCAACTCAAACTTTTAGGACTCCCAGCATGGTAGCAACGGATAACATTCAAAAAACATCACAGCCAGCCCGGTTTAACCTCTATGCCTATCTTGGAGAACGACAGCAGCTTTGTGATGCAGCTCTGGATAAATCCATTCCGCTAGTGTATCCAGAAACAATCTATGAAGCCATGCGCTATTCCCTCCTAGCTGGAGGTAAGCGTGTACGTCCCATTCTGTGTCTTGCCACTTGTGAAATGATTGGTGGCACTATAGAAATGGCTATGCCAACCGCTTGTGCTATGGAAATGATTCATACCATGTCCCTAATTCATGATGATTTGCCAGCTATGGATAATGATGATTATCGACGGGGTAAGTTGACAAATCACAAGGTCTATGGGGAAGACGTAGCCATTTTAGCTGGTGATGGTCTGTTGGCTTTGTCCTTTGAACTTGTAGCCAGCCAAACACCTCAAACCGTACCACCTGAGAGGACTTTACGGGTAATTGCCAGAATGGGTAGTGCTTCTGGGGCTCCTGGGTTGGTCGGTGGTCAGGTGGTAGATTTAGCATCGGAAGGTCAGTCAAATATTTCACTGGAAACCCTCAATTTTATCCATAACCACAAAACAGCAGCACTATTAGAAGCATCCGTGGTCTGTGGGGGAATTATCGCTGGTGCTTCTCCACAAGACATACAAAAATTGACCCGTTACTCTCAAAATATTGGTCTGGCATTCCAAATTATAGATGATATTCTGGATATCACTGCTACCAAGGAACAACTCGGCAAAACCGCTGGTAAGGATATTGAAAGTGCAAAAGTCACCTATCCTAGTTTGTGGGGAATTGAAGAGTCAAGGTTGAAGGCCCAAGAACTTGTGGAAGAAGCTTGTGCCCAATTGGATTTTTATGGGGATAAGGCAGTCCCTCTACAGGAAATAGCTCATTTTATTATTAATCGCAATCACTAGGTGGCAATTGAGATTTTGGATTTGAATTTGTCCACCTACAGTCAAGCTGCTCTTAATTCCATCACCCCACCAAAATACCATGCAGGACATCGGCGATATTTTCTACAACCGAGTGCTACTGGTCGCACTTGTGGCTTGTTTTATTTCACAAGGATTAAAACTCATTTTTGAAGTTATCAAACATCGTAAATTAGATCTCCGTGTTTTGGTTACCACTGGAGGTATGCCTAGCGCCCACTCAGCTCTAGTTACAGCTTTAGCAGCTGGTGTAGGACAAACTATAGGTTGGTCATCTCCAGATTTTGCCTTGGCTGCGGTTGTGGCTATTATTGTTATGTACGATGCTACAGGGGTTCGCCAAGCAGCAGGTAAGCAGGCCCGCATCCTCAATCAAATGGTTGATCAGCTCTTCCATGAAAAACCGGAATTCTTTCAAGACCGTCTTAAGGAACTTCTCGGACACACGCCCCTTCAAGTCGTAGCTGGCTCGGTTCTAGGAGCCACTATTTCCTGCTTGGCAAGTTATTGGTTAACTAAGGCTCCTTCTTAAACCTTTGGGCCTGCAGTTATCATTTGAGCAGGCCCTCACACTCATTTTAATGTTACTACTGACCGGAGTAACATTACTTTTTTACCATCAGCTAAAATGGCAAATAGACCATTTTCATTCAGCTTTTGTAATGTTCTGTAGGCTTCTGTTTGATTAGTAGTATATACGGCCAATAAGTAGGGACGTTCTCCGTAGGAAACTAACCCCACGTTACCCCCGACTATCTTTTGTATATTGTTGGCCAATTCCGGGCGTCGGAAATAATCTACCAAGACCGCAAATCCATCTCCTAATACGGTTGGATTATAACTGTAATTGGGTTTCGGCGGTTCCGATCCCATCGGTTGGGTAACTTGGGTAATAATGGAGGCCAAACCTATAACGTTACTGACATATTTCGCCCAGCGATTAGCATCTTCAACTTTCTTAAAACCACCTACTCTTGTTACTACCTGGTCTAAGTATTTACAAGTTACAGATTTTAGTTCCGATGGCAAAACAGTACGCAACTGTTCTTGATTATTAGCTGTCGGGGTCAGAAACAGTAACAAATACTCCTCCGCATTGGGCGGTTGGCAAGCAGCAAGGGTAGGTTGAGACAGAACGTAATTAGGATAGATAACTGTCGCAGCTAGAAATGCACCTAAAGAAGCAAGGGCAAGTGATAAATTATTTGGTAGGTTCAGTTTTAGCTTAGTTTTGGGTAAACGTATTTGCATAGTTTAGTAAAATTGCACCAAAGTAATTATTCTTAGGTTATATGTTCACTTATTTACACATTAGTCAAAGAAGCTAGGGGGTCATGAATAGTTCCCAAAGGAGTAGTAAATTCCCCCACTATAACATGTTCTAAACGTAATTTTAACCAGGTAATAAATTGAGAATCGGTAGAAATAATAGCTACTGGTAGTTGGGGACATTTTTTCTTAATATCCCACATTTCGGGCGCTTCCAAAAAAGCAGGATTTTTTACTAGCCAGAAGTCTATTTCTTTTTCCCGCTCGTGGTAATTACGGATGCGTTCCCTTAAAACTTCTTCTAGTGGTTCCTCCTCGAGGAGAAACTTTTGACTAGCTAACACGTAATGATACTTTCCCATTTTTGCTCTGATCTGTTTATTTAGGTTTTAGGGTTGGCTGCTGTTCGACAATTTCTGGACAATTATGTGTTGATCTTACCACCTGATGTGAGTTTTTGCAGGAACAGGTTGTTGTCAAAATAGTGTTCTAAGGAAATAATCTTTAAATCATCAGTTACATGAGCTATGCTCACCCCGATAATTTCCACAGTTTCCCCTGTGGGAGCAAAATCCTTATACGCACCCCGAAAATGTCCCCAGTGTCTCCACTTAAATGCCACCTTTGGTGGACCTGAGTACACTTCCAGCAGTTCCCAGGGAAAACCCTGGGGAAATGTGGTTTGAAACAATTTAGCTGAGGATTCAAAGGTTTCTTGGGAGGCTGTGTAATGTTCAGAATCACCCATAAATGTATTATAAGTTCCTTGAATAGACACATCTGCTGCTGTAAATTCTTTACCTCCATTGGTAATAACCCGAAACTTGTCCTTCACTACTGATAACCATTCTTGATGGTTGCTCTTAAAAGAAGCCTCCATCTCAAAGGTTCGCACTAGGTTCTGTACAATAGCCTCTAGGGAGCCTTCTAGGTGATTACAGACGCTTTCTTTAGCCAAATTTTCTTTTGAGCGGGTATAGTCTGGAGGTGTTTGATAGCGCCACTGTACGTTCGCACTATGTTCAATTACTGTGTCCCGTTCTTGTAACCAAAGAGGTAAGTTGTTGGGTACTTTGGAAGTCATAAGTTCCTTGCGCAATAAATTTGACTTTAAGCTGGATAACACAGTTAATTCCCCATGGCCTGTTTCATTTCTCGTACTGCTCTTTCCATTCCCACTAATGCAGCTCGACTAATAATAGTATGACCAATATTTAACTCCTCCATCCCTGGAAGTGCTGCTACAGGAAATACATTCCAATATGTGAGTCCATGACCAGCATTAACACGTAAGCCAGCAGAAATAGCCTGCTCGCATCCCTTGGCTAACAAAGCTAGTTCTTGGTGACGAGTAGTTTCATCTTTAGCCTCGGCATATTTTCCTGTGTGTAGTTCAATAAACTTCGCCTGCACCTTGACAGTAGCCGCAATTTGTGCAGGTTCAGCATCAATAAATAAACTCACCGGAATGTTAGCACTTTGCAATTTGTCCACTATCATTCCTATTCTAGCAATCTGTCCCAGAATATCCAAGCCACCTTCCGTGGTGATTTCCTCACGTTTTTCCGGAACTAGGGTGACATAATCCGGTTTGATGTCTAAAGCTATGGCTAACATTTCATCAGTGGCGGCCATTTCTAAATTTAGGTGGGTTCTCACCGTTTCTCTTAATAACCGCACATCTCTATCTTGAATATGTCTTCTATCCTCCCTTAAATGGGCCGTAATCCCATCTGCACCCCCTAACTCCGCCAGCATCGCCGCAACTATGGGATCTGGTTCAATCGTGCGTCTGGCTTGACGAATGGTAGCTATATGATCAATATTTACACCCAGTGTAGGCACTTGTAGTCTCCCCTGTTTTACGCTTAATCATCAAAATTGTTTTAAATGGCTTCTAAATAACTTAACAGATCTGCCATTTCCTGGAAACCAGGCTGAAACTTAGGCATGGGGGGCGTTTCTCCACTAATTACCTGGTGAATCAAGCCATAGGTGGACTTGCGCTTAGACACCTCTTTTAAGCTCGGACCCACCAGTCCATTTCCTTGCCAACCGTGACAACCAGCACAATTGGTTCGAAAAATGGCTTCCCCCCGTGCTGGATCTCCTACTAGAGATAGCACATTTTTTACATAAGGATCTGATATATTTACTACTATATCAACCGTAAAAATAGTTATAGGAATAACAATTATTATCACTAAAGCCAATAAGGGTATCCAGTGAACGGTAATCTCGGTTTTTGTTAGCTGCTTATCCAAAAGTTTTTCAGGTCTAGGTTTACACAAAACTGTGATCAGTGATCATTTATCGGCCCTTGGGAGCTTTATTTCACTCCCAATCCTTACCACCGAAATTATGACAAAAAACTTTCATTTTCTACATAAACCTTAAAATTTATTCATATCTGGTAATTAAAACCTATCCATAACTCCGATCACCAAGAACCGTGTTTTAACCAGTTTTTCGGTAAAATCAGAAAAGAAGCTAATTTGAATATTTCTAAAGAGGAGATTTCTAGTGGTTGAACCCCTACTTTCCGGAATTGTTCTGGGTTTGATTTTCGTCACCCTGAGCGGACTTTTTTATGCTGCTTACAGGCAGTACAAACGACCTAGTGGATTAGGTGGTTAATCCCTCACATCAGTTGTGAGTTCCCAGTGATGGGGAGATATCATAATACACTACCCCATCACTTTCAGACTCTTCTCTACAGCTATAAAAAGTTAATGATGTGTTACCATAATTCCTCTGGCGAATAACCTGCCATATAGGTATTATTGGCACTTTAAAATCACTGCTATGTTCCACTGCTATTTCCCCATGTTTATGTAAAAGTTTAAATCCTGCGATCGCATTTAAAACTTGGTCATATAAATTACTTGCGTAGGGGGGGTCAAAGTATATCCGATCAAATGTTTGACCCGATAGTTTTTTTAACTGTTGAAGAACATCTCCTCGCAGAATATGAAATACCTGCTGTTCAGCAACCAGATGTTGCCAGTTTTCTTGAATAACTGCACAGGCGTGACTAGACTTTTCAATACCCACAACTAACTTAGCACCTCTACATAAAGCCTCTGCACCCATAGAACCACTGCCAGCACATAGATCTAACCAGCAACACTGGTCAATCTTTCCCTGCCAAATATTAAAAACTGCTTCGCGCACTCTTCCACTAGTGGGTCTAGTGTTTTTTCCTGGCAAAGTTTTCAACAGACGATTCCCGTAAATTCTCAAGCTCATTGACAAGGCATTATTACTAATTTGGTCTTTATTGTTAATTTTTATTAAGCAGGAATTTTTTCACGAACTTGAGCGACAAAATTTGACATAACCTGCAATCCAATATTAGAGGATTTTTCCGGGTGGAATTGAACCGCCAGAAGATTTTCTCGAGCGATCGCAGCGGTGACAGTTTGACTACCGTGGGTAACCGTTGCGGACTGAACTTCTGGTTCAAGGGGATCAACATAGTAGGAGTGGACAAAATAGACCCAGGGTTGAGATGGCAAGTGTTCCCACAGAATGCTTTTAGGTTGGGTCAGTTGTAGTTGATTCCAACCCATCTGAGGGATAGCAATACCAGCTTCTGGGCGGAATCGTCGAACCTTTCCTCGAATAATTCCCAGTCCTGGTTCGTTTCCCTCTGCACTGGATTCAAATAGAATTTGCAGTCCTAAACAAATACCCAAGAAAGGTTTCCCGGAGGTGACGATATCTTTTATAGGCTGTTCTAAATTGCGGGAGCGCAAATTTTGCATAGCCGGATCAAAAGCTCCTACCCCTGGTAAAACTATAGCATCTGCTCGAGCTAATTCCTTGCCACAAGCAGTTACCCTGGCAATTGCTCCAGCTTTTTCCAAAGCTTTGCAGACCGAGTGTAAATTTCCCATATCGTAATCTACGACTGCAACGACTGGCATTTAGTGACTCCTTGTAAATTGGTTCGGGAAAACATTTATATTCTAATTCTAGATAATATTTGTTATGTGGGAAAAAATATTATTAACTTCTTTTGACAGTTGGCTAGAAAAATCCCTCTGCGCCACCAGTTCTTACTTTAACTAGCCAATATGGCTGGTTTTGCCGATAATTTCACTTTTTGGCAGCTATTACCTGTAGATATTGTTCTGGCTACTTCTGTGTATTCTCTCCAAAATCAATCAACTCAAATCAAGGGATATTATTATTTAGGATTATTTGGACTAGGTTTGTACTATTGTTGTACTATTGATTTATCCAATTATTTGGGAGATAATTGTGTAGTTATTGTACTATTGCTGCTGGTTTTCTAGTTTCTTATGTTGTTAGTATTACCGGATCTGATCCTTGCCCAAGCAAATCCCATCGCATCACCAGAGGTGATACAAAATCAACAAGTGCGGTCTTTACCAGGAAGTTTAGATGACGTTCCGGTTTTTAATAGCAATAGTCCCGAACTGGTGTTAAGAGAAGGAATTTTACTTTCTACTTTTCCCCCGCAAGACAAAAAAAATCCCAAAGCCCATTTAAATTTCCCATTTCGTGGGCGATTTGATGTTTTTTCTCATCACGTGGCTAAAGCGGATCCACCAGAAAACCTACGTTCCCTGTATCACGCTATAATTTTACATAACCCTAGTCAAAATATCGCCACTGTCAACATACTGCACGCTGCTAGTTATTTAAGTCAGCCCGATGCACCCTTCATTCCCTTAGAATCTTTACTTCCTAACTACTCTGGAATGGTTTTTGCAGGTCCTGGTAGTCGGGTAATGTCTGACATATTAAGAGGGAAACGACAAGAAAAATTCCCCCCTCAAATCATCATTCCCCCAGGGGAAAGTCGAATTTTATTAAATTTACCAATTCCCACGAGGGGACTGACACCCCCCCTCAATGGACGTTCAACTTATATGCGATTATGGAGTAATGAAACTGTTTATGCTGCCAGTTTAGCCATGTTTGCTAAATTAAATGCTGATGGTAGTGAACGGGCTCCAAACCAAGCGGAATGGGAAGATTTACTCAATAATGGTGATTTATCCACCCCTAGGGATAAAGTTCCCACCCCCATTGATGGTGCTAAACCAACTATTTATGGTAGGGTTGCAGGAGTTGCTCGTGGTTCCCAATGGCGAGGATTCCTAGCAGACACTCCCCAGAGCGCATATCTAACCATTCCCCAACCAGGTCGGGCTTTTTCGTATGTTTTAAGTACGCTACATGGTGGCACATTAGGCACAGGGCAAATTCAAAGTGCATCCATGTTAGTTAGGTATCCTGACACTGCTTATTTTGCCCACGGTAACTATGGCATTCAATATAGTTTAAGACTACCTCTGTGGAATAACTCCACCACCCAACAGAATGTCACCCTAGCTTTACAAACACCGATTAAAGAAAATCAGCTCACAAATCCCGGTTTACGGTTTTTTACCACTCCCCAACGGCAAGTTTTTTTTAGGGGGACCGTGCGCATACGCTATCAAAACGAAAAGGGTCAACCTGCAACTAAATTCGTGCATTTAGTTCAAACCAGAGGTCAAGTCGGAGTTCCTCTAATATCTGTAAACATTAAACCGGGAGCTTCTTCCTTAGTGGATGTGGATTTTCTTTATCCCCCGGATGCATCTCCCCCACAGGTACTAACCTTGTCAACACAAAACTACTAGTTTTTAGTTGTTCTTATAATTGGCAACGAGGAGCTGGAGGAAGTGGGTGGTAGGTAATATTGGAAGCTCCTTTCTCCCCCCCGAGGTGAACGCGACAATTTAGAAGCCAGTTTCAAACCCAAAGCTACTCCCGTTGTCCCTAAGCCAAAAGCAAATAATGACCAACTATCATCCAGTCCACCAATAAGTGCATCCATAATACCCATGGTGATTAACACACTAATTATGGGATCTTTTCTATAGAATGACTTCAAAAATTGAGGTAATATAGCGTTCATAACAGCTTACTTTCCCGGTGTTACTCTAAATTATTAATGGACCGTCCCCATTTCCCCAGCACGGCTAACTATTTCAAGCCTAACCAAGCTAACACACCTTGATTAGTCACATACTCAATCACTACCATTAAAATAAAACCAATCATTGCTGCTCTTCCATTTAATCGTTCAGCATACTCATTGAAACCAAACTTGGGTTCTTCCAATTTGGGGGTGATGGTTGGTTGTAGTTCTGTCATAATCAAAAGCTCCTTGGTGTCAATGATGTTGTTTTATAAATTATACTCCTAAATTATATTGCCATTAGGAATAAATCAACCAAAATAGATGCGTGATGCAATTTGGGAATTTTGATTAATCCAATACGGAACTAATGGGAGGAATGCTGCAATCTATAAGTCAACCAACTATAATTAGAGGTTATAAATGCAAATTGGTGTTCCTAAAGAAACTAAAGATCAGGAATTTCGCGTAGGGTTAACCCCTGCTAGTGTACGTGTTTTAACTGAGAATAACCATAGTGTATTTGTCGAAACTATGGCTGGTTGTCATGCGGGCTTTACAGATGAAGATTACCTAGCAGCAGGGGGAAAAATAGTAGCATCTCCGGAGTCAGCATGGCATCAAGATCTAGTTGTTAAGGTCAAAGAGCCATTAAAAAGTGAGTACCAATTTTTACGAAAGGATTTACTACTGTTTACCTATTTACATTTAGCTGCTAACAGGGAACTAACAGAACATTTGATAGATTCGGGAACTTGTGCAATTGCTTACGAAACCGTGGAGCAGGTGGGTGCTAATAGACTCCCCTTACTGACACCAATGAGTATTATTGCAGGAAGATTAGCAGTACAATTTGGTGCCAGGTTTTTGGAAAGTCAACAGGGGGGGAGAGGAGTGCTTTTGGGGGGTGTTCCCGGAGTTAAACCCGGTAAAGTGGTAATTTTAGGCGGTGGTGTAGTAGGGACAGAAGCTGCTAAAATTGCTGTGGGTATGGGCGCTGGGGTACAAATTTTAGATGTAAATGTGGAGCGACTCTCCTATTTAGAAACCCTATTTGGCTCTAGAGTGGAACTGCTCTACAGCAATTCTGCTCAAGTAGAAGCAGTTGTTAGAGAAGCTGATTTGCTAATTGGTGCAGTGTTAATCCCAGGAAAAAAAGCCCCAATTTTAGTTCCTCGGAACTTGGTCAAACAAATGCGTTCTGGGTCTGTAATTGTGGATGTAGCTGTAGACCAGGGTGGATGTGTGGAAACTCTATACCCCACATCTCACAGCAACCCAGTGTATGTTGATGAAGGTGTTCTACACTATGGTGTCCCTAATATGCCAGGAGCTGTTCCTTGGACATCCACACAAGCACTAAACAACAGTACTTTGCCATACGTGTTACAACTAGCCAACTTAGGATTGGAAGCCTTGGAGGTTAACTCAGCTTTAGCCAAAGGTTTAAATATCAAAAATCATCATCTCTTACACCCTGCGGTACAGGAAGTATTCCCCGATTTATAGCTTTAGCTCCTGACACTTTGCATTAGCTGCCTCATAAGCATCTAAGTAATTTTGATCACCTAACATTAAATCACCGTAATACTGGTAGGGTGCATCACTATATATTGGTAAAGGATTATCTTCTGGATAGTCCTCCTCTGATTCTTCGATAATTGCTTTTAATTTCTTCAGAGTTAAAACTTGTGCGGGGAAATACCAAATATTTTCAGCTTTTCTTTGCAAATAGGTAAAACTAGGATCGATAATCACATCCTCTAATTCTATCCAAGCATGTTCTATAGGTTGATAGGGGTGTCCGGTCAAGACTAAAAAGCCCTGAACATATTTAGCACCATCTGTTACTAGTAATGCTTTATATGCGTTTTCAAAAGGTTTCTTAGCTTGACTTTTGATAGTTTGAGCAACCTGTAAAGACAGGGATTCGTTTAATAATTTGCTCATAATAAGTTAGTTATTTTTTCAGGAGAAGGGAGACCAGAACCATAAAACACTATAAAACTAAAAACAAGCGACCACGACCCCATAGTAACTTTACCATGATGAAATGATCGCTTTTATCCAATTAAATAATTGACACCTAGCCAAAGGAATCAATTCTTATAATGGTATATCAACGCCAGACAATGGAGGATGCAGTGTTATCCCCATAAGGGGTTTTACCCCCCATAGGATGGCGTAGGTTGTAGTATTTGTTGCAAGGTTGTAGCTAAGTTAGAGAAAGGAACTTCTATTTGCTCTCCCGTACTCAAATCCTTTAAGCATGATTTGGCGTTAGCAGCTTCCTGACTACCAATGATGACACAAAATCTAATTCCCTGTTTATCTGCTAACTGAAATTGCTTACCTAATTGTTTTTTCTCAAAGTTAGTGACAACATTAATTCCCACTCGTCTTAATTGTTGTGACACCTGTAAATAAATGGGCATTAGGTCTTCTTGGATATTTACTACCATTACTTGAGCGGGTGTAGGTGGTAATTTCTGTAAAATATCCGCTTTTAATAATCGATTAATTAGTCTAGATAGTCCTATGGAGATCCCTACTCCTGGCATTTTTTCACCCAAAAATATTCCCACTAGTTCTTCATATCTACCACCAGAACAAATACTACCGAGGGATTCATGTCCAATTAGGGTGGTTTCATAAACGGTTCCCGTGTAGTAGTTTAACCCACGCGCAATGGATAAGTCAATACAGAAACGTTGGGCGGGTACTCCTAAATTCTTCACTCCATCAATTACTGCTTCTAATTCACTTACTCCTAAGTTAAATCCTTCTGCTTGGGGTAAATTTACTGCCAGATGTTTGAGTTTGTCTAAAACATGATCCACATTGCCATCAATGTTGATAAATTCAATTATCTTTCTGCTTTGTTCTAAGGAAATACCGGATTTTTCTAGCTCCTGTTGAACTTGAGCTTCACCAATTTTTTCTAGGTTATCAATAATACCGATACAAGTTTTAATTTGCTCCTGGGCAATCCCCAGAGATTGAAAAAAGCCCGAGAGAATTTTGCGGTTATTAATACGAATGACAAAATCACCAATATTAATGGCTGCAAATATTTCTGTGATAATTGCTGGCATTTGGGCATCGTATAACAAACTTAGCTTGTCTCGACCAACTACATCAATGTCACACTGACGAAACTGTCGAAAACGCCCATCTTTTGCCCGTTCACCTCTAAATACCATATCCATTTGATACCGGGCAAAGGGGAAAGTTAATTCATTTAAATGACGAGCTATATAAGCAGCTAAAGGAACAGTTTGATCGAATTTTAAAGCCCTAGCTTCCGCACCAGTTTCCCCAGATTTATCTCTTTCTAATTGGCGGTTCGGTGGTAGAATTGGCTCAATTCCATATATGATATTATCCCCTTGATTTCCTTTGGCTTGTAGTACCTCTAGCCTTTCTACCGCTGGTGTTTCTATGGGTGTAAAACCATAACTCTCAAATACTTTACGAATGGTGTCTAGTAAGTATAATTCTAGTCGCTTTTCCCCAGGGAGAAATTCGGGAAACCCACTGGGAGTAGCAAAGTTAATTTTCTCGTTTCTTGTCATGTTTATACCTGGTTTTGTTAATCCTTTTAATTATGGTTCCTCATCCTGGGAAATTTGCAGAACTACTAGGGTCATATCATCAGTATTTTGTTTATCAGTTCCAATAAATTCCTGCACCTTATCAAATAAATAATCCGCTATTTCTTGGGGCCCATTACAATACCGACAAGCAGCACTAAATGAAGTAATGAAGTTATCTTCACTAAAGCGATCGCCACTTGCAGCTGCAGCATCCGTTAAACCATCAGTATAATAAATTACAGTGTCACCCGGTTCTAAAAGAGCTTGTCCATTTTCATATTGACTGTTAGCATCGAGACCAATAAGCATACCCATTGTGTCCAGTCTAGTCACAGTTCTGGATCTGGCATGCCACCACAGAGGTGGGTTATGGGCGGCATTACTATAAGACAAAACTCGGGTTTTTGGGTCATATTCAGAATAGAACATAGTAACAAAGCGGTTCGAATTTTCTAAGTCAGCATACATAACCCGGTTTAAATTCTGCAAAATTCCTGCTGCTGAATTACCATGAAGTACCTCACCTCTGAGCATTCCTCGTAACATGGTCATAATTAAACCTGCGGGAACACCTTTACCCATCACATCCGCAATCACTAGAGCCCAACAGGTGTTTTCCTGACTCAGATGGTGGGGAGGGTAATTGGTGGTGTGATTGGTGGCAATAAAATCATAATAATCTCCTCCCACCCGATTAGCTGGTTTAAAACGTGCAGCTAGGACAGCACCAGGAATATTAGGACATAAACGGGGTAAAAGTCTCCGTTGGATCTCCGCTGCGATTTCCAGTTCTTGATCCAACAGTTCTTTTTTCCGCAGCTCTACAGACAATTCATCATTGCCAATAGCTACTCCAGTTTGATCAGCAACCAGTCTCACTAGTTTTTGCCTGGTCTCTGTCCAACTGTAATCAGGATCCCGACTTAGAACATATAGCCAACCCCTTTCTGTGTGTTTAACTATAATTGCCGTACCAAAAACCTGTACATCCGGACCCAAATACATTTGCATCTGGTCATCTAGTATGCCAGTAGTTGTGACTGGCGCTGAACTGGGGAAAAGGGTAATTTGACTACTGGCAGTTTCTAGGGCTTTACGGATGCTTTTCCTTTGCTGACTATCTTGCCAATGTAACTGTTCTAAGGTAACTTGACCATTGGGCTTATACAGAAATAGGGCACTACCATCCGCATCCGTTACCTTAGCAGCCATAAACGGAATCAGTTCCAGGAACTGATTTAAATTGTTGAAACTCCTCAAGGCAAATCCCAGAGAACCCAGCAGCTCTTGAATTTTGTTCTGTTCCCGATGTAACCTAGCCACAATCTCTTTTAGTGCCACCATTGGGGTGACATCTCTAGTGGCACTACTATTGATTTCTGTGGATTGAGAAGGAAATTGGGACACAGGCTGCTATTTTCTGTAAGTTTTAGAATAAATGAACAAGCTTTTAAGATTAGTCATTTTAGCAAGGGCATTATAACCGAATATGTAACTTTTAGGGTATTTTAGGCTAGAAATTCCAGGCGGAGATTTTGAATCGTGTGTATGTGCTCACTCTCCGATGACTAAAAAACAGTTCTAGTGTGAGATCATACCAGAAGTTGTCCATTTTTTACGAAAAAAAGAATTATTTTTGATAATTTTTATTTCCAACCTCCCTCTATGTTTAAAAGGTTCTTTTTTAGTTTAAAAGGGCTTCCACAAACTCATAACTGGAGAAGGGACGTAAATCTTCAATTCCTTCCCCAGCACCTATAAACCGAATGGGTAAACCTAACTGTTGCACCACCGCTAAAGCCACTCCCCCTTTAGCTGTGCCATCTAACTTAGTTAAAACCACACCGCTAAGTTGAGCAGCTTGAGAAAAAACTTCAGCTTGTCGCAGTCCGTTTTGTCCTAAGGTGGAATCTAAAACTAACAGCGACTCTACACGGGCATCAGCAGCTTTTTTGTCAATAATTCGACGAATCTTGCTCAGTTCATCCATCAGGTTTTTCTTGTTTTGCAGTCTCCCTGCTGTGTCTACTAACAGTAATTCCGTTTTCCGTGATTGGGCAGCTGCGATCGCATCAAATACAATAGCAGCAGGGTCAGTATTTTTACCAGGGTTAGCAATAACTTCTACACCACTTCTACTTCCCCAAACTTTGACCTGCTCCACAGCAGCAGCGCGGAAAGTATCAGCAGCAGCAATCAAACAGTTATATCCAGATTTCTGAGCTAGGTGAGCGATTTTACCAATAGTTGTGGTTTTACCAGCACCATTCACCCCTGTAATTAACCAAATAGTGAGTTTATCTTTTTCTGGAGCAAAACCCGATCTAGGTGATGATTCCAGAGGTTTCTCCAGCATATCCCGGAGGATTTGCTTGAGATAGGCAATTGCTTGTTCGGGGGCGGTAACCTCATCGCGAAGTTTTTTCTGGAGGGACTGAATAATCAGATCAGTGGCTTCAACACCTACATCAGCCTGTAGCAGTATTCCCTCAATTTCTGCTACTGCATCTTGATTTAAGGGACCTTGTCCAACAATAGCTTTTAACTGGTTTAGTATATTACGTCTAGTCTTATCCAGTCCCTGACGCAGTTTTTTCAACCAAGTAATTTCCTCTATGGAAATATCTTCTGCTCGTCTACCCTGGGCGGCTAAAACTTCTGCTGACCAAACAAAGCCATCATCAAATTCTAATTCAGGTTCTAATTCAGGAATTGCTATAATACTAACGTTGGGCATAACCGTGGTTTCTGGTTCCGGAACCTCCACAGCAGTAGCAATTAATCTCTCTTGTTTAGCCTGTCTATCTGCAGTTGCTCTCTCTAAAAAGGATAATTGCGGCTGGCCATCAACTCCCACTTCCGGTGGAGTATGGTCCGTGTCTGAAATCAATTCTTCACCCACATCCGTACTGGTCACCGGAATCTCATCTTTAATAACAGAGCTGTCTTCTGATATTTCCGAAGTTTCACTAGTTGTAACTGAAGACGCTTCATCAGTTACAGTCGTACCTTCTTGATCTTGAGACTGTTGTTTTTGCTGAATATTTTTATAAGCAGCTTTGGCATAGGCTAACAGATCCGCTGGATCGATTATTGTTTCCGGAACTGATTCTGGTGACACTTCCTGATTAGACGAAGTTTCACTTTGTACTTGAGTTTCCGTACTAGCGGAAGAATCATCATGTTGACGGCGAAACCAGTTAAATGACATTTTAGCTTTATTAAGTATGATTATTGTGATTTAATCCTTGGAGGATTGACAACTCAGAACCACCAAGGTATGGAATTAAGCAGGTTGTTTTTGGTCTATGACTCGACGTAAAACACCATTAATAAATCGATGTCCGTCATCGCCACTATAACGTTTAGCCAGCTCTACCGCTTCATTAATGGCAATGCTGGGAGGAACTTCCATAAATTTCATTTCCGCCACAGCAATTTGAAGTATATCCCTATCTATTTGAGCTAGTCTAGTTACTTGCCAGTCTACCAGTGCCTGGGAGATAATCTGATCTAAAATAGGTCGATTCTCATCAACAGTAACCACAATTTCCTTAGCGTAATTGCGAACTTCCTTATCTTGATTAGCTAATTGAATCAACTCAGGGAAGTCAACAGCTAAACCCAATTGATTAATAGCTGTTTGCGTGCAGCCAATGGCTTCTTGAAGCATTGTTCTAGCCGTATTTAAGTCGGATGCACGGGTTTGACTAGTTAATAATCGGTCATTACTGCGCTGTAATTCAGCAGCAGCACTATTCAACGTATCCTGTACTTCTGCAGTTAAAGTGCGGACAGCACCAAGAACGAGCTTGGCCATTAGTTGGTCATCTGGTAGTTTCTGCAATTTTTTAGGATTAACTGGCAACTGACTAAGACTTAGTAGTGCTAGTTCTCTAGCTATTTGTTGGGGTTTACGAGGTTGCATAATCTTACATAATATGGTAGATATGGTACGAATAAAAAATTAACAATCATTACAGGTTAAAACCAGGATATTTTTGTGGGAAATTAATTCCCACTATCCCGGTAGTTCCTGTGTTCATAGACTCATCATCACCAAGCAGGTTTTGACATTTAGTCGTAATAAATTGAGGATTCACCAGTATGTCAAAAATCAGGTTCAACACCAACCAAATGGCTTTTGCCTTCTTTGGTTAATGCTGGAGTTGTTAAGGGCAATTGGGACATAACTACACCATTACTAGGCGCGACTATACCGCCGGAGACAATGATTTTAAACGCATCCTCTATAGACATTGTCAGATTGATTGCTTCATCTTCTGGAACCACTGCATACCAACCAGTAGTGGGGTTAGGGGTAGTAGGAATAAAAATGCTCAACATAGGACGACTCAATTTTGCCTGAATGTCGCTGGCAATTGCACCGGTGACAAAGCCAATAGACCATATTCCCCTCCTAGGATATTCCAATAACACCACTCGACGGAATTTGCCATTGGAATCCTTGAGTATAGTCTCCAGTAATTGTTTGAGAGTCTTGTAGACTTGACCAGCTAAGGGAATTGCATGCAATATCCTCTCTCCAAAGTCAAGCAACCATTTGCCAAAGATATTCCGGGCCATCAGACCAATAAACAGGATGCTAATTAATGGTACTGCTAAACCAACTAAAAAGTTCAATAGGTTGACTAATATGGGGTTTAGTCCATCAAAAGGGTTAAGCTGTTTAGGGATTTGGGTGAGAAAGTTAATTACCCAGTTGGCAATCGTAATGGTTAACCAAATGGTGGTTGCTAGGGGTATTACCACCAACAACCCAGCTATCAAGTCATTTTTTAAGTCCTGTTTAAGCCGTTCCATGACCAAGCCCGGATTCTCCTTTTTTTGGCTACTAGAATGTTTGTGATTGATTTCCATACCACAAATCCTTGTTGTCAGTCCAGATAAATGAGTCCTAAGTTTAAGATTTATTACTTATTTCTCATGATCAGTTGCTTTAGGCCTGCAAATAGGCACGTAAGAAATAGTGCCTGTAAATTATTATTGCAGGTTTTCGATGTATTATTAATCCTAGCGTTAATCGTAGCTAATGATCACCCAAGATTTTGGTTTATTAAACCCTACGTGTACTAAATGTAGTTTTTAATCCAGTCCAACCAATGATAATATAACCAATAGATAACAACAGACTGCCAATTCCTATTCTTAGTCCAGACTTCCAAGCATTCTCTCTAGCTTGTTTTTCCGCTTCCGTTTGGCGTTGGCGAATTTGCTCGATTTTTTGTTTGGCAATTTCATTGGGATCGGTCTGCTGGGCAATAAATTTATCTATGTCTTGCGGGTTGGCCTGCAGTTTCTTGAGTAACTCTTTCTGTTCTGGGGGAAGTTGGGGGTTTTCTAGTGCTTGTTTATATTTTTGTGGATCTTTAAGTAATTCAGTAATTTGTGCCTTCGCTTGAAGTTGAGCCTGTTGTAATTGAGCGCGACCCTGGTCATTATTCAGCTGACCCTGAAATTGGGCCAACTGGGTATTGAGTTGAGATTCTGCTTGTTGAGCATCTTGAGCAATTTGATTAACCTTTTCTTTACTAACCTGGTCAACATTTGTCAGGTGCAGGGGAAAAATCAACAAAAACATTAGACCAAAAATGCTAGAAAGTATTAGGGAAGGAAATTTAAAATCCATACCCGGATTTTTTCCCTGGTCATTGGTGTCCAACCAATGGGCAATGAGAATCATTGCTAAACCTACCATAGGGACGACACCACGATCTACTAATGCTGTGGTTAGACCAACTTGTGCTTGTTTATCTGTAAAGTTGAATCCCAGCATCAAAATCAAAAAATCTATGAAAAAAGATAAAATACAAACTATCCCTACTACTTTGAGAGTGAGGGAAGTATTGGAGTTGGTAGGACGATTAACCATATTTTCCTAAGTCTAATGACCATCATCCATAAAATATATCATACTGATCATACTGGTCTATCACCTTGATCATGGTTTTTAAAAACTGAACCTCGTATTACTTAATGTATTACCTAATAACAGTAAGCATTATTTCTGAGGACAGTATTTTCCTTAGCAGTTCTAAGGGAACCCAAAATTGTGGAGACAATAACACAGCGTTTTGCCGTTCCACCGGACTTCATAGATAGAGTAACTGTGCCCAAAGGTGGTTTTCTGATAGCTCCTAAATCATCGAATTGAATATGTCTAATACCATGAGACTCTTGTAAAGTAGTTTCTAGATCTAATTGAACAGCAGAATCTAAACTATGCCAGACCCCATTAGCAGGGTTAACTAAAATTGGGTGAACAGCCCATTTAACTATACCATTTTCTTGTTTAAAACTAGCTTGCCAAGTAGATTTTTCTTTTTTAGCCTGACTTTGGGCTTGACGCAATGCTTGATAAACTTGTTCTTGGGCCACATTGAGACGATAGTTTGTCAAAAAACTTAGCCAGGAGGGTGTTAGTATTGCTGATAGAATACCAATTATCGCTAAAACTATGAGATTTTCCCACAAAGTAAATCCTTGCTTTGATATTTGAGAGTTCATAAATAGTGTTCCTTATGGGTTAACCCCTACTTATTTATAGAAAAAACCCTTTCCTTGAACCTGAATACTAACAGTGGGGAAATAGTGACTTAGTTGATTACTATTGATATTTAAATTATGAGGAATGCGAGCTAAAGCATCTCCCCGAATAAATACTTGTGCCGTTACATTTAGTCTATCTACGCAGGCATAAAAACTAGTCATCTGACCAGTTGTAGTATTACTAAAATTGGATGAAGTAACCCTGGACCAAGTAATTTTAGGGTTGGTAGAATTCGGGGGACAAACTGCAGGAGGTATATTATTAATTCTACTGTCAATATAATCTACTAAAACTATGGGATCATTAGTATATTTAGAACTATGTTTTCTCCAACCATTCATGATTTGCTCTAAACTACCCGAATTATTGAGATTAAAACCAGTAAAACCAGGTTCAGGACAAAATTCTAGGGAGTTAAAATTACCCTTAATATATGTTGCTGGATATCCATTGCAAATAACTATCTGATTAAAATTCCCAGTATTAGCCAGAACACCATCTCTAATTTTCCATCTAGCAATGCGAGCTGATTTTGACCACTCCGATACCGATGCAGTTGTATCTCTGATTAAATAATAAACAACCAGAGAATAAACAAAAGCATCATCTTTTAAACTTCCCGGAACTGGCAAAACATTTTCTATTGTTTCCTGTCGCCAAAAAACCAGCACAGGAACCCTATCTATACCGGTAGGAGTAGAGGGTAATTGGGATCTAATAGCATTTATTCCCTGAGCATCATAAATATAAATTGCCTGTTTTAAATCATTGGCAATATAGTCCAAAGCAGTTTGAATTTCTGCTCCAGTAGTAATTTTAGCTTGTTCCTGTTGGTTTATTTCCATCACATTAATTAATAACCTCAATAAAAGAGTAATACTGATGACTCCTATAGTCAAACCAACGAGTAGTTGTACTATGGTAAATCCATAGAATGAAAGATTTTTTGAGGGAGTAGGGAAGGAGATTATTGACATAGGGTGGAACTGGAATAAGTGGTGGGTGCGATCGCACCTAAACGCTGACATAGAGAGTAAAAAGAGGTTTTATTATTGGTTATTTCTGTGGTCATTTGTATTAGTGGCACTTGTTTATCGCCAAGATTATGAGTTATGGGCGATGGGGTGGATTTATTAATTGGGATTTGTTGAGTAAAATCAATATCCGCTCTAAAAACTCGTATGGACAAAAGATAACTCTCATTTTTGGAACTTGTGGCAATTGTACCAGCTTGAATATAAAACAAATTATTGGAATTATTTTGGCATTCCGTAAAACCAATTATGCCATTTTGGTTATAACAATATAAGCCATTTGCTGATGTTGGTGCTGGCATTTTCGAGCTGGTAATCAAATAATCTTGGGGACTGGTAGAAATATTCCTGGGAGCTTGTTGACTAGGAGTAATTTCAGATATTACTTGTGGTGTGACAATGGAACCAATTTTCACCCCATTAACAAATGATGTTGCTGCTTGAGCAGCCATTTCTACACGCCGTGATTGCATACGGATGGCTGTGGACATAATCCATATTGGAGTAATCACCATCAATAATAAAGATAGGGTTGAAATGGCAACTAATGATTCCAAAACAGTAAAACCATCATATTCTTCTACAGGAAAGAGTAAATATTTTTTTAGATGATCCAGCATATTTTTAAAAACAACTTAATAACAATTAAGGAGGCACAATTATTTGTAGAATGGGTCGAGTAAGGAGACTCATGGGGGTGTTGGGTTTCGTTCCTCAACCCAACCTACGTTAATCTTATATTTAATTTCACTGACCCACTTACATCTAATAACAGTTAAATCTTTGGTCTTGGTCAATCGCATAAGTTCCATCACTGGTTTGTTTAGCACATAAAAGGGTTTGAATCCATTCATCATTTCGACCAACTTGACGAAAATAGTCTTTGGATAACTTTTGTGATTTGATAGGAATTTTTTGGGTAAATAAATCCAGTGGTTGAGATAAAAGTCCCACATCATAATGCCATTGTCGTCTAGGTGGAAGATGTCCAGAACTTCTACCAGAATTCACGGCAATTTTGTATTGAAAATCCTGGGGTTGACTGTTAATAGATGTGCTATAGGTTCCCGTAGCATAGTTACTCCTTTTCATTTGAATGAATGCACCATTAATTCTCAGATCTATAGGGGTAGTATTAGGACTCCAATTTTCCAATAAGCGGAGTAAGTTGGGTAACCCCCCATTATCTTCCATGGGACGAGCTGGATTGTCTCCCGTAGCAGCAATAAAATTAACAGTAGTTGGGGTTGCTATCTGTAACCAATGATTATGTGAACCATTGGTAATGCTGTTAGTATTATGGGGGTCAGTTGGGGTGGCAAAGGGTTGATTAATTTGTAAAACTGGTTGCCAAAAACCATTGGAATCAGGTGTTAACCAGGGCATGAGAAATCCTTGATTATTTTCATTGACTGCTAGTTTCGGTAGGGTGTTACCTGAAAAAGAAAAAGTCCGAATTATCTGATTATTATCCACCCCATAAACACTTAGGGGTTGAAGTAATTTACCTGTTGCCATATTTCTTTTGAAAACAATTCTTTGAGGCAAGTTTTCCCAACCATTAGATGGTTGATGATTATAATCAAGACTTCCAGTTTTAATAGCAGTTATTGGTAGACCTTCAATATTACTTTCTGGTTGTCCATTGTATTCACTTCTAGAAAATCTACTAATTACCCATTGTGTTGGGTCACTGTTACATATATCAGTATTAGAAACTAGACAAACTTCTAACAGAAATTCTCTAGCTGGTATCTGTTTAACTATGGGGGTGACGAAGTTGTGAAAATAGGAACTACCTTGTACACCATTGGTTTTGGTATCTAGGTCAATATTCGGTATGCCATTGATATCATAATTCCGGGTTACTGTAGGAGCATAAGTGTTATATTCAAAGTTGGGAGGACGCTTATTTAGGGATGTAGTATGGCCAATATAATTATTCCAATCATAGTCTCCTTCATTGCGAAAACCAAATCGAAAGTTCTGAGAAAGTAAGGTAATGGAATCTGCTAATATGGCAGCATTTCGCCACTCATCACCCACAGTACAGTTGGGTAGTTTAGAATCACTAGGACGACAAGCAAATTGATGATTTATTTGACTACGATTGTAAAAATTACTCCAATCAGCTGCTAAGGTACTGGTAAATTCTTCTTGGGTATGTCTATTGAAATCACCTTTAATATAAACCGGTAAGTTGGAAGCCAAAATCAAGCCCTTTTCCTCTCTTCTAAATGTATTACTTGTACTACGGAAAAGTTTAGTTGGTGAACTATCACTAGTGGTAATTAGGATCCCATTAGGACGACGAGTAGGATCAAGTTTATAATCCACAGAACTTTCTGATTTAGCAGATATTCCTCCACTTATATCTGGTAGAGCATCATCCCGAGTCGCATAAATAATTCCACTATTTGGTAATAAATACTCATCGGTTGATATTCTGGTTGTGCGTAGCTGATTTAAGTCTATGACCGTAGCACGAATTTCTAACGGTTGTCTATCTCTCAGGGGTAAATCGTATGGTAAATTACTATCCATTTGTACCTGGTTTGAGGTTTGATTAGCTCTGATTTCTCTGGAATCTAAAAAAGCTATTTCCTTAATTGCACCATGGGGAATGGGAGGGTTACTCAGAGGACTTATACTACCATCCATGATTTGTAAAGCACATAAGGCAGTATCTATAGCGGATTTTTCTGATAAGGTATAGTTGTTTTTTGCTAAAGCATTTCTCAAAGGTTCATTTACCCAACGTCCATTAGGGTATTGCAACTGGGCTTGATATGTAAGTAAATTTGCATAAGCATTAATATTTCTAGTGGGAGGTGGATAAACGATACCATTGTTAGATAGTCCATGAGAGGATTTTTCTATTCCTACCGCATTAGGTAATGTGATCATATTTGTCGCTGTGTTGCTATTTGTAGGAAGATAAAAACTACTAATACAAGCTATGGGGGTGGGATTGTTCTGATGATAATTGCTAGATTTATAGTGGTAAACCACCGTAGCTCGCATTTTTAAATAGGGGGTTGTAATGTCCATTTCAGATAGTTTGGGCAAAGTAAACCCCAGGGATGAATCATACATCCAGTAGGGGTTAATGGTGGTGTTTACATATTCTTCTGTAGATGTTTGTGGTATGGGTAAGATATCGGACCAAATTTTTGTTGAAACATCTACAAAGTTAGTGCTAGAAGCAGTATGATTTCTGGGTAAATATATTCCAGAACCAGTCACCACGCGCAAACCACCAATGAAATTTTCCTGTTGTGGATTTTCAGGTACTTGTGCTGCTGCATATTCCCAATCTCCATCCCTTTCTATTGCAGCTAAACCAGCTAAGTTATGCAGGGTGGTATAACGAGTTCTTGGTTCATTACCTAGATCCCAATTAATATCTTTGAGGTTTTGAGTGTGGTTAATATCGGTGCTAAAAAAGCGATTTTGTGGATAATTCCACCACATTTGGGGTAGATTATGACCAACTATAACCCGGTCTCCTAAATACTGCTCTACTCCCCCTAGTTGTTTTTGTAGTTGGTCCATGGGTTCTGTTGCACTGGGTTTGAGTAAATTACCACTGATGTTTAATGATAATTGACTATGACTAGTTCCCGTGATTCCATCGCTAGCAAATGGATAAATCCATGGATCTATGGGACGCAGGGTATCACCAGTACCCTGTAAGGGATTATCGATCTTATTTACATCGCTGTGTTCACTGCCAAAGGGTACTTCTTGAAAAGGTACGCGGCGGGTACGTTTTTGAAAATATAGTTCCAATTCTTTACGGCGAATTTGGTCATATTGATCAGTTGTATATGCTGTTCCTAATTGCTTTTGTTTTTTGATAATTCCCTGTTTTACTTCTTGAGGATCGGTGGTCAAATAATTTGCCATTTGCCTATCAACTAACTTATTGATTCTTTTCATATAAGCTAAACTATTATAGGCTATATTCTGTGGTGAGTTGGTAACCGATTTATGGTCTGTAATTCTGGGGTTGTATCCTGCTATTGTTTGTGGATTTACGCCCTTATCCTTAAATAAATCTACTGTGGTTGCTGTGGATAGATCTTTATTATCTGTAAATCCACCTGCTACTAAATTCCCACCTACAATAATTTTAGAGTTTTCCGGTTCGTAAAAGCAAGAACTCTGACTACTAATTTGATAGAGTCTGATTGAGCGGGAAGCTGAACCAGTTAACAAGTTACTATTGGTAAAAATTCTGCCATTAATTCTGAAGTCTTCATTGCCAGTAATTTGTAAGTCATCTTCATAAACAATGGCGTTGTTGCTAGATGGAATTTGAATTCTCTCTTGCTTATATTCTAAAGCATAAAATGCTTTATTTTCTGGGGATATTTCATAGTTAATTTGATTTTGTGTGGGTATGGTCATCTGGCTAGTAATGGGAACTGTAGCAGTGTAAACAAAAAAGGCTTTTCTCATTTGTCCACCAATTATTAACCACCCATTTGTATCTACTAATTTTTCCAAGTCTTTACTTATTGAAGTAAAATCCTGACATCGAGAATTAAAATCGATTGGGTTGATAGGTAAAGATCTAGCTTCTAAAGTGTTTCTAGCTCGCACGTATTGCTGATTGCTTTGAGGAGGATTTTTAAAATAAATACCATAAAGGGTATAGCTGTCAAATTTACCATTGTTATTAGTGTCTACGGGAAATTTCCAAGCGGTTTTTAAGGGTTCGTAGTTTTGCAAGTTGAGGGTCAGATTAGTCTCATCACCAAAGGTATATTCGTCTAGGTAATTAATTAGGTTATTATATAAATCTTGATCTGAAGGTAAAAATTGGGTAATTCTAGGATCTGCCAACATTTGGTTAATCTTGGCTTTTCCCCTATCTATTGCAGGAGTCGCTGCATTGATTACTGTTTGATTAATCTTGGTATTATGGGCATGTTTAGCTCTTTCAAATGAGCGAAATACAATTGCCATTGTTAGTAACATTACCACCAGGATAACCATGGTTGTTGTGGGCAACACAAAGCCTTGATTTTTTAAGTTTCGTCTCCTTTGAGATTTCAAAATAATTTTTAAAAACAATCTTATCAGGTTTTTTGTAGTTCTTCGTAAAATACGCAGAAACTGATCAACCACCTTGGCATATTTTTTGGTGATGATCCGGTAAGAATAACACTTTTTAGTCATAACCATGAGTCCCCCTCCCTAACCCAATGACTTTTGAGTAATTGGCTTAATTGGATAAACTTAATATATCTAACGTATCTAATATAGATTGTTATCTCTTGACGGGGATTTTATGTACAGTATTTACACTGTTTTTTTAAAAAATGACTGAATATTGAAAATTGGGAATTCACTGAAGGAATCTTGGGTATGATAGATTTTTGTCAGCAATCCTCTAATCAAAATCCCTTAATGAAAAACCATAACATCAAAAACATCAAACTCCCCGAACTCCTAGCACCTGCGGGTGACTGGGAATGCGCAAAAGCAGCAGTAGAAAATGGTGCGGATGCAATTTATTTTGGTTTAGACAAATTTAACGCAAGAATGCGATCGCACAATTTTACTATTAGTGACCTACCGGAATTAATAGAATTTTTACACTTACGGGGAGTGAAGGGATACGTCACCTTAAACACCTTAATTTTCACTTCAGAACTCCAGGAAGTGGAGCAATACCTCAAAACCATGATTACTGCTGGTGTAGATGCTGTGATTGTTCAGGATGTGGGTATTTGTCGTCTGATTCGTCATCTTTCTAGTGATTTTCCTATTCATGGGTCAACCCAAATGACTATTACCAGTGCTGCTGGGGTGAATTTTGCTAAATCTCTGGGATGTCAATTAGTTGTTTTAGCACGAGAGTGTTCAATTAAGGAGATTAATAAAATTCAACAACAAATATTAGACAAAAACATCCCCTTACCTTTAGAAATATTTGTACATGGTGCATTGTGTGTTGCTTACTCTGGACAATGTTTAACCAGTGAAGCGTTAGGAGGACGCTCTGCGAACAGAGGGGAATGTGCTCAAGCTTGTAGAATGCCTTATGATTTAATAGCAGACGAAAAAATTGTTGACCTAGGTAATCGCAAATATTTACTTAGTCCCCAGGATCTTTCTGGAATAGAGGTATTACCAGAACTAGTAAACTGTGGAGTAACATCTTTAAAAATTGAAGGTAGATTAAAAACACCAGAATACGTTGCTAACGTTACTCAAGTTTATCGACAAGCATTGGAAAAAATTGCCAAACCAGGCAATAGTCAGATAAGCGCCACATCTCACAACATTACATATAAACAAGATTACAAAAATTATAACAAGTATCCCCTAGAGATGGCCTTTTCCCGTGGACTTTATACGGGATGGTTGAGAGGTATTAATAATCAAGAATTGGTACATGCAAATTTTGGCAAAAAACGCGGGGTTTATGTGGGAGAGGTAACGCGCATTAAAAATGAACAAATAACTTTAAAAATAGTCGCACCTATTAAAGCTGGTGACGGGGTAGTATTTGACTGTGGACATCCAGAATTACCAGAAGAGGGAGGGAGGGTGTACACAGTCACACAAAAAGGAAAAGAAGTAGTTTTAACTTTTGGTAGGGATGCTATCAATCCCAGGAAAATTCATATAGGTGATAAGATTTGGAAAACCAGTGATCCAGAATTAGATAAAGCAATTCGTCAAACCTACACAGGAGAAAATCCCCATTTTACCAAACCAATTCATCTAGAATTATTTGGGGAAACAGGAGAAAAATTAATAGCTATAGTTCGGGATGAAATTGGTAATATCGTCAAAATAGAATCAGAAATACTGCTAGTTGAGGCTCATACTAAACCCTTAAATACAGAAAAATTGCAAGAACAATTTGGACGTTTGGGGAATACACCATTTCATTTAGGAACTTTAGAAAACAAAATTATGGGTAATGTGATTTTACCTGTGAGTGAGTTGAATAGAATGCGTCGAGAACTGGTCACAAGATTGCAAATTCTTAGAAGTAAACCCCAAGTTTGGCAGATAAATCATGATCATCAATGGCAAGATCTGCTCAAGATTGTCAGAGATGATAAGAGTGTAACCGATGCAGGCGTTTCTTTGATAATACTAGTCAGGAGCATGAAACAACTCCTGACTGTGTTAGATACAAATATTGAAACAATATATTGTGAATTTGAAGATCCTCATAAATATCAAGCCGCAGTAAAACTCTGTCGAGATACCGAGAAATCTGTGAACCTATATATTGCACCTCCTCGTATTACTAAACCGGGAGAAAATTGGATTTTGAAACAGCTAAAAGAATGCCAAGCAGATGGTTACCTAGTTAGAAATTATGATCACCTGGAATATTTCGCTGACGCCCAGTGTATTGGTGATTTTTCTTTAAATATCGCTAACCCTTTGAGTGCGGACTATTTTCAAAAACAATTTAACCTACAACGTCTAACTGCTTCCTATGACTTGAATATTAATCAACTCATAGATTTAATCACCACTTACACACCGCAATTTTTAGAGGTGACTATACATCAACACATCCCCATGTTCCATATAGAACACTGTGTATTTTGCGCCTTTCTCTCCCAGGGAACAGATTACACCAATTGTGGTCGTCCTTGTGAAAAACAGGAATTAAAAATTCGAGATAGAGTAGGTAGCGAGCATATAGTAAAAGCAGATACAGGATGTAGAAATACTATATATAACAGTGCTGCACAAACTGGAGCAGAATATGTACACAAACTAATTAGTGTGGGGTTGAAGAATTTTAGAATCGAATTTCTCCATGAAACACCACAACAGGTTACCCAAACCATCAATTATTACCAACAACTTATCCAAGGAGAAATCACCGGTTCACAAGTTTGGAAAACCTTAAAATTACAAAATCAACTAGGTGTAACTCGTGGTGCATTAACCGATCACTAATAAATAGAGAACTTCCTTTATGGAAGTCCCCTATCTCTAACCAAAAATCGCCCTGGTGCGTCGTTGGTATAGGGTGCAAGTGGCCAGTCCTGAATTTTAAACCAGTCTACCCAGGGAGAATTTGGACCATTTTCTAATATATCATGGAAGAAGAAAATCCCTCGACTTGCATGATTAAAAACCCCATCTAACACAATCTTTATATTGCGTTTGTGCGCCTCGTTTAACAACTCTCTAAAAGCTCCATTTCCGCCTAATAACGGATCCACTTGATAGTAGTCGTGGGTATGATAACGATGATTGCTCCCAGACTGAAAAATAGGAGTAAAGTAAATAGCATTAACTCCCAAGTTTTCTATATGGTCTAATTTTTCTAAAACACCCCACAAGTCTCCACCCTTATAACCTTGTAGAGTGGGGGAAGCATCCCAATCTTCCCATTGAGGATTACTTAATAAGCTAGGTTTAAATTGATTACCCTTAGCAAATCTGTCAGGGAAGATCTGAAGAAGTGAAACAAAGTTGCCTACGCTCTTATATTAACGATATGGAATTTACAGCAATTGAACGCGATAAAGGCGTTCATCATACAACTATTATTTACTGGCTAAAACAAATTGGTTCCATACTTCCAGATGCTCCACCAGGAAACACCCTTGGTAGGTGAGCTTGATGAGTTGGAGACCCTTGTGGTCTCAAAAAAAAACAAAATATGGTTGTGGACAGCATCACTTCCATAAAAATATCCTGGCTTGGGTGGTGGGAGACCACAGCTCACAAGCATTTCAACCTTTGTGGGACATCGTTAAACTCTGGCAATGCTTTTTTTATGTTACTGATGGGTGGAGGGTTTATCCGAGTTTTATTCAGCCAGAGGATCAT